>Ga0209400_1002509_pt1 | contig 13857 bp, 30 predicted proteins | sample M_130807_EF_Meta_FD_187313 | JGI IMG/M metagenome (GOLD analysis project Ga0209400, IMG submission 187313) | Freshwater microbial communities from Lake Montjoie, Canada to study carbon cycling - M_130807_EF_MetaG (SPAdes) (version 2) | ecosystem: Environmental > Aquatic > Freshwater > Lake... | reverse complement strand
AGCGTAGGTGAGCGACACTCCTCGCAAAGTATCTGGTCTATCAGCACCTCGGACATAAATCTTTGCTCCGTTTATCAAGGTAATGTCCATGTTATTGATGTGGCTGGCTTGAATAACCTCCCGCCCCAACTCCATCAATACATCCCAAATAATCTGCCTTGCCTGACCATTGGTAGGTGCAACATAAAGCACAGCAGACCCTGCACTACATTGCAGTCCTTCAATCAACAGGGTGATGGCTGAGAGTCTTGACTTGCCGCAACGCCGCCCTGCCGCAATAACTTTGAACCTTGTTTTATCAGCAAAGACTTCTTGTTGCCAAGGTAGGAGACTGAAGTTAAGGTCAGACATTAAGGCTGTCCGCTAAATGGGTCTTGGTAGAACACATTCTCAGCGGGTGTATTTTTGTTTATCAACTTTTGAAAACGCTCAACATTCTTGGGTTGTGCCATCATTCTTTGCAAGTCTTTGGCATCCATACGAGGCTCAACATTTAAGGTAGAACGCACTGCTTCCATTAGGAATGGGTCATTGTTAAACAGATTCTTTTGCAAAAACGGATCAGCAAACACATCCTTTTTGCCAGTCTTCATAGCCGCCCCTAAGTCTGCGGCGAGTTCTTCATAGTCGGCAGGACTGAACATTTTGTCTGCTCCTGACGCACCAAGATAATTGGTATCAATCCCATAGTTCTTTCTAAGGTGTTCTCCAACATCTCTATTTGATGCGTTCTGGATAAAACTTCCCAATGATTTGTATGGGTCAACATTTTTGCCAACCAAGCTGGCATAGTTGTCTACAAACACATTTCCACGATTTCGTTCTTTGCTTAACTCAGCGCCACCCGTATAAGCCAGAGAATGCTCCAACTCATGAGTTAGCGTACTTGGTGATAGTGGATTGGCAAACAAGTTTTGAAGACGTGGTTGAACAAGATTAACAACTGATGGCTGATTCCTTTGCACATAAGCTGTTGAATAGTTCATCTCATTAGTTGGAGTCTGCACCCCTTGAAACCGAATGTTTGGGTTGTAAACACGAGGATCAATCATCCCTGTGTTAGCAAACACTCTAGCGGCTTCTTCAGTCATGTCTTGTTGATTACGAGGTTTTGAGCCAAACAAGCTGTTTAAGAATTCCATAAATTATCCTTACTTGCTTTCTATATCTTCAGCTTCTACAGTGTTGTCCCCAATGGAAACACCCCCAATACCTGAGATTGTAATGTTTACAGCACTTCTCTGATTCTTCTCTTTTTCAAACAAAGTAACAGGAAGCATCCTATCCATACAGAGCTTCAGCGCCGCCATCTGTGCAGGGTGGTCATCGTCAAGGGCAATCTGAACAGTCTTCTGTACAACATTGACTCCAGCACTGTTTATCAGGAGTTCTTTGAGTTCCTTGACCCTTTGGTTCTCAGTCTTGGGCAACAAAGCTAATGGCTTGGCATCAGCATACTTTGCCATAGTCAATTTACCCGAACCCTTTGGGCGACCCTTTTTCTTTAAGTTATCAGGGAGTGCATCTACTACATTCATCTTTTATCCAGTGAAGGGAAGTTAGTACATACTTTACACGAGAACAGGAATCTTGTATAGTGACATCAAACGGGGGCATCACCCACCCCTCTATGCGGTTGAGCCGACCAAGTAGGATAAACGTAGTGAACCATGTAGTTCTTAAGTAAAGACTCACATCTTGAACGGGGCTTGTAGCGTGGAGTGATCGATCTGACAGTCATCACTAACTTAGATAAACGAGAGGCTCTCCTTTAAAAGGATTCCCCCACTCACGGGTGTCTATCCTATTTGTCAACCAACCCCTTACTTAATCCAAGCCAGCCTGTTTGCTGTGTAACACTAAGATTGGCTTAACTTATGCGGAGGAGGGTACACAAATATTTATTTACACACCACCACCCCTCCCCCCCATCAAAGTAAGCGCACACTTCGTGTGCCTCGCCTGAAGCGAGCACCAACTAACATAAGCGGAGTAAGCACTAACTAACTTAGTCGAAGTGAACACTAACTAACATTGAGTTAGCCAACCGATCGGTCGGTTAATGCATATAGGGGCTATGCACCTTTTGGGATACACCTAGAATAAACTGACATCTATCTTACATCTCACATTATGAAATAATTTAGATTAGTTTTGCATTGTGGAAAATCAGGGTAAAAGTACTGGATGGAACTACAGCATAGGGTAAGTCCTAGTTTTAACTTTATTGTTTAGAATCATAGGGTTAGAAGTTATCAAAACTATATGGCACGATTCTCTCACATAGTATAGTGTAAGGTCTAGAATCTTACAGTTTTTTCAACACTTTAAAAGGCTTAAATATCATGAAAACTTATCCCTCCTCAAAAATTACTTGGGTCATTTATCCCGCTAATGGTTTCTCTGAATGGGTCGAAACCTTTTGCGCCGATGGTGATGGTCTCGTAATTGTGGCACGTCTCAAACTAGGCTTTTACATCGTCTTGAATCAAGGGATGTACATTCAGTCCTTCCAACATCTTGATGATGCCCTTGAATGCGCTCAGGGCGTGTTAGAGGAGGATTTTCCCGAAGTGTTTGAGCAGAATCAACACGCAGTTTAAATTCTAGGGTTTAGGGCATTCTGTAGAGTGTCCTAGCACCTAGGTTTTCTAGGACTTCATTAACATTTTTTGAGAGGCTTAACATGAGAAACCCATACAAAACGATCCTACGGGGTCTAGGCTTACCCTATAAAACAATCCTAGGTGAATCATCATCTAAGACAATCAAAGGTGAAAAGATAGGCTTTTTGACGGGTATCGTTTACCTAGTCCCTGATCATGTAATCTGCCCATTAGCTAAAAAAGCGGGCTGTTTTGATGGCTGTTTAAAAAGCGCTGGACGGGGTGCATTCAATTCCGTCCAATTAGCCCGACAATCAAAAACCGATTTTTACTACCAAAACCAAAAAGCCTTTTTATTGTCCTTATGCGCCGACATTTGGACTATGCAAAACAGGGCTAAAAACCTAGGTTTAATCCCTTTAATCCGTCCTAATGGCACATCGGATATCCCTTATGAGAATTTACCCGTTATCGATGGAAAAACAATATTTCAATTATTTCCCGATGTACAATTTTATGACTATACAAAACACCCCTCTAGGAATTTAACGGGCAAAACGTGTGGGAATTATGATCTAACCTATTCATTCTCTGCCATTACCCCTAAACCGATATCGATCAAAGGGTTAACCAATAAGCACAATTCTAGGGTTGCTGTGGTTTTTCAAAAGCAAAACGATATTCCCAAAACCTTTAGATCATGGGAGGTTATCGATGGGGACAATACCGATGTACGTCATATTGAACCAAAACGGGTTGTTGTTGCACTCTATGCAAAAGGTAAAGCAAAACGTGAGGATAACGGGTTCGTTCAAATTAAAGGGGTTCATTATGCTTAAAAATATAACCAAAAAATATAAGGACTTCATTATCGATATTCATATCAATAGTGAAACCATATACGTTTATTGGACTGATGGGGATATTGAAAATTCTCGTAGATTTTCGGGGTATTCCATTAATGAAATTTTAGATATTGTGAAAGATGAAATTAACTTTCAGGAATTAACACCATGAAACAGAATAAATTTAGCACGTTATCCGATGCCCTAGAATCGGAGAATATCTCTCATATGTGGGATGGTAGACCATTGTCCTATGATCAATACCTAGGGCTAACCTATGATGATGGGACAAAATACGGACATTATGTATCGGTCTATAGGGATGAACGGGGTCTATACGAACGTCCTATACATTATTCCCGTAATTAATGCATAGACTGTAGACTCTTATTCCTAGGGGTCTATGGTCTAGGTTTTGACTAACCTAGAATTTCAATCAATCAACTAAAAGGCTTTGACATGGAAAAAATCGATCAAATTATTGTAGGGGTAAGCCTTACGGGTTTTGTGTGTCTAATGTTCATTATTGGATTGTGGGGTTAATGATGGAAGATCATAAATCTTATTTATCTTATAGTGCCGAGCGTAATTGGATATTAATAAATCAGGGTTCACCATTGTGTGACTATAAAAAAACCTATGATGAAGTAATGCTGGCAGTTAAACAATATGGGATCAAATTACCCGATGTCTCATGGGATGCCGACAATTCACAATGGATCGATACCAATAAATTGAGAGGTTAACCATGAATCAAATTGAACTAAACCAAAAAGCGGCATATGCATTGGGTTTTTATCATGCACTCTATGATGGGTTTCAACATAACCCGTTTATGGATCAATACTATAACGAGTATAAAAAAGGTTATGACGCTGGGATATCCGAATATTGCATGATAGAACATCCCGAAGAGGTTAACGCATGATCTACGCCACAATAGCACTACTGCTAAAAATCATTCTCAGAAAATAAGTTAGTGAGCACTTTTCAATTTTAAGCCCTTCGGGGCTTTTTTCTTGCCCGTCTATACCTAGCCCTAGGTTATTCAAAATAATCGATCCTAGGCACGTTTAAACCCGTCTAATCGCTATTGTCTAGGTTATAGGTGCATAGTCCCACATGATCTAGGGATGCATCGGGGTCTAAGCCTAGGTTATAGAAGTGTCCTGCCCATGCAATAGCTATTTTCATCCCAGCATGGTCGCTCCCATTACCCATAGTGTCTAGGATCAATTTTTCGCTATCGGTTAGCGTCATGTAGATCCGATTAGGGGTTTTGCGTGGTAGTGCCATTTATTTGAATTCTCCAATATTCAGCGATCAGCAAAGCCTCTGCCCTGTTAATGTCCTTTTTTAACTTTAACTTTGCCGCTGGAAACAATTTTCGGGCTAGGTCTAATGCCTCATTTTTGTCAGCAGTTAGCCCAAAGTGTTTTTTCCATCGTTGAGGTGTAACTAGGTGAAAAGGGTAGTTTGTAAGCTCACAGACTGCGCTGATCACCCCTACAGCACGACCAAATGAAAAGGTAGAGCTAACCCCTTGGTTTGGCATTGAATGAACTTGCTCCATGCAAATCTCTGCGCCTTCCTTTACGTCAACAATACTCAGAATTCGACTTTTAAACACCAATGCACGAATATGCTTGTCTTGATGCTCAATGTTGAAGCTGTCTATGTATTCGCTGTTGTGGTTAATTGCACCCAATGCGCCGTTGACACTTCCAGGGTCTATACCTATATAAATCATAATTTAGTCTCTGTTCTTTTGAAAAAAGCCCTTACACCATAAGATTTTAAAAACGCAATAACTGTATTTATTCCAACCATCATGGCATTGGCTGAAGTAGTTGCTTCTATTCCCAATAATGGAAAAAAAACCAAGTTGGAAATGAAAATTAAAATTGTTCCAGCAATGACTTGCGTTGTAGCTTCAATTATTTGCATTTAGTCTCCACAGAAACAAGCGATTGTTTCCTCTGTAGCGTCAAACATATCGATTTGATCTTTCCCAAACTGACTCATTGCCGCATAGGTCGGGCGGTCTTTTGAGAATCTGCCACCGATAATTTCCTCTTGTTTTGCCCACCAAATAGCCCTGTTTGGCTCATGTTGGATGATGGACATTAACTGATGTGCGCCCTTCATAAAGCACAAGTCACAGTTTCCCAATGGGGTGATTTTGTCAACAAACTTGAGTTCTAAGTCAAAATCGTTTAACTTCCAAAACTGCTGGACATCGGTTTGTGTAACTCCTGCGAATGCTAAAGGCGCATGGACTGTTTCCCTAAGTTTCCCAACCCGCCTAGGCTCATCTGCCCGAATCCCTGCCAATGTTTGGAATTCCTCAAACCCCTTGGACTTCATAAAACGATTTATGGGGTTAATTTTGAGTTCTGTTGTGCAAAATCTCATGACTGAGTTGGGCAAAAATGACTTTTGTTTAATCAATTCTGCAAAAGGTTCTCCATCTCTAGATGCGGTTTCGTAGGTTACTTCAACAAATTTATCAGTATTCCTAGTGAATTCAAGCCAATAAATTGGTATGTTCCACCGATTTTGGCATTCGTTGACAAACTTTAAAGTTGACTCATGTTCCTTTCCTGTATTGCAGAAAATGACAAAAGTGTCGTTTGGTAGGCTCATTTGGTGAGCTTCTAACACCCTGTAAAGCATATACGCTGATGTTCTGCCACCTGAAAAACTGATGCAAGTTGGCTCTTTAATTTCAAACGGGTTCATTTTTACGCCTTTTTCCTAAGATTATTCATTCGTCTGCGTAGATCATTGGTCGCTGGTAAGCCGCGCTTTTTCTCCATATCTTGCAATGTCTGCCACCACCATCCAGAAACGCCTTGAGTCCCAATCTCTTGAAACTTCCTCTTGTATCTCGTTATCCATTCCTTCGCTTCCATGTTCTTCATAGTCTCCAGTAACTGCAAGCGCTCTTGTGGTGTCAGCGTAGCTAAGTTCCTTGGTTTCTTTGTGTCTGTCCAGTAATCTATTGGCTTCATATTTTGTCATGCTACTTTTCCTCGCAAGCCTTCTCTTATCATTTTTAGTATTTCAGGGTTTGGCTTGGCATTTTTGGCATCTTCATCCAGTTTTGCAAGGGCAGGATCACGCAATGAGCTTGATGGTACTGTCGTTCTTGCAATGTCAGCCTGTTTAAACGCTTGCTTTTGGTTTCTTACCCAATTACGCCATGTTGCTTGCCAATCCAGTTTTGTAGCGCCTGAACCAGCTTTGGCACTCCAGTAGTCCTTAAATTGCTCACCCACACTCCGCAAGTCTAGATCGGGTCTTTCCTGTCTAGCCCAATCTGCCCATTCTTTTGGCAAAACAAAATCAGCAGAGAGGCGTGAGCCTCTTGTGGACTTTTTGGCTTCTGTCTCTGTCTCTCTCTTTGTCTCTGTCTCTGTCTCTGGTCTAGCATCTTGCTGACAGTCTGCTAGCACTCCGCTAGCAATCTCAAAGAATCCCTTTTCAATCAATGGCTTAACACCATCCTCATATTCCTTCTTGGTGATATGCAGTCTAAACATGAGGTCATCGACTGAACCATCAAAAACGCCATTTTTGGACTCTGATGCTAGCAACCACATTAAAGGTGCTAGCGCCTTGCTAGCTAGTGGCAAGGTCATAAAAGTTCTGTCGTTCAGGGTTTCACGATGGAGTTTTATCCAAGGCGGGTTGCGGTCTTTGTAGTGCTGGAATACAGCCCAATTTTTGGGTATAAGTTTCATATAAAACCTTACGTTTTCGGTTGCCGTTACTGAAGAAACACTGGCAGGGCGGTAACGAATCGCCTTTTCCCCCGCTAAAGGTAGCCAAGTTTCAAAACATTTTAACCAGTTTTTTTCTCTTGTTGGTGTTTTTCAAGAGATTGGGATAAGACTCGGCGTAGCCATGAAGCACCGCCAAGTCGTTTGAACTCCTCTTTGAGAGAGGGCGTAGTTCGGACACCAATGAAAATGGTCTGTCCAGTTAAGTCTGATTTAGGTCTAGGCATAGGGGGTGGATTGTGTAGCGTTAAACAAATACCACAATTAGGGTTTGTCCTAGTGTTAAACATTATAATCTGTGTAACACTACGAACTCTACCAACCACATTGAAAGGCGTAAACATGGAACTGGATATAGATTTTTGTGACCTTGAAATAGACATCAAGGCTTGGGTCGAATGGGAATACGACCCCGACTACTCTCCCGATGAGGGAGTCTACGATAAATTTATTTGGTCAGCCTACTTACAGATAGGCAACAACCGCATTGACATTACAGACGAACTCTCTGCCAAGGAGTGCAAACAAATTGAAAAACAGATTGAGGAGTCTTGCGATGTTGGCATCTAACAAAGCTATTTGGGAATCCTACCAACAACTTAATGATGATGACATTATGGAAGCTATCTCTGGCTCTATAGCCATCCCTCTTGCCATCAAATCGGGTGACTGGGACATTGCCTTCCAATTCATCAAAGAACGCATTGACAACAAGATGACTCGCAGGGCTGAGTTCTATTTGTCCAGCTATTGCACTACAGAATCAATTGATGATGATGAAGAAATGCGTATGCTTAGAACTCTATGGCTCAAAGACGAATACAAGGGGAACAGATGAAACTCAAACACACTATTGCCGCAATCCTTGAGGAAAACCAAGATGAATATTTTTGCCAGTTTTGCACGAAACATAAAGTTGCGACTTTACCGATTTGCTCATGTTCAGGAAATTGGTTCAAACTTGCCGACTTTGACTTTGATACCCAATTCGCTATTGCATCAACAATCTTCCACTCACAGAAAGGTATACCCGACAAAAAGAGCGATTGACAAGAAATCCGAGTTTGTCTACACGAACTCAATGAACACAAACATTTTAAAAACATTTCAAAAGTTTAAACAGGAGTGAATATGAGCGAACAAAACAAAGCAAACCTAGAAGTATATGTAAAGCTGGCGGTAGCACGAGCAAAGCTACGGGCAAAGGTTCTGAAGAAGTCAGGACACAACAAGTTTGCTGGATACAACTACTTTGAACTTGGCGACTTCCTACACCCAATCATGGAAATATTTGATGACGTTGGCTTGGTCGGCATAGTTTCATTCACCAAAGAACAAGCTGAACTTCGCATTGTAGATACCGAAATCGGAGGCGAGATTGTGATTACCTCTCCATTTGGCTCTGCGGCTCTCAAGGGTTGCCATGAAGTGCAGAACATAGGTGCAGTTGAAACCTACCAAAGACGTTATTTGTGGGTGACAGCAATGGAGATTGTTGAGCATGATGCACTTGATTCAACAACAGGTTCAGGAAACATCGAAACCATTGATGTAGGAATGATGATTGACCACTTGGCGGCTATTGAAGCTACAACAACTTTAGAGGAATTAAAAGATGTATACAGCACTGCTTACTCTGCTTGCGCTGGTGATAAAAATTGGCAAAAGAAAGTGATTGATGCCAAAGAAAAGCGTAAAGGAGCATTGAAATGAACTACGCACAAATGAAAAATGCACCAGCATTCCCAGTTTCTTTTAAATGGGGCAGAGAATTATCTCAATATAACGGCATGACCTTGCGGGATTACTTTGCGGCAAAGGCTATGCAAGCAGAAATGTCTAAATGGAAAGATGGACATGAAGACGGCTATGAAGGTATAGCAGAACTTTGCTACTGTATGGCAGACGCAATGATGAAAGCGAGGGAAGCATGAGCGATATTGAACAAGGCTCGCCCGAATGGTTTAAACAGCGTTGCGGAAAAGCTACAGCATCACGCATCTCTGACATTGTTGCCAAAACCAAGTCAGGTTACAGCACCAGCAGGGCTAACTACATGGCTCAACTGGTAGTCGAGCGTATGACAAACCAAGTCGCAGAGTCATACACCAATGCGGCTATGGAATGGGGTATTGAGAATGAACCCTTTGCTCGTGCCGCATACGAGGCTAAAACAGGCAATATGGTCGATCAGGTAGGTGCTATTGACCATCCAACTATTCCTATGTCTGCCGCCTCTCCTGATGGCTTGGTGGGTGATGATGGATGCCTAGAGATCAAGTGTCCCAACACGGCAACCCATATTGATACCATTTTGGGACATGAGCCAGCAAAGAAATACTATGACCAAATGCAATGGCAGATGCGGTGTGCAGATAGAAGTTGGTGCGACTTTGTGAGTTTCGACCCACGAATGCCTGAACACCTACAACTGTTCATCCAAAGAATCGAGCGCAATGATATGTATATTGCAGAACTCGAACAAGAGGTTATCCAGTTTCTTGCGGAAGTGGATGACAAGGTTAAAAAACTCAATGAAATCAAGGTGTAAATATGGAACAGCGTGACAATTCAGGTGTTTTGTTTAAAGAGCAAGACAAAAAAACTCCAAATCATCCCGATTACAAAGGGAACATTACAGTCAATGGACAACCCTATTGGCTCTCAGCTTGGATAAAAGAGGGAAAGACTGGCAAATTCATGGGACTAGCAGTTAGCCCTAAAGAAGAAGCCAACACTTCCTCGCCCAAGAAAAAGTCTTCCATTGAAGACATGGATTCAGATGTACCTTTTAATTAGAACGGGTCTATAATGGTTGTATTGCCAGCACAGGAGTACAACATGATTCGTTCTAAAGAGTGTTTTAAGTGCAAGACCATCATGCCGTTAAGCGAGTTCTACAAGCACAGCGCAATGGGTGATGGTCACCTTAACAAATGCAAAGAATGTACAAAAAATGATGCGACAGCCAACAGGAATAAGAATATTGAAAAGATCAGAGCCTATGACAAGGCTAGGTCAAAAGAACCTCATAGGGCGAAACTTGCGCTTGAGGTCAACAGAGCATGGAGAGCCGAAGACACTCGTCGTGCTAAAGCACATGGAGCAGTTGCCAAAGCCATTAGAAAAGGGTTGCTTGTATCTAGTCCCTGCATTCGATGTGGAGAGCAAAAATCCCTCGCTCATCACGAGGATTACGACAAACCTTTGGAAGTTATGTGGCTTTGCCAGCCATGTCACAAACAAAGACATAAAGAAATGAAACTTGAATTCTGATGTAAACCAATGGGGAAAGCGTAAGTGAGTACCCACTAACTTAATAGGAGCGAAACATGGAAATTAAAGTTGCAGAGATTAAAGAAAATTTTTACGGCTCAAACCTAAAAAATAGTTCGACTGCCATATGCCCTTGGCATGAAGAGATTACGGCAAGCCTTATAGCAGACCATAGCAAGGGAATATTTCACTGTATTTCTTGTGGTGTAGAAGGGATTTTAGTGGAAGGTGCAGAAGATGGTTTTCTTGCCTTACAGAGAGAAGATGTATAAATTTAATTGATAGGAGTTGATATGAGTTTAGATGACACACATTTTGGTGGCGGTGTAAAGAAGTTCTTTGACTTGCCAATCTTCAACAGGGTTAGATGTATCGACCCAATAACCAGCTATGAAGCCGCTGATGCCGCAAAAGACTTGGCATCCAAGCATTTCAGCATCATTGTGGACTGTTTAAAGGCTCATGGTGCGCTTGGTAAGGATGGGATAGCCCAACATAGCGGGTTAGACAGAAATCAAGTCTCACGCCGTTTAAACGAGTTGCAGAAGATGAACCTAATCCAGTTGACTGGCAGGACTGTAAAGTCTTCATCGGGTCGCAATGAGCGTGAATGGAGGGCAGTCTAATGTGGGATGTAGCTGTTACTTTTATGTTGATGGGGTTTGGCGCTTTTGTGATTGTTGCATTTGGTGTCATCCTCATTGGTGCGCTTTATTTCCTACAAAACGAGGCTGACAATGACTGAAGAAGATGAAGCATTCAACGCAATTGAACGACAAGCCCAACAACGCAAAGAATCGGTAAAGGCAAACTTTCTAAAGCCCAAGTCTGCACAGGAGTTCTATGACGAACTACGCAATAACGTCATTGATGAAGTTGCTAGAGAGGTTAGAAAGCTAACCAGCTTTGGTAAAGACACCATTGATGGCTTGGCTGTTTACATTGAAGGAATGAAGAAATGAACAAGCCTAAGACTGTCTTTGACTGGAAAGGAGAACCAAGTGTTTGGCTTAAAGATAAAAAGCTAAAACAAATATTAGCGGGTCAGATATTTGGAAAAAATGCAATAGAACGCATTGCCATGACAGAAAAGAAAGAATTCTTGATCTATTCAAGGGCTAAACTCAAGAATGATTCGTAAGATAAGAACCTTCTATGGCAGACGCAATGGTCAACGTGGGAGCAAGGTAACCACTGTAGACCGAGGTGAAGCATGGCTATGTGAGAAGTGCGGGGAGGTGATCTTCTTTGAACACCTTGTCCCCAAACACTTCTGCAAGCGACTAATTAAGCCTGTAATCCTTGGAGATACTGGGTCTTCCCTGCCACCTTAACAGCAGTCAATTCCTGCTTCTTGAGGTTTTTAGGGTCATAGCTGACATGAACCCAACCCGAATCAGGGATGCCTTGTGTGTAGAACTCTAAGATTAGTTGTGTATAGTCTAAATTGTCCATAATCCATTGGGCGAGTTCAGCATTGGCAACTCCAGCAATCTCAATGTCTGCCGCCTGTCCCTTGCAGTGATCGCTGGTCTTAGAGCCACCAACAGCGGCATTGGACTCAGGGCTACGATAACCTGAATTCACAGTCACAGACTTACCAAAATGCTCACGCACAGGCTGAAGCACCTTGTCACACAAAGTCTTGAGATTGTCAATAGTTTCCGCATCAGGTGTATTGTCTATACCAAGACGGGTAGCGGTGTCAGATTTCGTCAGTTCTTTCAAAGAAAAATTGGCTGATAAGTTCATTTATTTAACCTTTCGTTGTAAAAATGGGTGGATTATCGTTGGCGATTGTCATGAATTGGAGATAGGATTTTACTTGGCAATAGTGCCATAACCAAGGGGAATATCATGTACAAGATTGAGATTAACATTGCAGAGTGGGATTTTGGAAATGACTCAGTGACTATTGAGACAGATGATTTCGACAAGATCGCAATCATTCAAGAATTCATTGAATTCCAGCAGTTGCATGGCTGGGCTGTTGACTATGACGTTACTGACGAATACGAATACAACCAATGCGATGAAGAAGAAGTTGACGAAGACGAAGAGTATGAAGACGAAGAAGGCGAAGAATACGAAATCGGAGAGATGGTTGAAGACGAAGATGGAGTAACTTGGGTTCGTGTGTCATAATTCAGGTGCAGTTGTTACTTGCAGGGGGGTCTTAGGACTCCCCTTTTTTTATTCAATATCGTGATCTGCTTCTATGTCTCTAGCCAACTGTCGCCAATCAAGACTACGGCGGTAAAGCGTATATATACGCTCCTCAGTTAATGGTTCAGATCGGCGGCTTAGTCTGTCATTTGCTTGCGCCAAAGCAAGTTGCGTTTCATGCAATATGTTATGCAGTTCTTTGATTTCTGATCTGAGATACGCTACAAGGTCATACGTCATAAACCTTACCCCTAAACTCGATTTGTCCTTCAGCCCACTTATGGACTAACTCAGGCCAAAGCAATTTCCCATTATGAAATGTCAGTACAGCAAACCCTGACCTCCAGTTGGTAGGAGAGTCTTCAAGATAGTTTACAAACTGCGCCCCATCAGTATCAGCCAACGTGCCAGTATCCACGCCAAACCTGTTACCTTGGTAGTCGGAAAATGGAGTCACTTTAAGGCTGTGTAGATGCCCTGTAACGATGCTTACGCCAGCATTGACTGTATTGTTATGGGTAGCGTGTACACCGCCCTTCCAGCGATGTTTAACCACTACTTCCTCAGTAGGCCAGCAAGACCAGCAAGGATGCCATGAAGGGAAGTGGTCTTTCAAGGCAAAACCCTTGACAAACTCATATTGCGGTGCATTACAGGCTAGGCGGTTCTCAAACCTCGCATCATGGTTGCCAAGTGTCCATACTAGGTTTACATTGTGTCTAGCCTTCTTAGCGGTATCTTCAATCTCGCCAAGGGCTATCTCACAGGCTTTTAACTCTTGTATAACACTTGGGGTTGAGTCCCATCCAATGCGAGGAAAGCGGCTAATAGAAGCCCCATCAAACACATCACCATTGGCAATGACAGCCTTTGGCTGAAACTCTTTAATTGCCCAAAGAAGACCTTTATACGCCGTTGTATGGATTGAAGGCCAGAAGTGAGCATCACTAAACACTAAAACAATGCCATTTTCAATACCCAATTCTTTACGAACTGGATTTGCTTTAATACTTTCATGCGTACTATGCTTGGATTTCAGTTGCGTACCATATCTAGCTTCTATGTTGTTTTTGCGCCTGATAATATTACGCAAATCCATACCAACAGCTTTTGCCAATGCACTAGCAGATTCATGCGTCTTCCAAAGTTCAATAAACTCTTGATCGCTGTAAACAGTTT
>Ga0209400_1002507_pt1 | contig 13862 bp, 8 predicted proteins | sample M_130807_EF_Meta_FD_187313 | JGI IMG/M metagenome (GOLD analysis project Ga0209400, IMG submission 187313) | Freshwater microbial communities from Lake Montjoie, Canada to study carbon cycling - M_130807_EF_MetaG (SPAdes) (version 2) | ecosystem: Environmental > Aquatic > Freshwater > Lake... | reverse complement strand
TTGGATGTGGCTCCGCTCACAGGAACACCTCCGGGGTTAGCGGTCACACTGTAACTCCATTGAATAGGATCGAAAACTTGGCCCAACTCCATAATCTTGCCAGCAGGGCGATTATATATGATCTGAACCGGTTTATTCGTTTCCTGTGCATTCGTGATAGTAGTAGGATCCGCAAGAGGGTTGGTAACGTTTGCAAATGCCGTCGTGTTGTGCGAAGTCTCCGGCCATTTGCTCAAATCGACCGTGTAGTTGCTTGCTCCTGCGCCCAAAGTATTTCTTGCCCACCAAGAAGCGCGACCGGCTTCAAATTGGTGATCGAACCAGGTTTGGCCGGCACTCGAGTTGAGGTGGAAACTCATCCTCGGATCCCCGACTAATCCCAGGGTTAAGTCTGAGTTTGGGGTGCCATTTCCGCGCCACCAAACAGAATGACCTTTAGAAAGATAATGGCTGCTGGCTGTGTTGGGATTTCGCTGAATCCCATCAAACGAGGTTGACGAAGCGTCCACTAGGTTCGTATGAGTAGACAAGCTTGTGGGAAAAGTACTAGAGTTCGACCCATAATAGGTCGCATAACCATTCAAATTTCCATTATTTCGCCACAAAAGAACCAGATTCGTGTTGTTGGTGATTTTGGTGCTGTTCGTTATAGTAGTTGTAAAACTGTTTGTATAAGTGGGCAGCGGGATCATGTGAAAAGAATTCGCCGGGATACGGCAATTGGTTAGGGTTAGCGGCGTTGCAGGAGAAGTTGTGAAGACTAAATCCACATTGGTGGTGTAATTCAGGCGCTGGGTGAAGGTTACCGCAATATTCGTGCCCCCTATCTGATTGGTTAGGGACTCGCGATTTTTGTATATAATCCGCAAAGTGCCATTGGTAGCTGCTTGGGAAGACATATTCCAAAGCTCTAACCAAGTCGTGATCTTCAAGTCGTAGCTCACGGTCAAAGTGAAATTCGTGCCGGCGGTGGTGCAATTGGTCAGCTCATATCGATCCCAAATTTCGTTGACGAAGGGATAGTTTTCGATCCCACGGATGTCGGTATTTCTCGTTGTGGGAAGGTTGTCGCTGTCGAAAAGATCGACGATATTCGCTGCGATGTTGCTGATGTAGGAGTTGGAGTTCATGCCCCCCGACCGGTTGCGAAAGTTTGGAAGATTATTGCTGATCGCAGAGGCAATCACAGCCACAGGATCGGAACCGGAATTCGTGCCGAGGGCATTGATGTTGAGTTTGGTATAGCCTTGGTTGGTATAGCCTTTTGGGGCGTTACTGGAACCACGCACAGGAATTCCCACGGGGATCCAGGCAAGTGCCCCGTTGTTTGGAGATGCGGGGTTGGTGGGTTCCCAGGCTCGAAGTCCGCTCGCAAAGTAGTAAGCGTTCGTCGAATTCGCTAATCCACTATTGGTGGCAAGGAGGCCGTACGAAATGTAAGTCGCTCGTTTGTTGGTGAAAATGGATGTGGATGAGACTAAGGCAACACCATTCGTTCCCGTTGCGCTGGAGAGGGAGATTTCCTCTGATTGGGTTCCGGTGGATCGGTCGGTTGCGGCACCCATTCGCTCGGCATCAATGAGTCCTTCAAGATCTTCAGTGAACCAGGCAATTCTAACAACTCGGGAGTTATTGGTAAGAGTGGTGCCGAATTTCCTCTTTTCCTGGTTAATATAAATCCAAGCCACGGGGGGAGATGTGCGTCCTCCGAGAAGAGGGATCTGAACGCAGTTCGAGTTGGTTAGCCCCGGATCCGGGGTATTCGTGAATCCTTTTGCGGCGTTACTGGACATGAAAGTTCGCATATCGTTGGAAAAGGTGCCTTGGTGTGTGTTGGTAAAACGCATGGCGTTTTGGATGTCGTTGGTGCCAAGATTTGTTAGACCCGCCGGGCTGAAGAGGGGGGCGTAGTACCACATTGCGCTATCTTGGCCATTACCGGATCCGGAAGTTTTTGTTTTTGCGATGAAGGGATAGCCGAGTTCATCGGTCCAATTGGTTCGCCAGTAGGTGACGATGGCGGTGTTCCCCAAATCCGTCTGGGAGTAGTCGTTGATAATTTGGGTCACGCAAAACTTGCCCGAGTTCAGCGCCATCTCCAGGAGAGTGGTTTTCCCGATTGAACTGCTGGCTTGCCGTTCGAGTCGGGCCGAGGCCAAGAAAGCGGTTGCAGTCAGGGCGGCGAGGGAAACGAGGGCGAGCACGCTGATGAGAGCAAAACTGGGAGAAGATTTCCAAGATGGGTTTTTTCTAAGGGTTGTCATGGGAATCATCAGTTTTTAGGGCAATCGATTCTAAATTCGAAAGAGCGGGCGTATTTCCGGATGTTCTCCGCATTCATCCAAGCGGAGTTGGTGATTTTTTGAGCCACATCTTCCGGATAAAAAGAGAGTTCAATGGCCATTTTATTGCCCCCATAAAATGCGTCGGAGGAGGTGTTGTTGCTGAAGTTGAGGCCATTTGTGGTTGTGTTGGTTAGATTGTAAAAAGTGAGTTGGAGGTTGCAGGCATTGCGGGCAAGGATTTCGCTGTTGCCTGCTATATTGGTGAATAGAGTGGTGGCGGATCCATTGGGAGAGGATAGCCAGGTCGTGATCCCACTCACGGCATTCGAGGGTGGAACGTAGTAACGGAAGAGATTGTAGCTGGTGGTGGCAAAGCCGTTAACGTTAGTATTGGTGGCTGTGCCGATGTAGTAACCGACAAGAGCAATGTCGGCAGGGTTGTTGCCTTTGCTGGGTTGTGGGATGAGGCCAAAAAACTGGGCACAGTTGGGAGCGCCTCCAGGAGCAATCCCGCCTGCGCCGTTGAAGTAATAAAAGGGGACAGGGGTGGTGGTTAGGTTGGTTGGAAAACTCGAAAAACGACCCATAGTTTTTCCGCGCATGGCAAAAGTGGATAAATCTTTTGCCATAAGCAGGCAAGCGGCGCGGGCTTCGCGAGTGGCGTCGGTTCGGCGGTTGGCATTGGACCAGGCCTTCGACATCTGATCCTGCATCCCCACCATCATCAGGAGCACCACAGAAAGAACCGTGGTGGCAGCCATGAGCTCGATGAGGGTGAACGCCGCGATCAGAGGGGGAAGGGTTAAGGAATTAAGGTGAAACGGGGTGACGTGAGTATGGTTCTGGTTTCGGAATAGACTTTTCGTCAGGGGTTGAGTAGGGGTGCTCATGTCTGGTGGATGATTCCTGTGAAAACGTATTGAGTGCGGTTGGTGGCAGGAGCCGAGGCAGGGCTTTCCACAGTGACATCCACTCTCTGAGGGTTTGCAGAAACATCTTTGGAGGGTGGGCCACCTAATAAAAAAGAGTGTTTGATCGAGACTTTGACCAAAAGGATAGGGCCGTTTGTTCCGTCGGTGAACCACTTGGGATCGGCAGGGCCGTTCAAGGAGACAACTGAAGCAGTTGGTCGAAGCATAATGGGAGAGTTAGATGAGTCCGTGCGAATCTGCTGATCGTAGGCAAGGTAAACATAGCGATCGGCAGTGGCACCATTCGCCCAAGTCATGGGAATCGTGGTATAATTATTGCCATTCATGGCGTTGGTCCCGGTCTTTTGAATTATTTTCCCTCCCGCTTTGGCACTCCCTGAGTCGGACAAATCGGCGATGATGGTTTGTGCGATCAGCGCCGCCTGAGTGGCCTCGTAGCTTTCCTTGCTCATGCCCAGTCCGAGGGGAAAGAGGGCGATGATCGAAGTGAAGGCCACGGCAGCCACACCCATGGCGATGACGACTTCGGTCAGGCTGAAGGCCGCGGCTCTTTGCATGCGCAAAGAGAGTTTAGGTTGAGGTGGAAGGGAAAGATGTAGGGAAAAGGATTTCATGGGGGGGAGGCTAAGGTGGAAGAAGCCCGCCCGGTGTAACGTGTGATCCGGACGGTCTCGACTTTGTTGCTGCTTGTGAGAGTGGGGGAGGTGGAGGTGTCTGAGACCGTGCCTTCAAAGTAGGAGACGCCCTTGGTTGTGATGTTTGTATTGTAATAATTATCCGCAAGGCCGCCATCCGACTGGAACACGATTCCCATGGCCGGATTGAGCTTGGTGTCTGTTGTCAAAATGCGGACATAGATATCATTAGTGATCTTGGAGAGATTGGCGATCGAGTTGGGGACAAAAGAAATCCCCTGAGGAAGCGTGATCCACGATCCGGACATCGTATTAGTGTTGGTGCCGCTCCATGTGATCACCGCCATCGAGCGGTATTTGTAGGCTTCGCCTCCCGAGAAGTCTTTGTCGGGAAAGATTACGGCGGCGTTGGTGCCGGAAGAGATTGCATTGTTTCGGGCGATCTCCAAGGCACTGAGAACCTGGTTGAGCGCCATTTTTCGGCCGCCACTTCCCGTCAGGCCTTTGAGGGCGGGAACAGCCACTGCGGCCAAGAGGCCCATGATACCGACCACGGCCATGAGTTCGACGAGAGTGAACGCCGAGGCACGGCGGCGAGGGATGAATGCAGAAAGGGATTCTGGGGTTAAGGGGGTTAGAAATTGCTTACGCAACGGACGCGAAAGGTTATTTTTTTTGCAAGGAATATAGGTCGGGTGAGGCTTAATAAGAGAACTCACAGAAGACATCTACGCCTATGATTTACAATGTCAATACAGCTATATTAAAGTCACAAAGAATTCAATATAAAATACTTAAAGTTTTGGCCAACTGGTGATCCACTTATTTGTTTCACCTTTCATAGTTCCGGCTGTGGACCAGATCAGCGGGGCATTGGTGCCATTAGAATTGTATCCATACGCATAGCCCCAGGGATCGATGAAGTAGTTTCCGTTAGTATTAACCATGGCGGGTTTGGGTTCGAAATAACGTTTGGAGGTGAGCGTGGCTGTGAGAGTGGAAGATCCGACCAGATTGGTAAAAAGGGTAGTTCCCGCTGTTGAATATTTCGACACGGTGGGGTTAACATCTAAAGTGGTGCTGGGATCAGGCATTGTGCTGGGAGCGGGATAGGCGTTGTTGTCGGCAAAGTAGCGTTCGCAGGCCGCCTGGAGGGCGGCGACTTCCGATTTGGCCTGCGAGGTGGCTCCGTGTCGGCGGATCGCTCCGGCTCCCCCGAGCGTCAGCCCGGCCAGAACCCCGATGATCGTGATCACCCCAAGAAGTTCAACCAAGGTAAAAGCTGGGGTGGCGTGGGATGTGTTTTTGTTCTGGTGGAAAGGGGTCTGGGCGGGTTTAGTCATAATCATGAACTTATCCCTGCGGAAAAATTTTCCAAACCGAAAAGCATCGTCTTTTACACTAGTGGAGCTCTTGGTCGTCATCTCGATCATCGGACTTCTGGCAGGGTTGGGATTTCCGGCGGTGAACGGGGCGATCAAGGCGGGGAAAAAGGCCGAAGTCGCTGCGATGGCGGAATCGATCAAAACGGCGGTGAACGCCTTTTATGCAGAATATTCTGCCTATCCTTCGAACACAGCGGGCATAACGGATGATACCTTTTTGAGTCTGATGACTACGACCAATACCAACGGGGGCAACTACCGTGGGATCGCCTTTTTGGAAGTGCCACCGAAATTCACGAACTCCAGTGGAATTGTGACCCCGAAGGGATTTTACAAGGGCAGTTCGCAGAGCAATTTTTTCATTTGGATGGATACAAACAATGTAGGATCTTTCAATCCGAAGAATATAAATACGGCTTCAGCCAAGCTGGCGACCACGAATGTGGCGAGTAGCGTGGGGGTCTGGGTGATTGATCGCGACACCAACACCAAGGCCGTGGGGACCTTCAAATGAAGCGGCCGGCTTTTCGCAACACGGCCCCGACGTCGGCCTTCACCTTGGTGGAGTTGCTGGTTGTTGTCTCCATCATCGGGCTTTTGGTGGGCCTGTTGGCGGCGGGAATTCCCCGGGCGATGGATGCGGGAATGAAGGCCAAGGCCAAGGGGGAGGCGACGGCGATCGTCGCTGCGGTGAAAGCCTACAAGCAGGAATATGGACGTTTCCCTTGGGCGAATACGAATAATACCACCATTTTTAGCAGCAACTCGCCGACCACAGTTAATTTGATCAAGGTTCTGAGCGGTGACAGCACGACCAGTCTGGACGGTTCCCAGCCGGCGAATCCCAAAGGCGTCCGATTTCTCGAGGGCTCGGCAGGCGGCACCAGCGGATTGCCCGACCCGTGGGGCAACCAGTACACTGTTGTGGTGGATACGGGGGAGACGGGCACGATCACCTACACTTACGCCGGAACGGCAAAGGATCTCAAAATTTCCGTTCTCGCCGTCAGCTATGGGAGTGATGGGCAGGCGGACACCCAGTCAGGGAAAAAGAACGACGTTTTCAGCACCGACCTGCAGTAAATCCATTCAGCCCAAACCGGCGGTTGATTTTTTAAAAAATCCGGCCAGAAAACCGGAATGGAGAGAATTCTCTTCACCGCCGGAGCCGGTCTTCGCATCGTTCGCGGCTCGGGAGCCCCGATTCCCGCTTCCCATCTTCTGGCTGTTTTTCTCAAAGAGGTCCGGGTGGATCCGCGGACCTTTCTCTCCCGCGATCTCGGCCCGAACCGGGAAGGGGTGGTTGAGCTCACCGTGGCCGGGCAGGCCACCGTGTTGCCGTTCAGCGGCTCGGGTCCGGTGAACCAAAAATATCTGCGCAGATTGGCCTATCTGGGCAGAAATCCCGGAGGGATGGGGATCTCCGTCGGCTTGACCGAGTCGGACGAGGAGTCGCGCCGGGCACTCGACAAAGCGGCCGGCGTGGCCGAGGCGCTTTCCGGCGCCATCCCCGGAAACGGAACTCCCTGGGGACTGTGGCTCGGGCCGATCGCGCCGGCATTTGGTCTGGTGGCGGCGGTGCTGAAATTTCTAAGGGGCGGAGTGGACGATGATGAAGAGGCCCGTTTCTTTGGAACGGTGGAGAAGGGAGTGGCGCATGGGGACCGATGGATCGTGGAGTTCAAGCGAAAGGGGAAGGAGGTCTTTGCGGTCGAGATGGAGGTGGAGGATTTGGGTGAGCCGGTGAATCCGGCAGGTGGGTTCAGCGTGCGGATTTCCCGGCCGGAGATTCTGTTGCAGGATGTCGAGATCGGAGTGCGGAAGGGATCGGTCCGAGGGAAAAAGGCGGGTTGGATGAGTCGGCCCGATGCGGGGCTGAGTCCGGTCCGTTCCGGCGAATATCTGGCGAGGATGCAGTGGTTCGGGTGCGAGGCGGCGAGCGGGATCGGAAGATTCCGCTATGAGACATTGCTAACGAAGGCGGGCGAGGTGTTGACGTGGGACAAGGCCGAGCTGTTTCAGGCTGTGGCGCCGAAGTTGAAGTCCGACCGGCATACCCTGCCGTTGACCCTTTCTTTCTCCCTGCATGCGGATCGGCCCGAATTGGGAGGGCTGACGGGGGTGGCCTCGGCCGGGGTGGAACTGGTGGAGGGGTTGTTGGAGGGAGGGAGCGACAAGCAGGGGAAACGATTGGTGGCGGAGGTGGGTCCGTATTTGCGGAAGGCGGGGCCGTCGCTGAGTGCGTTGCTGGCGGAAATTTCCGAAGGAAGGTTTTCGCTGTTTTCGTTGGAGGGAGTCTTGGTGCTGTTGCCCAAGGGGGAGAAGGGAGATGCGGATCCGGAAAGTCCGCGGGTTTTGCTGGAATGGAGCGAGAAGGAGAGAGTGTGGAGGGGGAACGTAAGGACGAAGCTGGAGTGGAGAGGGACGAACGTGGGACAGTTTCGTTTTGGGATCGAGGTGCAGGCGGTCGGGGAAGTTGGCTGAGGTTTAAGTTTAGGTTGAGGTAGGGATGACCCCGACCTGTCGGGGCATCCTAGTACGACCGAGACGGGTGCCCGTACGAACGGAAGTGTGAATTAGAAAAACTGATTAAGCAAAACGCTTTCAATCAGTGGGTTAGAATATTCACGGATTATGTAAATTGTCACCAAAGTGTCACAATAAACTCGTAGCCAATTTTCGAAATAGGAGGAAGTTGTGGGTATGCATCAGCAAAGACACATCGTTTGTACTGCGTGGGTTGCATTTGCCAACGCCTGCGGTTCGGACGCCTTGTCCCAGGTGATAAAAAAATGAAAAACATCCTCCGCAAATCCAACTTCGGATTCACCAAATGGTGTGTTGCGCTGATTGCGGTGGGATGGATGGGCGGAGCGATCGGATGGGGGCAGACGACGATTGGCATCCATGACTTTGAATCAAGCAATGCATCCCCAGCTTTGACGCGGACAACTGCTACGGTTTCAGGAACTCCTGGTGTTTCTGCTATCTCAACCGGAACATCACTAACGACCGAATTTCCTGCGAGCGCAAATCTTTTCGTGTCAGGTGCTCGAGGTTATCGAGTATCGGGGGGCTCAAGCGCGGCTGTGGTGAGCCACACTTTCAGTTCTGTTGATGCAAGAAATTTTTCTTCGATTAGTGTCAGTGTTCGAGTTGCCGCGATTTCAAGCACCTCCGCCCAAGGAATCGACAGCGGAGATTATTGCGAAATATCTGTCAGCCCTGATGGGGGAACAACATGGTATCAACAATCAAGAATCTCAGGTGGAACCAATGTTCGTTGGGCATTCACAGGTACTGGTTCAGTCAGCCGTGCGTATCAAGCCAACAACACTTTCACAGGTAATGCAGCTGTGGGTAGTGCTGTAACCCTCACTACAACCGCCGCTCCTACAACGATGACGGTGACCGGCTTGCCGCCAGTCCAAAATCTTCAGGTACGCATTACAACCTCGGTAGACAACGCCAGTGAGTTCTGGGTTATAGATGATGTTATTATTACGGGCACAGCTTCCTCAGATCTTTCCTCGCCAACGATCACCGCGTCTGGAAGTGCAAACGTTGATGGTCCGTTTGACGTGACCTTCGCGGAAAATGCTGATTGGCGAGCAAAGATCACCGGCATCAAGGTCAATGGAACCAGCCTAACCACAGGATTTTCCAAAAATGAAGCGGGTAAGATCACTTTCACGCCGTCTGCCTCTTCCCCAGTGAACCTATTGCAGGCTTCCGGAACAAAAACCATAGAAATTACAGCCACGGGGTACAGCACCGCGACCGTAAGCCAAACGGTGAATCCGGGCGTGGCCACGCAACTTGTTGTCACCACCCAGCCCACGGCGCCGACAAGCAACGGGGGTCAGTTGGCCACACAGCCCGTTGTTGCCCTTCGGGATAAATACAACAATACGGTAACCACCAGCTCCGCCGCGGTGACGGCCTCCAAAGGGGCAGGCTCCTGGACGTTGGGAGGTACCGCCAGTGTGACGGCTTCTTCCGGTGTGGCCACATTTGCGGGATTAACGGCCACGAGCAGCCAGGCGGTGAACCCAGCCAACATTATCTTTTCTTCGGGAGATCTTTCTGTGACTTCCAACGATTTCAACATTCCGGCCCCTACCTTGGGCACCTATGCCTTTACCGGAACCTTGGGATCCCTGGCCGCCTCCGGGGTGCTGGCGAATGTTTCCTTTGGGAATATCGTGCGTAATGGAATCACCCAAAACCAGAATCTCGCCAATAGTTTTTCCGGCAATGCCTCGTGGGGAAGTTCCTTCAATAGTGGACTTTACCTGGAGTTCACCCTCACTCCTTCAATCGGATATGCCCTCACCGCCTCGGACTTCATTATGGATGTCTTTCGCTCATCCGCAGGCGCCCAAAACTATGCGATTCGTTCCAGCGCGGACAATTTTGCAACGGATCTTGCCACCGGGACGGTAACAACCTCGCAAACCGCAATTTCTAGGATCACGCTTTCTTCCGCCTCGTTCTCCAATCTATCCGGCCTTAGTTTCAGAATCTACGCTTGGGGCGGTGGTAGCTCGGGGGATTTCCGAGTGGATAACATAGCTGTCCGGGGAAGCGTACGGAGCGTTCCCACCATCACCATCAACGGGGCGTTATCCTCGGTGGCGGCCACGGCGTTCTCGACCACCTATGGAACGGCCGCCACAGCCCAGGAGTTCATGATTGGCGGGACCAGCCTGACTGGAGACATCTCCGTCGGTGCGCTGAATGGGTTTGAATTTTCCACCAATGGCTCGACCTATTCCTCCACGGCCATCTTTCCGCAAACTGGAGGCTCCGCCAGCGGCACCTTGTACATCCGAATGGCGGCTACTGCGCCGGCCGGCAGCTATAACAACCAATCCATCAGCCTGACCAGCTCGGGCGGAGCAACCTCCCGAACCATCTCCACGGCGGCCAGTGGCAACACAGTGTCCGCCAAGGGCCTGGATATCACCGGCCTTTCGGCCCAGAACAAAAACTGGGATGGCACCACCTCCGTCACGGTTTCCGGCCCGCTGGCCTACGATGGGTTGATGAACGGTGAGAGCTTTGAAGTCACCGGTACTGTCTCCTGGGCATTTCCGGGGTCGGCGGCGGCCGACAACCTGATTTTGGTCCGGACCGGCAATTATGATACTCCTTCCGCGAACTACACGGTGACGCAGCCTTCTCTGATGGCTAACATAATCGCGATCGTTCCCTCCGCACCCACCCTTACCGGCATCACCGCCGGGGATCAAAAGTTGACCGTGGCCTTCACCGCTCCCGAGCAGGGAGGCGGTATCAGCATCACGAATTATGAATTCTCCACGGACGGCGGCAGCAGTTGGACAACTCCGAACCCAGCGGTTACAGGCAGTCCCTTACTGATCACCGGCCTGCAAAATGCTACGCCTTATAATGTGAAATTACGGGCGCTCAACAGTGCTGGCAGTGGAGCAGAAAGTAACCAGATTTCCAGCACCCCGGAGGCTCCTCGGGAGCCCACCCTAACTGTTGTTCCCGCTATTTTAACGGGACCCTTGACCACAACCTACGGGTCTGCCTCCTCAGAACAAAGTTTCACTGTAACGGGCTCCACCCTTTCCGGTGATTTGGTAGTGACGCCTCCGGCCGGCTTGGAGGTTTCCCAGTCATCCTCAGGCGGGTGGGCTGACAGCCTGAGCTTGGCCAACATCGGAAGCGTGGCTCCGACGACCATTTATGTGCGCCTTAAGGCAACGGCGGATGCCGGGAATTACAATTCCAACGATATTCAGGTAACGAGCTCCGGCGCGACCGCGAAAACGGTCAAGACCTCGGCCAGCGGCAACACTGTGGGGCAGGCTCCGCTGACGATCACCGGAATCACCATCGAGTTCAAGACCTATGATGGCAACACATCCGCCACGATCAGCGGGACGCCCGCTTATAGCGGCCTGCAAAACCGGCAGAGTTTTGAAGTCACAGGCACGGCAACCGCCACTTTTGCAAGCAAGAATGCGGCCAACGATATTGCGGTGACGGTGGCAGATTACACCGCCCCCAGTGCCAACTATTCCCTGACCCAGCCGGCCGGACTCAAGGCCAATATCACGCCAAAATCCCTGACGTTCACAACGCCTTCGACAATTGCTTCGAGGCTTTATAACACCACCACGACGGCAGGAACCGTGACTCCCGGGAGTCTGGAGGGTTTTGTGGTTAACGAGACAGTGACCGCCACCGGCACCGCGACTGCCTATGCAGGAGCGGATGTCGGGTCGTACAGCGCGGACGTCACGTACACCTTGGCCGACGGGACCAATGGCGGACTGGCGATCAACTACAGTCTGGCCGGCACCACAGCCACCGGTGAGATCACCAAGGCGGACCAAACCATCACTTTCAACGCGTTGGCTGCAAGAGTGGTCGGGAGTGCCAATTTCAATCTAATCGCCACCGCCAGTTCCGGGTTGACGGTCAGCTACACCAGCTCCAATCCGGCCGTCGCAACTGTGGATGGAAATACGGTGACGATCGTGGGGGCCGGAAGCACCACCATCACCGCCTCCCAAGCCGGCAATAGCAACTACAACGCCGCAACCAATGTGACGCAAAGCCTTTTGGTCGATCCGCTACCCACCCCCTTGGCCGCAGGCGACATTGCGGTGATTGGTTACAACACGCAGGGTACTCCGGATTCTTTCACCGTCGTTTTTCTGAAAAGCCTGAATCCGGGAACCCGTTTTTTTGTCAGTGACAATGAAATCGCCGCGGCAGATGGTACAACCTTCTCGGATGTCGCAGAGGTCGAAGCCACCTTCACGGTCAAGTCCGGCCAGTCCATCCCGGCGGGAACAGTGCTCACGCTGCCGTGGGGAACCGCAACAGTCACCGACCTGAGGTATGACTGGACTGGATTTAGCTCAGGAGGTTTCGGCACCGCAAACGACGAGATTTATATTTTTACAGCCAACGCGGCAACGGATTTAACGCCGACAGCTTTCATCTATGGTGTGGCGATCGGAAGCTCTACCAGCGCACGCCCGCAAGGGCTGTCTGACGGGACAACTTTCATAAAGCCCACTGGAGGGGCTTCCCGGTATAAACTTTCGGGAGCCACATATTCCTCCACTGCCGATCAAATCCGGACAGCCATCGGCAATACCACCAGTAATTGGGAAGCGTTCGCTCCTGTCAGTACGACCGATTGGTCTTTCAGTGTCCTTCTTCCCCAGACAATCAGTTTTAACTCTCTCTCAGCTGTGACCTACGGAGATGCTAGCTTTACTCTCACTGGCACATCAAGTTCGGGTCTGACGGTTTCCTACACCAGTTCCAACACCGGTGTGGCGACGGTCTCTGGCGGTACTGTGACGATCGTGGGGGCTGGCACGACCACTATCACGGCTAGCCAGTCCGGAAACGCAACCTATGCCGCTGCTGGAACGGTTTCCCGCAATCTGACGATCAACAAGGCCACGCCGGTGTTGGGATCCATCCCGACGACGTCTGCGATCACGGCGGGACAGGCGCTGAGCAATTCCACTATCTCCAGCGGGACGGTAACCCCCAGTGGCGGCACATGGGCTTGGAGCAATCCCGGCAACACCAATACGGTGGTGGGAACAAACAGCTATGCGGCCGTTTATACGCCGGCTTTGGCAGACCAGGGGAACTACCTCAACCTGACCAACGACCTGAGCGTCACGGTGAATTCAGCGGGACCAGTGGGAACGACCTACAACGGTTGGTTGATTTCGAATGGGGCGAATGGATCTGATGCGGCGTTCTGGGATTATGTGTATGGTGCGACCGCTCCAGGGCAGCTACCTGCGAGCCTCCGGCCGACGACTGTCATCACGGGCGGGAACTTGGTCATGACCTACTATGTGAGGCAGAACACCCTCGGGTTGACAGTGACTGCCAAGAGGAGCCTTGATCTGGCCACAGGTCCAAGTGGGTGGAACATAGATGGGGTTACTGACGTTCCGGTGGAGGGACCAACGACCGCGGAAAACGGAGTGAGCGTCCAGAAGCGGACCGCGAGTGTGGCAGTGAGCGGAGCTAATAAGAAGTTCCTCAAACTCGAGGGCCTCCAAACACAGTAATCGGTTTCAATTGAAGTTTAAGAAGGGCCCCGACGCATGTCGGGGCTCTTTCTTTTGGGGAGAATAAGAAACAGGAGGTGAAATATCCCTTTGGTGCTAGAATATTTTATTCTATGGGCAGTTTTGTGATTGGCTTAAGCCGAGTGTGGATCGGGGTCTTTCTCCTAGTGACCAGCGGGCTGGCTGCTCCGAGCGTGAGCGACATCAGCAACCAGACGGTGATGGTGGGAAGTGCAATCAGCCCGATTCCTTTTACATTGGTCAATTTTAGTCCCAAGCAGACGATCCGAACTGTGGCGGCCAATATCACATCCGGAAACAGTCAGTATTATGAGGATCCTGGAACAAGAATATTAGAGGGATTGCATCCGGATGTCGTCATGCTTCAGGAATTCAATGTCGGCACCAGTTCGTCGATGAGCGAGGTACGGGCCTGGGTGGATACGACCTTCGGCACAGGCTTTAATTATTTTAGGGAAAGCTCCGGAGGAATTCCGAACGGGGTGATCAGCCGTTGGCCGATCGTTGCCTCTGGTTC
>Ga0209400_1002504_pt1 | contig 13872 bp, 15 predicted proteins | sample M_130807_EF_Meta_FD_187313 | JGI IMG/M metagenome (GOLD analysis project Ga0209400, IMG submission 187313) | Freshwater microbial communities from Lake Montjoie, Canada to study carbon cycling - M_130807_EF_MetaG (SPAdes) (version 2) | ecosystem: Environmental > Aquatic > Freshwater > Lake... | reverse complement strand
AAACCATATATTAATACTGGCTACACTTCATATATTGCAGTTCAAACAATTGTTAAAAATATTGGTATTTACGAAGTAAATTCAAGCGATGAAGATAAAGTAATTGTTTGGATTTCAAAATAGTAAAATAATAAAGTTATTTTTTAACCCCCGAAAGGGGGTTTTTTATTTGACATAACAAAAAAGATGTTATATTGCTATATATAATATCAACGGATTTTAAATGGCAAAAAAGACATACGTTTTGGATACGAGTGCTTTATTAACCGATAGTGATTGTATAAATACTGGCTTCTCTAATAACGATATATTAATTCCTCTCAAAGTTTTGGAAGAATTAGATAAGCACAAAAAAAGACAAGATTTAGTTGGTGCTAATTCAAGAAAAGTTATTAGAACTCTTGATTCATTACGTGCCAAAGGTTCTTTATATGAAGGGGTAAGACTAGGAAAGGGTAAAGGAATATTAACTGTCAAAAGTTACAATCATTCCATGAATTTCCCACCAGATTTAGATTTGTCTGTCCCAGACCATCAAATACTTGCTGTTGCTTTGAGCGAAAAAGAAGCAGGAGCAAAAGTTATCGTTGTTTCTAACGATATCAACATGAGAGTTATCTGCGATTCTATTGGTATGGAATCAGAAGATATGAATCCAGAAAAAGTAGTTGAAAGTTCTTCAAGTCTTTATACTGGTTTTGTCGATGTTATTGTTGATGATGAATTTATTGATAGATTTTATGAAAATGAAAACCTTATTCTTCCAGAACAAAAAGAAAAATTATTTGCCAATCAATATCTAATGCTTACCTCTTCGTTAAATAACAAGAAGACAGCATTGGCAAAATTTGTTGCTCCAAATCTTCCATTAGCAAGATTAGTACCATTTGGAAAGAAAGGTATTAATGGAATCAAACCAAGAAATAAAGAACAATCTTTTGCTCTTGATTTATTGATGAACCCAGAAGTTCCATTAGTTTCTATTGTTGGTAAGGCTGGCTGTGGAAAGACAATGCTTGCAATAGCAGCGGGTCTGGAGCAAACCATTGGATTAGACAACAAATACTCACGTTTAATTGTTTCGCGTCCTGTACAGCCAATGGGTAAGGATATTGGCTTCCTTCCCGGCACATTAGAAGAGAAAATGTCTCCTTGGCTTCGTCCAATTCAAGACAACTTACAATTCTTGATGGGTAACGACAAAATAACTCTTGATATGTATATGCAAAAAGGAGTTATTGAGATTGAAGCTATCACATATATCCGTGGTCGTTCAATTTCTAATGCGTACATCATAATCGATGAAGCACAAAATCTTTCAATGCACGAAATTAAGACCATTATTACCAGAGTTGGTGAAAATTCAAAAGTTGTTTTAACTGGTGACATTGAACAAATTGATAATGTCTATGTTGATGAAACAACTAATGGGCTTACATATGTAGCTGAAAAGTTTAAGCCATATGATTTGGCAGGACACGTAACATTGATGAACGGCGAACGCTCAAAGGTTGCCACATTGGCCTCAAAGATTTTATAATGAAAACAATTGTTGAATCAATAAAAGAAAAAAACGAGAAAATAAAGAAAAAGCTAAAAGATAGAAAACTTTTTAACAGAATATACGTATGGGAAAAGGATTCTGTTTCAGACGATGTAGATATTGACAAAGCATTAGCAATAATTGTATCTAAAATACCAAAAAGTTATTTTTCCAATATTGAAGGTATATATATTGGTCAATTTCCAGAGTTAAATAAAAGAAATTTAAATGCACTTTATCAAGATAATGCAATTTATATAACAAATTTGCTAATAGATACAGAAGACTTAGTTAAAAACGTTGTTCATGAAGTTGCACATGCAATAAAAGAACAATTTTCTGAATTTTTTGAAGATAATATTGATTTGGAAAGAGAGTTTTTAATGAAAAGAAATCAATTAAAAAAAATTCTCAATTTAAACAAATATGTTGTTGCTGAACAGGACTTTGACAATTTAGAATATGACCCAAGATTTGATAATTTTTTATATCAAGAAGTTGGATATCCCATCTTACATACATTAACTGCAAATTTATTTGTCTCTCCTTATGGAGCAACTTCTTATGATGAATATTTTGCTAATGCATTTGAACATTATTATTTAAATGATTTTACTTCTGTAAAAACAATAAGCCCAAAACTATTTCAACTTATTTCAGTTCTAGAAAACACAGAATAACCAAAACGTGTTATACTATTAGTTCAAATAGGGTGTTGCTTTGCCTCACATTTCCTTCTCGGAACTTAAAACTTGGAACGAATGTCCATTTAAACGTAAATTAATTTATCAAGACAAAATTAAAGTATTTACTTCTAACGAATATACAATTTTTGGAACATCTGTTCATGAAACTTGTGAAAAGTCTCTACTTAAAGAGATAGACGAGGGTAAATGCGGTGAATATTTCGAAACCAACTTTAAGAATGCGATTGAAAGTGCTAAAGCACAAACTACAATTGACGAAAGTTTGGTTTCGGATATGGTTTCGCAAGGCAAAGCAATCTTTGAAGATTTGTTTTCGTCAATTAAAGCGTATTTGGGTGAGTACGACGTTGTATCCTCCGAAGAAGACCTTCTAGAAAGCATTAGAGAAGACTATAACTTCAAAGGTTTTATCGATTTGGTTCTTAAAACACCAGATGGTAAGTATCATATTGTAGATTTTAAGACTTGTTCATGGGGTTGGGATATGAAGAAGAAATCCGACCCTATGGTCACATATCAATTGACGTACTACAAGGAATTTTTTGCTAAAAAGCACAACATTTCACTTGATAACATCGAAACTCACTTTTGTCTTTTGAAGCGAACTGCAAAAAAGAATAGAGTTGAATTTTTCCGTGTTTCAAGCGGAAAAAAGAAGATAGAAAATGCAAATAATCTCTTGACAAAAGCGATTGGAAGCATTATTGGTAATATGCATGTTAAAAATCGCCTTTCTTGTAAGGGATGCGAGTTTTATAAAACACAACATTGTACATGAGATTTAAATGAGTAAAAAAATCAAGATTTTAACACTTTCCGACCATCCATTTAGTCCTTCTGGCGTCGGAACGCAAACAAAGTATATTATTGAAGGAATGTTGGCTACTGGAAAGTATGAATTCATCTCTCTTGGTGGCGCAATTAAGCATCAAGATTATAGACCACAAAAAACCGAACAATGGAAAGATGATTGGACCATTTATCCAGTTGATGGATATGGAACACCAGAAATGATTCGCTCTATTGTTAGGTCCGAACGTCCAGATATTATGTGGTTTATGACCGACCCTCGTTTTTGGGGATGGTTATGGCAGATGGAAAACGAAATTAGACCAAATGTACCTATGATTTATTATCACGTTTGGGATAACTATCCATACCCCACATTTAATAGAAAGTATTATCTTTCTAATGACCATATTGCAACCATTTCAAAACTATCGGATGATATTGTCGCAAAAGTAGCACCAGAAGTAGAAAGAACTTATGTTCCACATGCTGTTGATACTAACATTTTTAAACGTCTATCACGCGAAGAAGTTGTTAAGTTTAAAAAAGAACAATTAAAGATTGAAGACGATAGACTTGTGTTTTTCTGGAACAACAGAAACGCAAGACGTAAGCAATCTGGTTCGTTACTTTGGTGGTTTGCTGAATACTTGAATAAAGTTGGTAAAGACAAAGCAACACTTATTATGCACACAGACCCAAAAGACCCAAATGGTCAAGATTTGATTGCTATTATGAACGAAACTGGTCTTACTAACAGAGAAGTCCTTTTATCACAACAAAAGGTTCCACCACAAAATCTTGCTTATTTTTATAATGCAGCAGATGCCACTATTAACATCGCTGACGCAGAAGGATTTGGACTTGCCACGTTAGAATCGCTTGCTTGCGAAACACCAATCATTGTAACAAAAACAGGTGGGTTACAAGACCAAATTAGAAGTGGCGAACAAGTATTTGGTATTGAAATAGTTCCATCATCAAGAGCAGTAATTGGTTCGCAGGATGTTCCATACATTTATGAAGATAGAATTTCTAATACTCAATTTGTTGAAGCATTAGAAGTATTTTCAACAATTCCAAAGGAACAAAGACAAATAATTGGACAAGCTGGCAGACAGCATGTTATAGATAATTTTAGTTTTGATAATTTTATTTCACAATGGGATAAAATCTTCACAGACACATACACTAACAAAGGTTCTTGGCCCAATAAAACATACAAAGGCTGGGAATTGAAGGAAATATAATGAAGAAAAAGATTTTAGTTTCTGGTCCTGTTTTAACTGCTTCTGGTTATGGCGAACAAGCACGTTTTGCTCTTAGAGCATTACGTTCAAGAGAAGACTTATTTGATATTTATGTTACAGCAACTCCTTGGGGTCATTGCGGCTGGATTCATAACGATGATGAAGAAAGAAATTGGATTGATTCTACAATATTTAAAACAATTCAATATAACCAAGCCAGCAACGGACAACCACAATATGATATGTCTTTGCAAATTACTATTCCAAATGAATGGAAAAAGTTTGCTCCTGTAAATATTGGATATACAGCAGGAATTGAAACCAACAAGATTTCTCCTCATTGGATTCAGCACGCTAATCAAATGGACAAGATTATTGTCGTATCTAATTTTGCTAAAAAAGGATTTGAAAATGGAGTTTATACTGCAACAGACCAAAGAACTGGTCAGCAAATTCCAAATTATAAGACAAATGTTCCTATTGAAGTTGTTAATTATCCTGTTCGAAAACAAGAGCCTAAGCCAATTGACCTTGAATTATCAACGGACTTTAATTTTCTTGTTGTAGCACAAGGAGGGCCAAGAAAGAATCTTGGTAACACAATTAAATGGTTTGTTGAAGAATTTAGGAATGAAAATGTAGGTCTTATTTGCAAAACACATCTTGCTGGTGCCTCTCAAATCGATAGAGAAGCAGCAGTTACAAATATTAAGAATTTACTTAATGAATATAAAGATAGAAAATGCAAAGTATATGTCCTCCACGGCGATATGAGCGAAGCAGAAATGGCAGGACTCTATACCCATCCAAAAGTAAAAGCGTTGCTCTCGCTGTCCCACGGAGAGGGTTTTGGCCTTCCAGTATTTGAAGCAGCGTACTACGGACTTCCAGTAATTACGACTGAATGGTCTGGCCCAACTGACTTTATGTATTGTGAAAATAAAGAAGGAAAAATTAAACCACATTTTGCAAGAGTTAATTATTCTATGCAACCTGTTCAACAAGAAGCTATATGGAATGGTGTAATTGAAAAAGATATGATGTGGGCCTTCCCAAATGAACTCTCAGCAAAAGAACAAATGAGAGAAGTATATAAGAATCATGATAGATTCCGTGGACAAGCAAAAAGACTTATGGCTCATATCGAGACAGAGTTTGAAGAAAACAAAATGAATCAAAAATTTATTGATGTATTTGGCATCAGTAGTGAAAATATTGAAGATGATTATATTAATTTAATATTACACGATTCTAGTGTGGTTGAATATTAATGAAAAAAATAGTTTTTATATCAGATTATTTTTCAAATGAAATCACTGGCGGTGCAGAGTTGTGTAATGATGCGCTTATAGAAAATTATTTAAAATTACACTATGAAGTTACAAAAATTAAAAGTATCAATGTTGACCATAAATTTTTAAATGATAAAAAAGAATGTTTTTTTATTATTGCAAACTATATGCAACTTAATCAATCTATAAAAGATATTTTAATACAAAAAGATTATAGATATGTTATTTATGAGCATGATCACAAATATTTAAAATGCAACAATCCAGCATTGTTTGATAACTATCTAGCCAATGAAGAGCAGATACAGAATTTAAATTTTTGTAGTAAAGCGATTGCAATATTATGTCAGAGTAAATTGCATTCACAAATAGTTTTTAAAAATACATTATTAAAAAATATTATCAATTTAGGTGGTAATGTTTGGAGTAAACAACATGTGAAGATATTAAAAAATAATATCAAAACAGAAGAGCAAAAAACAATAAATAATGTAATATATAACTCAAAAAACCTTAATAAAGGAACATATCAGACAACGCAATACTGCAAACAAAATAATATTGAGTTTTCTTTTATAGAAAATTCAGATTATGAAACTTTTATCAACCAACTTTCAAATTGTAAAAAATTAATATTTTTTCCAACTTGGATTGAGACATTTAACAGACTTACTGTAGAAGCAAAAGTTTTAAATTGTAAAATAAAAACAAATAATTATTTAGGATGTGCATCAGAGGGTTTTTTGGCATTTAATGGAATTGAATTATTAGAAAAAATGGAAGATCAAATGCAAAATATTTATAATATTTTTTCTAATTTAATAGAAAACATAAACAATCCAATTAATTTCTATAAAGAAGAACTTCCAAGAATAACAATTATGTGTACTTTTATAGATGCTGACATTTATATAGAACAATACTTACAAGAAATAGTTAAGCAAACAATTTTTAATGAAGTAGATTTATATTTAGTTGATTGTGCATCACAAGGAAGTGAAAAGGAAATAATCTCTAAATATATGAATAAATATAGTAATATTAATTATATTAGGCTTGAAGAAAAAATCAATATTCCTGCTGCATTTAATCTTATATTAAATAAGACAAAAAATTCTATAATTAGTATGATTCAAGTTGATGACAGACCAGCACCACATTACTGTGAAATTTTGAGAAAACATTTAGTATATTCTAAAGATATAGACCTTGTTTATGGGGATTGTTTTCAAACTACTCAAATAAATAAGACATATGAACACAATATGCAATCTTCATTATATGAACACTCCTTGCTGTCTTTCACAAAAGAAAATATGATAAAATGTCTTCCCGGTCCAATGCCAATGTTTAAAAAAGAAATGTTGAAAAAAAGTGGAAATTTTGATGAAAAATTAATATATGCAAACGATTGGGAACTTTGGCTACGATGTGTTAGAAATGGTTCAAAATTTAAAAAAATTAATAGTATAATTGGTTTATATTATTTTAATCCAAATGGTAAATCAACTTCTGTAAAAAATACACAAGAAAAATTAAAAGAAGAAAAGATAATATTTAATGAATATATTGATATAATAGGAGAAAAAAACTATTATACATATAAAGATTACTTTAACAGAGAGGTTTAAAATTAAATGAGAAAATATTTACCAACATTTGCAGAACTTATTGACAGATTAACGATAACACAGATGAAAGAGTGGAAACTGCCAGAACATCGAGAAGAATATACTAATGAAATAAATGATATTCTTCATGATATTGATAATTGTTTACAAGAACAACCAATCAATCTTACTGCAAGTATGGTTAGAGATATAGTTGTACTATCCCATATGAATTCTCATATATGGTTTAACGAAAGTAACTTCCGAAAAGGAATTAAAGATGGTAATGATCTTGAACTTACTCATGGCTTGAATGGTATTAGAAATACCGCAAAAAATAGAATACAATCAGAACTTGGTGGTCGAAAAGATTATAAAGTTGATAATGTAGAGGCGTTTAAACAATGGATACCAAGTGGGTACGACAAGGATAAAAAATGAAATTTATAATTGGGTACTTTAAAAGATTAGATATCCCAACAAAAAAACAACTACTTGAATATTATCCAGTATATCTTAAATCACATAAAAATCCAATAAACAAAATATTACATATAATTGGTAATTTTTTAACTATTGTATATGTTTTTTATATTATTTATTTATCTCAAATTAGTTTATTTTTTCTACCTTTAATAATTTTTACACCATTTGTAGTGTATATTGGTGCATGGCCCGGACATTTTAAGTTTGAAAAAAATGAGCCTGCAACATTTAAAGCAAATCCAGTATTGACAAAAGCTTGTGATTGGATTATGATTTATGAGTTAATAACTGGCAAACTTAAATTAGATACGAGGGAAAAATGAATAGAATTTTAATCACTGGTGGTGCTGGCTACATTGGTTCTGTGTTAACAGAACAACTATTACAAAGAAATAATCAAGTAACCGTTCTTGATAAACAAATGTATAATAAAACTAGCCTACTATCGTGCATCAAGTATAATGATAAATTTGATTTTATCAGAGGTGATGTAAGAAACGATGATCTATTGAAAGATTTAGTTTCAAAACACGATATTATAATTCCTTTAGCAGCTCTTGTTGGCGCACCATTATGTGAAAAAAATCCTATTGATGCAGAACTAATAAACTATAAACATATTAAAAATATTTGCGATTGGAAGCACAAAGACCAAAAAATAATTTATCCTAATTCAAATTCTGGATATGGTGCAACTGACGGTAAATCAGCTTGCACAGAAGAAAGTCCCATGAATCCAATTTCTATATACGGAACTACAAAACTAAGAGCAGAAGAAGAGTGCAAATCAGTAGAAAACCATGTAACACTAAGGTTAGCTACTGTTTTTGGCTCCTCACCAAGACCAAGATTTGATTTGCTGGTAAATAATCTTGTTATGAGAGCAATTAAAGAAAAGATGATTGTTCTTTATGAAAATCAAGCTATGAGAAATTATATACACGTAAAAGATATAGTGGATATTTTTATTCACGTTATAGAAAATTGGAATTATTGTAAAAACAATACATATAACGCTGGTAATGATTTAGTAAACTGTAATAAATTACAATTAGTAGAAAAAATAAAACAATATGTACCGCTTGAAATAATACAAGCAGAGTATACTAAAGATCCAGATGGTAGAAATTACATTGTTTCAAGTGAAAAATTGTATAATACTGGATTTAATTGTACATATGATTTGGATTTTGGTATTAAAGAACTTATAAAAGTTGTTAATATGATAGATGAACCAATTAATGCAAATTACTAAAATAAAGGTAACTAAATGAAAAATCTATATACTAAAGAAGACTTAATAAATTTTGAACAAGAAATAGCTGAATGTTTCAATAAAGGTATGATTAAAGCACCAGTTCATTTATATGATGGCAACGAAGAACAAATGATTGAAATATTTAAAAGTGTAAACGAACAAGATTGGGTTTTTTGTTCTTGGAGAAGTCATTACCAATGTTTACTAAAAGGTGTACCAAAAGAAGAGCTTAAAAAAGCAATTTTAGATGGTCGTTCTATAACTTTATGTTTTAAAGAACAAAACATTTTTTCATCTGCGATAGTTACAGGGCAAATACCACTTGCTGTTGGTGTTGCACTTGACCTAAAAAGAAAAAAAGTTGAAAATCAAATTGTGTGGGTTTTTGTTGGAGATATGACAGCAGAAACAGGAATTATGCACGAAGCAATTAAATTTTCTGTAAATCATGATTTACCAATTAAATTTGTTATTGAGGACAATGGTAAATCTGTTTGTACAGATACAAAAAATACATGGGGCTATTTGGAAGGGCAGAAAACAGAATCTATGATTTATGCAGAAAGATTTCCTAATAAAGTTATTTATTATGAATATAAATTAAATAAATGGCCTCATGCTGGAAGTGGTGTTAGAATACAGTTTTAGGAGTTCTGTAATGGCAAAATATTTTGATGAATTAAAAAGAGCTATGGAATGGCTTGGAAGTAAACCAGATACAATGTTTATGGGCCAAGCAGTAACATATGCAGGTACTGCTATGACAAATACACTTAGAGAAGTACCAGAAGACAAGAAAATGGAATTACCAGTATTTGAGGAAATGCAAACTGGGATCACAGTTGGAATGGCATTAAATCAAACAATACCAATAAGTATTTATCCAAGATGGAACTTCCTTGTACTTGGAACAAACCAATTAGTAAATCATTTAGATAAAATTGGTGTTATGTCAAATAACGAGTATAAGGCTAAAGCGATTATTAGAACATCTATAGGCTCAGAAAGGCCATTACACCCTCAACACCAACATGTTGGAGATTTTAGTGAAGCATTTTCTAAAATGTTTACTAATATTGAAGTTATTAGACTTGATGAACCAGAACAGATATTTGAAGCATATGTCAAAGCATATGAACGAAATGATGGTAAAAGTACGATATTAGTGGAATGGGGTGATTATTATAATGAAAAATAAAGTTTTGTTTATAACCGAAAAGTGGTGTGACGCAATCCCAGAAAAAGGATTAACTAATAACTTTCATAACTTGTTTGGTACATTTAAAAAAAATAACCCAGATATACAATTTAGTTTACTGCACTTAGATGAATGTGCAGTAAAATTAAAAGTTCATATTGATAGTATAATACCAAAAGTTGTTGATAAATTAGAACCAAATATAATAATTTTTTCTTTACTTGGAAAATCAAGTTTGAATCCAACAAGTTATTCCTATAAATATTTAAAAGATAAGGGTTGTAAATTAATTTTTATGTGGCCCGACATAGGATTAGATTGGGGCATACCTCAAATAAAACACGAATTAAAACCATTTGCCGATCTTCATATTGCATGGGGTGGGGAAAATAATATACAAGAAAACAATTTATTGTCTCTTTGGGCACCACAAGACGAAAATCTATATAATCCAATTTTAGAATCAGAAAAAGATATTAATTGTTCATTTATAGGAAGTACAAGGTATCATGAAAGACAATATTACTTAAAATATTTATTAGATAATAATATTGATGTATTAATAGATGGTGGACAGAGAGAAAAGGGTCTATCACCAAAACAATATTCAAATCTTTTGCAAAGAACAAAAATAAATTTAAATTTTCCATTTTGTCCAAGCGGATTTGATCAAATAAAAGGAAGAGTATTTGAAGTCACAGCAACAAGAGGATTCCTTTTAGAAAGAAAAAATAGTATAACAAGCAAATATTTTCAACCACAACACGATTATATTGAATTTGAAAACGAAAAAGACTTGGTAGATAAGATTCAATACTTCTTGCAGAATCCAGATGAAAGAGTTAAGATTGAAACAAATGCATATAATACATATCTGAATAAATATTCATCTAAAATATTTTGGAATAAAGTTTTATCTACACTAGGAGCTTATTAATTATGGAAAAACCAGAAATATCTATAATCATGCCGGGAATACGAAATCATAAATGGGAAGATGTTTATGATTCTATTTATGAAAGTACAAAAAGAAGTTTTGAATTAATTATTTGTGGACCATATCCTCTTTCGGAAAGATTGCAAAAAGCAAAAAATGTAAAATATATAAAAGATTGGGGTAGTGCAGTTCGTGCTTCAAATATTGCTTCTCTTCTATGTGAAGGAAAGTTAGTAACTTGGACCGCTGATGATGCATTATTTTTTAAAGATTCTTTAGATAAGAATATTGATATTTTATATTCTATGAAACATGATGTTAAAAATGTTGTTTTATGTAAATATTTTGAAGGTGAAGATTTAACTAACAACAGTCCATTAACAAAAGATGCATATTATAGAATAAATAATACAAGTAATGGTTCTCAATTCTTTAACAATGAATGGTATATTTTTAATTCTGCTATTTTTTATAGAGAATTTTATGAATTTCTAGGTGGATTAGATAGTACATTTGAAGCTACCGCTATAGCAGATAACGACCTAGCTGTAAGAGCGCAGTTTATGGGTGCTATAACTAATATGACCGATATACCATTATATAAGTGCGAACATATGGTAGGCGCAACAGGTGACCATGCACCAATTTTTCATTGCCAACACCAACATGACGAACCTATATTTCATGCAAGATATAGAAATCCAAATTGGTTTACCAACACTCAAAGATTAGACTTGTTAAATGATTGGAAAAATGCACCAATAGTTTGGAAAACTAGATTTAAGGATTAATTAAAATGAAATACACTTTATCTCTTATCATTTCTGGTATAAGAAATGATAAATGGTTGGACTTATATAACCAAATGCAAAAATCATGCAATAGGCATAAATATGAAATTATATTTTGTTCTCCATACGATTTACCAAACGAGTTATCGTCCAAAGAAAATATAAAATATATAAAAGATTTTGGCACTCCATCCAGATGCATCCAGCTTTCTTCCACTTACGCAGAAGGTAAATATATTGCTATTTTATCTGACGATGCTGTAATAATGGAAGAAACATTTAGTAATGTAATAGATGATTTAGAAAATAGTGATGATCCATATAAGAACATAGTTGCACTAAGATATACTGAAGGCTTTAATTTTAAGGCAAACATTAGCGATTTTTGTTTAAGTTATTGGAAAGCAAGATTTCATGGAGATTTAAGATTAGAAGGCATCGAAGAAGATTGGAAAATATGTATTATGTTTTTAATGAATCTTGAAAGATTTAAAGAACTTGGTGGTTTAGATTGTAGATTCGAACATTATAATCTTAACTTACATGACTTGGCTTTTCGCGCTCAAAGAGATAACTCTAAAATTATAGTTTCTAGAGATTTTGTAACTGCACATGATTTTAATCCAAACAACAATAGTCCATTAATGATAGCTTATCATCAAAATGATAAACCACTATTTCTTTCAATATATTCAAGCAAACAAGCAGCTTCAAATAGACCAATAAAAATTGATTATGATAACTGGAAGCAGCAACCAGAAAAGTGGCATAGGAGATTTAATTAAAATGTTAAAAAATGATTTAATTAAATTAAATGTTGGATGCGGTAACAGAAAAATGCATGGCTTCATCAACATAGATGCTCGCGAAGACACAAATCCAGATGTTGTAGCAGATGTTAGAAAAATTAATGAACAGTTTAAAAATGTTGACTTAATTTACGCTTGTCATGTTCTTGAACATTTTCCAAATAAAAAATCAAATTTTCAAGACATTACTTGGAAAGATGTGCTAACAAATTGGTATACAAGTCTCAAAGATGGTGGTATATTAAGAATTGCAGTACCAGATATTGAAGCTGTAATAAAACATTATAATGAATATGGTGATTTACAAAAATTACATACATTTTTATATGGTGGTCAAAAATATGATTTTGATTTTCACTATCATTGTTGGGATTATAAATCATTATCTAGAGACTTGTATGATATAGGATTTAAAAAAGTTTCATTATATGACTGGAAGAAAACAGAACATTTTTATATTGATGATTATAGTCAAGCATATCTACCACATATGGATAAAACCAATGGTTTACTGATGAGTTTAAATTTGGAGGCAATTAAATGAAACAAAAAATTCTTATTACTGGCGGCGACGGCTTAGTTGGAAATGCCTTAAAAAAGTTTGTAAATGTATATAATAATTACGATTTTATTTTTGTAAATCGTAATATTGCTGATCTAACGGATGAAAATCAAGTTAAATTAATGTTTGATAAATATAAACCAGATTATGTAATACACGCCGCAGCAAGAGTTGGAGGTATAGGTAGAAATCTTAACTCTCCAGCTAAACAGTTTACTGATAATATTTTGATGAACACACACATGATTCATCACTCTTATACACACAATGTTAAAAAATTAATAGCTTTTTCCTCCGTTTGTGCTTTTCCTAAAACACTAGAAGTAATAGTAGAAGATAAATTACAAGATGGTGAGCCATATGATGCTCATTTTTCTTATGCATACTCAAAAAGAATGGTAGATATACAAATACAATCATATAAAAAACAATATAATGTAAATTATTGTTCTATTATCCCAGGTAACATTTTTGGAGAAAATGATAATTTTAATTTAGAAGATGGGCATGTTGTACCAAGCTTGATTCATAAACTTTATTTAGCTAAAACTAATTCTAGTCCATTAGTCGTTTGGGGTGATGGAAGCTCAACTAGAGAATTTATATACGCTGAAGATTTAGCATTAATTTGTATTAAATT
>Ga0209400_1002503_pt1 | contig 13879 bp, 22 predicted proteins | sample M_130807_EF_Meta_FD_187313 | JGI IMG/M metagenome (GOLD analysis project Ga0209400, IMG submission 187313) | Freshwater microbial communities from Lake Montjoie, Canada to study carbon cycling - M_130807_EF_MetaG (SPAdes) (version 2) | ecosystem: Environmental > Aquatic > Freshwater > Lake... | reverse complement strand
CCGACCCCCCGTTCCTTTTCTAACCCACAAAACACCTCGATCAGCCACGATCAGACTGGATCAGATTGATCAATTTTGAAACGGGAGAGATAAGCGTAGATCAGGCTTATTCAGGATTAGGAGGTGTGCAAACACCGCGTATTTACTCAAAACTTAATGATTTACCATCAAAAGGTCAAGAGATGATCGATTTTGCAACCGAACTTGGGATCAACCTTATGGAATGGCAACGCTTCGTGTGTATTCATGGTCACAAAATCCGAGAAGATGGTAGATGGGCACATTCAGAATTAGGACTCATCATGGCTAGGCAACAAGGAAAATCGACACTTATGATGTTGCGCATTCTCACAGGAATGTTTGTCTGGGGCGAAGGCTTGCAGCTTGCATCAGCCCACAGACTTACAACATCACTTGAAACATTTAGACAGATTGTTGGCTTGATTGAAACAAATCCTAAATTGGAAAAGGAAGTAAAAAAAATCCGCTGGCAACATGGCGCGGAAGAAATTGAATTATTTGGTAATAGGCGGTTTGTTGTAAAGGCTGCAAACAATGCAGCTAGAGGTTTGAGTAAACCCGAAACAATTCATCTTGATGAGTTGCGTGAATACAAAGATGAAGACGCTTGGTCAAGTATGCGTTACTCAATGATGGCTGCTAAAAATCCGCAAGTATGGATTTATAGTTCGGCTGGCGACCAACATTCAGTAATCTTAAATAAATTGCGTGAGAGGGCGTTGGCTTCAGCTACAACCAACGATCCGATAGGTTGGTTTGAGTGGAGTGCAGAACCCGATGCTCCTATCTTGCTTCCGTCAGGCGAGATGAATTGGAGTGCATTCGCTCAAGCCAACCCATCATTAGGAATAACAATCCATCCTGATAATTTAAAAGCAGTTATTAACGATCCTCCAGATATTGTAAGAACCGAAGTATTGGCTCAATGGGTAGATACAATCAATTCAGCAATCGATGCACAAAAGTGGGCAATGTGTCAGATAGATGCAATTCCTTTAGATCCTGAACAACCTACTTGGCTTGGTTTAGATTTATCTCCTGATCGTAAATTTGGGGCGTTAGTTTGCGCCCAACGATTATCTGGGGAAAGATTTTACATTCAATTGCTTCATACTTGGTCAAACGATTACAGCTTAAACGATTTAGCAGTTGCTAACGATATTGCGCCTTATGTTAGAAAATACAACACGCAAACTGTGGCTTATAGCAAAAGAACAAGTCAAGCCGTTGCAAGTCGTTTAGCCTCTGCTGGAATTCAAACAACGGATATGGATGGCGGAATATACGCAGAAAGTTGCGACCGATGGCTCGGAGCAATTAACTCACATAGGTTGCAGCATTCGGGGCAAGAGGAGTTAACTCAACAAACATTATCAGCTGCTAAATTGCCATTTGGTGATGGTTCATGGATTATTGGAAGAAGAGCCAGCAGAGTTGCCGTCTGCGCTTCGGTGGCGAGTGCTCTTGTTACTTATTTTGCGACACAACCTGAAACGGAAACAGACATACAAATCGCTTAAACTAGACTTTATGGTATATTATGTGCTAATGGGATTATTTGATAGATTTTTGACAAGTCAGACACCAACAATTCAAACAGATGTTGCCGCTGCCAATACGCCTTACAATTTACAGTCAGCTGTTGGCGGATTGTTTTATGGAGCACAAACCGCAACGCGTGAACAAGCAATGTCAGTTCCATCAGTTGCAAGAGCAAGAAATATAATCTGCGCAACAATTGCATCTTTACCTTTAGAAACATATAACCATTTTACAAAAGAACATGTAGATCCACCAAGAGTTATTATGCAACCAGATCCAAGAGTTGCAGGTTCAGCAATATACGCTTTTATCTGTGAAGATTTACTTTTTCATGGGGTCGCTTATGGTCAAGTTTTGGATAGTTATGCTGCATCAGATAACAGTCGAGTTCGTGCATGGACAAGAGTTGCACCCGATCGAGTTACTTACAATTTAAATGCAAATCAAACTGAAATTACTTCATACATGGTTGATGGAATGCATGTTCCAGCATCAGGCATTGGATCTTTAATTGTATTTAGTGGATTAGATGAAGGTGTATTAAATCGTGCAGGTCGCACAATTAGAGCTGCTCAAGAATTAGAAAAGGCTGCTGAGTTATACGCTAAAGAGCCAGTTCCAACAATGGTATTAAAATCAAATGGAACAAATCTTGCACCAGAAAGAATTACAAAACTTCTTGAAAGTTGGAAAGTTGCTAGAAACACAAGAGCAACTGCATTCTTAAATGCTGATGTTGAATTAACTGCATTAGGCTTCGACCCGCAAAAATTACAATTAAATGAGGCACGCCAATACCTAGCAACAGAAATTGCAAGAGCAGTTGGTATCCCTGCATCATTTTTATCTGCTGAAACAACAAGCATGACATATAGCACAACTGTTATGGAGCGTAAAGCCCTTATTGATTTTAGTTTAAGAAATATCATAACACCGATTGAGCAACGCCTATCCGCTGCGGATTTTGTGCCCAATGGCGTTCAGGTTCGCGTAGATATTGACGATTTCTTGAGAGGTTCAGCATTAGAGCGTGCTCAAGTTTATGAAATCCTAAACCGCATCGGTGCAATGAGCATCGAACAAATCCAAGAGGAGGAGGACTTAATCCGATGAAGATTAACTTCCCAATAACAATAACCGCTGCCGATACAAACAAGCGAACAATTTCAGGAACTATTGTTTCTTGGAATGAAGCAGGAAATACATCAGCAGGAAAGACAATTTTTAGTAAAGACAGCATTGATTTTTCAAAACCCGTCAAATTGCTTTTAGAACATGACAAAACCCGACCTCTAGGAAAATTGATTGATATAACTGCCAATGATCAAGGCTTAGAGGGAACATTTAAGTTAGCAAAAACTTTTGCAGCTGATGATGCTCTTGAGGAAGCAGCCACAGGATTAAGAGATGGATTTTCTGTTGGCGTGATGGTAGATGCATGGGATAACAAAGATGGCGCAATGGTTATTTCAAAAAGTTCATTATCTGAGGTCAGTTTGGTCGCAGATCCAGCCATCGCATCAGCTCGCGTTGAGCGCGTAGTTGCAACAGAAACACCAACAGAGAATTCCGAAGCAACCGCTGAGGATACAACAACACAGGAGGACAAAGTGTCTGATATAACTTCAGATGCTCCTATCGCAACCGAAGCGGTAGAAGCTGCAAAGTCTGAGCCTGTGGCAGTAGTAGCAGCGCAGTCAGTTGCTTACACAAAGCCACGCTCACCAATCAATTCAAAGGCAACTTACTTGGAGCACTCAGTTCGTGCTGCATTAGGTTCAGAGGAAAGCCGTCAGTATGTAATGGCTGCCGACACAACCAGCAACAACTCTGGTTTAATTCCAACTCCACAATCAACTGAAATCATCAACGGCATTTCAAATGCTGATCGTGGTTTAATTGACGCATTATCTCGCGGAGTTCTACCAGCATCAGGAATGACATTTGAAATTCCTAAGATTACAACTGCTCCAACAGTAACACTTGAGGCAGAAGGCGCAGCAATCGATACAACCGATCAAGCAGCTTCTTTTGTTTCAGTTGATGTTAAGAAATTCGCTGGCGGACAAACATTCTCAGTTGAACTTTTAGATCGTTCATCACCAGCATTCTTTGATGAGTTAGTTCGTCAAATGGAATATGCTTATGCAAAGACAACTGATGCCTATGCTGCAACAATTTTAGGCAATTCTTGCGCATTAGCAACTACCGCTGTTGATAACACTTCAACTGGACTTCTATCTTATGTTTCAGCTGCTGCAGCATCAGTTTATTCTGGCTCACTTGGATTTGCTCGTAACTTAATTGTTAATAGCACACAATGGGGTAACATCATGGGTTACAACGACACAGGTCGCCCAATCTACAACGCATCACAACCACAAAATGCAGGTGGCGCAGTTGGACCACAATCACTTCGTGGAAATGTTGCTGGCTTGGATCTTTATGTTTCTCGCTCACTTGATGGATACACAACTGGAGATCAGTCAATGATCGTAGTAAATCCAGATGCATTCACATGGTATGAGAGCCCACGCTTACAACTTCGTTCAGACATAACAGCAACTGGTCAAGTATCTGTTGCTTATTATGGCTACGGCGCACTTGCAGTTAAAATTGCTGGTGGCGCAGTTTGGTTCAACAAGAACTAAGTAAGCCCTTAATGCCTACTGGTGCTCCCGCTGGTAGGCAGCTATAAATGGGAGTCAAAGAGAGGAATTTATGCCAACAATTATCACCGCAACTCAGTTGCGATCCGTAATGGGTGTAAGTTCCTCTCTTTATGATGACACTTATCTAAACCAAATTATTGACACAGCAGAAACAGTTATTCTGCCAATGCTAGTCACATTCAAAGCACCAATCGAGAAGATATCGCTGACAGATAATGTCGCTACTTTCACTACACTAGGAATACATGAATTTACCGAAGGACAATCAGTCATCATCACAGGATGCGGATCACCATACAACGGAACAAGAGTTGTGCTGGCAGATAATCTTGGACAATATACCTTTTCGCAATCGATCACTAATGCCGATCTACTCGAGGCTAATGTCATCCCATCTGGAGTTGCTGCCCTTTCTGGCGGATCAACTTATGTTGGAAATGCAGCTGTTCAATCAGCCGTCTACACAGTTTCAGTCGAAGTTTTCCAAGCCAGACTTGCAGGTGGAGGACAAATCGAAGGAGTAGATTTTACATCCACACCTTTTAGAATGGGTCGATCATTGTTTAACAAGTGTGTTGGATTACTTGGTTCATATATGGATACCGAAAGCATGGCTCTGTAAATGGCTAACCAAACAATACTAGAACAGATCAGAACACCTTTAGCAACTGCACTTTCTGGTGTTCTAGGAAATGTTTATTCATTTGTGCCTGAAACAGTTATTCCACCAGCTGTAGTGGTTGTGCCAGATAGCCCATATTTAGAATTTGAAACAATTAGCAAATCAAACATTCGCGCTAAAGTTAATTTTACAATCTCAGTTGCAGTTGCATATAACAGCAATCCTGCATCGCTCGACAATATCGAGCAGTTAATCATAAGTGTTCTGGCAGTAATTCCTGGTGGATATATTGTCAGTTCGGTCGAAAGACCAACAGTCACAACAGTTGGAGCATCAACGCTGCTAATTGCAGATGTTCGAGTTTCTACCTACTACACAAGAACAATATAAGGAGCAATCATGGCAACCCAAGTTATTACTGGTCGTGATATTAATTTGTCTTTTTCAGGATCACTTGGAACAGACATTGATGCACAAGCATTATCAGCGACTTTAACAAAAACAATAGATCGCCAAACCTATCAAACCCTTGATGGAGAGGCTTACAAGACAACAAATGTTGAAGCTGAATTTACTATGGAACTTTTAGCAGACTGGGGCAAGACAAACTCAGTATGCGAGGCTTTATGGGCAGCAGCAGACAACACACCAGATTCAACTTTCACAATTACGATGACAGTAACATCTGGACACACTTTTGCATTTGACTGCTTACCAGCATATCCAGCACCAGTTGGCGGAACAGCACCAGATGCACAAACTGCAACATATACTTTCAAAGTATCTAAGGGCGCAGTAACAGAATCACTATAAGAAAAAAACGGGAGCAAAATGAAACTACAAATAAATATCGAATACAACTCAGGCGAGCAAGCAACATTTACAGCCCAACCGCCTGAGTTTGCGAAATGGGAAAAGCAAACAGGCAACATTATTAGTCAGGCATCCGAAAAAATCGGTATGTGGGATTTAATGTTTTTGGCATATAACGCTCATAAGCGAGAAGCTGCTGGAAAGCCTATTAAACCATTTGAAGCATGGATGGAAACAGTTGCAGACATTCAAGTCGGTGATGCAAACCCAAAAGCCATCCAGTCGGAAGCCTAAACAGACTATTGGTTCAGTTGGCGATTGCCACACAGATACCAATGAGCGAGTGGGTTGATGGCGAGGATATTTTAACAGCGATCGAGATATTGGAGGCAAAAAATGGCAGTTAGTAAAGAGCCTCTAATAGTTTATGACAAAAAAGAACTTAATAAATTCGCTGCTGTTCTTAGAACCATGAGCGATATTGCTGTTACAGAAACTAAGCGCAGAGTTGGCGAATTGGCTGAAAGGGAATTAAGTGAAGTTAGAAATGCTGCTAAATCTCGTGGAAAGGTTGCAGATCGTATTGCTCAAGGCGGTAAGGTAAAAAAATCATCATTGCTTGGTGAAATATCTTTTGGATTTGCTGGACAAAAGTTTTCGGGTGGAGCAACAACTCAATTTAATACACGAAAAGATCCTAAAGGAAGCCGATTAGGTATTGGTGCAGCTACTGAATTTGGTTCTAATAGATACCCACAATTTCCACGATGGTCAGGTGGAATGAGTAAAGGTGCAGGTTCAAGAGGTTGGTTTATTTATCCAACTGTAAGACATTTACAACCAACAATTATCAAAGAGTTTGAAGATATAATTATGGACATTAGAAAAGAGTTTAGTGATGGCAAGTAGAACCTTAACGCTTGCTTTAGCTGCTGACATTGATGGTCTTAAAAAAGGTTTAGATGATGCTGAAAAAGTTGTAAATAAATCAGCGGATCAGATAGCAGATTTTGGTAAAAAGGCTGCGCTGGCTTTTGCAGTCGTTGGAGCAGCTGTTGGAGCATTTGCAGTATCTGCTGTCAAAGCAGCAGCTGAGGATGAGAAGGCTCGCAAATCTCTTGAGCAAACTATTCGATCTAACACTAAAGCAACTGAAGAACAAATTGCTGGTTTAGATGACTACATATCCAAGCAATCAATTGCAACTGCTACAACCGATGATGTTTTAAGACCTGCTTTTGCAAGGTTAGTTCGATCGACTTCTGATGTTACTAAAGCACAAGAATTGCTTTCTTTAGCACAAGAAATATCAACCGCAACTGGAAAGCCGCTTGAAACAGTAGCGAATGCTTTAGGTAAAAGTTTTGATGGGCAGAATACTGCTCTAGGTAAACTGGGCTTAGGTATTGATGCTGCAACCTTAAAGACTAAATCTCATGATGAAATCATGCAGATACTTAAAGGAACATATAACGGATTTATTGCCAATGAAGCAACCAATGCTGAGTTTAAGTTTAAGCAATTAACTATTGCGCTTGATGAAACAAAAGAAAAAATCGGAGTAGCCTTACTTCCAATTGTTAAAGAACTTGCAGATTATTTACTTGCAACAGTTGTGCCAAATGTTCAAGCCTTCGCAGCAGGATTAACAGGCGATGATAGCGTTACGGCTGGCATTACTGATGCAACTGAAGGCGCATATAAATTTGGCGAGCAATTAAAATCAACTTTAAGTTTTATTATATCAATCAAAGATGAATTGTTTGTTCTTGGTGGCATCATTGCTACTGTATTTGTTGCCAATAGAATTGTTGCATTTGTAAGTGCAATTATGACTTTAGTTACCGCAATGAAAGCTCTTAGAACTGCTGCTGCTGGTGCTGCCATTGCTACCGCATTTGCAACTGGAGGAACATCTGTTGCATTGGCTGCTGCCGCTCTTGCTGGTATTGCTGCAACTTATGGATTATCTCAATTAGCAGGTGCATCAGATTTACCATCAATTCCTAGTGCACCTTTACCTAATGGTGGATATACGACTGGTCAAGGCGTAACAAACATTACAGTTAATGCTATTGATGGCGAAGGTGCTGCAAGAGCTGTGGCAAATGTGTTGAATCAAAGCGCAGCAAGATCACAAGGATTGTTAGTCGGCACGACAGTAGGTAGATAATGACTGCTTGGTCGCCCGATTGGAAACTTACAGTTGCAGGTGTTGATTACACAGACATTGCAATAAGCGATATTCAGCATCAAGCTGGTCGAACAGATATTTACCAGCAACCAAATCCTTCTTACATGCAAATCAATTTGGTGGCTTTATCTGGTCAAACATTACCATTTGATATTAACGACAGTTTAAGTCTGCAAGTCAAGAACACAGCAGGAAATTATGTTAATTTATTTGGTGGGGATATTACAGATATAACTGTTGGAGTTCAGATTACTGGAGCAATTTCAACTGTTGTGCAGTATTCACTCCTTGCAATGGGATCACTTGTTAAGTTAGCAAAAGAATTATATGCCGATGCTGTTTCACAAGATGAGGATGGCAATCAGATATACGCTTTATTGTCTAGCGTATTACTTGGTGTTTGGAATGATGTGCCAGCAGCTACAACTTGGGCAGGATACGATGCAACTGAAACATGGGCTAATGCGCTAAATCTTGGACTTGGTGAGATTGACACTCCAGGCTTATACACAATGCAAAATCGAAGTGGCACAGAAACGCCAGATACGATTTACAACATTGCAAGCCTGATTGCTAACTCAGCATTTGGTTATTTATATGAGGACAATGAAGGAAACATTGGGTATGCCGATGCAGACCACAGGCAGAATTATTTGCTCACATACGGATATGTTGATCTTGATGCTAGACATGCACTTGGTCAAGGTTTAAGCACAATTACTAGATCAGGTGATATTCGCAATGACATTATAATCAATTATGGTTCTAATTTTGGTTTAGAAAAAACTGCTACATCTGCAACATCAATTGCAACTTATGGTTACAAAGCCGAGAGCGTGCAATCAACCATTCACTCAGCTGTGGATGCTCAAGCTGTGGCGGATCGCTATATTGCCCAAAGAGCCTTCCCATTGCCAGCATTTCAAAGCATTACCTTCCCAATAACAAATCCAGAGATTGACAATAGTGATCGGGATAATTTGCTAGGCGTATTTATGGGGCAACCACTAAACATCCAAAACCTACCTGATCAAATTTCAGGCGGTGAGTTTGAAGGCTATGTTGAAGGCTGGTCATGGAGCACTAGGTTTAACGAATTATTCCTGACAATAAACTTGTCGCCTGTGGCATATAGCCAAGTGGCGATGCGTTGGAATACAACACCAATCACAGAGGCTTGGAACACTTTAAGCCCAACATTAACATGGGAATACGCTACAATCGTAGCCTGAGATAAAGGACAATATGGCAACCACTACTAATTATGGCTGGACTACACCAGACGATACCGCGCTAGTCAAGGATGGCGCATCAGCTATTCGCACACTTGGCTCATCTGTTGATACAACAACCAAAAACTTAAATCCTGAAACAACTCTTGGTGATATTGCTTATCGTTCATCAACTTCTAATACAAACACAAGACTTGGAATTGGAACTACTGGTCAGGTTCTTTCAGTAAGTGGTGGAGTGCCAGCATGGGCAACAGTTTCAAGTGGTGCTATGACTTTAATTAGCACAACAACATTATCAGGTGCAACAACAACAGTTGGCTCTATTCCTAGTGGATATCAACAATTATTTGTAAGAGGTTTTGGTATTACTAATGCAACGGCTGCTGGTGTATTAAGAGTTGCATTAAATGCTGATACAAATCTTTCTAGTTATTCAGGTGTTAGTCCTGTGCCTACTGCTATTGATAAAAATCAACAAAGAATTGAATTGATTGGGCAAGTTAGTAGTGGTGATACATATTTTCGTGCTGGTGGCAATAATGCTTTTTCACTAACAATAGATAATTATGCAAGTAGCACAGCACATAAATCATATGCTGCACAAGGCGGTGGAGAAGATAACGTTACAAGTTTCTGTGGTGGTTATCATAAATCTAATACAGCGATTACATCTTTAGTATTTGATAATACAGGCGGAGATTTTAGTGCTGGAACAATTCAATTATACGGGGTGAAATAATGGCTAAATCAACAAGACCAACAATTCGAATACATAACATTGAAACTGATGAAGTAATTGATAGAGAAATGAATGATGCTGAGTTTGCTCAATATGAAGCAGACAAAGCAGCACAAGCAGCAAAACAAGCAGAAGTCGAAGCAAAAGAAACTGCTAAGGCAGCAATTCTTGATCGCATTGGTTTAACTGCTGATGAACTTAAAACGATACTTGGCTAATGAAGGCTTGGTTATCTAAAGCTGCTGTTCAGTTAAGAGAACAAACTGATGACTGCTTCCCAGAGCGTTTGCGTAAATCTGATGGGTGGATTGGTGATGCTAGACATAGCACACGAAAAAGCGACCACAACCCAGATGCAACAGGATGCGTGCGTGCAATCGATATTGACGCTCGGCTTTCTGACGACAAAGGGCTTTCAACATATTTGGCAGATCAGATTAAATCCTATGGGAAAACTAGTGGGCGCATCAGTTATGTAATACATCAAAGCCGTATTGCATCGCCTTTACTTGGTTGGCGTTGGCGTAATTACAAAGGCAATCCGCATAATCATCACATTCATGTTAGTTTCAAAAAAGATCAAGATAACAATTCAGAGTTTTTTAACATCCCACTACTAGGAGGCAAGTAATGAAACTAACTAACAAACATAAAGCAGCAATCAAGTCATATCTAAGAGCTGTTGCAGCCTCTGGTATCACTGTTCTTTTGGCAATCGTTGCAGACATTCGACCAGAATTTGCAATTCTTGCAGGTGCGTTAATTGCGCCTCTTGCTAAAGCAATTGATCCAAGTTCAGGCAAAGAAGCTGATTATGGCGTTAATGCCAAATGACACCGAACGAATGGGTTGGTTTAAGCGTTGGCGTATGCGCCGTATTAACAAGTTTATTGTTGGTTCTGCGCTTCGTTATTAAATCTTACCTGCAAGAACTCAAGCCCAATGGTGGCTCAAGCATGAAGGATCAATTGAACAGATTAGAAGCGCGTGTTGATGATCTGTTTATCTTAATTAGTAAGCGATAATTTATTTATGGCGAACACACGCAAAACCACTAAACGGACTAAGATCAATCGGCGCGTAGTTCGCCACACTCCTGATCCATCAAAGATTGATGCGCATTACATTGCGTTGCACGAATGCTACAAAGCAGCTCGTAAAGCAGGATTTACACCAGAGCACGCATTCTGGTTAATGACCGAGCATAAGACTTTTCCTGATTGGGTCGTAGGCGATGGTGGCATAATCCCTAGTATTGATCCCACAGAAGAAGATGAAGATTAAAGCCAACCGAAGATATCTAGTAACACCAGATTTACAAATTCCTTTGCATCATCCAGCAGCTGTAAAGAACCTCATTAAAATGAGCAAGCATGAGAAATTTGATTATGTATTAAATGTTGGTGATGAACTAGATATGACCAGTCAAAGTCGTTGGGTAAAAAATACGAAGACAGAATTTGCCGAAACTCTAGATCAAGAGCGATCTATTGCTCAAGACATTCTTTACGATTTAGGCACTACAGACATCATCAGATCAAATCATACCGATAGATTATTTACTACACTTTTAAAGGGTGCGCCATCATTGCTTGGATTACCAGAATTAGTTTATGAAAAATTTATGGGTTACTCAGATCTTGGCATCCGCTTCCATAAGAGAGCATACGAGTTCGAGCGCGGATATTTTTTAGCGCATGGTGATGAAGGTGTTATGTCTAAACATGCTGGCATCACAGCCCTAAACCTAGCCAAAAAATGGCACACAGGGGCTAATGGAGGGGTTGTTTGTGGGCATACCCATAGGCAGGGTGCTGTAAGGCATCAAACTGGCTTAAACGGGCGTTATTCAACGATTTGGGGCATAGAGGCTGGACATTTAATGGATATGAAGAACAAAGCAAGTTACCTAAAATATGCTTCCGCCGACTGGAATATGGGATTTGTAGTTCTTAATTTTGGTAAGAAAGGCATGAGCGTAGAAATAGTGCCAGTTAATCACGATGGCTCATTCAGCTACAATAAGCGTTCTTATGGGGCTTGAAACCGAATATAGGGATCGTTCGATTGATGATCATATCGATGAATTTGAGGATATTGGCGTTATCTAATCGTTATAAAACACACCGACACACAGGTAGATAATTAACTTGATTTAGGTCAAACTTTATGTATTCACAGAGATACTGTGGATATGTAGGGAGCGACATGTTACTAGATATAGGCAGCCGAGAAGCTGCTTTAGAGTATGCAGATAAAGGTTGGGCTGTATTGCCTTTACTGCCTAACAAAAAAGATCCACACTTTGATCTATGTCAAAGGGCTTATCTGTCAGCCACAACCGACCAAGAACTTATTAACTTTTGGTTTGATTATGATGACAAAATCAACTTAGGCATTGCCTGTTACCAATCAGGTCTAGTGGTCTTTGATATTGATTACCGCAACGGAGGCGAGTTACTGCCTGAGTTTGAGCCTACTTACACAGTCCAGACTGGTGATGGCTTACACCTTTATTACACAGCTGATCAATCTGATGTATTTAAGGGTAAATTAACTGATGGAATTGACATCAAATGGAAAGGGTATGTTGCTGCTGCACCATCAATACATCCGTCAGGAGAAACCTATAAAGTAATCGATGACAGAAATCCTGTTGCGATGCCTAAAGTAATAAGGGAGTGGGCTACAAAATGACATTAAGAGAAGCTGCATTTATGTGGTTTTACATAATGCTTGGATCAGGCACAGTTTATTGGATTCATTTAGTAATCAAAGAAAACTATGGGCAGACTATGTATTGGCGTGGTCGAAAACATGGTTTTGATATGCACCGCAGGATTACAGATACCAAGCGAGATCAAGTATTTGACTATGACAAGCAGAACTGAACTCCTAGATGAATGCGCAGCAATCTTGTCCGCAAGAGGGTCTGTTTATGGCAGCAGCCGAAGCAATCACGAACGGATCAGCGAACTCTGGTCTGCTTACTATGGAAGTTACATATCGCCTATGCAAGTCAGCCTCATGCAGTTGCTTGTCAAAGTGTCAAGGCTCTCGGAAACTCCAAATCACAAAGATAGTGTTAAAGACATCATTGGTTACGCAGTCATATACCAAGAGCTGCACGACCAATACGAAAATGATTTCGGAGTAGATGATGGGATTTAACTTAGACGATTATGAAGATGTGGCTACTCTTAACAAATGGTTTATTGCAAATTTTCCGTCTGGAAGATCTGATATTGCAGTAATTAGCCATGATCCTGTTAATGGTTATATTTTGGTGCAAGCAACTTTGTGGCGAGATAGCAAAGATGAGCAACCAGCTGTAAGTAACATTGCATTTGGTAGCAGAGAAACTTACATGCCAAATATGAAAAAATGGTATGTCGAAGATACTGCCAGTTCCTCATTAGGGCGAGCAATAATCTTGCTTAAAGGCTCAAACAAAACAGCTACAAAAGATGACATGAGAAAGGTTGAAAGTGAACCAATTAAGAACATTTATGGCAAAAGTGGCAATTCGCAAATTATTGAAATGGCACTCCGAAAGTCATTTGCAGATGATGCTAAGCCAGCAAGCGAACCTACAACTTGGTCAGTCGGTGATGTTGCAGAAGCCTTATCAACCAAACCTAAACAACAAGAATGCGTTCATGGCTTAATGATCTTGAAAGAAGGAACTGCCAAGACGGGTCGCCCCTTTTACGGATATGTATGCAGCGCACCAAAAGGTCAGCAATGCGATGCTAAGTGGGCGGTTACAGCTGCAAATGGCAGTTGGTTTTTCAGAGAGGAGGAATAAATGGGCGAAATGATAATGATTGATGGCTCTGGTCTAACTGCGACTTTCACAGATAACGGAGTTAGGGTCGAACCATCAACAATTGTTTGTGATACTTGCAACGATGACAGATTACTTCATGAGGGCGATCTGCTTCGATGCTATTCCTGTCATTCAATCAATCGAATTCCATAGTGCCGAATTACGAATACGCTTGTGATAGAGAGGGGTCGAGTATTGTATTGGATTTACCG
>Ga0209400_1002501_pt1 | contig 13885 bp, 11 predicted proteins | sample M_130807_EF_Meta_FD_187313 | JGI IMG/M metagenome (GOLD analysis project Ga0209400, IMG submission 187313) | Freshwater microbial communities from Lake Montjoie, Canada to study carbon cycling - M_130807_EF_MetaG (SPAdes) (version 2) | ecosystem: Environmental > Aquatic > Freshwater > Lake... | reverse complement strand
ATTCGACCGCACTTGCCAATTCGCTTGTAGCTATTGTAACCCTGCTTTCAGCAGCACATGGGTTAACGATATCAAGCGAAACGGCCCTTATGAGCGTCTGGTGTCTGACGGGCGTAACCACTTTACTCACACTCATGATCATAGTCAACTATACCGGTTTGGTGAAACTAATCCCTACACTGAAGCATTTTTTGAGTGGTGGGAAACAGATCTCCATCAAACACTCCAAGAGCTAAGAATCACCGGCGGCGAGCCGTTGATGTCAGGTGAGACTTGGAAACTGTTAGATTGGTTTAAAAACAATCAAGGTAAGAGCACAACACGCCTGGCCATCAACAGCAACTTAGGTGTAGACGTAGACGTAGATCGCTTGCTAGACAGTGTCGCGGGACTTGAAGTTGACATTTACACTAGTATGGAAGCAGTTGACCAACAGGCCGAATATATTCGAGATGGGCTGGACTACCCTGCTTGGTTACAGAACGTAGAGAAATTACTCGAGTCTAACCGTATACGTGCTGTGCATTGCATGGCCACTATCAATGCGCTGTGTCTTAATAGTCTAGACCTGTTGTTAGACAAACTTGTTGAACTAAAGAAAATCTACGGACGAGAGCGGGTGAGTTTTACTCTCAACATCTTGCGTTTTCCTAGTTTCCAAAGCCCATTGGTCCTGCCCGAACACCTGTTGCTGTATTATCGCAATCGATTGATCATGTGGGTGACTCGACATCAAGGTCAAGAATACATGCACGAACATGAAATCAATCACCTTAGTAGATTGATTGAGTATTTGGATCGTGTCAAAACTCCGCACAGCGACACATTTGAAATGCCCAAACTACACAACGACTTCAAACAGTTTCACCAACAATACGATCATCGACGTGGCAAAAATTTTGTTGAGACTTTTCCTGTATTAAAAACTTGGTACGAGACACTATGACTGATAAAATATTAGGCCGATACAATTGGAAAGATCGTATACCCAATTACATTAAACTAGACGAATTAACTGAAGATCAACGATACCGGTTGATGGAGTCTGAAAACTTCTGTATGTTGCCGTGGATACATTTACATGCTTGGCCTGATGGCAGGGCCTATCCATGTTGTCTGGGTCGGGCCAAACATCCGGTGGGTAACTTTAAAGAAAAATCCATGCGTGAAATATGGAATGATACGCCCATGCGCGACATGCGTAGTAATATGTTGGCCGACCAACCTTGTCTAGAGTGTGGTGACTGTTACGAACAAGAAGCCGCTGGATTTACCAGTATGCGTAACAACAGCAACAAGAGCTTTGGACATCACGTTGCAGAAATTGATAACACATTGCCCGATGGTAGTTTGCCTGATATGAAGTTGCACTATTGGGATGTGCGTTTCAGTAATATATGTAATCTCAAATGTCGTAGTTGTGGCAGTATATTCAGCAGTCGTTGGTATGACGATGACGTTCGATTGTGGGGTAAAGAACTGCGCCCACGTGTGCAATTTGCTGGACGTCACGAAGAAGATGTTTGGGAACAAATGCAAGAGCATGTGCCACATCTGGATCAAATATACTTTGCCGGCGGCGAGCCGCTAATTATGGAAGAACACAATCGCATACTTAAATTGCTGATTGAAAAGGGCAATACTCGTGTGCGCCTAGTCTACAACACCAATTTAACAGAACTTAAATTTAAACGAGAAAGCGTATTGGACCTGTGGAAGCATTTTCCTACTGTATGCGTAGCGGCCAGTTTAGACGACATGGGTGATCGTGCGGCTATTATACGTTCAGGAACTGACTGGGCACAAGTAGAACAAAATATAAGAGATCTCAAACGCGAATGCCCGCATATTGATTTTATGATTAGTCCTACACTCAGCATAATGAACATATGGAATTTTACACGATTTCATCGTTATATGGTAGAGTCTGACTTTATTCAAGCTAAAGATTTTAATCTAAACATACTTCAAGGACCAGACAATTACAGAATTGATATATTGCCAATGGAGATTAAATTACAATTTAAACAAGAGTTTGAACAACACATTGAGTGGTTACAAGATAAAGATCCTATACACAGAGCCATTGGTGGATTTGAAGGTGCAATAACCTTTATGATGGCCACAGACAACAGTCATTTATTACAAAATTTTTGGGAAACAGTCAATGATTTGGATTGGAGTCGTAGTGAAAGTTTATTGAGTGTAGTGCCAGAGCTAGCGGCCATTATTCAATATCGACCCCGAGACAACAGGATACCTCTTAAATGAAAGTACCACATGATCGTTTTTGTGTATTACCTTGGATTAGTTTAGAAGCCAGTCCAATTGGTACAGTGCGTCCTTGCTGTTTAGCTGATGACGAAATTGTAGACGATGCGGGCGACAAGTTTAATTTGGCCACTGCTGATTTCGATGCAATACAAAATAGCGCCAGTATGAGAGAATTGCGTCAAGAATTTGTCAATGGCAAGCAACCCAACACATGTCGCAAATGCTGGAAGGAAGAACGTGCTGGTCGTACCAGCAAGCGTATGCATACGTTAGATCGTCTTAAACACATGTTGCCAGACCAAGACTGGACAGTTGATGCAAAACCACTGATGTTCCTAGATCTGAAACTGGGTAACATTTGTAATCTTAAATGTCGTATCTGTGGCTCATGGAGTTCAAGCACATTTGCCGCAGAAGAACTACAACACCTGATGCGTAATGAAGATAGAAAAGATAACCATCACTATCATATGTTGCGTCAAGGCGCTTGGCCAAGAGAAAATCAACAATTTTGGTCGGAAATAGCAGGCATATCAGACCAGATACAATACATAGAGTTCACTGGTGGTGAACCTTTTATGATCCAGGAGCATTTTAACTTGTTACAAGGACTGGTTGATCGTGGCTTGGCCGGCAATATAGAAATACATTACAATACCAATGGTACCCAATGGCCAGAAACGGCCGAGGCTATATGGAAACATTTTAAAATAGTAGAAATAGCATTCAGCATTGACGATGTAGGAGAACGTTTTGAATACCAAAGATCAAATGCTGTGTGGACCGAAGTGGTCAACAATATCTCTCGATTCCGTGAGCTACGCAGCCGACACACAAACATACGTTTACAAATCTGTTGCACTATAAATGTGTTTAATGTTTACTATTTAGAAACAGTGGCCAAGTGGATCTTAGAACAACGGATGGATTTTATCTATTGGAATATGATGCATGATGCATATTTCTTCAGCATTAGTTCATTACCGGAACGAGCTAAACAAGTGATCACTGAGCAGCTGTTAACAGCTGATGTTCCGGGCCGGGTTCGAGAAGAATTTGCTCGTGTTGCAGATTTCATGAATCGTGGAGTCAGTCTTGACGGTGAACAGTTACGCAGAGAAGTTGGCAACTTGGATCGTAGACGCGGACAAAATTTAGTTGCAGTTGAACCCGAGTTTGCTGAATTGATTGGTTACATAAGTCCAGATTATCCGCACGGGCAGTAACAGTGAATCGCGTAAAGTTAATTACTCATCCCAAGTTTCGCCGTTTAATATGGCCAAACTATATGCAACACTTGTTTGAACCGCATTTTCAGATCTGTCGTTTTGATGGCTCAGTGGATGCCAATGGCATTTATGTAATTGATGTTTTGGATTTACACAACACACACGACACCACTATTCAACAATGGGCTCAACACATGGCTGAATCGGGCTGCAAAGTATTGATCAATAACCTGTGGGAACAAGTAGACACCAATTGTGCCTGGGCCCGTTACTTGACCAACACCAATTGGTTTTGGTACAATGAGTCACTGTGGTATGATCAATTGGGCTATCGAGACTATCGGCCCAATAGAACCTATCAACACCTGGCATTTATGCCTATAAACAGACCCAACGACTGTAGAGATCGTGTGGTTGAACAGTTGGCACCAGAGTTGGATCGTATTCTTTACAGTTATCAAGATAAAACTTTGCCCAATGATCTCCCACGCCAACATGTGCATTGGCAAAGGTATTTTAATCCAGACTGGTATAACTCGACTTGTTTTAGCCTAGTAGTTGAAACCACTGAACAGTTACCAGTCAACGGCATACCATTTGTAACAGAAAAGTCATTTAAACCCGTGGCCTTCCGACACCCGTTTCAAATACAGGCCGCGCCAGGCACGTTAGAGTATATACAAGCACAGGGATTTGTGACCTACAACAACATGTTTGATGAATCATATGATCTGTTGTCCGGTGACGCCCGTTTAACAAAGATACAACAAAACCTGCAAGAGTTTAAACCGGAACCTTACACAGCTGAAACACTGGAACGTATTGAGCACAATCATGCTAGATTTTTTGATCACACCGTGGTCAGTCAACGTATACAACAAGAAATTATTGATCCTCTAAGAGAATATGCCGAAACCAGATAATCTATGCATGGCGCCATGGACGCACACATATCTCAGTCCACAAACTGAACGCAGAATGTGTTGCGCCAGCCGTGAGCCAGCACAGAGCTTTGAACAGTATATAGATACCAGTTCTGGAACCGGTAAGTATAATCCAGTCACCTTGGATGAGCATTGGAACAGTGAGCACATGCGGTCAGTGCGCCGCAGAATGATGGCCGGAGAAACGTTACCTGAATGTGAGGTGTGCAATGACAAACTGTTAAACACAGATGTTTACCGTAGTTATTTCAATCGATTATTTGCACACAAATACGAACACGCAATGGCTAATACTACTGCAGATGGCACAACCACAGTAAAACCCGTCAGTTGGGATTATCGCTTTAGTAATTTATGTAACTTTAAATGTCGTATGTGCGGTGACATGTTGAGCAGCAGTTGGGAATCAGAACAACGTGCCAACAACATGATCAACTGGTCTAATTCCAAAAACAACTGGATGATACCTGTGGTCAGAGAAGAAATATCTAAATTTCAAGACACACAGATTGAAGCGGAATTTGCTCAAGCAGTGGCAGAACATCGTGTAGAAGAAATATACTGGGTAGGTGGTGAACCCTTGATGTTCGAACAACATTGGCGCTATATGAAACAAATAGTAGATCAAAGTGATGGCCGTCGTGTATATGCAAGATATAATACTAATCTTAGCAGGGTTGATTATCGTGGTGTTAATCTCTATCGCGACATCTTGGTTCATTTGCGGGACTGGCAAGTTTGTGCCAGTTTAGACGGCACTGGCGCTGTTGGCGAGTATATTCGAACTGGACTCAACTATCAACAGTGGTTAAATAACTTTCGTCAAGGTGTGGCCGTTGCTACCAATCGTAGACAAATGCGTATAGACTTTACACTTACGTTGCCTGGGTTATTTGAAGTGGCCAACATACAAGCATTAGCCCAAGAGCTTGGTGTAGACATATTGGCCAAAGTGATATTTGGATTCACATCAGACATTATACTAAGCCCATTGGCCCTGCCCAGACCACTGCTGGATAAAAAGGTCGACGCACTAGTAGCCGACTTAAATACGGGCGCACTCAGAGATATACTGCTGCAATTAAAGAATCGACCGACATTTGCTGAACAGTGGCCTGATCAATATCAAGCAGGATTACGCAAAGGAAAAGAACGTGTATTGCGACTAGAACAAGTGCGTGGTGATACTTATACTCTCGGAGATATACTGAGTGTAGACAACGAAATATTGGAATGGTATGAATCAATTGTTACTTGATGTTATAGAAATAGATCTAGAAGATTTAACTGTATATGTAGACGTATATGATTCTAGTTTAAGTCGCAAATGGTTGGCCAGCTTAAACACGCTTGTGGCCAACAACTATCATCTAGAAAAGAACTACTGTTTCTTTGGATTTGCTGATGGCCCTCGCAACGGTGCTTATATATGCAATCAAATTAATCAGTCAATCGCTGCTATTAATGCGGCCAATTTAGGCTACACAATTGATAATGTGTTCACAATCGAAAATACCCTACTACCCACACTCAAAGTCAACAGTGACAAGTTTAATCATTTGCACAGATACTTTGAAGACCTACAAGGAGTAAGCGGTTCGATCAGTCCCTATTATATCCAAGCCGACGCTGCCACACGCTGGCATATTCGTCAACTCAATTTGTTGTGCCATGAATTTGAGTCTTGGTCGATGAGCAACCATAAAAAGCATACTGCGCCAGAATGGCAACGTCCCAGCCAATTGATGTGCTGGCTGAATGCTCCACGTTTTGTGCTGGACAACGAAGACTATGAGTTGTTTGGAGTTGACACTATCAATCGCCCCTTGGGCGGAGTATTTGTAGGAGTAAACAAAGCCATTGGCAAGCACCATTGGGAAGTGTTTGTGGATGAAGCCCATTACAATCCTGATCATATAGCAGAAAATTTAACCACAACTAGTCTGCGTAGTCAAACAGAAGCAGCAGGAGACTTTGATATAGAATGGGCCAACAATCCTGGCACATTTCCGTGGCAAATTAAGCATTTGGAAGACTTTAGAACATGGTTGGCCAATAATGGGTTAGATCCAGAAGACAAATCATTGACTATCGGGCATCCACAAGTGGGGCAAGTCAATTTGAAAAAAACCTTTGGTACTGAAGATTATGCCAGCATATGGACTCAGTTAAATACAAGACTCAACGTAACGGCCATACGCACCAGTGATGCCAATGTTACATATCCATATAACTGGTCCAACCCAGACTACATGGAAACGCAAATATCACGACTACAACAAGGAAATTAATATGAACTGGATTAAAAACTTATACAATCGAATTCGACTAGAAATACGCTATCGTAAAAAGCTAAAAGAACTGCGTAAACGAGATCCTTTTATCTACAAATGAAATTGCAACATATATTGGGCATCAGCGCCGGTTATCACGACGCGGCTGCCACTGTTATAAACAACCGTGGCGATATCCTGTTTGCTGGACATGCAGAACGCTACAGCAAACAGAAAAACGATGCTGACTTTTGTCAAGGTCTTGTAGATGAAATTGCAGAATATGGTCCGGATGTAGTTGCATACTATGAACGTCCGTGGGTTAAACAAACACGACAATGGTATTCAGGACAAGGCATTGAATGGGACAAGTTAACAACCAAGCAAATATTACGTAAACAGTTGGGTGGTCAAATTGAGACTAAACGTGTGCTCAGTTACAATCATCATTTGAGTCATGCCGCGGCCGGCTTTCAAACAAGTCCGTATGATCATGCCACTGTTGTGGTCATTGACGCCATTGGTGAATGGGATACTATAAGTATATGGGGAGCAGAATATAATAAAAAGGGTGTGGCAAAGTATCGTAGATTATGGAGACAACGTTATCCGCAGTCCATTGGGTTGTTTTATAGTGCAATTACTGGCCGCATCGGCCTACGCCCACTAGACGAAGAATACATCACAATGGGTATGGCCGCTTGGGGACAACCTAGATATGTAGATACCATGCGTATTTTGTCTAAAGAAAATTTGCATATAGGTATAGACCCAATGTTTTTAAATCATGCTCCGGACGTGGATCTAGCAGCCAGTGCCCAAGCGGTTTGTGAAGAGTTGATATATAGTGTAATGCAACGAGCAAGGAACTTTGAGTGGAGCTCAAATTTAGTGTATATGGGCGGTGTTGCACTTAACTGTCTTGCCAATAGAAAGTTGGGCAATTACTTTGAAAATATTTGGATTATGCCTTGTCCTGGTGACGCCGGTAGTAGCCTTGGTGCTGCCGCTCTGGCTCTTGGACGTAGAATTAACTGGACCAGTGCTTATCTTGGGACTGATATTCCTGGGCCTTATCCCATTGATGGCCTTTTGGATCGGCTACTTACTGAACAGATTGTTGGGGTTGCCTCAGGAAGAGCCGAATTCGGCCCCCGCGCACTCGGAAACCGTAGCCTCCTTGCAGACCCTAGAGGCAGCGAGATCAAGGAGAAAGTAAATGAGATTAAACGTCGTCAACAGTTCAGACCGTTCGCTCCAGTTATTCTTGAAGAATATGTGGATCAGTATTTTGATATGCCACGCGGCTGGAGTGACAGTAGGTATATGCAAATTGTCGGTGTATGCAGGGATCCTGACTTATATCCTGCTATTGTTCACGTTGATGGGACTTCACGTATACAAACTGTGCCACAAGACGGATCAGGAATTAGAGCATTACTTGAAAAGTGGCATGCCGTAACTGGTTGTCCAATGTTGCTCAATACCAGTCTTAACATACGTGGCGAGCCCATGGTCAACGATCGTGCAGATGCAGATCGCTTTGAACAGTTGTACGGTGTTCGGGTTTGTAGTTAAAACCAAGACGCCCACTCAGGAACCACTTCACTAAGTGGTCGTTTACTGGCTGTGTCTTCAAGTCGAATATGCTCGACAAACTTTGCCAATGCTGCAGGCTTGAACTCAATGCTTTCTACTGTGCTAATTAGTCTATCTATAGTCTGCACATATTGCACTTTTTCATGATTGCTATATGCTGGAGTTGCATAATGCTCGTAACGTTTCCTGCCCGTGCGTAATCTTTCTAAAGCTATGGTTTTTAATTCAAATGGCACAGCCGCAATGCCCAAATGCTCTTGGAAAACATGACTTATGTTGATATACTTTAAATTGTTAGCATGACACCAATCAACAAAGTCCATGGCACCAAGTATATTAACAGCAGTGACCACATGATTAACTACCTCGTGGACAGGACTTGCTTGTATCTTTCGAATGTTTCCTACAATAGTGTTCCACTGTGCGCCACGACGTTGATACTCTATTACGTCTCCTACACCATCAATACTTACAGTGTATAATACTCGTTTAAACTTCTTAAACTTTTCTACTAGAATATCCGGGAAGTCACTTGCATTAGTCAATATAGTTATAATCATATCCTTGGACAAATTGTGTTCGATCGCATAATCAATCAAACGATTAACTTCGGGCTGTAAGATAGTTTCTCCACCGGTAAAGCCCAGTATCTTTACATCCTTGATCACCTCAAAGAAGTCTGAGTCTACAGGATTAATTTCATATTTTATTGCTCTGCCTTGTTTGATATCAAATGTATATCGTTGACTGCTGGCACCATTGTAGCACATTACACAAGCATAGTTACAGTAGTTACTGGGCATATAGTCTAATGCGTATATGCTGTTGGCTATTAAGTCGGCATCAACAATTTGTTTGACTTCTGCTAATATATCTATGTCTAAATGCTCGAATAGATATGCGTTATTGAGTTGTCTAGGACTACTTGCCCCCACACGTTCTGCGTTGATACAAGTGCTACATGACATAGGCATTTTGCCATCTAAAAAAGATTGACGTAAGTCTCGCCAAACTGGGGTATTTCTGGTATTGGTAATGTTTGAATCTTGAACGTCCCATTCGGGCCCTGCTTGTATAACGCTACAAGGACGCACAAAGTTCGCAACAGTTTGGTCTGGGTCAACTACTCCACATGTAGAATAAAAACTATTAACAAATGGAGCAAGACACATCTTTTTGCCATATGTCGCATATAACTCGTTGACGGTCATAGATAAGTTTCTAATCCGCCTCTGCGTCGTAGGTCTTGTGTGCAACAACTGATGCCGCCGTCCCAAAAGTAACTGTGACGTAGTTCACTTATAATAGGATTAATTCGGTGCTTCTTGCAAAAGTCAAACACTGGTTTATTATAAGCTGAGAAGATAACATTTTCTTCATCCAACACCAAACAGTTGACATCAAATACTGTTTCGGCCACAAAGCCAGTCCACTTGTTAAGATAGGTATCAACAAAACTGGTAAACTCTGCAGTAGGAGTTTGCCCTTGCACATACCAAGCACCAGGATTGGCAGTATACTTGAATTTGCCCACTTCCATTGCGGCCCAGATGCTGGAATCCCAAACTTTGCATACTTCCCAGCCTGGAAAATCTTCAGCCAAATGCAAATGCATATCGTGTTTGCTGCTTAATATAACCCCGGGTTTGAGAATAGCAAATACTGCATCACCGTGTCCGTCGGTAATTGCTTCGTGTATGCGATAGTCTGGACCCAGCACATTGTCTACTATCCAACGTGTTTGCTCGGGCTTGAGATAATCACTGTTGTCAAAAAACACATCACGGCCCACACGCACAATACAACTGGCTGATGCACCGTTTAGGACACAGTCTGGATCATAGTTGTTTTTGTGCGGATTAACTACTTGGTCCGAGTATTCCTCACAAATGCTGTTTAATTCTTGCATAGGAAGAACACGCAATAATTTTTGTCCCAGGCTAATTTGCCAATCTCTCGGAGTCAATGGAGGTAACGGAGCACCTCCGTCGCTGATTTGCAAGTATTCAAATTGCTCTTTGGGCATCAGTGTAGGCCTACGAACTGTGGCACCGTATTGTTCTATAGTGCGTTGAAGATTATCAAGATCTTCTTCTGTTTCTGCTAGTATTTGTTGCAATTGATTACGCACTTGTGCATTGTCGATAAAATCAAAATAGTCTGGAGTGTAGGCACGCCCTACTATGACTTCTTCAAGTGGTTGCCAACTGGTATAACTGCTAATCATTGTGATCCTTTTTGTGTGGTAAATTCTGTTAACATTTGTGTTAGCTCTGCCCATAGCGTGTTGGCAAATGCGCCTGAGTAAAAATGATTATAATTATACTCAACTATGGGCAAACAGGCCTGATGTATTTGTTGTCTTTCTGTGACTGATAAATTATTTAAGTGTTTTAACAACTGAGTGACTTTTTCAATGCGTCGGATGTCGTCAGTTTCAGAGTCGTAGCTTTCATCAAATATGCCAGCAAATGTTCGAAAGCCGTATTCTCTGAGATAACTTAAACTACCTGCAGGAGCTACCAATACAAACGGCATCTCCAATGCTATTGCTTTAAAAGTTTTTTCGGTTATGTGAGTTCTACGCCCAAAGTAAACAGTTTCTGTTGGCACATATACCAGGCTATCTGCTGCTTCGGTAAAATTACCCAACTGATAGCTGTGCATTTCTTGTTGCCCCTCACCGGCAAATAGTCTTGGCAATCGGGCTTGATCAAACACATCGGCAATATCTTGGTATACATGAGTGTATTTTTGTGCTATACTAGATATATCTACCTGTTCATATTGGCATACTCTGGGTGCGCTGATATGATTTTGCTCTAGTCCATGTTTAAAAATATTATAAAGAAATAGCACACGATGATCACGCTTGCCTGCCACAATACGATTGTGACTCATAAAAGTCCGTGTAGGACTACGGTCACGGGCCCGAGGAATTAAAAATGTTCGATCGTAACCACGAAACCAATCTAAACAGGCCCAACCATGATAAAAGTAATAGTGTGGAGTCCACCCGTATTTGCTACAAAGTTTTTCAACGTATTCACCACGTTCGCTTACTACAACATGCCCAGGAGGATTTGGAAAATCCCATACCCAGTCAATGCCTTCAAAATGACCACCTATATCACCATTTCGTATTTTAACTTCATTGAACAACGGCTCAAACGTATCTAAATGAACAGGCTCTTGATCGTGCATAAACACAAAATCGTTTTCTACCATGTCATCCGTGCCTAGATTAAATAAAGCGTCCGGACTAGTGTTACCAGGCGGATCACAAAAAAACACTCGGGTGCCAGGACGGTTATCTTTAAACCAAGGCCAAAATGTATTTTCGTAAATTTCATCTATTCTAATCATGTTTGACGTATTTTATTCTGGTATTAAACCTAATCGATTTGCTCATGAGCAGCGGGCGGATAGTATTGATCATGCTAGGGAGTTGAGTCGCACCAGGTACTTCTGGTGGATCAACTATTTAACTGACTATACAGACTTTGATTTTTTATATGAACCTGTGCCCTGGGAAAGTCATCAACGGCATGCATGGCCCAGCCAATGGCAAAAGGATGCAGAAACTTACCTGGTGCCCAAATCGGGTTATGCAGAAATCAACTATCGAACAGCACCTGTGCTAACACGACTGCCTAGTCAAGATAATTGGATTGTTCCACAAATATTTGATCCAGATTCGTTTGACTTTAGTTGGCACCCAGATACCACAGAGCCTGGTTACATATATCAATTTGGCACACAACATCAACGCACCGGCGGCCCACAGTATCGTGTTGAAGGTGCAACAGATTTAAAGTTTTGCGATCAGGTTAGAGGTAGTGTCAAGTCGGGTGCAACACCTATAATTGAAATCAATCACATGGATGGCCATGCTGGCCAAGTGCCCGGTGTTGTTGCCACTGTGCGTTACTTTGACAACTACAAAGATATCCTAACTAGAATTGCCAATACTTCAGAACATGAGTATATTTGGATCATTAGCAGTTGTTGCGATTACACTAATTTTGACTTTAGTTGGCATCCAGAACAGTGGCAAAATACCATGTTGCATGTGTTTGCCAGTTCGGGTGAAAAGTTTGGCGATACGTTCTACATGCATGTGCCCAGCTTTCGTCGACGTATAGGACAGTTTGAATTGCTGGACTGGTATGATGTTAACTTTGTAGGACCCGGAGTCGAACGTAGACCCTTGCCGGTTATACAACACACGTTTGATACTCACGTAGAAGCTATTAAAACTATAGACTGGCCGGGCCCGTTGGCAGTGTTTAGCACAGACGATCGAGTAGGAGAGATACCCACTGTTCCGCTATGGCGCGAAAAGACCAAGACCATTGTGCCTTTAAGCGCAGGTGCCAGTCGAGTTGTTGTGCCCAAGACCGCAGTCCCTTATATAAAAACACAGGCCTACGACTATCCCTACATAGATCGCACACAGCGTCACATGTCAACAGACGAGCCTTTAGATATTGTGTTTATCGACAACGGAGAACCCAACGCTGAAAGCAACTACCAACACATGATACAAGTGCTCCAGCAGAATACTTGGCGACCCAATCCGATACATCGCAGTAGCGGAGTCAATGGACGTGTGGCCGCTTATCAAGCTGCTGCTGAACTAAGCACAACACCTTGGTTCTTTGCGGTATTTGCCAAGTTGCGGGTGAACAAAGACTTTGATTGGTCGTGGCAACCAGATCGACTGCAACAACCCAAGCACTATATCTTCCACGCACGTAATCCGACAAATGGATTGACCTATGGTCACCAGGCCATGATTGCCTACAATCAAGAATTGGTATTGAACAATCCTGGAGTGGGCTTGGACTTTACATTAGACTCGGCACACGAAGTCGTGCCTATCGTGTCAGGCACAGCCGAATACGCACATACACCATGGATGGCATGGCGCACGGCGTTCCGCGAAGTATTAAAACTAAAGGGCAGCGATGATGTAGAAAGTCAATACCGACTCAATCGTTGGTGTGCCAATGGCGAAGGAGCCAACGCCCAATGGAGCAGTTTAGGCGCACAAGATGCTGTGGAATACTATGAAGAAGTTGGTGGGGATTTTGCTGAACTTCGGAAAAGCTATGACTGGGCTTGGTTGGCCAGTTACGCATTGATAAAACGCAACCTAGTGGCAAAATAATGAGACCTTTTGTTGAACAACGTCAACAACAAGTAAACACTATGTTGGCAGCACTGGATCATAGTTCAATCAAGTATTCTTACTATTATGTTCACCACGGCGCTGACCTGGCAAGATATGATTTTGATGCAATGGCGGCTGAACCCACTGGTAATATTGTAATATTTCATCATGACCATTTTGATGATGAAAATAATCAAATCATATATGACACAATTCGAGACAATTTAAAAAAACTATTCAACAAACAAATTATTGTTGTAACCTCTTTAATTAATTTAACATTTGAATTAGACCACGTCAAAACAATACACTGGGGAGGTGACATATTGTTTCAAGAACAACAGTATAAACAGTTAGCCCCGCAACAGACTAAAAATTTTAACAGTTCTA
>Ga0209400_1002494_pt1 | contig 13908 bp, 10 predicted proteins | sample M_130807_EF_Meta_FD_187313 | JGI IMG/M metagenome (GOLD analysis project Ga0209400, IMG submission 187313) | Freshwater microbial communities from Lake Montjoie, Canada to study carbon cycling - M_130807_EF_MetaG (SPAdes) (version 2) | ecosystem: Environmental > Aquatic > Freshwater > Lake... | reverse complement strand
ATTGGTCACGGATTGGAAAGATTTTATTTCTACGCGCCGCTATGCTTAAATTTCAATGTACAATTAGTGGGAGAAAAAAATGATTAATTTGGGGATATACTTACCGCACCTTGGCGATAAAGAATTATTAGAACAGTGCCTTAAGGAAATTAATAGAGGCAAAGAAAATAATATGATTTCTGATGCTAGCATTTTTTTTGATAACATTGGAGTAATAGATGCTCCAGTAACTTGTGGGCTTTTTAATTCAACGGACCTTTGGAATTTTCGTGGCAAACTGCTAATGTTGTCTATAGACTGCGCCATTAAAACGCTCAACATTATTAATGACATTGATATGTTTTTTGGGTATGGTTGGGGCGATAAAAATGTTTTTTCCACATTGAGTATTGTTGGACACCCAAAGGTGAAAACTATATGTAGAAATAAAGAGCTTGAAGATGATTTTTATAGACTCACTGGTAAAAACAGCGTAGGTTGTTCTGAAAATTTGGAGGGCGTCATTGAACTAATGACAAATTAACATGAACCAGAAACAAGTGGTAGATTTGTATACCAAAGAAAACAAAAGTACTTACGAGATAGCAGAGATGCTACAAACTTATCCTAATAAGATTAGGCGAATTCTACTCAAGAACGGCGTTGAAATTAAAGATAAGAGTCAGGCTCAAAAGAACGCTATCATAAAGGGAACATCTAAGATACCAACCCAAGGTCTAAAAAGAACCCACGAAGAAAAACTAAAAATAAGCGAAGGTATGAGACAAAGCTGGAAGAACATGGGTGAAGCTGAATACAACGAAAGGGTTGACAAGGCTAGAAGCAGATGGTATGATATGGAGGAAGCAGAAAAAGATCGTATCCTTGGACTAGCTATCAAAGGTGTGCAAATCGCTGGTAAAGAAGGATCAAAGCTAGAAAAATTTCTACAAAAGGAATTAATCAAAGAAGGCTACAAGGTTGATTTCCACAAGAAGCAATTGATAGCCAATGAAAATTTAGAAATAGATATGTCTTTACCAGAGCTAAAAACGATCATTGAGATTGATGGACCGTCACACTTTTTGCCGATATGGGGTGAAGAGAAGCTGCAAAAACAAATTCGTGCAGACGCACACAAGACGGGGTTGATTTTGAGCAAGGGATGGGCTATAATCAGAGTGAAGAACCTGTCGGACACAGTTGCCTTAAGTGCCAAAGAGCATCTTAAAAACACATTGATCACGCTATTGACAAACATTAAAAAGAAGTTCCCAGATAAATCAGAAAGGTATATTGAGATTGAAATATGACTACTTATGAAAACCTATTTGCAGATGTTGAACTACAAACACCATCAAACACAGATACTTCACCAAAGGACGTAATTATGAATGATATTCCATCTATGCTATCTTCAGAATGGCATGATTATGCGATGACGTTATTTCATGAATCTGAAATGGTTGATGGTCATCCACTTGTGGCTGGATTGCGTCGAGTTTCTGAGGTTGTCCTTGGACCAATTGTATTTAGTGGTCCTACCCAAGTCTTCCCGGTACAAAGCGAAAGCCATCACGGTCGTGCTACCGTCGTGTTTACAGTAGAGTTTGCTAATGGTATGAGATATGCAGAAGTTGCAGATTCTTGGGAGGGTAATACAGATGATATGTTCTGTGCTTTTGCGGTAGCAATTGCTAGCACAAGAGCAGAGGCTAGAGCTTTGCGAAAGGCTTTAAAGATTAAAGGTGTTGCAGCAGAAGAACTCACAAAGAAAGACACAGCAAAGATTGTGCGTGAGATTTCTAGCCAAAAGCCCAGCAGCGACGGTGACTATAATGAGCAAAGCCGCATGAGCGATGCTCAGTATAATTTCATCGACGTTAAGTGCAAGCAGCTTAATATAAATGGAATGTTGCTATTCAAAGAATTTAACGTGGATAGCGGAAAGAAGGTTTCTAAGAAGGTAGCAAGTGATATTATAGACAGACTAAACGATTATCAGCGTGATAAGAGTTCAATTTCAGCATCTATTCAAGGGTATCAAGAGGAGTGGCGAAAATGAAAATTTCATATACTACATCAAACGGCAGAATTACAGCAGAATTTGACGCAGATTCTCATAGGGACTTGTTTAATGAAATCAATAAGTTCCAAGAGGTTTTTGAGGAAGATACCTGTGGTAAGTGTAAGGGTCAGGATATTAAGTATATCGTAAGAACTGTTGATGATAATCAGTATTACGAACTAAAGTGTAACGGTTGTGGCTCAAAGCTTGCCTTTGGTGTTAATAAGAAGGGTGGCGGTCTATTTCCCAAGCGTAAGGATAACGAGGGCAAGTGGCTACCAGACAACGGCTGGACAAAGTGGAATCCAAAAACAGAGCAAAATGCCTAAAGGAGACTATATGAAGTATATTTTAGCAGCTATTTTGGCAATTGTATCAACAACTGGATATGGGTATGAAACTTTAGTCCCAGTATATAATGGGTATATTGTTCACCCACAACCGGTGTTGACTCAAACGTATGTTTATACTGCTCCGTATTTTACCGTAACGGTTCCTGTACCAGTACAGACGGCAGTATTTGTTGCTCAACCAGTACAGCAAACTGTTTATTGGGGATACCCATATTACACAGTTGTGCCTCAGTACGTGCCACAGCACAGATGCAGGCTGTTTAACTTCAATTACTAGGCCGCTAGGGCGGTCTGTGAATTAAAAAGAAACGGGGGTGGCTAAAACCACCCCCTAACTTTTTAGCAATTAAAGGTTTGCTATGTTACAGATATTCTACTGAGAAATACAAGCCGTATTGAGTCTTGCTTCCGATAGTAATTGGCTCAGAACTTAATGCCATATACCAATCGTGCCTTAGTGAGCGGTGGGCAGCACCAAGCTTATAATCAGTTGAACTAATCCCGTTGGCCGCATAATATGAATCTAGAGATGTGTCTGTAGATAATGTATTTAGACCGCTTGTGCCGGGAGAATTTGTAAAAGCCATATCTGCCATAGCTAAAGTCGGATCAAAAACCACCCAAGTATCAGATGTTCTGCCGGGAGCTTTGTGAGATAAATTCGACACTGTGTGACTAGTTAGTGGGTGTCTAGCCTCGTAAACGTATGTCACAACGCCAGAGGCGTGGTTGTTTATGTCGTTTCTATCGAATATTCTAAGCTTACAGTTTTGAACTCTAACTGACTCTGTATGAGTAAATCTAACATTTAGAGGGCAAAGATGGTTTGGGAGATTGTTAAGATTTAGAGGGCTAGAACCAATTGTGTCAGCAACCGCTTTGCCGGGAGCTTGATTTCTATTGTCATTATCGTTAGCATACTGGGTATTATTTAAAGCAAGACCTTGGGCTGACCCGTTAGCATTAGTGACATAGGTTGTGCTTTGAACTTGACCAATTGGCACAGAAACGCCAAATGAGCTACCATAAAAACCAATACCGCTATTTTGGGTATGGTCTATTAGAGTCTGCGAATTGCCACCGGGAAGGTTGGCGTAAAATTTGATTTCTGCCATCTAATGTCTCCCTAAAGTATGGTTACATAGTAATATACACGAAAATTAACTGATTGTTATCGTAATGTATTGAGCAAAGTTTGGGTTAGCATCGACCTCTGCTACGTTAAAAACATGTCCAATATCATTATGGCAGAAATAAAAAGCCTCATATTTATTTGGATATTTAGAGCCAGTATTATCTTCTATGTTTAATGTGGTATTTTTTACTTCTTCTACTCTAACTTGACCCTCGCCGCTTGAGCTAGAAAGCCTTGTGATTGGACACCTCATTTTTGGACCAGCGTCTAGTTTGATTTGTTTGTAAGCTTCCCCTGTATTAAATATGATTATTGCTGCTTTCTTTTTAGATGGGCTGGCAAGTGTTAATTTTAAACCACTGCCCGTAAAAGATGATGCAGAATAACCCTCACCTTTTTTATATGTTTTTATTCCATTTGGTACTCTACCGGAGTATGTTGTGTCTTCAGCAAAGTCAAAGTCTACGATGCCACCATCACCATCTACTAATTTAATTTCTAGTGTAACGCCATTTGTTGTAGAAATTTTATCGCCATTACTAAATCCAGAACCTTTTTCTTCAATAACATGTCCAGTTTTTGACAATCCTATTACTGTTTTGTAATACATGAATCCAGTATCAAACGCTCCATTTGAATTATTAGTAACTAATTGTCCACGACGCACAGTATTTACCCTCCACATGTTTTGTGGAGCCAATTTTGGACCGTCTTTTGTAAAATTTGTACCAGCAGTTACTGGCGCAAATCCCTCTTCAAGTGTGGGAACTCTAAAATCTACATCATATTCAATTTTATCAACTTTTACTATTATTTCAGTTTTACCTGTTGGTGTATATTTTACATCCTCAGTCTTTGGAGACGATAAAAGTTCTCCGGGATTAAAATGTAAAACGGTAAAATATTGAGGAATAAATACAGTTTGTTGCTCTGGCCAATAATCCCACACCATAGCGTGTAACGCCGTAGTTCCAAAACTATTGATGCTATCCGAGCTAGTTGAACCCCACGTTGAAGTCCATCTCCCGCTAAATGCTGCTGAGTTATTAGTAACCCAAGCGCCAATTGCACCAATCACGGTAGCAACAATGCCACCGCCGCCTCCACCTATCCAATTGCCATATACGCCAAAAACTTGCTTTGCGCTTATATTAAAAGTGCCACCTTTGTTTTTGGTAAATGTATTTCTCGCTGCCACAATGCCTACTAAATTAGCGCCATCTTTAGCTGGATTTGTATAGTTTTTAAATGGCGTCATTGCTGATCTTGGTTTATCAATAGGTGTTAATTTAACGTAGCAATCATAAGGAATGCAATCAAATGGACCAACAAGAGCATTGTCATACACCCCACCGCACGTTGTTGGTTCAACTCTAACTAAGCTTCCAAGAGCCATGCTCTGAAGCCTTTTGTACAAATTGCCAAAAAGCGATTCATCAAAATTTAAAGGTATATCTATTCCCACGGCGCTGAGTAAAAACTGAATATTTTTTCTAAAATATCTGTCAACAATATATTGAGATGATAAATTGGGAGTATTTATATCGTCTGCGCCAGCTAATTCTGAACTTAGTGGTGTAAATTGCAATCTTAATGGATTACTTGGTTTTAGCCCATAAACATCTTCTTTGTCAACATCTCCTAAATAATAGGCATAGCCTTGTTGTATCTTGTTAGAGATAGCTGATGCAAAATTATCAGAGTTTATAGACCTTATGATATCAGCGGTATCTTCTAGTGGAAATCCATCTCCTCCATATTTTCCATTAGTCGCAATATCTGCTGGCAGTTGCATAAAGTTAGAATCATTAAGATCACTAGCAATTGGTGCTATTTCAAAACCTTGACTAAAATACCAATCATTATGAGCGTCCATGTCGGTAGCAGTAGGAGAAATTTTATATGTTGTGAAAATGCTGTCTTTAGTTCTCATTCTAGCATGACCAACCGAAGAGTATCCGTCTGGAAATACTGGACCCCAGTATATTGGGGTGCTATAAAAACTTGGCATATCTAATAATTGAGATGCTGGATATTCCATGTTGATATTTTTGTAATAATTTATGTTTGCTGTTCCACCAAGTTCTGGCTTTGTTTGATCAAAACTGCTTGTTTGAATATAAAAATTTAATTCTACTGGAATATAATCACCAATCATATTTAATGCAATGATTTCGGATTTAGTAGCAATGTCTGCTGATAAATTGCTAGTAGCTTCAATTAACGTTTTGAAGAATTTGTTTTTTAATAATTCTTGACATGAGGCTGGCAACAATTGGTTATTATTGACCCTATTTCGAAAAAACCAATCTGAATTAGCAATAAGTTTGGTAAATCCCCATCGACCAATAGATGTTGGTTGAGGTTTAGTTTCTAATGTGCCAAATTTTTGAAGAATCCATTCCCCATCTATTAGTGATACAATTGCCACATCTCCCTTTTTAAAAGAATCATTAGATCTATTTACAACTGGTATTTGTTCCACTTTTTTAGTGCCATCGCACAGTTTTATATTGGGGCCAAATGTATTTGGATTATTATTTTGAACAGACATTGGGACTGCTTTTCCAGTAGCTCTTTGTGATGCATTTTTTTCTCCGTCAGGTTTATACCAAGCGGCAGAAGTTGTTGATTCTAAATCGTCAGTTACATCAAAACCCACTATATTTGCTGGGTCCACATCTGTTGCCAACCTAACTATCATCTGATTTGCTATTGTCCACATGCCACGACTTGTATCCAAACTATAAGCAACGGGCGCGGTTATGGTATTATTTACATCATTATCCCCATCTTTTGACGAATCTACAAACACTCCAACGTTATTTGCGTCCGATGTTTCTTCTTGACGTTTTTCTTGAGTGTATCTATGTCCGTACTTTGCGCCGGTTGGTCTTCTTGGCGTTGCTGTTATTAGTGGAGAACCCTTTTGTGTTACAACGCGATCATTTTGTCGCGTATTGTGAGAATAAAAGTAGCATTTTAGTATTGCTTTTCCAGTATATTTAAAAATAACGCAACCCTCTATGCTAGAATTGATTTGCATTATTAATTTATCTTTATCTTCATCTTTTTCATCAGTTTTTGAGTTGCCACTTTCGTGATAATCTATTAACTCTAAAAGCTCTCCTTCAGAAAAACTTTTAGACACATAATCAGAAACTCCTTCATCCCAAATTTTGCAATTTCCAGACCTAAGATCAAGCAATTGAATTATATTTTCATAATAAGATGAGTTTGTTGCACCGGAAGCGTCCATTCTTGCTTTTAAAACACTTTTACCAAAATCAGTATTAACAAATTCAGTATAGCCGCTTTTAGTTAATGAGCCAACTCCATTGTCTTGAAATGACTTATCTAATATAATAAAAACGTGATTTTCTGTATAAGAATTTCCTATATTTCCTTTAAAGAATCCCATAATTTAACTCCATGAACTAAAATTAGACAAATTATCGTCGGGTTGTAAATTCATCTTTGTGATAATATCTGCATTGTTTTTTGCTACAGAAGACATATTTGGATGATCCGGCTCGTATGATGCGGCGGCTTTTTCATCATGAATATTTGATGAAGCAGTATTGTAATATTTAAAACCTAAACTTTTAGAGCTATGACCAAGAAAGTCAGCGCCATAAGCTAACATACATGAAGACATAATAGAAGCTTCAACGTGACGATTAGTTATAGAATCCTTTGTTCCTGTAGATATGCCTTCACCATCTGGCACTACCCAAGCTTTTGAATTTTGTGGTAAAACACTTACCACCGAAGTATCTACTGGTTGTGCGGCTAAACCGCCGATAACTAAATCTGTATCTTGATCTCCAAAACGTAACGAGTTTTCCATATGCTTATACAGTTGTTGATAATTAATGTTGTTTTGATTTTTGCCAATTCCTTTGCGTATTAAAGCATTTCTTTCGTCTCTTTGTTTTTGTCGATTGCGACTAATGTTTGATAAATTGTCCAGTTTTTGTTTTTGCATTTTTCCAAAGCTAGCTGTATACAAGTCCATTTTATACGTTGTTTTAATACCAGCTTGTGATACATCTACAGATATATTTGTCACTAAAGGTCCAGCACTACCAAGAGATACGCCTATTGCTACTCCGCTTGGTGCTGCCGGAACAACAAATCCACCTCTTTCAGAAACAAGCATCGCGCTAGTTCCAAAAGCAGAATGCATTTGTCCAACAGCATTCATCAAGTCAAACCCACCATAATTCCACGGAGCTAAGTTTTCATCTTTTACAAACTCTAATTTGCCACCAACTTGATCACCGGCAACATATGATGATAGCCACGGACCATAGCACCTTTCTGATGATCTTAATGGTAAAGCTACTAGGTCTGGATATACTGGAGATGGTGATGCCGCTGTTATTTTATTCGGAAGGGCAAACGTTAGTTGTTCAAATGTTTTAGCAATTCCGGCTTCTGCCCCAACCCCAAGTCCATCTGGAGATAATCTGCTATGTATATCTCTATCTTCAACGCTTGGTGTTTTTGGAAGATCAAATCCATCAACACCTTGTACAGTATCAAGCAATAGAAAATGCTTAAGGTTTGCTGGGAAAACTTTTTCTTTTAAACTATCTCTGTATCTTGAAGTAGTGGTAGGTACAATCTTGTTTGGTAAAGTTATTAATGCGTATACATTTTCAGTGTCTAATTTAAAATCTGTTGATCCACCTATTATATCAAAAACTCTGATATTAGTATTATAAGGAATTGCAACAAGCGTGTTGGCTGGTTTATACTGATGCTGCCAGTATGTGAAAGTGTCTTTTGTGGTACATGTATTTGGATCAAATATTTTCTTGGGAGCAGAGGCACACTGTGAGCTTGACACTACTCTGCCGTGTACTTTAACGCTTCTAATTGAATTTTTGGGTGGCATGTATAATTTTTCACTTACTTCGCACTTGACAAATGCCACGGCAAAGGGCTGAGATAATTCTGCGCTAGATGGGTCATATTTATCAGTGCTGCGTGTAGAATTTTCTAATACATAAGAAATATCTGGAACGAAATAGCCAGCATTGATCGTCTGTTGCGTAAAACTATCTTTGCTAACGCTATCAAAAGATAATTGTTCACTATGATCAAATCGAACATAGGCAGAAATTCTTGAATTTTCATTTATAAAGTTGTTTGCGTCTAGCGGTATTAATCCATTATTAACGCCATAATTAGATCCGTTATATGAAGACAATAGATCAAATGGATAGTATCCACCTTGATTATCTGGAGTGTAATTAAACTCATATAATTCTGTAATTGGGTTATAGTTTGTTTTTAAAGCTCCATAATACGGATCTACGCCTGTTGATAGGTGATAATTATTCATTCCACTATTTTGTGGCAAATCATCAGATGTAATTGTGTCTAGTGGATCATTCGCAATTGACCTTCTAACAAAACCAAATGGGCCTTTACGTATTTCTAAATCGCTTCCAGTGCCACTGGTTGCAATGAGTGTGTTGTAGTTTGGATTTATTCTTTTGGGTATTTTAACCAAGAATTTTTTACCTAAACATTCATCTGCAATGTTTTTTAGGAAATTGTAAACCCGCTGTGCATTTTGAATGTTTTTCTTGGCTATCCTTTGAGATCCAGCCACAATAGGTCCAAGCTGATCAAGCATTTGTTCTATTAAAGCAACATTTTTGTTGCCGGTCTTGATAGCGTCTTGAATAAAATCACAAAATTGTTTTTCTGCTACACTTTTTCCAGCGGAACTGTTATTCAAATCTTTTAATATAGAATCTAATGCTCCTTTAAATTCAGCGTCTGTGCCAGTTTGTCGCAAAGCTATGAGTTGAGTATATAGCTTTGTGCCAATAGATGCAAAATTAGCTAATCCAGCTTGTGGTAGTCCTATTTGTGTTGCTCGCTTGTAATATAGTGGATAACCATATGGTGGATTACACGGACTAAGCGGTAAATCATTACTATCATAGCCTTCTTCATCAGTTGTCCAAACCGACCGAGGTACAGTTACACAATAGTTATCAGAAATTTCAATTGGAACATTATTGCCATTATTGACTGTATTTTCTATGCTAGCTATATCTCTAATATCATTTGATTCAACAGACTCCATGTATACATCATTGTACAGGAGTAAAAATTCTGACCATGTATTAAAAGATATTGCCGCCGCCCTCAATTCCATTTCGGTTGTAACATAATAGTTACCAACTCCGTTAGCATTTAGTGTGCTAGAATCTAATAATATTTGTTGATATGAACCAAAGCCTTTTGGTATGGTGACAGATTTGCCCCCAAGCATTCCATAATATGGTAAAATCTGTTGAGCAAACGAAGCTTCTAATGACCACTTGGGGTGGCCGCTTTGTCGTGATGATACTTTATCTCTATCAGTATTAGATGTAAAATAATGCATATTGACTTCTTGTGCGCCAACAATAAACTTATCAGTAACCGTATTAGCTAACTCGTAACCAACATCCCTATTTTCAATTGGCAAAGTCAATGCGTCAATATATGATTTAATAGCTGTTAATGATGGCGGCGAAGATTTATCAATAGCACTAATTTTAATAATGCCAGCAATTACGTTGTTTGGTTCATTTGAATTAATTTTATTGTTGTTGTAGTTGTATAATGTTTGACATGCTGGGTGATTAATAATTGGCAAGAGAGTAACAAACAACTCCCAGTTTAAAACTTCACAGATTTCTAGGCATAAATCTAACACATTAATTTGGTCATAATCTAAGAAATAAAACTGTGGCAATGATGGTAAACCAGTTAGATCAACAACGTATTTCATGCCTCTAAAATTAATATACCCGCCGAACCCGGCATCTTTATATTCTTGCGGCAATGCTCCGTCAAAACCAGACATTGCATTAATAGCTTGAACAATTCTATAATATGGTATTCCTTGTGGACATCTGCGCGATCTGCCAGTACCAGTAATGGGAAATTTTCTCGGTAATTGTCCAACGGTCGCAGTGTCAAATTCAAACTTTACAGAGTCTTGGTAAACGGTAGTTGCGTTTGGAATACCTTCCCTATAATACATGTCTGTCCCAACGAAACTATAGTTTCCATTTGTATCCTTAGTTTTTCTTAATGGAAAAGCGTTTTCTCCAGAAAAGAAACTTTCAAATTGTGCAGAATTAAATTCTAAGAACCCAAAAATATTTAAGATATTTTGTCCACCATATGTTGATCCAGCATAATTATTGAGAACTAATTGTATATTTGATAAGATTTCTCTTGGGTCAACCACTTGGACCGAATACATCGGGTTGCCAGCGGGGCTTTTATTTTGAGTGAATGTTTGTAGAATGCCACCAAACACAAAATGATCTCTAGCCGCACTGTTTTCAGACGCACTAAATCCATATAGATCGTCATAAGATTTTAAATAAGCATCTTGCACCGTAGCTCTAGTTGCACCAAAGCTGAAAAATACTGGGCTACCAATTGGAGGTGGGCGAAATCTATCTTTTTTAAGCTCAAAACCGTCATGATAAACATCTTGTCCAGCACCAAGTGCGGTTTGGTCAGATACATTGTATTCATCTTCAACGAGTTGCACCCCAAGAGTAGAACTACTATCGCCAAATCCAGCATTAACAGTAAAACTTGCTATAGAAGCGCCCAGAAATGTCTGCTGTTGATACGATGGGTATGTGCCACCAGCAACAGTAAAATCACCTATAGAATAACCAGCCGGATTAATAGTGGTTGTTGTTGTAGTTGTTGTTGTAGTTGTGGTGGTAGTAGTTGTAGTTGTTGTAGTTGGTGTTGTGCTTGTTGTTGTGGTTCGTGTTGGATATGCTGGATTAAATAATGTCATGATATTTCCTTAGTATGGACTATATGTTGCAACTACAAGACTTCTTGAATATATTACGTTGATATTGAATGCTTCAGTTGTGCTTGAAATATAATGAATGTATGACCCAAATGTTAAATCGTTGTAGTAAACTTGATCGGATGTAGATAGGTTTGTTGCTCTTTTGTAAACATGGGTTTTTTTGTCAGCGTCATATGCCGGTCTTAAAAATGAAATAATAGCATTTCCACTTGGAACAACATTTCCAAGTTCATCTACAATGTTTATCATATCTTCAACATAAGTGTTTGGAATATGAGTCATGTTATTATTCTTGATCCTTTGGTGGTGTTATAGTAAAAATTAAATTAGGATAAATATCAACACTTTCACTTTTTTGTATCTCTGCGTTGATATCTTGTTTAAATTTTGAATTTGGGTCTTCAGAAAGACCAACTGAGCCAGTTAGTACTTGTGCTGAAAATACTTTTCTCTTGTCAGATGGTCCGGTTGTTGTTGTGGTGGTGGTGGTTGTTCTTTTAGGTTTTCTTGGCTTAGTGGTAGTGGTTGTTGTTGTAGTATTTTTTGGCAGTTGTGGTTTTTTTGTGGTGGTCGTGGTAGTCGTTCTTTCAAATGGATTTTTGGTGGTTGTTACCGTTGGTGGGCCAGATGTAGTGGTTGTTGTGGTTGTGGGCCTTCTAGTTGTTGTACTTGTTGTTGTTGTTGTTGTTGTTGTTGTTGTTGTTGGCGCTTGCGTGGTTGTTGTTGGAGCAACTGTCGTAGTGGTTGTTGGCCTAGCTGTTGTTGTTGTTCTAGTTGTTGTTGTGGGGCTATTTCCTTTTATTATGATTGGGATATCTACTTCTATAGTAGCGTCTTCTTCAAATAATTTAGGCCAATATGGTGCAAAATAAGAAGGAGTACTAATTTGCAAATACATTTGTATTTGACTATTGTATAGATAACTAAAATTATATAGATTTAGTTCTATATATCCTCGTTCTTTGCCTATATTTACAGAAAAACTTTTTCTTGCGCTTTGGGATAAATATGCTTCAATACCATAAACGCCAGTATTATACTCAAGTTGTCCATAAATGCCATCACCTTTTGCAACCGAAAAAGTTTGAATGCTATTTCCCCTAAAAGCTCCAATATTTATTGCATCAACCCCATCTTCATATTTAACAGACGTTCTAAACTTAACTGTTATTGTTTTGTATGGAGAAATCTGTTTAATTACTGGATTAATAACAACATTAAAAGTTCGATTAATATCTAATAATGGTATATTTTTTGAAGATCTATCAGCAGAACCCTGCACAACAAAAGTTCTATTTACTGGATCATGTATTATTTTACCAACATCGACAACTTCTCCAGCAGAATTAGTTAGTAAAAATTCATTACCATTTGGATATTTTATCTCTTTTATAGTCCAGTTTGCTTGGTTTCTGTACCATATGGCTTGTTCTTTGAAAAAGTTGCCAACGGTCCCGTTCCTCGACAAAGTTCCTTCTGAAGCTTCTGTACCATCTTTGTTAGCTACCGGAACGGTAAAACCAATCAATGTATTGTTAGATGGTATTATTGTGCCATCCTCAAATGAAAAATAAGGTTTATAGTTTAAACTAACAGTTTGAGGATCTCCGCGCGGTGTTGTGGTGGTTGTGGTGGTTGTGGTGGTTGTGGTGGTTGTGGTGGTTGTGGTGGTTGTGGTGGTTGTGGTAGTGCCTGTGCCAGTTGTGGTAGTTGTAGTTGTTGGCGCTCTTGTTGTTGTAGTTCTTGTTGTGGTTGTGGTAGTATTACTAGGAACTGTTCTAGCTTTAATAAAAATGTTAAAAACGGGGTTTTCTGTACTTATTGTTGTTTGATTTGGGTCTGGTTCGATTTCGAACATACCTCCTAAACCTATTCTTTGCAAATTTTCTTGACCCGGAATCATACCCTCGACCGCCAAGTATTTGTTGCGGTCAAACACATACGAATTATAATAAGGTCCATTAAAATTGAAAGCGAATTCTACAGGAGAATCAAATATCATACCTTTGTCTGCGGTTAATATAACTGATCTGTAATTAACCGTGTTTGATCGCGTATTAAGAGAATATGTTGAAAGTTTATATCTGTGATTGGACGCATTACCATCAACAGTATTTTTTTGAAACAACACAGTAACTGATAAATAATTCATCTTATAGCAATCTAATTATTCGCTTAACTCGTATGTCCAACCAAGACTAAGGGTATATCTACCCTCTTTTGGGTTCCAAGATTCTGTCGGTGGAGAAAGAAAGTATTTTCTTATTCCGGGTTCATTTGCTGGACTTAACATGGCAATCAAATTTTCCAACTCTGTAGCCATTGGATCTGTAACGCTTGGCTTTGTAAGAAGTAAAGACCCTCTACCTCTATCATATCCCAATTGTGTGTGTTTGAGTATCATCTCTATAGTTATATCTCTTTTGTATTCAGTCCTGCCAAATGTAAATTGTAAAATTGGTCCAACGGGCCTGCCTAGAACTGGTATAACAGCAAACACATCTCCCGGATA
>Ga0209400_1002493_pt1 | contig 13908 bp, 14 predicted proteins | sample M_130807_EF_Meta_FD_187313 | JGI IMG/M metagenome (GOLD analysis project Ga0209400, IMG submission 187313) | Freshwater microbial communities from Lake Montjoie, Canada to study carbon cycling - M_130807_EF_MetaG (SPAdes) (version 2) | ecosystem: Environmental > Aquatic > Freshwater > Lake... | reverse complement strand
GGTCGATCCGCCACAGCGCCAAGGTGTTGGAGGTTGTGCCCGCCGAGCACGACACCGTCCACGTGTACATCGGCGGCCGTAAGTTCAATCGCCTCAACGCCAAGGGCGGCCAGTGGTTCTCCTGGCGCTTCGGCACCCGCAACTGGTGGTGGCAGGGGCACCCCTACTCACTCTCGGCCAAGCCAACCGACACGGGCATGCGCATCACCGTCAAGGACCTGGGCGACCAGTCCGGCGCGCTCACCAAACTCAAGCCCGGCACGCGAGTGATGTTCGAAGGACCCTACGGCGCCTTCCGTGCGGACCGCCGTCACACCAACCGCGTTGTGATGCTGGGTGCTGGAGTCGGCATCACACCGATCAGAGCACTGCTCGAGCAACTACCCGAGCATGTCGAGGCGATCGTCGTCTATCGCGTTCACGAGGAGCCGGCCCCCATCGCTGACGAGCTCAAGGCCATGGCTGCCGCGTCACATGGGCGCATCACAGTGTTCGTCGTCTCCGGTACGCGACAGCAGTTCCCGATGAATGCGCGCCAACTCAAGACTGTGGCGCCCAATATTGCCGCGTCGGACGTGTACCTGTGTGGCCCCACCGGATTCATTGAGTCCGTCAAGCACTCCGCCCGCGAACTCGGCGTCCCCGCCGCGCGCATCCACGACGAGTTGTTCGAGTTCTAGGAGGCACCATGAAACGCGCACTGCTCATCGGCGCCGGCACCATTGTCGGTACCGCCGCTGTTCTGGCCTACCACCCCGGGTCATTCTTCGGCACGGGCATCGATGCAGGCGCTACAAGTGCGTTTGCGGACGTTACTTCGGCCTTAGCCACCGACACTGGTGCGACAGCGACCGCGGGTGGCACCGCGCAGGCCCCTTCGTCGACTGGGACGACCCCATCGCCATCGGCGGCGACCGCTAAGACCAAGGCTGCACGCGCGAAGACCAAGCCGGCGCCGCAAACCGCCAAGGGCGCCTCCGGCAAGACGGCGGCCAGTGCCGCTCCCGCACCGCAGGCTGCTTCACCGCAGGCTGCCGCACCGGCCAACGGCACTTTCACCGGTTCTCCGGCACGGACGCAGTACGGCCCCGTGCAGGTGCAGATCACGGTTGACAACGGCAAAGTGACCAGCGCCGTAGGACAGCAGGCCGCCACCGACGGTCGCTCGCAGATGATCGCGTCGGTGGCCATTCCTCGACTCGAACAGCAGGCGGTGGCCGCGCAGTCGGCGAACATCAACGGCGTGAGCGGTGCCTCGTACACCTCTGGCGGCTTTGCCAAGAGTCTGCAGTCCGCGCTCAAGCAAGCCGGCCTGGCATAGTCCGACACCATGACCGAGGCGTTCGTCCACCACGTCCGTACGTGGGGCACGGTCATCGTGATCGATATTCGAGCAGAGCTGCTCGACCACTCGGTGGCGCAGGAGGCCTGCGAGGCAGCGGCGCAGGAACTTGCGCAGATCGACGCACTGTTCTCGACCTACCGCGAGGACTCAGCTGTCACAGCGATTCGCCAGGGGCGGATGCGGCCCGCGGATGCACCGGCACTGGTCCGCACTGTGATTGATGCCTGCACGCGCCTTCGTGAAAGGACCGACGGCGCCTTCGACCCATGGGCCGTATCAGGCGGGTTCGACCCCAGCGGATTCGTCAAGGGCTGGGGAGCCGATCGTGCCGCAGACACGCTGATGTCGAAAGGCGTCGAGAACGTATCCGTCAACGCGGCAGGCGACGTCACATGTCGCGGGGAGGCCGAGCCTGGCCAGGGTGGCTGGCGCATCGGCGTGGCAGATCCGCGCGACCCGATGCAGATCATCACCTCCGCTCTTGTCACCAACGCCCACCTCGCCACGAGCGGTCGATACGAGCGGGGCGACCACATCGTCGACCCGGCCCGCGGTCTCCACGCGACCGAGGCGGCTTCCGCGAGCGTGCTCTGCGCGTCCGGGGGAGACGCCGATGCGCTCGCCACCGCCTTGATGGTGCGCGGCCCGGCCGGACTTCCGTGGATCGCAGCCCCATCATCCGCGTACCTGATCTCCGGCGATCGCGTGTGGCTCACCGGCGATGCATTTGTTCATCTGTAGGTGACAGCAATGCTTCCCTGCGAAAGGAACTCATGTGATTGGGTGACGCGGTGTCCGGGTACTCACGCCGTCAAGCAATGGTTGTCGGCGTCATCGCTCTCGCCGCACTCTCGGTCACTGGTGGCGCCGCACACGCTGCCCCGTCATTCGCCTGTCGGCAGGTAGGCCAGCGGATAGTTGACGGGAACTACGAGTACACCTGCGTGCGTTCTCGCGGAAAGTTGAAGTGGAAGCGCGGAAAGCGAGTGGAGCCCCCGGCAACCTCTCAGAAGGCTACTTCGAGTGACAGCTCCCCCGCCGAGTCAGGTTCGAGTCCCGCCACAAGGGCACCCATTGCCGCCTTCGTGTCTTCGCTGGCCACCATCCCCGAGGGCGGACCATCATTGTGGACTGTCATGGATCGGGATGCCCGTCCCGTCTCTTTCGCCCTCTACCGAACAGGAACGAGTGTGCGAGCTATCAGTCTGACGTGCACTCACGCGGGCTGTGAGGTGGCGATGTTCGGCGCCAGATTCCGCTGCGGGTGCCACGGCGCTAGTTTCGATGCCACGACTGGAGCAGTCCTGAACGGTCCCGCTTCTCGAGCGCTTGATGCCTACCCCACATTCGTGGTGGGCACAGACCTTTACATACAGGGCATGTAGCTTCTCTACACCCCGCGGCGCTGGTCCTTCATCGACGCCTGCATCGCGGCATGCGCATCGCGCACCGACGGCTGATCACTGACCTCAGGAACGCCCACCTGCCATGACGCACCGCCCTCGGTCCAGTCAGACTCGCGCACCCAGGTGACGATCACGGTCGTGCGATCGGTCACGCGAGCCTGGGCCAATGCCGTGCGCAGCTCGTCCAACGACTCGACGCGCACCGCGTGGGCGCCCAATGCCTCGGCATGTGCGCGGAAATCCACCCGCACATCGGTATTCGGTCCATTCGAATCGCGCAGCATGTTGTTGTACGAGGCACCGCCCTGCCCGACCTGCAGACGCTCGATGACCGCGTAACCCCCGTTGTCGCACACGACGAGAATGAACTTCTTGCCCGACAGGACAGAGGAGTAGATGTCGCTGTTCATCATCAGATACGAACCGTCACCCACCAGCGCGTAAGTCTGACCCTTGGACTCACGGGCAAAGGCCGCACCCCATGCTCCGGATATCTCGTATCCCATGCACGAGAATCCGTACTCGCAGTCGAACGTAGCGATGCCCTTGCTCATCCAGTTGATGTTGAGCTCCCCGGGCAGTCCTCCGGCGGCCGTCAGCACGTAGTCCTCTGGAGTGGCCGTGTCATGCACCACGCCCACGATCTGTGCGTAACTGGGCGGCCACTCACGATCGTCGGCTGTGCGGATATCGACGAATTCCTCCAGCCGCACTCGTTCTCCCACACCCCGCCCTGTCCAGGCAGTGCTGGTCTGCCATCCGGTCAGGGCTAGTTGCAGATCGCTCAAACACTCGCGCGCGTCACCGACCAAAGGAATGGACCGATGCTTGATGGCATCAAAGCGGGCTGCATTGACGCCGATGAACTGTGCTTCGGGAGCAAACGCGGTCCATGATCCGGTCGTGAAGTCCTCTAGTCTCGTGCCCACCGCGATGATGAGGTCGGCTTCCTTGGCCAGGGCATTGGCTGGTTCGGCGCCCGTGACCCCGATAGGTCCGCCGTAGCGCGGGTGGTCGGCACGCAGGCTGGACTTGCCGGCTACTGTCTCCACCACCGGGATGCCCAAGGCAATCGCAAAGTCAGAGAGCTCGGACTCTGCGCGTGAGTAGTGCACGCCGCCACCGGCGATGATCAGCGGTCGCTTGCAGTTGCGGATGGCCTGCGCTGCAGCGGCGACCTGTCGCACGTCGGGGCGCGGGCGCGGGATGCGATGCAGCACGCGGTAGAAGAACTCCTCGGGAAAGTCGTAGGCCTCGGCCGCGACATCCTGCGGCAGTCCGATGAAGGCAGGCCCGCAGTCGGCGGGATCGAGCATCGTGGCGACCGCCTGGGGCAGTGAGGTGATGACCTGCGCGGGGTGGGTGATGCGATCCCAGTAACGCACGACCGGACGGAACGCGTCGTTGGCCGACGTGGACGGCGAGCCGAAGTGCTCCACCTGCTGCAGCACCGGATCAGGAATTCGGGAATTGAACGTGTCACCGGAGATGAACAGGGCTGGGAGGCGATTGGACATCGCCACACCCGCCGCCGTGACCATGTTGGTAGCGCCGGGACCCACGGACGATGTGCACACCATGATCTGCTGCCGGCGCATCGCCTTGGCGAACGCGACTGCCGCCAGTCCCATGCCCTGCTCGTTCTGTCCGCGCCACACTGGAATCTCGTCGCGATGACGCTCCAGAGAATGCCCGAAAGACGTGACATTGCCATGGCCGAAGATGGCGAGCACCCCCGGGAACAGCGGCACCTCCACGCCGTCTACCTCAATGCGCTGAGCAATGAGAAAGCGGGTCAGCGCCTCGGCCGTGGTGAGCTTCATGCTCCCTCTCCGGCAAGGTCGTGCACAGACTCCCACGTGCGAGAGTCCCACGAGTTGATGAGGGCCTGTTGCACGTTGACCACATCAACCGCCTCGCGAAAGCCCGGACGAAACGCTGGGCCCCCGGCCAGGGACTCCAGGAAGCAATGGTCCTCGATCGCCACGAGATCCTCGAAGCCAATCGCGTTGGCCTGCCCGGGCACGAACGCGCCGTGGAACGGGAAGCGATCGCCGCCGTAGATCGTGGTGTACCCGGTGTTCTTGTGGGTGTCGAGTCGGTAGTACTGGAGTTCGTTGATCTTCTCGAGATTCCACGAGAGCGCACCCTTGGTGCCGTAGATCTCGAAGGCGTTCTGACTCTCCGGGCCCACGGTCGCTCGACTGGTCTCGAAAGTTCCGGTGGAACCGTTCTCAAACCGGCACAGCATCGACGCGAAGTCCTCGTTCTCCACCGGCCCGGTCGGATCACCCGGATTGCCACGGCCGTAGTGGCTGGCCGCCCCCGTTGGCAGCGGTCGCTCGGTGATGATGGTGTTGCGCATGCCGACGACCTCGCTGATGCCGCCCACCAAGAACTGCGCCATCGACACCGAGTGACTCAGGATGTCGCTGGACACTCCATACCCCGCCTGATCAAGCATGAACCGCCAGGTGAGCAGACCCATCGGATCGCTGCCGTACATCGACAAGAAGCGTCCGCGGTAATGCGTGATCTCACCCAATTCGCCTGACGCGATGAGTTCGCGCGCATGCAGCACCAGTGGCGCCCACAGGTAGTTGTAGCCCACACCCGTCGCGACTCCGGCAGCCTGCGCAAGCCGGTAGGCCTGCACCGTCTGCTCCGGCTTGCCACCGATCGGCTTTTCACTGAACACTGCCTTGCCAGCAGCACACGCTGCCTCGATCATCGGGACGTGCAGCATGTTGGGTGCTGTGACCCACACCGCGTCCACGTCAGGTGAGGCAACAGCCTCGCGCCAATCTGCAGTTGCCCGCTCGAAGCCGAAGTCGCGCACCGCACGTTCGCGTCGATCGGCCTCGGTATCGGCGCACACCACCAGCGATGGTGTGACCTTGCGATCGGGGAACAGCGACGGAATACGCAGCGCCGAACGACTGTGCGCCTGACCCATCCATCCCAAGCCCAGAACAGCAATGCCAATGTTCACAGCGACCCTCCCATGGTGATCTTGGACTGCGGTGTGCGGCCGGCCGCGGTGGTCCACGGCAGACGACTATCAGGTGCCTGGTGCGCCCAAGACTCGCGGATCCAATGATGATCAGGGTCGTCGCAGAACGCCATGGTGCGCGAATCGCCGGGCCCGGCGAGCACATTGAGAAAGTACATCGGGTACTCCGGTGGGGCCACCGTGGGGCCATGAAATCCCTGCGGCACCAGATAGACGTCTCCGTCGCGAATCGTCACCGTTTCGTCAACGCTCTCATCGACCGTGTAGACGTGAAAAAGCCCGTGAGCTGCCTTGGCTCCATGGGCGGAGTCCACCCGGCCCATACGAAAGTAGTAGATCTCTTCGTTGGTGAACGGACAGTCGCCTAACCCATCGTGCCGGTGCGGCGGCCAGGACGACCAGTTTCCACCGGGCGTGATCACTTCACACACGTTGATGCGATCCGCCCCCAGGAAGGAATCCGGAGTGGCGATATTGGTGACCTGACGCGAGGCTTGTCCGGCTCCTCGCACCTCGACCGGCACATCGGCAGCCGCGGTGTACACCGGCTCACGCTTCACGCGCGCACGAGCCGTGCACACGGCAACCTCGCCGGATTCGCCCCGGATCGAGATGCGGGAGTCGCGGGGAATGTAAAGCCAATCGCTCACCGCGGCAAAGACGCCGTCGCGTCCTAGCAACGTGAACAAGGTGCCATCAACTTCGACCTCGACATTGCGAGCCGATAACGGCACGATGACCGCCTCCTCCTCGATCAAGGTGAGGGCGATCGATGAACCGTCGAGGGAAAACACCCGCAGCCCGCTGTACTCCCACGCCGCAACCTGCGGAGTAATGAGGACGTCAGCCCCCTGGGCGGCAAGCGAACCCGCCGGCCGGTACCAGCTCACGAGGCGTCATCCTCTGGGGCAGGTTGCGGAGCCACGTCGCCGTGCACCATCTCCCCGTGCACCATCTCCCCGTGCACCATGCGGGCCGCCATCGCGACGACTTCCTCAACGGAGCCCTCGTGCGGGTAGAGCAAGGTTCGACCGGAGACAAGTCCGCGCACATTGGGCTCGTCCATGGCCTTGCGCATGCGAGCGAATACCGCCGGTGCATTGGCACCGGGATCGCCACCCAGCATCAGAATCGGCATGGTCGTGGCGCCGGCCACGACCGACATCTCATCGACGGCTGGGATTTTGAGCCACGTATAGGCCGAGCATGCGCCCAGACCTGAGGCGATCGCGACAACTTTGACCAGCCGCTCCAGCGACGTGTCGAGCTTGGCCACACCTTGCTCGTCCTTCATGTACGGCAGCGGCTCGATCATGCACATGAGTTTGCGATCGGCAAGGTCGGTGGTCAGGGCCGCGGCCATCTCGATGGTGCCGGCCACGCCAGGGTCAGTGTCCTCGATGCGCAGCAGCAACTTGCCGCCGTCGAGTCCGTTGTCCTCGATGTGCTGGGGGTCGTACGAGGTGAGGCGATCGTCGAGTTCCCAGCGCGCACCGATGATTCCGCCGCGATTCATCGTGCCGATCGCGACCTTCTCGTGGAGCGCACCCAGGAAGGCAAGCTCTTCGAGGATGTCTGCGCTGGCCATCACGCCGTCGACCCCTGGCACCGCCAGCGCCCGGATGAGTCGATCCAGCAACGTGAAGCGATCGGCAACCGCCAGCGGATCTCCACCCGCAGCAAGCATCCCTCGCGCGGTGTGGTCGGCCGCGAGGATCATCAGGTTGCCATCGGGTCCGATCAATCCCCGGCGCTCGCGATTGCGCAATGCCTTGACCAGCATTTTGGGCTTGCGCACGCGGGCCTTGAGCAGGTCCTCGTACGCGGAACGTGTCAGGCTCATGCGATCTCCCTACGATTGGCCAACAGCGCTTCGAGATCACTGACCGTCGGCATTGCGTCAGCGCAGGTCAATTGTGCTGCAACGAAGGCTCCCGCGGCGTTCGCATATTCGCCCATGCGCGGCACATCCCACCCCAGCAGCAAGCCATGGACCAGGGCGCCACCGAAAGCATCGCCGGCACCAAGTCCGCACACCACCTCAATGGGGGTGGGCGGAACCCGCCAACGTCCATCGGTCGTGGCCAGGAGCACTCCGGCGGCGCCCATCTTGACGATGGCCAGCGATACGCCGGCGTCCAGAAGCGCGTCAGCCGCAGCATCCGGATCCTCCTGGCCCACGGCCATGAAGCACTCCTGGCGGTTGCCCACCGCCACCGTGCAGTGGTCGAGCGCCTGCTGGGCCACAACGCGAGCCGCCTCGATGCTCGCCCACATGGTCGGGCGATAGTCGAGGTCGAGCACCACGTGGGGAACTCGTCCTCGGGCTGCCATCCAGGCGAGGCCCGCCTGAGCGGTCGTCCCCGCCGCCAGCGCCCCCAATGACATCCACAACACCTTGCAATCGGTGACGACATCACGCGGAACGTCGTCCTCAACGAGGGTGGTGTCCGGCGCGTAGGGCCACCGGTAGAACAGGATCTGTGGCTCCTCGGGAGGATCAAGAGCGGCAAACGCCAGAGGGGTCATCGCCTCCGGGTGTGTGCCGACAAATCGGGTGTCCACTCCCCAGCCCTCAAGTCGCTCGCGAATGAAGGCGCCAAACGGATCGGCACCCACCTTGGTCGCGACCGCTGCGGTGTGACCCAGACGTGCCGCGGCCACCGCCACGTTGGTCGGGCTGCCACCGACCGACTTGGTGAACGTCTGCGGATCGTCGAAACCGGCATTGAGCTCACGGGAGTAGAGATCGACACTGATGCGACCCACCGTGAGCAGGTCGATCATGCGAGCGAAGGTGCGACGACGTCGCGCAGAAAGTCAAGGGATGTGGTGACCTGATGAATCGGGCCTTCGCCCACCGGAGGGAGCCCGTCGGTGATGGCGGTGTCCTGCTCAATCACGTACCAACCCTGATAGCCACGCGACTCCAGTTCGCGCACAACACCGGCGATGTCCACGTTTCCCTGACCCAGCGGGGTGAATAGCCCAGCCTGCGTAGCCGCCATGAGCGTCGTCTCACGCGCGAGCACCGGTGCGACCATCGACAGGTTGACGTCTTTGAGATGCACATGGCCCACACGATCAAAAGCGTCGATCGCGAACTGCACCGGGTCGACACCACCGATCGCTAGATGGCCGGTGTCTAGGCACCAGTGCACGTCGCAGGTATCAAGAACTCGGTTGACGTCGTCCTTGGTTTCCACCAGCGTCTGAACGTGCGGGTGCAGCACTGCTCCAAGCCGTGCTCCTCACAGATGTCATCAATGATGTCAAGCATCTCGACCATCGCGCGCTGCTGCTGGGTGTCGAGCGCAGTCGGCAGTGACCAACTCGGATCGACCACAACAGCGCTGACGAACTTGGTGGCACCGGCACGCTGGAAGAGCTTGGCGGTCGCGGTTGCCGAGCGGATCGTCTCGTCTCGAAATGCCGGGTCGTGGCACACGATCGGGGTGAATCCGCCCAGCAGCGTCATCCCGAACTCGCCCAACTCAGCCTTGACATCATCGGGATCCTCGGGCAGGAAGCCGGGGGCGCCGAGCTCAGTGGCCATCAGTCCTAGACCGCTCATCTCGCCCAGGACTCGATCGGTGGGCAGCATCGCCCCCCAGCCGGGGACCTCGCAGATTCCCCACGAGATGGGAGCGGACGCGACTCGAGAAAGAAAAGGGGTGCTCACGCCGGCAGAGCCTACGGGGAGGCGCGGCCGAAAGACGCGGTTATGCCCGTTTCGAGATGGGCATGTAATCGCGCATGTCAGCACCGATATAGACCTGCCGCGGGCGGCCGATCTTGGTGTCGGGATCGCTGATCATTTCGCGCCACTGGGCGATCCAGCCGGGCAGTCGACCAAGAGCGAACAGAACCGTGAACATCTTGGGCGGGAAGCCCATGGCCTTGTAGATCAGGCCCGTGTAGAAGTCGACGTTGGGATACAGCTTGCGCGAGATGAAGAAGTCATCGGCCAACGCAACCTCCTCGAGGCGCAGGGCGATGTCGAGCAGCGGGTCGCTGACATTGAGTGCCGCGAAGACATCGTGCGCAGTCTGCTTGACGATGGCGGCACGCGGGTCGTAGTTCTTGTACACGCGGTGGCCAAAGCCCATGAGCTTGATGCCATCCTCGCGGTCCTTGACCTGGCGAATAAAGGTGTTGACGCCGCCGCCGGATGCATGAATCTGCTCCAGCATCTCCATGACAGCCTGGTTCGCTCCACCATGCAGCGGGCCAAAGAGCGCGTTGATACCTGCGGAGACCGATGCGAACAGGTTGGCATGCGACGAGCCCACCAGGCGGACCGTGGACGTGGAGCAGTTCTGCTCGTGATCGGCGTGCAGAAGCAGCAACTGGTTGAGCGCCTTGGACAGCACCGGATTGACCTTATAGGGCTCAGCCGGAACACCGAACGTCATGCGCAGGAAGTTGTCGACAAAACCCAGAGAGTTATCGGGGTACAGGTACGGCTGGCCAATCGACTTCTTGTAAGCGTAGGCCGCAATCGTTGGCATCTTGGCGAGGAGACGGATCGTGGAGATCTCAACCTGGCGCGGATCGAACGGATCCAGCGAGTCCTGGTAGAAGGTCGAAAGCGCGGACACCGCAGATGACAGAACAGGCATCGGGTGCGCATCGCTGGGGAAGCCGGAGAAGAAGCGGCGCAGGTCCTCGTGCACCATCGTGTGCTTGCGAATAAGTGTCTTGAACTCATCGAGTTCGGGTGCCGAGGGAAGCTCGCCATAGATAAGGAGGTAGGAGGATTCGAGGAACGACGACTGCTGCGCGAGCTGCTCGATCGGGTAGCCGCGGTAGCGCAGAATGCCGGCCTCGCCGTCAATGAATGTGATGGCGGACGTGCACGACGCGGTGTTCATGAAGCCGTGGTCGAGCGTGACGCGACCGGTGGTCTTCAGCAGCGGGTTGATGTCGATGCCGCTCTCGCCAACCGTGGCGGGAACATCGGCAAGGGGCAGGTCGCCGCCCGGATAGGTAAGGGCGTAGTCGGACACTGGGCCTCCCGGCTGGATCGGTCTTTCCAAGCGTAGTGGCCAGGCAGAGGCCGATTACCGGGGTGTCCGGCCCGAGCGAGTGACCCCGCTCACGCTCCCGGACGTCAGGCGGAGAGTCGTTCCGGCACCTGGTCGATTCGCTCGTCCGTGGCCGTCAGCGCCACCCGCACATGACGAGCTCCGGCATCACCGTAGAACGTCCCAGGTGCCACCAGGATGCCCCGATCTGCGAGCCATCCGACGGTCTGCCAGGCGTCCTCATCGCGGGTGGCCCACAGATACAGGCCAGCCTCACTGTGATCGATGCGGAAGCCGTGCTCGGTCAAGGCAGTCCGGAGGACTTCGCGGCGGCGCGCATACCGCGACCGTTGAGCATCGGCGTGAGCGTCATCTGCCAGCCCCGCGATGGCCGCGGCCTGAATCGGAAGCGGCACCATCATCCCGGCGTGCTTGCGCACCGCCAGCACGTCCGCGGCGATCTGCGGATCACCGGCCAGAAAGCCGTACCGGTATCCGGCCATGTTGGAGCGCTTGGACAGCGAATGAAGGGCCAGGATTCCGTCGAGGCGTCCGCCACTGACACGGTGGTGCAGGACGGAGGTCGCTTGCTCTTGCCAGCCCAGGGTGATGTAGCACTCGTCGCTGGCCACCACCGCACCGCGATGACGAGCCCACTCAACAACCTTCGCCATGCGATCGGCCGACAGGACCGCGCCCGTGGGATTGCTCGGTGAGTTCAACCAGACCAACGCCGCATCGTCGACCTCCTCGGGCGTATCGGTGGCCACCACCTCGCACCCGGCGAGCAAGGCCCCCACCGCGTACGTCGGATACGCGATGCTCGGCACGACCACGCGCGAGCCTGCCCGAAGGCCCAGCAGAGTCGGCAGCCACGCCACCATTTCTTTAGAGCCGATCACCGGGACCATGCCGACGCCAGGCTCGTTGACGTCCAACGTACGACTCATCCACGACAGTGCCGCTTCGCGAAGTTCTGGACGGCCCACCGTCGTGGGATAGCCGGGTGAATTGGCAGCGTCACGCAGCGCCACCTGAATGACCTCAGGTGTGGGATCGACAGGGGTACCTACCGAGACATCAACGATGCCGCCGGCATGCGCACGGGCGATGTCGCCGTAAGGCGCAAGCACGTCCCAAGGGAAGTCAGGGAGGCTGTCAGCCACCCGACGACGAGACGTAGGGGGAGTCAACGACGTACGTTGCAGTAGTCAGTGATCGTGCTGCTGCGGCGGGACTGATGCGAGCAGTGCAGCATCAGAGGGCTGCGCACCAAGCTTCGCGGCACCACCCGGGGACCCGAGCGTGCCGAAGAACTCCGCGTTGGCCGCGGTGTAGTCCTTCCATTCACCAGGTACGTCATCCTCATAGAAGATCGCCTCGACAGGACACACCGGCTCGCAGGCACCGCAGTCGACGCACTCGTCGGGCTGGATGTAGAGCATGCGATCACCCTCGTAGATGCAATCCACCGGGCACTCTTCGATGCAGGCCTTGTCCTTCAGGTCCACGCAGGGAAAGGTGATGACGTAGGTCACCGGATCCTCCATGTCGTTCCCGGCCATGGGCCGGAAGGGTTGGCACCCAGCAGCGCTGAGAGAGCACAACCTACATCCCCGCCTAGTCTTGCGCTGTGCGCCTCCATGACACGCGACTCAAGTCAGTCGTCGACATCGTCCCTGCCAGAGCCGGGCTCGTGACCATCTACGCCTGCGGCCCCACGGTGTACCGGGACGCCCACGTGGGCAACATGCGCACCTTCCTCCTGACCGACCTGATCCGACGAGTGGCCGAGCTTGAGGGCAACCGCGTCGTCCTCGTCCAGAACATCACCGACGTGGGCCACATGGCCGATGACACCGGGCTGGCGGCCCTCGGGCCTCAGATTGACGAGGGCCAGGCCGGGGAAGAAGAGGACGACAAAGTTCTACTCCAGGCAGCCGCCGAGGGTCGAACCGCACTCGACGTGGCGCGCTATTACGAGGCTCGCTTCCACACGGATCTCAACACCTTGAACATCAGGCCGGCCGACCACTATCCGCGGGCCAGCGAATCCATCGAACTCATGATTGACCTGATCGCCACGCTCATGGAATCCGATCACGCCTACATCGGAACGGACGGCTCGGTTTACTTCGCGGCTCAGTCCTACGCCGGGTACGGCGAACTCAGCGGCAACCGACTCGCCGAGCTGCGCCCCGGACACCGCATGACCGAAGCCGACCCAGCAAAGCGCTTCCACGCCGACTGGGCACTGTGGAAGAAGGCGTCCGAGAAGCGCACGCAACTGGTCTGGGACACCCCTTGGGGCGCCGGGTTCCCCGGCTGGCACACCGAATGCAGCGCGATGAGCCTGTCGTTGCTCGGCGACGTCATCGACATCCACACCGGCGGAATCGACCTGCGGTTCCCGCACCACGAGGACGAACGCGCTCAGAGCAACTGCGCAACCGGTCGCGAGGTCGTGCGCCACTGGGTGCACGGCGAGCACCTGTTGTTTGAAGGTCGCAAGATGAGCAAGTCGTCAGGGAACGTGGTGCTCGTGTCTGATGTTGCGGCGCGAGGACTCGACCCCCTTGCTCTTCGCCTTGCCTTCCTGCAGAACCGCTACCGCCAGCAGGTCAATCTCACATGGGAGGGTCTCGAAGCAGCCGACACCATGCTGCGGCGTTGGCGAGCTCGGGTCGCTGATTGGGCGACGTCACCGTCAGCACCCATGCCTGCTGATTACCGCGCACGCTTTGAAACAGTCGTAGCGGATGATCTCGATATGCCGCGAGCCCTGCAGGTCATGCGCGACGTTGAGAAGGATCCTGACCTCGCCGACGGCGCGCGACTGGAGTTCTTCCTTCATGCCGACCGCGTCCTGGGCTTGGATCTGGCGATAGACATCGGTCGTCAGACGAGCATCGAGGTCCCGGACGAGGTCACGGCACTGGCGGAACTGCGCGCCGCGGCTCGTGCCGCCAAGGACTGGGCTGAGAGCGATCGCCTGCGCGATGCCATCGCTGAGCTCGGCTGGACGGTCACGGACGGCAAAGAGGGCCAGCAACTACAGCGGTGACTGCCTTGCGGTCTACCCGCGTGGAGGTGACACCGACGGACTCGGCGTGATCG
>Ga0209400_1002489_pt1 | contig 13918 bp, 19 predicted proteins | sample M_130807_EF_Meta_FD_187313 | JGI IMG/M metagenome (GOLD analysis project Ga0209400, IMG submission 187313) | Freshwater microbial communities from Lake Montjoie, Canada to study carbon cycling - M_130807_EF_MetaG (SPAdes) (version 2) | ecosystem: Environmental > Aquatic > Freshwater > Lake... | reverse complement strand
CCATGGACGTTATTTACCTCAAAACGAGAGCGTAAGTCATGAATAAGCCTGAACTAGTCATTCTCAGTGGAGATACGGCTGAACTAGGCTCAAATCGGCTGCAATCGGTTTCTGAACCTGAATCAGCTCACGTCTATGGGAATCTGACGCCTAGAATCCATACGCCACTAAATGATTTACCATCTAAAGGCTTTGAACTCATTGACTTTGCTGACCAGATATTTGAAACGGGGTTCATGCCTTGGCAGAAATGGCTGGCTGAACACTCACTGAAAGTCAAGCCTGATGGTCGTTGGGCTAGTCCATTCAACGTCACGTGCGTTGCACGCCAGAATGGAAAATCGACCTACATGCTGGCATTGATAGCGATGAAGCTCTTTCACTGGAACGAATCGCTTCAGGTGGCATCAGCTCACCGATTGGTGACATCTCTGGAGCAATTTCGTCAGCTTGTCAATATCATTGAGAGCCAAGATGATCTGGCGAAGCGAGTCAAGCGAATCCGCTGGCAACATGGCAATGAAGAAATCGAAACCCTTGATGGATGTCGTTTTGTTATCAAAGCTGGTGGTTCAGCTGCACGTGGATTGAGCAAACCTGAATCTGTTCATCTTGATGAGCTGCGCGAGATGCACGATTTAGAATCGTTCGCTTCATTGCGCTACACCTTGATGGCTGCAAAGAATCCCAGCATCAACGCCTTCACAAACGCTGGTGATAGTCATTCCGTGGTCTTGAATTTAGCTCGCGAGCGCGGGCTTGCTGCAATGGCTGGCGCGAAGGATGACATCTTTTACGCCGAATGGTCAGGCGGTTCTGACGACATCACTGACGTGGAGAATTGGAAATCGGCCAATCCAGCGTTGGGTCATACGATTCACATCGATAACATCAAGGCCGTTCTCAATGATCCACCAGATGTGGTCATGACTGAAGTCTTGTGCCGATGGGTTACAACCATTTCAAGCTGCGTTGGAGCTGCTGAATGGGAGCGATGCATTGATGCAGATGCTGACCTTGATTCAGAGAAGCTGACGTGGCTTGGACTTGATTTAAGCCCCGACAGAAAACACGCTGCACTTGTGGGAGCGCAGAAGCTTGGATCGGAAGAATTCGTGGTGAAACTGTTGCATACTTGGACAAATCCATTGCAACTCGATGACAAAGCCATTGCAAACGATGTCGCGCCATACTGCCGAAAGTATCCGATTGAATATCTGCTCTATTCCAAGCGAACTAGCGGAGCAGTGGCATCGCGTCTCGTACCAGCTGGCATTCCAGTGTTCGACATGGACACCAGCTACCCACAAGCTTGCGACGAGATGCTGGGAGCGATTAACTCTCAGAGATTGAAGCATTCGGGTAAGCAACAAGAATTGACGACTCAGATGCTTTCAGCTGTTCAGCTTCGACGCGGTGATGGCGGTTGGGTCATTGGACGTAGAGCTTCGCAAGCTGCGGTCTGCGCATCGGTGGCCACAGCTCTCGTTTCACACTTTGCGACACGCCCAGAGACGGAGATTGACATACTCGTCGGATAGTGTTCTAAGCCTGAGAAAATTCTCGCATGGCTATTCGCGACATATTCGCAACTCGTAAGATTGAAACCGCTGCACCGACACGGGGAGTCGATGTGGCGGCTTCACTTGCACCCGTTACTTCAATCGATTCTCTAACACCATTCTTCGGCGGCGCACAAACTGCAACCCGAGAAGAAGCTATGTCTGTGCCAAGCTGCGCACGCGCCCGCAATATAATCTGCTCATCCATCAGCTCGATTTCATTGGAAGTCATTGATCGTTCAACTGGAATGGAACTTGAAGGCGTAACACCCAGAGTGATTCGCACACCAGATCCACGAATTCCAGGAAGCGCGACTTATGTCTGGACTTGCGAAGATTTATTGTTCTATGGCTACGCATACTGGCAGATTACAGAATTGTTCATGGACACGTATCGCGTGCGAAGCGTTCAACGCGTTTCACCAGCTCGCGTGACGATTCAAACAAACTCAATCGCAAGCGAGATTGAATACTACATGGTTGATGGAACACCAGTGCCGAACTCAGGCATTGGATCGCTTGTCGTATTCAATGGCGTTGATGAAGGATTGCTCAACCGTGCGGGTCGAACCATTCGTACTGGTGCAGAGCTTGAACGTGCCGCTGCGATGTACGCCCGCGAACCAATTCCGTCGATGGTACTTAAAAGCAACGGCACGGCTCTTCCAGCAGATCGCATTGCGAAACTACTGGAGTCATGGGGATCAGCGCGACGCAATCGCGGCACTGCATTCTTGAATGCTGACGTTGAACTGCAAACCGTTGGATTCGACCCAGAGAAATTGCAGCTTGCTTCAGCTCGTTCGTACATCGCAACCGAAATTGCACGCGCTTGCGGAATTCCAGCTTATTACATCGATGCAGAAACTGGCTCTTCAATGACTTACTCAAACGCAGTCAATCAGCGTCAGACTTTGCTTGATTTCTCTTTGATTCCGCTAATGACAAGCATAAGTGAAAGACTTTCAATGCCAGATTTCGTTCCATCATCGCAAGAAGTGAAGTACGACTTATCTGACTACTTGCGCGGTTCTGATCTAGAGCGTGCCAATATCTATAAGACACTGAATTCAATCGTTGATCCAGTAACTGGGCAGCCAGCAATGACGGTTGATGAAATCCGACAAGCAGAGGAACTAATCAAATGAAGGTAACTACACCATTCACAATTACTGCGGCTGATTCCGAAGCTCGCACGATTACAGGTCAAATCGTTGCATTCGATACAGCTGCAAACGCATCGACTGGAAAAGTGATGTTCAAATCTGGTTCATTGAATCCAGCAAACGTCAAACTAAATCTTGAACACGATTCAGCACGCCCAATCGGTAAGACTCTTTCAATGGAATTTTCACCAGATGGAAAGTCAATCAATGCGACTTTTAAGATTTCAAAGACAACTGCTGGAACTGATGCAATTCAAGAAGCGATGGATGGACTTCGCGACGGATTCTCAGTCGAAGCAAACGCAATCGAATTCGGTCACAATGAAGATGGCACAATGGTCGTCTCCAAGGCTGATCTCGTAGGTGTTGCATTAACCCATAACCCAGCATTCGATTCAGCACGTGTGTCAAATGTTGCAGCAACTACATCACCAGAAGATTCTGAATCATCATCCGATGAAGCAGAAGCACAACCACAACAACCAACAGAAGGAGACGTCGTGGAAAACACCGTCACAGAGCCAACTGCCGCCGAGACGGTAGAAGCTTCAGCTAAGGTAGAAGCAACATCCGTTGCCAAACCCGTTAATTTCATCGCAGCACGTAACCCAGTAGTTGATCCAGCAACATTCTTGATGCATAAAGTTGCAGCAATGCGCGGTTCAGAAGAATCACGCAATTTCATCGCAGCAGCTACATCATCAACAGACAACCCAGGCTTAATTCCAACTCGCCAATTCCGCGAAGTGGTTAATGGTCTTGCAGACAATGTTCGTGCTTCCATTGATTCAATTTCAACTGGAACACTTCCAACAGCGGGTCTTACATTCGAAATTCCAAAGATTACACAGCTTCCAGATGTAAGTGTTGTCGATGAACTCGACACAGTTACTCCAGTTGTTATGGAGTCAGAATTTATTCCAGTGAGTGTTAAGTCATTCAAGGGGAATCAGGTCATGTCAGTGGAACTCGCAGATAGATCAGATCCACTTTTCTTCTCAGAGCTTATTTCTAATCTTTCTTCGCAATATGCTCGCGCAACTAATGCGTACAACTCAGGACAAATCATCACAGGTGCAACAAAGACTGCAACTGGTTATGGCTCAGACATCACAGCAGCAGAATTGCTTGCTTGGGTTTCAGCTGGAGCAGTTTCAGTTTATTCAAACACTTTCAAATTCGCTGATGCAATCGTCGTGTCGCCAGCCATGTGGGGGCGTATCATGTCTTTCAACGTCGATGGGCGTCCAATCTATAACGCACTTCAACCACAAAACGCAGCTGGTAACGCACAGCCACGTTCATTGCGCGGTTCAGTAAATGGAATCGATCTCTGGGTTGATACTGCACTTTCAGGAACAGGCGATAATTCAATGTATGTCGTCAATCGTGATGCATACACATGGTACGAATCTCCACGTTTAGAGCTTCGCACCAATTTCATCAACGATGGAAGCATCGGAATTCTGCTTTACGGCTACGGCGCAACTGCAACAAAAATTGCAGCAGGCGCATATGCATTCGCGGACTAATTCCAATTAATCATCGGCTGGTTCGCTCCCGAGTCAGCCGAGCAGAATAGGAGATCAGAGATGCCAAATATCATTACAGCTGAAGAGCTGCGCACGGTGCTTGGTGTCTCTGAATCTCTTTATTCTGATGTTTATCTTGAACAAATAATTGATTCGGCTGAACTCACAATTCTGCCTTTATTGACGCAATACCAATCAGCCATCGCGACGACTCGCATTGAAAATGGAGTCGCCTACTTCACGACAATCCGTCCATGTTACTTTGCGGTGGGTCAGTCAGTCGTGGTGGCTGGTTGCGGCGTACTTGATGACACTTACACCGTCACAAACACAGTCATTAGACCATACGAATTCTCAGTGGCAACTGCTGAAGCTGACCGCGTTCTGAATGTGATTATTCCATCAGGAACTGCGACGCTAGATGGCGCATCATCAGCTGAACTTTATGCAAACGTGCCACCAGTTAAATCTGCAATTCTTGTCGTTTCGGTTGAAATCTTTCAATCGGTTACGGCTTCAGGCAATATGACAACAAACGAAAATTTCAGTCCAAGCCCATTCGTTCTCGGTAGATCACTCCAGAGCAGAGTAATTGGATTACTTGGGCCATTCATTGACGTCGAAACGATGGCGCAATGACTATCCAATCAGAGGTTCGCGCACCGTTAGCGGCTGCGCTAGCTGGTGTGACTGCATCGGTTTATCAATCACCACCAGAGACAATCATCGCTCCAGCTTGCGTCATCGTCAGCGATTCGCCGTATCTGGAAAGTCTGCTCATCAATGGAGCAGTCACAAAGGTCAAAATCAATTTCATTATTTCAGCCGTGGTTGCATATAACAACAACGCAGGCGCACTAGACGGCTTAGAGCAGCTCTGCATTCAGATTCTCGGTGCTATGCCATCGGGTTACGTGGTCGGCAACGTCGAAAGACCATCGATCATGAACGTGGGAACTGGGTCATTCTTAATGGCTGACATTTCAGTTTCGACTTATTACACACAGGAAAACGACTAGGAGAAATCAGATGGCAACGACAATCATCACTGGCAGAGACATCACTTTCACAATCGACAGTGATAACTTCGATGCCCAAGCAACTTCAGCGACTCTGACTGTTGATTCAACAATCAACACTTATCAGACACTCGATGGCAAGGCTTATTACACAACAGACACACAGGGTTCATTCGCCGTTGAAATGCTTGCAGACTGGGGCGCACCTTCATCACTTTGTGAAGCTCTATGGACTGCTGCAACGTCAGCACCTAACACACCACTTCCAGTGGTATTGGTTGCAGACACAGGCGCATCATTCGCATTCAACGTGCAGCCAATTCTTCCAAGCGCAGGAGGTACTGCACCAGATGCACAAACGGTCTCACTTGCATTCACTTGCGTGACTACACCAGTCTTAACAATCAGCTAAAGAATAGGAAATCGGGAGCATGAAACTAGCAATAGCAATCGAACATTCGTCGGGCGAAAGTGTCACACACGTGGCACTTCCACCTGAATGGATGAAATGGGAACAAAAGACAGGTAACACAATTCAACAGGTTCAAGAAAAGCTTGGAATCAGTGATCTGATGTTTCTGGCTTATCACGCCATGAAAAGAGAAGCTGCGGGCAAGCCCGTCAAGCCATTCGAAGTCTGGTGCGAAACAGTGGCAGACATTTCAGTGGGTGAGCTTGAAAGCCCAAAAGTTATCCCGTCGGAAGCCTAAGTCGCTTGGTCTGGGATTTAGCCATTGAAACTGGTCTAGATCCAAAATCTTTCGAAACTGCTGACGACATCATGACCGTCATGGAGATACTGGAGAAGCGCAATGGCTGAGGATTTAATCGCTTACGATAAGTCCGACTTGCGCGCTATTTACAAAGCTTTCAAAGCAATGGACGAAGAAGCTACGGCATCGGCTAAAAAAGAATCCAATGCTCTAGCGACTTATCTTCAAGGCAAGATTGGTGCGACTGCTGCGGGTGCGAATAACAAGGTCGCGCCAATGATTGCTGCTGGCTCTAGAGTTTCAAAGTCTGCCAAAACTGGTGAAATCTCTTACGGCTTTGCGTCGCAAAAATTATCTGGCGGTGGCACGACTCAGATGCTTTGGGGCGGTTACGAATTCGGATCCAATAAATTTAAGCAATTCCCAGTCTGGTCTGGAAAAGAAGGCCGCGGATCACGTGGATGGTTTATCTATCCGACTCTGCGTGCCGAACAGCCTTATATCATCAACCAGTGGGAAAATGCGTTCAGTCGTATATTGAAAGAATGGGATTAAATGGCTACTGGATCTAGAACGCTAAAGCTCTCCATTCTTGGAGACGTCGATAATCTTAACAAATCACTCAAAGCTGCCAATGCTGACGTCGAGAATTCCAGCTCGAAGCTTGGCGATTTCAGCAAGAAAGCTGGTCTGGCATTCGCCGCAGCTGGTGCGGCTGCTGCTCTTTACGCTGGCAAACTGCTTATTGATGGCGTTAAGTCAGCCATTGAAGATGAAGCTGCTCAGGCATCCCTTGCTAAGACACTGGGCAACGTCACTGGTGCAACTAATGAACAGATTGCAGCTGTTGAGGAACAGATAAAAAGTAATCAATTACTTTTCGGTGTATCTGATAAAGATCTTCGTCCATCTTTGGAAAGATTGCTCAGAGCCACCAAAGATGTCAGCGAAGCTCAGAAGCTTCAATCATTAGCTCTCGATATTGCAGCGGGTTCAGGTAAATCACTGGAAGCCGTCTCTAATGCCCTTGGTAAAGCCTACGAGGGCAATTCAGGCGCATTAGCCAAGCTTGGTGTCGGATTATCAGCTGCGCAACTAAAAACGATGAGCATGGACGAAGTGACCACAACTCTAGCGGATACCTTTGGCGGTCAGGCTACTGCCAAGGCCGACACCTTCGCGGGCAAGATGGCACGTCTTTCACAGACCTTTGATGAAGCCAAAGAAACAGTCGGTGGATATGTTCTCGATGCATTAACGCCATTGCTCGATGGCTTTGTGAATAAGGGCGTTCCAGCAATTACTGCATTTTCAGATAGTTTAGGCAAAACGCTCGGCCCAGCCTTTGCCACAATCTTCAAAGTCATTAAAGAAGATCTATTACCAATACTTCAATCATGGTGGAATTTCTTATCAGGCGAAGTTATTCCAGCCATCATGTCAGTCGTCAAACCAATCCTTGAAGGTTTATCAGCGGCATTCAACACCATTAAAAAAGCAATATCTGACAACTCTGAGGAATTACAGCCATTCTATGATTTTTTGAAAAAGGTCTGGGAATTTATAAAAGTTTATTTAGCACCGTTATTAGGTGGAGCTTTCAAAGAAGCCCTTGAAGCAATCGGAAACATTGTTGGCGGTCTTGTTTCAGGCTTTGCAAAGCTTGTTGGCTTTATCAGCTCAACTGTAAGCAAAATAAAAGAATTCGTTAATTTTATTAAAGATAATCCAATCACTCGATTCTTTTTTGGTGATTCTGGCAATTCTAAATCATTGAGCGTTTCAGGATCTTCAGGTACAGCAGATTTAGTAGTTACTCCCAGCGGAGACGCAGGCGCTGGCGGTGGTGGTGGTGGAACTACTGGAATCATCTCGTCAGCAACTGGTTTTGATTTAGGTGGATATTCTCCAGCGATGCAAGCTGCAATCATTCGCCGAGATCAACTAAAGGCAGAGACGGCTGCGCTTAATGCCGCTAGAGATGCAGCAGCTACGGCTCGACTAGCTCAAACTGGAGGGCTTTCAACAGCTACTGTGGTCAATCAATACTTTAACGCTGTTGTGGCCGATACTGAAGCTGCTGCCCGTGCAGTCACTGATGTTCTCAACAACTCAACTAATCGAGGCACGAATGGTGCAGCTAATCTGGTCTATCTATGACGCTTTGGAATCCAGTCTGGCGTGTAACTATTGATGGCACGATTTACACGAATTTTGCCCTAGCCAATCTGACAATCACTTCAGGGCGCGTCAATATCTATGAGCAAGCCAATGCGGGCTACGTCAATCTTCAGCTGATAAATCTTGAACAGACTAACGTCGATATTCAAATCAATGATTCAGTTACGATTGAATTACAAGATTCGACTGCAACTTTCACGCCAATCTTTGGCGGCACAATTACGGACTGCACCATTGCGGTCAATGCAACTGGAAACATCGGAATCAATCAGACAATTTCAATCATTGCTCTAGGTGCATTGTCCAGACTTCCAAAAGCTCTGACCGATGGAACGCTGGCATCAGCTCACGATGGCACTCAGATTCTCCATATCTTGCAAGATTTATTGCTCAATAACTGGTCTGAAGTGCCAGCGGCTTTGACGTGGGCAACCTATGATCCAACTGAAGATTGGGCGCATGCTCAAAACGTAGGATTAGGCGAGATTGACACCCCAGGCAATTATGACCTTGCAGCTCGAACAGCTGACAGAATTGACGTTTATTCACTCGTTTCAGCTTTAGCCACTAGCGGGCTTGGTTATATCTATGAAGATTCATACGGACGCATCAGTTATGCCGATTCGACTCATCGCAGTCAATATCTAGCTCTTAATGGATACACGGATGTTTCAGCTGCCCAAGCTCTTTCAGGTGGCATTTCAATCGTTACCAGAGCTGGAGACGTTCGCAATTCAATAACTTTGAAGTATGGATCTAAATCAGCCAGCGAAACGACGCCATTCGAAAACGCCGAATCTATTGGACTTTATGGCCGACTGGCTCAGATAATTAGCACAACTTTGAAAAATCATGCTGATGCCGACACACAAGCTGCGTTCTATCTGACGCTGCGTGCATTCCCACAGCCGATGTTTAATCAGATCACTTTCGAATTGACCAATCCAGAGCTTGATAATTCTGACCGTGATTCACTCATCAACATATTCATGGGCTTACCGCTTCGAATCTCAGATTTACCGTTGAACATGTCTGCTGGAACTTATCTGGGTTTCGTTGAGGGCTGGACATTCCGTGCAGGATACAATTCGGTTTCGGTGACTACATTGCTTTCACCGTTGGCATTTAGCCTTCAAGCCATGAAATGGCAAGATGTCTCAGTGCTAGAAAAATGGAACACAATTTCACCAACACTCGACTGGGCAGATGCCCTAGTCGTCGCATAAGGAGCAGATATGAGCAATCCAACAACGCCGTTCAGCTGGCAGATGCCGACATCGACGGACTTGGTGACTGATTTACCAGCAGACTTTGAAGTCTTTGGTCAAGCTGTTGCCACATCAATGGCTGATTTATTAGGTGGCACAACAGGTCAAATACTTTCAAAGGCAACTAACACAAACATGGACTTCACTTGGATTGATAATGATCAAGGCGATATCACAGGCATTACGGCTGGCAATGGTATTTCGGTTACAAATCCGACTGGACCAGTGCCAACAGTAGCAATCAATACAGCTGTTACTGTAGATCTTACGACAGCGCAAACTCTTACCAATAAAACTCTTACATCTCCAGCATTAACAACGCCCACAATTAGCACATTAACAACTAACGGCGATTTACTTTATGGAACAGGATCTGGAGCTTTAGCGCGAAGAGGCATCGGTTCGACGGGTAATGTATTAACAGTTTCAGGCGGTGTGCCAGTCTGGGCTGCACCAGCAGGTGGTGGCAAAGTTTTGCAGGTAGTTAATGCAACTACATCAACATTTACATCAAACTCTACTGACACCTATGCAGATGTCAGCGGATTAACTGCATCAATAACACCTACATCAGCGACAAGCAAGATTCTAGTGCTGGTAAGTGCCAATGGATTATACAAAAGCGCAGCAAACGCAGACAATGCAGTTAGATTGAGACTTGTTCGCGGAGCGACTCAAATCTTGTTAATTGAAAGTATTGCAGGTTGGACTAATTCAGCAGTTGCAAATACAACAGCATCAAGCACAAGTTACTTGGACTCTCCAAGCACAACGAGTTCTACTACGTATAAGGTTCAAATTGCAAATTATCGAAATGGTGCTTCTGTAGGAATTAACCTTGAATTGGGAAGTGTTCTACCAAACTCTACTATTACTTTACTTGAAATTGGAGCATAAAAATGTCTATAAAAGCCTTGGAAACATTATCTAAATTGTGTCCCGAAGGTGGTTGGATTATTTCAGGTGATTCTTTTAAGGATATAACTTGGATTGATGACAGACCACGTTGCACTGAGGCAAAGTTCGAATCAGAATTGGCTCAATATGATGTTCAAAAAGCAGAGCAAAATGCCAAGGCTGTTGCAGATAAAGCAGCGGCACAGGCAAAACTTGCTGCACTTGGTTTAACTGCTGACGATTTTAAGGCTCTTGGGCTTTAATGATCCAAAGCCATAATGGATGGAGGGCATCTAAAGATGCAGCTGAGATTCACATCATCAGCGTTCCAATCGCGGGAACAAAGGTCAAGGTGCGATGTGCAAAAGCCGTCTCGCCATTGATTGCTGGATTCTGCAAAGAGTTTCACGAGCTGATTGAACCCATTGATGAAGGCCAGCTTGATGATTGGGGCTATGCGTTTCGCATGGTACGTGGCAGCACTGACAAGCTGAGCAATCACGCATCGGGAACAGCCATTGATCTAAACGCTACGCAACACCCGTTGGGCAAGGTCGGCACATTCCCATCAGAAAAGGTGGCAATGATTCGCGCCTTAGCCAAGAAGTACGGGCTAAAATGGGGCGGCGATTACAAAGGCAGAATTGATGAAATGCACTTCGAAATCGAATTGAGTGAAGCGAAGGTCGCGGCACTCATCGGGAGCTTGAAGCTAGGAGAAAACTAATGGATCAAGCAAAAGCAATGCTGGCATCATGGGCGAGAAGCTCTGTTGCTGGTGCGTTGGCTGTCTATATGACTGGCAATACAAACCCGAAGGATTTAGCACTTGGCTTAGTCGCTGGACTTGTTCCAGTCTTGGCACGATGGGCTAATCCGAATGATGTAGCTTTCGGCACGAAGAAGTGAGCGTCGGCGAATGGACGGCAGTCGGTGGGCTTGTCATTGCGGTGCTGACTGCCATCTATTCGTCAATGCGATTCATGGTGAAGTCGATCATGCGAGAGCTTTCACCGAATGGGGGCAATTCTCTGAAAGATCAGGTCAGTCGGATTGAAGCCAGGCTCGACCAACTGATGCTTGAAATTGCGCTAAAGAAGTAATCGACACGCCGATTCTCATGCGGGAATCTTGAAATTGTCGGATAAGCCTGTCACTCTCTATTTCGGGAGCTGATTGGCAGCTCTCAGAATCGGGAGCAATTATGACAACGAGTGAAGTCGGGCTATTCGTACTTATGGCGATAGCGTGCATTGTCTGGGCTATATGCAGTTACGCAGTCGGATACAAAGAAGGCCACAAAGATGGCTATCAACGTGGCAAAGCTGTTGGACGACACGCATCATCTAAGGCGGTCATCTAATGGGATTCTTGGACAACTACGAAGCTGCACGCGCTCGCACAGATCGATGGATTGCTACACATCCAACTGGACGCATTGAAACAGAAATCATGGAATTCAACGCTGAAAAAGGCTACGTTCTAGTAAAGGCAACGGGCTATCGCAACGCCGATGACCTTTACCCAGCTGGCGTTGATTTCGCTTATGGCTACCAAGGCGCATACGTCCAGAACATGAAACGCTGGTTCGTCGAGGATACAGTCACCAGCGCAATTCTTAGAGTTATGCAGCTCATCATGGGCGGTGCTGAACGCACAGTGCGTGAGACGATGGAACAGATTGAGAAGCTTCCAGCCAAGGTTGCTAATACCGAACCCGATTACTGGAACACCAAATTCGGTGACGTGCCATCATTTAAGACACGTGAAGAAGCTGAAGCATCGGGCATTCCAACAGTTTCACAGGCCATTCAAGAAGTCACGGCTCAGCTAGGCGGCGAGATGCTGGCAGAAGCTCCACAGTGCAAGCATGGGCATCGGGTATGGCGTGAAGGCATCTCGGCAAAGACTGGCAAAGCTTGGGGCAATTACAGCTGCGTAGAACGCAAGCCCAATCAATGTGATCCAGTCTGGTATGTCTTTGGATCTAATGGAAAATGGAGTCAGCAACTGTGAGCGACTTCGTTGAGATTATCAATCCAAGAACTATGACGTGCAAGCTGATGGAGAATGGCGTTATCGTTGAAGAATACAAAATTGAGCAGTGCGATAAGTGTTCAATGCTGGTGCGATTCGATGCATTCGGATTTCAAAAAGGCTATGGCGATGAAAAGATTATCTGGTTCTGTCAGGGTTGCCGATGATTATGGTTCGCCTATCGCGTGAAGATGAAATCATTGCTCACGGTGCTGGTCTAGCTAGAGAATCACGCTATGGATCTAGTGATAAGCGCGTCAAGAATGGCGGCAACTTTCATGCTTGCGTGAGCATTCATGCTGAAGCTGTTGGAGCTGAGATGGCGGTTGCACGTTACTTCGGCGTAAGCGACTTCGTGCCTACCGTCAATACGTTCAAGAATGAACCCGACGTGAATTGGGATGGCTTGGCTATTGAAGTCAAGCAAACACCACATAAGCGCGGTCACTTGATTGTGACTGACGATGATCGTGACACTGACATCGCAGTGCTGGTCGTAGGCGAATCACCGACTTATTACATCGTGGGCTGGATACCAGTGGGCGTAGCTAAGCGACCACGATTCCAATCAGCCCAAGGTGGTTACTGGGTCAGCCAAATAAACCTTCAACCCATTGAAAATTTAAGGAAATCCATTCATGCCAATACTTGAATTCGATTGCTCGATATGCGCCAAGCTTTACGGAAAAGCCAAGCAACGTCATGGCATACGTAAGACGTCAGAACTATCGCTTCATGAATGGTTCAGCACGTGTCTTGGATGTGGAGCAATGGGCATCAAGCTTGTCGATGATGACAAAGTGGATGGGTTATCACTATGAATAGTTATCCACAGAAGTTATCCACAATCATGCAAAACTTGTGGATGACACGCAGGAAGCACGCTCAACTTATCCACTTACTCGTGAGTAACTTGACAGGTACGTTAGCATCACAACTCGCTGGCGAGCCGCTGAAGCGGATAGCTCGCGGGCGATGTTTGGTGCTAGTGGGCGTGCTATGTATTGTGGGCACAACACCAGCGGAAGCAATGACAGAGATAGACAATCTAAAGCTCTATGCACATTCTCGAATCATTAACTATAAGCAATTTCAATGCTTTAACAAGCTGATAACAGCTGAATCTTCATGGAGAATTGATGCTAAATCAGGTACTCATTTCGGCCTTGGCCAGATGAAGAACACTAAGTATCGTGACCTAGATGGATACCGTCAGATTGACTGGAGCATTCGCTATCAGCGCACACGCTATGGATCTCATTGCAATGCTTTAACATTCTTCAAGAAGAACGGATGGCATTGATGTCTAAAGCTTGGAAGAATGGCAGCGGTAAAGGTTGGCGAAGGATAAGAGAACGCATACTGCAACGAGATGGTCACATGTGCCAGATGTGCGGGCAGACTGAAGGCAGACTTCACATCGATCACATCATTCCTAAGCGATTGATTGGAGCTGAAGGCGATAATGATTCCAATCTGCGCGTATTGTGTGAATCGTGCAATTTACGCAAAGGTGGTCGCTTTTTTGGAACAGAAGTAACAC
>Ga0209400_1002486_pt1 | contig 13931 bp, 15 predicted proteins | sample M_130807_EF_Meta_FD_187313 | JGI IMG/M metagenome (GOLD analysis project Ga0209400, IMG submission 187313) | Freshwater microbial communities from Lake Montjoie, Canada to study carbon cycling - M_130807_EF_MetaG (SPAdes) (version 2) | ecosystem: Environmental > Aquatic > Freshwater > Lake... | reverse complement strand
GGAGATCGAATCGCGGAAGGCTTCTGGGATCTTGGCCATGCCGTTCTTCAGACCGGTTTCCATGTACCGGCGCGCCTTCACCCGGCGCGACCCGAGCTTGATCGACTGCTTGCCGACCGGTCGGTTGGACGTGATGCCGAACACGGCCCCGCCAGAGAACTTGCGCGGCACCTTGGCCGGAGCGGCGGTCTTCACGAACCACAGATTGATCGTGCCGCCCACCTCGTGGAGCTTATTCAGCTTTGGCAGCTTTGCCGGCCCGACCACGACGCTGTCCGTGGACGAGTCGTAGTCGTATTGGATGTCAGACCGCAGGAAGCCTTTCGGGAACTGCGCCGTCTTCCAGCTCGTCACCCTGTCTGACTTGGGGATCTGCGTCCGTCGTGCGACAAGCCGCTGACCGTTGACGGTGCCGATGTCCACCAGTTTTTCCATCGTCGGCCGGCGGTTGGACATCGACCGTTGAACGCCGCGGCGAACTTCGGCCCCGGCGATCTTCAGAGCCTTCTGCCGACCGGCGGACATGCGATCGAGGACGTGGCCCCACTTGAACTTCGTCCGCCCCGTCACTTTTCCGGTGCCAAGCCCGTCGAGCTTGATGCGGACGATCTCGCCCATATCAGTGACTCCTCGGCACGCGGAACGTCACGACGATCCCCGCCCGCCACACGTTCCGCTCTTGCAGCGCCTCGCCGGGATTCTTCTCGACGACGATCGTCTGCGGCGACGTGACGCCTGTCGGCCACGTGATCCCCGGCCAGGAGTGATCCTCGAGCTTGCCGAGCAGCTCCTCGAGCAGATCGAGCATCACGTCGCAGTCGGCCTCTTCCGGCGTGTGCCGGGCAAGGTAGATCTCGACCGCATAGTCCCGCATGTGCGAAGATCGGGCGATCCGGTCGGACTCGATTGACCCGTCAGTGATGCAGATCACGGGATCGGCAAGATCCTCGATGTCGTACTGCGGAAAGTTCTTCGTCTCGACGAGAACCGCCGCGGCCGTTGCCGTCCACGTCACCGCGTCGAGAGAGGCGACGAGCGCCGTCATGATGTCGTTCTGGACGCTCATAGACTCGCCTCCATTGCCGCTGCGTTGCCGACGATCCGCTCGTCCCAATGCAATTGTGCCGCCGCGGCCCTGGCATGCGTCAGGGCGTCCGCCGTGCGGCCGAGGTGCCAGAGGGCGATCGACGCAAGCTCTGCCGCCCTGGCCTTTGCCAGAGGATCTGTGGCATGCGTGCTGACCGGCGAGGCAATCGCCCGCTCGGCAAACTCCAGCGACCGCGGCCAGTCCTCGCCGTGGTGAGCGGCCAGTGCCAGCCGTTCCCAGCCGTCGGGCTCTCCCGGTGATTCCTTCGCAGCCCGCTCGAGGTACGCCCCGTCGCCGGTGATCGACGCCAGCCGGCGAAGCGCGTAAGCACGCTCCGTCGGCGATCCGCCAGGCATTTTCAGGTAGCCGGCGAACTCACCCGCCGCGGTCGGGATGCCCGCGTAGTCCAGTTCGCGGGCGTAGTACCACCGAGCCCGTGCGTCGGTTGGCGACTCGTTGACCGCGACCTTCAGCAGATCGAGGTCGGTCTTGTGGGCCTTGCCCTTGTCGCGGTGGTGCTCCACGACCAGGCCGTCGCACTTCCGCTGCACCTTCTCCCCGGCCCAGCAGACGAGCCCTTCGTGCGTTGCCTGCCGCCATAAGAAGCCCGACCGGGAGTGGACCCGATCGCAGTGGAACCGCAGCAGCGGACGGCCGGAGTCGTCCATGCTCCACCAGTAGTCGTAGACGAGGTTATTCGCCGTGCCGTCCCACGCCGCCTCGATCGCCGCTCGCCAGCCCGGCTGGGGCCGCTCGTCGAGATCGACGCGGAACGCCACATCGACATCCGGCGGCAGATTGCAGAGCGCCTGCGTCCAGGCCACGTCCCACCGCCACGGCACGACGTACGACCGGGCCACGGTCACGCCGGCCGCCTGGAGCTGCTCGACGGTCTCGTCAGTCGATCCGGTATCGGTGACGACGCGGACATCCGCATCGGCGGTCGCCGCGGCCCACGCTGCCGCGTGCTTGGCTTCGTTCTTGGCGAGAGCGTAAACGCCTATCCTCATAGCGTGTATTCCTTCGGGTTGCCGACCGTGTACCACGCCAGCGGCTCTTCCACCCGCATGATTCCGGTGAGCCGGCCGGCTCGCTGCCAGTAGTCCCAGTCTTCACCAAAGCCGACGGCTTGCTGATCGCCGAGCCGCTCGACGATCTTGCTGTGGATCATCGCGGTCGAATTGATGACCGGATTCATGGCCCGGCAGATCGCGGTCACGTCGCGGGTGGTGTCGGTGATCTGCACGCCCTGCGTTTCGTGGTGATAGCCGCTCACCACACCTTCCGGGTTGCGGTTGAAGGCGTTGGAACAGAGAACGCCGTACCGGCCGTTTGATCCGACGGCCGCGAACTGGACCGCCGCCTTGGTCTTCAGCCATTCGTCGTCGTCGTCGAGGAACGCTACCCAGCCGCTGAATCCGATCTTGAGCACGTGCCGGATGGCTTCGTTTCGGACGGTCCCGACGGCAAACCCCGCCCCGGTTTCCTCTCGGCTCGACACGGATCGCCGGAGGACCGTCAGCCGCGGGCTGCCGACGATCTCCTCGAGCCACTGATACCGCGGGTCGTCCGAGAAGTCGTCCACCACAAAGACTTCCGCCGGCAGGACGGTCTGCGTGAGCGCCGACCGGATCGCTCGCAGGCACAGCCGGTAGCGGTTCCTTGTGGGGATGATGACGACGTAGTCGTTCACGGCCCAGCCTCCAAGATCGTCTCGTTGTGGTCACAAAGCCACGGCCGAACGACGTTGCTGCACCTCGCCCAGGCGCTCGCCCACGTGTTGACTTCCCACGTGACGTGCCCGGCGGCCCGGATCGCCGTAGCCCGATCAACGACAGCGTCATGCCACGCGAACGCCATCGACCGGGGCACCGTGAACACGCCGCCGGCGCACCACCACTCGACGGACCGCCAGTCGGGAATCCGCCGGGGTGGCCCCCAGATCGATGCCATGCCGACCCGGTCCCGCGGGGCCGACGCGGCGGCCCGCCCAAGGAACGCCGGCACCATGTCGGCCGTGACGCCCGGCACGTGGAGCAGGCCGTAATCCATCCACACGAGCACGTCGGCGTCGGTGATCTTGGCGGCGTCCGCCACCCAGGCCGTTTTCTGATGCTGCACGGCAAGGAACTCCCGCGAGTCCTTGCCGGGATTCCCGAGCGGCAGTTCGGCCCCGGCGGAGAGGTGCCAATGCCAGCAGTCTTCGACCGTGCCGCCGAAGACGTTGACGAGGTGCCCGCCGGCCTCGGCAGCGCCGACGAGCTGCCGGCCGAGCCGCTCGTATTCGTCGTGCGAGCGGTTTGGTAGATCCAAACGGATATACCCGGTCACGAGACAGGCGCGAGCAGCTCGCATACGTCCTCCTCTGCGATTGAGGTCGTCCAGGCTTCCGCGTCGTTGACGCCGAACGCCACGACAATCTGCCCGTCGAGCCCCGCCAGCCCGGCGGCGAACTCGATCGACTTGGTGGCCTTGAACGAGAACAGCGGCGACCACCGACGGAGCGTGAACGAAGCGTCAAACCAGACGAACCGATGCTCGTACGCTCGCCGGCCGTCCTCGATGTGTGCCACCTCGTGAACGATGGCCAGCCAGCCGCCGCGGACTGGCACGAGCTGCCCGCCGCCCCGGAAGCCCTTGGCAAGGTGAGGAGCCGAGCCACGGGCCGCCACCTCGTAGACGCCCGGCATGTCGGCGTCGGCCGCCACAGTGACCGTCTGCCCGCCGTGGTTGGCCGCGTAGAGCCAGCCGTCCTGGCCGTGCAGCGGCATCCAGTTCTTTTCGTGGACGCCGAGCCCTTCCCACTCAAGCACCCGGAGCCCGTGCAGCCGGGCCTCGCCAACGTCGAGATCGGCCACGCCGATCCGGCACTGCCCTGTCCAGGGTGCCGCATCGCGGACCGTCGCGGAGACGCCGACGCCGCGGGGCGTGCGACGTAGCCGGCAGTCTTCAAGGCCGTGAACCGGGTAGCCGTTGGTCTCGTAGGCCGGCGGGACGATCACCTTTGCGTCGTAGGCGTTCCCGTCCTTGTCGATCCGGCAGAGGATGTTTTCGGTGCGGATCGCCCCGTTATCCTCCGGCGGAATCACGTACCGGCCGGCGGCGTCGATCCGGTAGTTGCTTGACCGCACGATCGCCAGGAGGCCTGTTCCGTCGGCGATGACGGTGGGGTTGAACGTCGTCCAGCCGGCGTGCGCCGGCTCGACTTCGATCCGCCGGGGCTTGTGGAACGCCAACTCGGCCAGGAGCGGCGTGTACCACGTGCGGTTCGCCCGAGCCTGCCGCTCGAGGTCGTCCGGCAGCGGCATGTTCAAGAGCCGGTCGCTGGCTCGTCGTCCGGTGTCTATCTCGCCGCAATAGAAGGCGTGAATCGCCAGGGCGTGTAGGTGTTCGTGCATATCGTCCTCCTCGGCTCGCAATCGTGCCGGGAGGGGCGGGGGGAGCGGAGGGGGTGCGTCAGCGCCACGTGCCGCCGACGTTGACCGACGGAATCCCGAGACGCCAGCCGGAACCGGTGTTGACGTAGGCGTCGCCGTCTCGCCAAGTCCCGCCCACGTTCACGCTCAACTTCCTCGGCAACCCGCCGCCGCGATCCGGCAACGGCTGGAGCCCGATCCCGCGACGGCTGGCGAGGAGGCGGATTTCGGCTGGCGTGAGGGCGCGGCTGTAGAGGCGGATGTCGTCCATCTGACCGTTAAAATACCCGTCAGAACTTAACGCTCGATTGTTTGCTATTTCAACATTTCTTCGTTCTGCCGGAATCGTGGCGGAAGAAGACGGGGCCGCGGATTGCGCGAGAACTCCGTTTAAGAATAAAAACTGTGTGCTTCCATCAAACACGCCTACAAAATGGTTCCATCGTCCAATCACAAGACCAACACTAGGGAAAGAGCTATTGTACGTCGCTCCAGTTACGGAAAACATTACACGCGACCCACTTCCACCTCCGTATACGTCGCCTGACGGGCGATGAAGCATCGTCACCGTGTCAACGTAATTTGCCGACCCAGGTTTCTGCCACTGACACAACAGCGGGTAGTTTGTCGGTGTTGAATAGAAATACGCCCACAGCGACATTGTCACGATGCTATTTACAATGCTCGCCGTTGCCGTTGCATAGTCGTTTGTTCCGTCAAAGTTCAGTGCAACACCGCTCCCACTCGCCTTCCAATTGTCCTGCCCGCCCATGTTGACGAGCGTGCCGTGATTCCCTCGCCCGCTCCGGTCGATTAACGTCAGACCGCTGGCCCCCAGCGACGGGCACCACGCGCTGACGAGACCCTGGCGAAGTGATGAGTATTCTTGTCTGTTAACCATCAGTTGAGCGTTTGGAAAACGGGCTGGAGCCGGATTTGGTGATTGCCAGCCGTGGCGTTAAGCGCGACGGCGGTCGAATGCGTGACAAATAGCACGACCTTCGGCGGCAGCACGCCACCGAACGCCGCAGCCAACGACACGGGGCCGAAATGGTAGGCGACGTTGCTCGTTGCACTCGTTGCCATCGCAGCGAGGTAGCGGCAGACGCTCGCCTTGATGTCGGTGCTGGTGATGGTCTCAGCTGATTCCGTCCCGTCGAAAACGTCCGGCCAGTTGGTGCCGTCCCACGAACCAACAGCCCACACCTCAATGCTTTTCGCCGCCGTGGGTGACGTTCCGCTGGTGATTTTTCCAGACACCAGATAGTCAAGGACGAGCGAGGATGTGTTGTCGATGGTGGCAGACTCGCGGCCCGTCAACAGATTTGCGTCGGTGGCGAGCGATGCCAGCGTGATCGTCAAGTCGCTCGCCGTGCCGTAGGAGAGTTTCAGATCAGCCATTTGCGATTCTCCGCGCGTTAACGATCATGCCGATGCCGACCTCTCCGAGCCCGACCGATTCCGTCCACGAGATCGAGGCGTCGGCCAGAGCGGATAGCGCATCGGCCTGGGCCTGCGAACAGATTCCAGCCTGAACGAGCGCGGCCCGCATGTTGACCACCGCGGCCCGGTCCATGTCGACGCTCTGGATCGTGCCCGACTGATCGTCGATCCACGCGAGGACGGTGATCGCCAGAGCGCGAACGGCCGGCGTGGTCGATTCTCGAGCCTCGATCAACGCGGGCCAGTAGCCGCCTTCGATTGCGGTCTGACGGACTTGCCACGTCGGCACCGGCCGACGGACGGACACGCGGAGCCCGTTGACCGCATCGGCCAGGAGCTGGTTGTCCATGCCGCGGTACTGTGGTTCTGCAATCTTGGAGGCAAGAGCGGACAAGTTCATCGCGGCCTCACGAATGACGTAGGTAAAGGTCGCCCGCATTCCCGCCCGTCGGGTAGGCCGTGCCGTACGAAAAGACGATGCCCGTGGGGCCGGTCGCGCCGGTGGCCCCCGCCGCGCCGTTGCTGCCGTTCGTGCCGTTCGTGCCAGCCGCCCCCGCCGCTCCGGTCGGGCCGGTAACCGTGGACGCCGCACCGTTGCTGCCGGCCGCCCCCGGACTGCCCGTGGGGCCGGTTGCCCCAGCCGCCCCGGCGCTGCCGTTGCTGCCCGCCGCCCCAGGCGCGCCCGTCGGCCCCGTGGCCCCGGCACTGCCGTTGCTTCCTGCCGCCCCGTTGCTGCCCGCCACGCCCGTCGGCCCGGTAATCGTAGACGCGGCTCCGGGGCTGCCCGTGGGACCGGTAGCACCAACGCTGCCGCTACCGCCCGTAGCGAGGGCGAGGATCTGCGAGAGCCTGACAGCCCGCGTGCCGACCGTCCCCGTCGGGCCTGAAGGCCGCGAGAGAATCAGATAGTCGGTGCCGGTAACGCCGGTCGCCGCTGGCAGTTGATCGACGCGCTTGAAAAGCGGCATGATGTCAGCCTTGAGCGGTGAGCGGCACGACGATCTCTTCGCCCTGGTCGGTGATGATGTAGGTCTGATCCTTGTCCGTCCGCTTGGTGTGGACGCGGACGAGCTGCTGGAAGGCATCGCCGTAGTGAAACAGCGGCACGCCTCGAGGTGCGGTCACTTCGTAGAACACCGACACTCCGCCTATGTCCTCGACGATCAGGTCACCACGCAGCGGCTCGCCGTACGGCAAATCGGCCGTCTTGACGATGTAGTCGCGGCTTTCCCATTGCTCTGTGACACCGTTCTGACCGCTCGATTCAAACATGCTCTTCCCGATCGTGGCGACGAACTGCGACGAGTTCACGCCCCGCTTGTATGCCACGGTGAGCGACGCCGACGCCGCGAACTGGTCGGCGAGCCACGCGGCACCGGCGGAGAGCATGTCGGCCATCGGTCACCTCGCAAGCACAAGACCGCCGGCGGTGCTCGAGGAGGAGCGACCGCCGGCGGCTTGCGGGATAAACGTCAGGCGGGGCCGGTGGAGTTCAGGTCGTACATCGAGCCGCCGTTAAGCTCCACATCGACGGTCGTGTCGCCGGCAGCGGCGTCGACAGCCACGATGCCGGCGATGCCGGTCGTGGTCGCGGAGCCGGTCACCTTCAGGTTGCTGTGAAGGTAGGCCACGGCACCGGCCGTGAGAGCGCCGCCGGTGACCTTATCGAAGCTGAAGACGCCCTTCGTGGTGACCGCGCCCTTCGTGCTGGCAGCGATCGGCCGGCAGACGACGCCGACGACCTTGCCGAGAATGACCACATCGCCGACCGCCTTCGCGGTGCTCGGCGTGTAATCCCAGACACCCGATTCGCTCTTGAGAGTCGCCATGATTCTGAACCTCTACTGTGAATGATTTGGTTGAGCGTCACCCCGGCGGGCCGAGACATCCTCGGCCCGCCGGGCACGGATTACGCTGGCATGGATCAGGCAGTCGCCATGCGGTAGCAAGCGCGGCTCTCGGCCTTGCTCACGCCGAAGTCGAAGTAGCCGCGGACCTGGATGCCGAGCGTCTCAAAGTCGGCATCCGCCTGCTCGACGGTCGGCTGACGCTGACCGTTCAGGAAGCCCACCTCCATCGCCGGGAGATCCGCCGGGTCGGCCGCCAGCCACCACGTCGAAGACGAGGAGAGGTAGGCCGAATCGACGATCGTGAACTTCCCGGCGAGCACGTTCGCCTGGGGCTCGAGCACCTTGGACGAGGTCGAGCCGAGCGACGACGCCAGGAGCGTGTTGCCCGTCTGGATCTTGTCAGCCGTGATCCGCAGCCCGACCGGCACGAGGAGGATCTTCGGCGTGATGCCGAGAGGAGCGCTGTCTGGATCGCTGAGCGACCGATAGGCACCGTAAGCCGTCTCGACCGAGCCGATCGCCAGAGCGTTGCCGGCACCCGCCGTGGCACCCTGGAAGTAGGTCGAGTTGGAAGCCTCGAACGCCGCCCAGAACACCTGATTGAACTTCAGCGCCGCACCGCGACCGAGCCGGCGGGGAACCGCCGTCAGAGCCCCGAGGTCGTCGTTGATGATGTCGGTCCGCGTGATGGACGACATCCGGCCGTAGGTCTTCGCCTGGAGCGTGCGGGCCGCATCGCCGGCATCAGCCGACTTGAGCTTCCCGTCGTTGCCCACTTCGTCGAACACGAACCCGCCGTCGAGGCGCACCCCGGTGGCGGCCTTGAGATCGTTCAGCGGACGCACGAGCGAAATCTGCTCCCAGACCGACTCGACGGCCTCGAAGCCGGAGAGGAGGTACTTGCCGTAGGTCGCGGCGAGGATGTTGGAGATGTTGTGCGTGGCGAAAGCCGCCTTCAGCACCACCGCCACATTCGATGCGTTGACCTTCTGCACGCCGTCGTAGCCGCCCTTCCGAGCCGCGCTGAGAAGCACGTCTTGCAGGCCGATCGTGCGGGACCGCTTGGCGGCGGCCTCGACCATCGGCGAATCGCCGTGCTTGGCTTCGATCTGCTTGCCGAGCCCGCCGACCATCTGCATGGCGGCGATCGTGACCTGATCGTCGTCGAGCTGCGGCTTGGTGGCATGGATTGCCGGTCCGCGCCCGTCCCGGAGCGACTGGAGCAGCTCGCCCTTCACCTCGGCCACGATCTGCTCGCGGATCGACTGAACGTCGATCTTCGGCGCGGCACTTGCCACGTCGCTGGGTCCGGTCGGCATCGCGCCGCCGTGCTCTTCGCTCTGCGCTGGCCCCGTCGGCATCCCGTCGGCGGCCTTCGTCTCGTCGTTCATTGGAGACTCCTCCGCCTGGCTGGCGGTAATGGTGACGGCCGTCGCTGCATCGGCCCCGAGCGTGACAAACGAGCATTCCCGCAGCGTGGAACGCGTTACGATTCGCACCGGACCTTCAAAGGTCCGGCCGTTGACGGTGACGGTGTCGCCGGCCGCGACGAGCGACTGCTCGTCAACGTCAGCGCCGACCGAGGCTTGCCACTGGTAGCCGCGGTCGCCGAGCTCGACGACCTGCATGGCAGCTTCGCATTGAGCGAGGATCGACCCGTCGATGACGAGCTGATCGCCGACGGTGCCGGTGCCCTGACCCAGCACCGACTCGAGCGAGTAGTCGTGACCAAAAACGATCGGCACCACGCTCGGCACGGTCATGCCGGCGAGATCGATGACGACAGGCTCGCGGCTCCACGTTTGGCGGATGATGCCGCCGGTGTAGCCCACCATCGAGAACCGCGGAATCCGCGGCGTCGATAGACTTTCAGCCTCGCCGTACGCGTCGGCGGTCAGGAATCGCACATCGCCACGAAGCGTTAGTCCGCTCATGCGTTGGCCTCCTCGGTGATCGAATTGGCAAACGTGCGTCCGGGATCGCCGCCCCATAACGCCCAGGCAATGCGCCCGGCAGACGGGTAGCCGTCCTCGCCGGGGCTCCAGCCCTCGCCCTGCTTGTCCACCTCGTGCCGGGCGAAGTAGCTCGCCATCCGCTTGACGGTGTCGAGGGACAGCGGCCGACCGTTTGCGATGTCGCGGGCACGGGCCACGCCGATCTCGGTGCCGCCGCGGTTGAACTCACGACGCCACGCGAGGCCACGTTCGGCCTCGTCGGCCATCTCCGCCGTCGGCTTGTACGACTCGGCGGCGATCAAGCCCGGCTCGCCGGCAGCGGCCACGGCTTCCGCCTGCGGCACGACGACCTGGGCGGGCCGGTCACCGATCGAAAGCCCAAGTTCCGCCATAAGCTGCCGCTCGGCAGCGATCTGCCGAAGCTCGACATCCCATTGCTTCCCCTGCCGGGCGTACTCGGCGGCAAGGCTCGTCGTGAGCGTTGCCAGCTTCGTCTCGGTGGCGTTGGCTTCCTTGTTGGGATCGACGCCTTCGCGGCCGTCCCACACCCACGCCCAATTCCATTCCGAGGCTGGCGGCAGGCCGGCGGGGATCATGCCGGGGACAAGCAGGGCTTCGTCAATCCACTCGCGGAAGATGCGGTCGAGCCACGCCCGCTCGAGTTCGTCCCGCTCGACGCGGACGTTCTGCTCGTGCAGTTGGCCGTCCAGGCGGGCCGACGAGTAGTTGTAAGACGAGGCGTCAAAAGCCGCCTTGTGGTACGGCAAGTTCACGCCGCGGGCGATCTCGCCGAGGATCGTTCGGGTGAAGGCTTGGTGCGTGTTCGTGGGCTGTTCCGCCTTGAGCTGGGAGATATCCCAGCCCTCCGGCAACGTCGTCAGCGTGCCCTTCTCGATCTCGATCGCCGCGAAGGCGTCTACCTCGTCCACCTGGGCGGCGGGCGAGTTGCTGTGGACGAACGCGGCGAGGTCGGCGGCGATCTCCGCGGCCCGGATCACCGCTTCGGTGTAACGCCGCATGTTCGCGGTCAGCCGCAGGCACGGCGTCAGTTCTGAGAGCCCGCGGTGCTGGCCCGGCCGGGTCGGCCGGAACCAGTGCAGCATGTTCTCGGCGGCGACCGTGTCGTATTCGTTGATCCCGATCAGGTAGTTCGAGCCGGGGTGCGACGTGAGAACGTGGTACGCGATCACGTTGCCGTGTCGGTCCAGTTCGACGCCGTCCACGAGCGAGCCGTCGGGCGAAATCGTCTGCTGGTAGTCGTAGGCCGGCGAGGCGACTTGGTCGGCCTCGATCAGCCGCAAGTCGAGTTGCACGCCCCGCAAGTCGAGCCGGGGATTCGTGAAGAACATGCAGAACGCTTCGCCGTCGAGAACGCGGGCCTCGGTGGCGGTGCGGAGCTTGTCGGCCAGGCGGACCGACCACGACCAATCGAAGAACGCCCGGCCGATCGCTCGGTCGGAATCGGCGTTGCCGGTGTCGAGTTGGATTCGCGGCCCAGTGCCGATGAGGTCGTTGCTCTTCGTGACGCAGATGCCGTGGACGTAGGCGTTGTTGGCCCGCTCGTACCGGGCTCGATTGCGGATAATCCGCCGGACTTCCGGCGTGAGAGCGGCGTTGGCCGAGAGCGCGTCGGCGTTCGCCCAGTGCCGGCTATCGTCGCTGGTCTGGGCAGCGTCGAACCGCGCCCGTGCGAGCGGACGAACAACCTGAATCGCCTTCTTCGGAGGCGACCAGCGACCGGTACGGATGAGGGAGACGATTCCCATTCAAGTTGTCCCCGGAGGAATCAACTTGTTGAACCGAAGCCCGCGGTGAGCGTTGCCGGCAGCCGTGGCGTTCCGACCGGCGAGGTACTTGTCGGCCTCGATCATGTCGGGGATCGACTGCGCGACGACTTCGCCCGCGTCGGTGCGGACAGACGCCGGCCCCTGCGCCACCGTGTCGATCTTGCTGGCAAGTTCGTCGCTCATGCCTCCACAGTCGCGGAGAAGGCAACGGATCGAGAGGGGGTCTGGCTACGCCTTGTGGCGCTTCGTGACGATCACACGCTTGCCGTCAGGGCCGGCAGGGATGCTGACCTTCTTGCGCTTCCGAAATCCGCCCTCGCTGGCGGCCGGCTCGAGGCCGGTGATCGACGCGGCGACGGCGCACCCGACAAGGCAGTCCCACCAGTGATTCTCGCGGGCGACTTCCTTCCACTCGTCCACGCTCCGGCCGCGGGCCTCGACGCGAACCGGGAACTCGGCAACGAGGTGCTCGATCAGCATCTCGTGATTGCCGGCGTGCAGCATGATCGCTTCTGGATCGCCGAGCCCGAGCCGCAGGCGGCCGGACACGAAGGTCTTCCAAAAGTTCGTGTCGTACGTCGCTTCGATCTGCGTCCCCTCGGCCGTCTTGCCGACGAGCCAGTTGAGCCCTGCCCGATCGCCGCGATTCTTCCGCGGCCCCATCGGCGTCCCCGCTGCACCGATACCTTTTCCGCGGCTTGGAAGGATCTGCGATGCAAACGGTGACGATCTGGCAAAGTTCCGCACCACGGCCGTGGATTGCCCCCAGTTGGAATCGACCATGAGCTGCGAGATCCGCATCGGGACGCCGTCTTCCCGCGGCCAGTCGCGGGCGAGTAAGAGCCGAGCCGTCTCGTCGAGGCCGGCACGTAGCGCCGCCTCAAAGCCGGCCCCAGGCGAGGCGAGTGCCAAAGTCTTGCGAGCCGACCCGGCCTCGAAGAACGACGAGCCCTGATCGGGGTGTGCCCCGTAGGCGACAACGTGCCCGCCAAAGGACTCCGACCACGACGCTACCAGCCAGTACAAGAGCCGGTCCTGCACGTCCACGAACGCGGTCAGCTTCGTGTGACCGGCCGGCACGATCCCGCGGGCGATGTTCGTCGCCCTCAACGGTAGCTGCCGCTTGTCGAGCTTGTCGGTGGTGATGTCGTCGGCGAGCGGGCTGTTCTGGAACTCGGCGTTAAACGCCGCCTCGCCGCGGTCGATCCGCAGATTCCAGGCATGATGGATCGCCGACAGTTCGTCCGGTGCCTTCCGCTCCGGCCACGCGACCCGGCTGCCGGCGTCCATGATCGCTTGCCGCTGCCGGTAGAACTCGTCGGCCGCGTCGGTGCCGGTGCCGTCCCGCTGGCCTTCACGCCGCAGTTCGGCGTACTGGCTCCAGTCGTCCTCGGCGTCCGGCCATTCGTAGACGAGCTTTGTCCGTTCGCCCTGCCACGACGGGTGCTTCTGCCGGTCGAGGAGCCGGTCAGCCAGGTCGTCGGTGCGGATGACGGTGACGGTGCAGAGCCCGGCGATCCGCTTGCCGGGGCCGGCAAGGCCGAGAATCGCCCCTGAGAGCGTCCGCTCGCGGGTGGCACACTGCGACGGGCTCGCGGCTGACTCGTCGGTCTGCGGGTCGTCGATCAACACGAGGTCGGGTCGGATGGTCTTGCCGTCGGGGCGGGTGTGCCGGAGCCCGCGGATACGGCCGGTGATGCCGGCCACGCGGACGGCGGCACCCGATGACGCCCCGCCGGGGACGGTGGCGAGCGTGATCTGATCGGCGGTCCACTCGATCTTGGTCGGCCTGCCCTCGATCGTCTGCCCGCGGGCACGGGCGTTGATCCCCTCAAGGGCTCGGATCGGGTAGGTGGCCTCCGGGTAGTCGGCCGCCAGGAGTTCGTTCTGCTCGAGGTGGCTCTTGATGCTGTCGAGCATCTGCTCGGCGATCGACTGGTCGGAGCCGATGAGCGTGATGAACTGCCGGTGACCGTTCAGCAGCGCCCAGAGGCACGCCCACTCGCACAGCGTCGTCTTGCCGGAGCCGCGCGGCATGGCGAAGGCGAACAGCTCGCCCCGCAAGACCGCGCCTTCGATCTTGGCGATCGCCGTCAGATGGTCCGGCGACCACGCCAGCGGGAACGACTCGGCGGCGTACGTCTCGCAGAAGAGGCGGAAGTCCAGCCGGCAGGAATCCCGGCGGGCCGGATCGACGATCCCCGGCGGCGGGCCGATGTCGCGGCCGGCTGCTGACACTCGGCGAGAGCGTTCGCCGGTGCGGGACTTGATGTCGTCGTACCGCTCGGCGTCCCGCTTCGCCTGGGCGTCGTCCGTGCGCCGTTTCTGATCGGATCGGACGGCCATTCAGTCACCGAATCCGTTCGTGGCTAAAAAACGCGGTAATTCTTGGC
>Ga0209400_1002485_pt1 | contig 13933 bp, 27 predicted proteins | sample M_130807_EF_Meta_FD_187313 | JGI IMG/M metagenome (GOLD analysis project Ga0209400, IMG submission 187313) | Freshwater microbial communities from Lake Montjoie, Canada to study carbon cycling - M_130807_EF_MetaG (SPAdes) (version 2) | ecosystem: Environmental > Aquatic > Freshwater > Lake... | reverse complement strand
CTATTCCCATTATAATAACCAATTAGACCGCCATCTTTTTCTCCGCCACCGTCTCCTCCTCCGCCACCGTCTCCTCCGCCACCACCATCTCCCCCTGAATCTCCACCAGAGTCTCCTGAATCTCCTGAATCTCCACTATCTCCTGAATCGCCAGAATCTCCATCGTCTCCAGATTCTCCATCATCGCCGGTATCTCCAACATCTCCAACATCTACATCTCCAACAGGTCCAATACCTTCTGGGGCATCTACTCCAGTGTCTTCTGCTTCAGCTTCTTGTCCTATTCCCATCATGTTTGCAATCGTTGCCATTATTCCTGGAATAGAAGTATTTGTAATAGCATTACCAATTACTCCTAATGCAGTATTAACCATTGATGTTGGTGATATAGAAGTTATTCCAGAAACAGCATTTGAAATACTTGTACCAATATTAGAAAGAGATTGACCGGTTGCATTTGGATTAGAAGATACTCCTGTTGTATCTCCACCTCCAGTGATATCAACTCCCGGAGTGTTAATAAATGGATTAGTTACACCTTGGCCGAATGAATCTGCGTTCCCAAATTTTGATCTATATAAATCGTAAATGTAATTTGCATTATTAGGATCATAAACTCCATAAGGATTATAAGCCATTTCACTGTACCTTTTTATTTATATTTGTTTGTTGTTGTTTAACTAAGGATGTTGCAGCTCTAAGTTCTGCTAGGTCTTCATTCTGTTCTAATTTTTCTTGTGTGTTCATTTGATTCATCATAGCTCTCATCTTATCTAGATTTAATCTATCTTGAGCTTCTTTAGATTTTCTCTCATTGTTTTGAGCTTGTAAATCTAATTCACGGGCTTTTAATTTAGCAAGAGGATCATTATCAAATTGAGAAGATATCTTTTTTTCTTCCTTCATAAATTCATCCATCATCTCAGCAATAAGAATTGCTTTTCTAGATTCAACTTGCATTTGTAATTGTTGAACTTGAGCTTGTACTTGTGGGTTTTGAATCATTTGTGGGTTTTGACTCATTGCTTGTAATTGTTGTAACTGTTGTGAATATTCTAATTCAACTTGTTCCATAGCCATTAAAGAAATATGTTCTAAAATATTTTTCTGTAATGCACCAACAATCATAGGATTGTTTCTTGCAAAGTTAGTTTCCATAAAATTTAAATGAGCAGTCATATGAGCTCTATGATCTTGACCTCTATATGCTTGGAATGGTTGAGCAGCTAAAGCATCTATATGTTCTTGTGCTGGATCTTTTGGCATTGGCTTAGGAGGTACATTTAAAATTCTATCAATGTCTCTTACACCTAAGGCTTCATACATCTTTCTGTATGTTTCATATAAGTTATGAATCTGAGGATTAGATTGAGCTAATTGTAATTGAGTTTGGGCTAAACTAATCCTCTGAGTTTGTGAAAATATATTTGGATCTGCAACTGGAATAACATCTACTTTATCATCAAAGTCTGCTTGTTTAATCATTCTTTGTCCACCAACAACATCGTACGGATATTCTGGTGGTAAGTATAAACTAAATATTCTGGATAATAATTTAAACTCGTGTTTCAGTGATGCATATAATCTTTTATGAATAGCTGACATTGTTCTGCTTCCTCTTTCAAGTAAAGCAACTGTAGTTCCAACAGCAGCTTGTTGATTACCATCACCTATTTGTATATCAGCAATCGATGCAAATCTTTGTCCAGCTTGAACAACAATACCCATTAGTTGTAATAATGTTTGTGATGGTTCTTTAAATGGAAGCATCATGAATGCATCTTTTATATTTCCGCCTGGTGAATCTACATCTCTAAATTCTCCTGGTTGAATAGGTTGTGCATCATCTCTAACTCTAATACCTCTTTGTTTAAATCCTGCTGGTAAATTAGATAAAGTTCCTGCATCTAATAATTGTCTAAGTGCAGCGGTAGCAGTTCTTGATAAACCACCAATCATATGAATTAAACCAAATCCATAGAACCCTAACCCTGGTAAAAATTTAAAGTGTACAAAATATTGTATCTTTTGTTTCTTTGCATCCCCTGCATTATAATTTCTACGAATAGATAAAATCTGACGAGAATTTTCTTCAAGAGTTACAATGTATGGAAGTTTAATTCCTGTGGGCTCACCATTTTGACCTCTATCTTCAAAACCTTCTAAATCAATATTAACATGACATTCAATTAAAGTATAAATATCTTCATCTTGACCTCTTCTCATTCCTTCTAATTGTTTTTCTTTTCTTTGTAGTTGGTCTTCAGGAAGATCTCCAGGCTCACCAATATCTACATCTTTATAAAATCCAGATACTTGTTGTTTACGTAATTCATTTTCTGAAATTTTAATTACATGCATAATAGCTTCTGCATCATCTAATGATGTAGCATTGTAAGGAACTACTAAATCTTCTGCTGGTACAAATTTAGAAACTGCTCTTCCAAGTAATGAATCATAATAAACTTTTTTAAATGTAGATCCTGATAAAGGTAAATAAAATAACATTTGATCAAACTCAGGTTCATACTCTTGCATGACATCCATAATTTGATAGTTCATGAAATCTTTAACACGATTAGATTGATCTTCTTTTTCTCTTGTAACAACACCAACTACCTGAGTTCTAACAGGTCCTTCTGCTGGTAATAATTCTTTATAAGCTAGAGCTTGAAACTGAGTTACTGCTTCTGCAAGAACTGGATGTGTTGCACCCGAAGCTCCTCTAAATGGTTGAGTTCTACGCTCATATTTAAATCCTAAAAGATCTAAACCATCGGTATAAGTTTTTTCCCAATCTTGTCTTGATGCTTTATATTGTGAATAGTTTTCATATAGCTCTTCACCTAATGGATCTAATACATCGTCAGGTAATAATATAGCTAAGTTGTCAAAATGATTTTCTGAATCAGCTTGGTTAAATGCACCTGGTTCAAAATTAATTTCAACTCCACCATCTTCTGTTTCAGTAATTTCTGTATTCTCAGGGCTTGGTATATTAGGAGTTTCTAAACTCTGTTCTACGGTTTCTTGATTACCTGGAACCTCTATTGTATTCCTAACTTCGTTTGGAAGTGCTTTGTCTATTGTTGCCATTTAAATTCCTTGAGTTTATTAACTTAACCTTTTTATCGGGAATATTCAACCCTTGTGGATTGGGCCCTCTTAAAGGTGCTATAGTTCTTGTTAATTTTTTCATTAATAATAAATCTTATTATCGTCTAAAGATGACGGCTCATCTATATAGTCTTCTGGATGTGAAATCAAGCCACCTTGTCTAAACCTCATAATAGCTTGGGTTGTAGAATCTACAAGGTCATCATGATCTCCAAAAGGGAAAGCTGCACATTCCTCAATAACCTCTTGTGCAAATTGTTTATTTTTTGGAGCCCATATCATTCCAGATTCAAATAGAGGTGCAACCGCATTTACTCTTGCATGTTTATCATTACCTTTAGAAGGTGAAAAATTTACAACGGGTATTCCCATTTGTCTAAGTTCATATGTTAATGGAAGTCCTGATGCTTTAGATTCAACTAATACTGTATCTGGATTCCAATAGGTATATTGTTCGTGGGCCAGGCGCCTTAGATCAGGAAACTCTAATCGTTCTTTTCTTGCATCTAATAAAATTAAATTTTGTGGTGAATCTTCATCTAATCTAAATACACCCCATGTTGTAATTGCAGAGTAATCCGCAGTTTCTTTTTTCATAAATGCCGTATCATAAGATTGAATAATATGCTCAAGGGGTGGGATGTACTCTTCAGTCCAATCTCGCCACCATTCTCTTTTGATCAAGGATCCTTCTTCTGCAGTTGGATCTTGCATATATTGAGCATTCCATTTTGAAATACCTGCTGAAGCTTTAACGGCTAGCAAGTCTTCTAATTTCCAATATTCAGGCCAAACGGGTTTTCCACTTGGAAGAATTGCAGGAAATTCTACAACCTCCCATTGATCTGCTTTTTCTTCTGCTGCTTGAGCCTTGATGAGTTGTGCTGTTAAATCTTTTGTTGACCATCTTGTCATAACTAAAACAATACGTCCGCCAGGCTGAAGTCGTTGACGAGGTCCTGAAGTATACCACTCGTATGCTTTATCAAATGCAGTTTGTGAATATGCATCTTGCTCTGAATGTGGATCATCGATGATGAGCAAATCAGCACCCCTACCGGTCACCGCACCCTGGACACCGACAGCAAAGTATTCACCGCCTTCGTTTGTTTCCCAACGACCAGCAGCTTTTGAATCTTCTTGTAGTCTTGTATTAAATACTTCTCTGTATTCTGCAGAATCAATTAAATTCTTTGTCTTACGTCCAAATCTTACAGCTAGTTCTGCAGTGTGAGTTGCTTGAATAATTTTTAATTTAGGATTATTTCCTATCATCCAAGCAGGTAGAAAGTAAGAAGCAAATTCAGATTTAGTATGCCTAGGTGGCATGTTGATTATGAGTCTCTTTAATTCTCCAGTTTTTAATCTATTAAATTTATCTGAAATTGTTTTATGATGGGACCCCTCTATAAAATCTGGCCAAATATGTTTTACAAATGTTAAGAAATCAGAACGAATAGATTTATCTTTTGTTTTTTTAATCTTAGCTAAAAAATCTAATTTTAATTGCTTTCTAATTTTTGGATCAGCAATATTGTTTACATTCTTTATTTTTTTAATATCAAGCATAATATTTAATTATGGTACCTTAAAAAGTTTATACCCTACCCGGGTGTATAAATCCAGCGTTAAAGGGGTATAGTCTGGGACCCCTTTTTTGATTTACCCTCTCCCCCCACCTTTGATTCAAAGTAAATTGAAACCTATTTGGTTTTTTATTTTCTGGGTGGGCCCCGCCCACATGTGTGTGTGCGTGATAAATATGTCACGCTATTAGTAGTGGTGCGTCATAGTGTCGCACCCTGCATTATTTTGTTTAACTATTTATTTCATTTGATAATCTGGTTTTAATTTAACGAAACAGAAAGGTAATAACATGACTAAAGAAAAGCTAGACCAAGTAAGCGCTGGAATAGATAGACTAGGTGAGCAAGTAATAAACCTAACTAAAGAGAATAACGCTTTAAAATTTAAAGCAACAACTCTTAAACAAGAACTAACAACTCTAAAAGAAATGTTAGTTAAAGCGCATGATGACGCAAGAAATAACAAACGTAAAAATATATCCAGCTTTGGTGTATCTATGTTTTTACTTAACACAATAATACAAACTAATGTTTGTCTTAATAAACTTAATGTAAAGATAAATTAATATGGACATAGATATTAATTTAACTGAAACTGTTTCCTGTGCCATGGCGCAGGAGACAGGAACACCAGTCCAGGAGTGCGAGTTCCAAGCAAACCAGATGACTGGCACTGACAACTCGCTTGACGATCTAGAAGTAATCTCTGAAGAGTAATCTTAAGAACAGCGCCCAGATTTCTGGGCGCTGTTATTCTTTAACGAAAAGAATTATTTAGAAATTTGAGTAAATGATTTTGGAACACGCACCTCAATCTGTGCTTGACCAAACACCTGCTCTAAGTTTTTCCAAACATCCTCTATTGATAAGCCAGAATATAAAATGTTCTTAGCGTCCTCAACACCATTCTGAAGATACTTGAACATTCTACCCTTTTCAGAGTTTTTATATTTCTCCTCAAGTTCCTGTCTACATGCTTTTCTAAGACTACTCATGGCCTCATCTACATTGTCCATTCTAGTAGATATTGACCAGTCTCTAATATCTGACCATTGACTAATTTTTTCAGATAAAGCACCTCTCTTTTTAAAAGCAAGTGTAGATAGTTCCTGTTCTCTACTATCTTTATTACGCTTGAAGTCCTCAAAGTCCTTTTCAGCTTGTTCAGCTTCTTTAATTAGCTTCTCAAGTTTCAAAGTAGATACAAACTTATTAAAGTCCTTTTCTAGTTGCTTCTCTACTTCAAGTTCACACTGCGATCTTATCGCACTTTGCTTTTCTTGGAACTTGTTATTTATAAGTCGATCTAAATACTCAAGTTCTTGTTTTCGTATTGGTCTCATGTTTTTTCCTTTCGTTGTTGTTATGCGATTATTATATCCTACAATATCCTATTCTGTCAAGCTCTAAAATTAATTATTTTTATTTTTTTATATATGGGTGGGTCCCGCCCACATGTGTGGGTGTGTACCTGCGACATTATGTCGCATTGACTTATTTAAATTCGTTGACCTTGAACCATGGAGCTTAAATAAATTTATTTGTTGTTATTATTTTAAATGTAGGATAATATATGATTCTAAAAAGGGTTATACTCCATTTGGAGTTTGCGTCTGTAAGGCGCCCCTTCATCCCACCAGTGTAGCCAGTATATTTTTTTATATTGGAGCACTGGAGTGGGTTTCTCAACGAAAGGAAAAATAATGACTAAAAAAACGTACTCAATTGTCGCCTACTACAAAGACTATATGTTCTATGAAGTGGAAGCTGCATCCCCAGAAGAAGCCAAGGAAATTGCCTTAGCCAACAAGGAAGACTGGGAGCGGCCCGACAAGGAAGTGGAATGGGAGTACTACCTTCCACCTGTGATTGAAGAAGTTAACGAAGTATAATTTCTAACGGCTCCCGCAAGGGAGCCATAACTCATAATAAAAAATTAAAAATTAAAGGGAGCAAGCAGGCTTTAAAAATTTTTTTATATAAGGGTGGGCCCCGCCCACATGTGTGTGTGCGACAATTTGTCGCATTGACATAACCTCAGGTTGCAGGAGCCGTGCATCAGGGAGCAGGCAACAAGTATGAAAATAACATTTGACACAATAGGAGATTATAGGATATAATGGAATCGTTGAGTTAAAATATCACCGCATAGATTCATATAGGGCGGTCATAGTAGAAGAAAATCTATGTCTAATGAATCACTCAACACTAACGAAGGAGAAAGAAACATGAAACAATACGAAGTAGTTATATCTGAAAGCCTTGCCAAGTGGATTAAAGTTGAAGCCACTAGTGAGGAAGATGCTATAAAAAAAGTGCAACAGGGCTATTGGAGTGAGGATGATGTAGTTAAGGAGGATCGCCTTGATAGTTCTGTTGAAGGTGCAGAGGAGGTAATAGAATGAGCCATTTTTATGGAATGATTTCCGAATCTGCAAGGAAAACTCAACCAACAGCCAGGGCGCATCACTCTTTAAGAGTTGAGGCGCAGAGTTGGCAGGGGAAAATAGTAACCCGTTTAAGACGGGAGAAAGATGGGGATTTCTTCGAAGTATGGAGAGAGCCCCACGGCAGCAGCGGGGGTGAATACCTTCTGCTGGTTGAAGGCAGAATCGACCTTAAAGATAAATTTGCAAAAGCTTCCTAACGTTGTAAACCTAGCCCCCATCCTGGGGGCTAGAGAATCTAATAAAAAATTAAAAATTAAGCTGCGCAGGCAGGCACAGGCGGCAAGCAGGCAGGCTCTATAATATAGATTTTTTTAAGGGTGGGCCCCGCCCGCATGTGTGGGTGGGCCCCGCCCACAAGTGTGTAGTGAGGTGCGACACTATGTCACATTGACAAGATATTCCTGGACCATGGGCCATGATTCAGCAAGCGGGGCACAGGGCACATGTTTGTGGAGATCAAGGACCATGGATCCTTCATAAAGTTTTATGGCACAAGGACCGAGGGCCTTTTGCAAGATAAAACTATTCTTTGGGTGACGTACATGGAATGAAATTTGATGCGGACTGAAGGTCATAAAATTACGTTTACTTACTTTAAGTTCAATGGTGAAAAACTTTTGATTTTTGTTGTAACACAATAGATCCGGAACGCCAGCTGAAGCCCAAGATTCAAGCCTTGTGAAAGAAATTCCTGTAATATTTTTCTTAACTTCTAACCAAAATTTTGACTCTGATTTCATTCAATCATTGACGTATGTTATACGATCTGACTGGACCTTATTACTTTAGACATCTTGTGTTTTTCTTTTTCAGTTTTCAATACAATACGATGAGTTTCTGTTGGACCAATAATCATATTTTCCATTAATCTTATCTCAACAATGTCATGTAAATCTCCATTAGGCATTTGAACTTGAATACGTGCATTGGCACCAACTTCAGAGTTTTTTACAAACTTTTCTAAGATACCAAGTAAATTTTTTCCGTTTAGCATAATATTTAGACCAGCCAATCATGGAGATAATTGACTGGTACAACAACAAAAGAGTGGAGATCAGTATCTTGGACTGCTAAAAGCGAATCCTGTCGTAAGCCATCTCCAAGTTGACTTTTACTTAAAGTTACGTTAACTGTCAACCCATGTCGCATAAGAAGTTAACAGAAATGCAGATAAAGTTTGCTAATGAGTTAGTTAGTAATGAAGGTAGAAAGACCGCAACTGACTGTGCAAAAGCTGCTGGCTATGTAGAAGATAGAGCTGCCATTACTGCATCTGAATTACAAAATCCAAAATTATTTCCATTGGTAGTTCAATACATAGGACAACTAAGAGCAGAGAATCAAAAGAAATATGACGTTACATTTGAAAGCCATATTGCTGAGCTTGGTAAAATTAGAAATCAATCATTAGAAAATAAAGCCTGGAGTGCTGCTGTCAACGCAGAAGTTGCTAGAGGTAAGGCTGCTGGTTTATATGTAGAACAAAAGATTATTAGAACCGGTAAGTTAGAAGATATGTCTGAGGAAGAATTAGATAAAAGAATTGCAGAAGTATTAGATCAATACTCTCCTATCCTTGAGGGTGTTGAAGTTGAGGAATTAAAAGAAGAAGTCAAAGAACAACAAAAGAATCTAAGACTTGGTAATAAACAACAGCCCCCAAAGAAGGAAAAAATTATAGTAGACTATTCTTCGTCTTCGTCCTCATCTTCGTCAGACCAATCTTCTGGTCCATCTTCTGATGAATCACATTGACATTGATTGTCTTCTAGATCTTGAGCCTTATCTCTAAGGATATCAATATCTTCTTGAATTCTATCCATAATATCTTGAATAGATTCTGTTTTCTTTTTCTTAACCATTGATTTTCTCCATTTTTTTGATGTTATTTGCGGGAATTACAGTCCTATCTCCGAATGTAATTTCGCCCAGATTGTCTATCTCATAGCTTGAGAATATCCAAACATAATCTTTGTTTTTTTTGTAAATAAAACCTATTGAAATACAATAACTTACCAACATTCTGTCAAATTCTATGTCAGAAGCCCATCCAGAGTCGGAACATATATCTTCCCATTCAATTTTATACAGTTCATAAGGGAATTTTTTCATATAGAACTTATTTATACCCAAATACTAACTATTAAAACCAAAAAGGTGGCTGACTAGCCGACTATCAATACGATTGTAGTGTTTTTTGTAGTGTTTTTTAGCAAGCATTTATGCGGATTGTAGTGTTTTTTTTTAGAAAACACTACAATGGAAATCTGAATAAGTCATTGTTTTATATGACTAATTTGACCATTGTAGTGATTGTAGTGTTTTTTTGTTCCTAAAAATTTTTTTCAAAAAAAATATTTTACCCTAGAAAAAAAGCTATACAAACACTACAATGACCTAAGTCATTGATTTATATATCTTTTCTTGCATTTCTCTGTAAATATGAAAACACTACAATTGGTGGGTTGGCCAGACCCCGAGTCTCCCCGGGTAGACGTTCCTGCGAGGGTGCTTATGATATCTGGCCGTGTTCCGTTGTTCTTGGTCTTTGAGTCTTGGTCCTTGATCCAGGCTACTTGTGCCTTGAATCAAGCTTATTGCAAGTTAGCAATACCTTCATCGACCCATTCTTCAAGTTGATCAGCCATATACATAATTTCAGCTTCTTCAACCACATCAGCTCGTTTTCTAGCCTGTTCGATAAAGATCTCTTTCATCTCACGTCCACTTAATAAAGCATCATAATCATTATAAGCTTTCGTATAAGTACCGGTTTTCCAATCATTCATTAAGTCTTCACATAACTTTTCAATGGTTATCATATTAGTTTACCTTTCTTAGTTGTTTACGTCCCTTGATGTAATCATCAAGGTATTCCTCTTTAACTCCTAAAGTTAACAGATGAATTTTAGCTTCTTTATAGTTTTTCTTTTTTAAAGCTTTCTCAACATCAATAGTTAAAAGATCTTTAAAAGAAAATAAAAATTTATTATTTTTAATATCCTTATACAAAGAAAAATAATACAAAAGTTCTTTTCTAATTTCAGGATTTTTTATGTCTTTTAATATATTTATTTTTTTCTTAGCTGCCATATAACATCCTTTATAGTTCTACTTTTTCTATATTTTTCATCAAACTTTTGTTTATCTTTCATATCCTTATGTACACAATACCATAAAAATAATGCTGCAACAAGGAAGCCAATTGAAACACCAGACAATATAAATCTGTAAAGATCATTAAATAATTCAATCATATTGCCATCCATGTTTTATTTCCGGTAGTATCTTTCATAATAGATACCTTTTTAGTTTTATATTTTTTTCTTAAAAAGTTTTTAACAGTTTTAAGTTCATCCAACATATCTTCAACAGTCTTTACTTTTGTTTTAAACTTCATTGAACCAAATATATCTTTTCCTCTAACTTTATAGATATAATGAGAAGTTTTAGGCGCCTTGTATGTATAACTAATCATGCGTGTCTCCCAAATTGTTTATTAAAAGGTACTACTTTATTTTCATTCTCAACCTCTGGAACATCAGTATTACATTCCAGTTCATAAGGATCATCTTTACTAAGTCTAGTTATAGTTCCAACATATTCAACCTTAGTATCAGGAGTATCAGTATCAATAAATGATGTTTCACATTCGTTGAAACTTTCTTGAGTCAAATGTCTAGTGATCTTATCATTAATAATTCCACCATTGTTTAACCATACATCAAAAGCATCATCTCTATCTTTTGCTTTGACATATTGCTCTACAGTTAAAGTATAGTATTGTTTTACTATAAATACTTTCTTACCATCATCTTCAGACCATAAACTAAGCGGCATTATATTATTATTCATTTTTTTCTTTCTGTTGTTTCTCAGCTGCAATCTCAGCTAAAGTTTGTTGTTTGTCTTCATCACTAATGTAAGGCTCATCATTCAATGCTTCATAAGCTAATTTATTTGCATCAGAATAATTATAACCTTCACTCTCGTATGCTTCTACCATCTTTATATATTTATCACTGCTCATATTTATTCCTTTCTATTACTTATAATATATTGTCCTATAATCAAGTCAATATATATTTAAAAAAATAAGTCTTTAAAAACAATGACTTACTTATCTTTATTATTATAGTAAATATCTACTCTTTTTAACCAATCGTATTTGGCTTGTTTAAATTCTTCACCTTCAAATATAAATTCTTGATAATAATTATCTTTTGTACAAATTAAATTAACACCTTTCATAATATTGGTCCCGTAAACTTCATTATGCGCTAAAGCATAAGCAGCTAATTGTAATTTGTAATCTTCAATCCATTCTCTACGTTTTGGTTTATTGCTTTGTTTAAAATCTACAATAGATTCTCCACCATCATACATTCCAACAACGTCAGTTGCCCCGGCATAAAGTCCTGGATAATATAAAGTAACCTCAAGTCCCCAGAATTCTGCAAGTCTATTCTTTAAACCTTTATTAATAATCTCATCGGCCATGGTCCTTGATTCTTGACCCTCGGTTGTTAGATCCAAGTACCCTTCACCAAGTAAAAACTTTTCCAGGTGAGTATGCATTGCAGTGCCTCGTGTCGCTGCATCGTTCTTAACTTTATCTGCTGTATCAGCGCCGACTCTTTGTTTCCATGATTCTAATGCTAATTTTTTTTCTTCCGGCTGTGTCGCCTGGAGTATCGTTGTTACTGAAGGAAGTTTCTCAGCATTTACATCATAGTGACGTTCCCCCTCAAATAGAGCTCTCGAACTAGTAGGATATATAAATTTTTTATTTAATATCATGTTCTTTCTTTAATAAATTAATTTCATATTCTTCAGGAATTATAACTTCAGTCTTTTTTACATAAGACCAATCTATTTCATCGTAATTTTTTTTAAATGTTTCATCAGGTATACGGCTTCTTCCATCCCAACCCTTACCCCATTTTGCTCTTCTTTTATTATCTTTCATAATGAACAAACCACATACCATATTAAAATGGCAATTATAATTAATACTAAATAATTCATATCATTCCTCTTTTCTTAGCTAATTCTATTATTTTTATACAATCGTCAAGATTAACTTGATTTTTTCTGTTATTAAAATCAGCTCTACAAAATACAATATTTCCTGGAGTATAAGGTTTAGTATTATCTAATCTGTCAACAGATAAATTAGTTGCACATCTACTTTTTTTACCACCACCTTTTATAATACCCCTATTAAATGTTAAAGGTGATCCTGTATATTCACAAAATATCCCACCCATCCTTTCTTTATGTAACATCCATTCTTCAAAAAATTGTTGTTTAGTTATATTACAGGGAATACCTCTTAATCTTACCATAGAAGGTTTACTCATAGTGCTATACACATTGATTAAATAACCTCTTTCTTCAGATTTATATTTTGAATCAGTTAAAGAACTTTTATATACATTATTATTTTTCCATTCTCTGTTTCTTTTCTTTTCACAACTTTTACATGTTTTTAAATAACCATTTCTTGAAGGATAATAATTATCCAAAGACTGTTTTATTTTACATTTATTACAAATCTGCATTAGTGTAATTTATGAAATATAAATGGTTCAACTTGTTTGGACGTATTTAAAACAACTTCTAACATTTCTTCAAATTCTTGTGGTGTTAATATAGTTTTATATAATCTAATTGCTTGTGCCATGAGAGTTGATGCAACCGCCTGGGCATCTTCATATTTAAGTATGAGCTCAGCAGATTTATCAAACAACTGATCATATATTTCTTTTAAATTATCTTCTGAAAATTTCTTCGTCATGGGGCCTATATTTCTTTTTTATATGACATTCGATACTTGTAATGTGATCTCCCTCATCCAAGACCCGTATTTCATAACCATATTTAGTTGGTTCTACCCAATACTTAATTGCACTGTGGATAATAACTTTAGCTGTTTTAATTTTGGCTTTTGGCATCTTCTATCTTTCTAGCTTGAAGTTCTTCTTTTAAAAATTCAATATCTTTTTTAAGCATTTCAATTTCCATTTCAAGTTTATAGTTTTCTTTTTTATATCGTTCTATAATCCATTCTAAATCATTAGGTCCTTTATCTTTCATATTATTCATATCATAAACTCCGGTATATTAACTGCTGTGTATTTAGCAAAAGATTTTTTTTCAGCTACATAATAATTTTTATAGGATTGAATATAATCATCTACTTTATAAGTATCTGGCATGCATAAAGGTGGTTTAGTAAAACCAATAGACGGAAAGTTTGTAAGGTCTAAAGTTTTTAATGCTTTATATATACGACCAGATAAATGTTCTTTGTTATAACGAAGTGTGTATTGATGTAATAAACATTTCATTAAATCCATGGTCCATAAAAAGTTTTCCTTTGAATTACCAACCCATATAGTCATAGGATGTTTAGGATAAGCAACCTTATATAATTTATCATTAACACCAAAATGCCTTTGATAAGCTGTAGATAACATTTGTGCTGTCTCTAATATCATTTTAACAACGTGTTTATCGCAATGATATTTAGCGCAATTGTTTGGATCTTTATCTAAATGAAATATATTCATTATCTATACCACTTAAATATTTGTATCATTATAACCACAATTATAATTATAATAATTATTTGCGTAATAGGATTCATTTTTTGTTTCTCTTCTTTTTCTTTTTAGCTATTGGTTTACCCTGCCAATCCCATTTTTTATGGTAAGCTTTTAATAATTTAGCTATTGCTTTTTTGTAATTACTAAATGTCATTGTTGCATCCTTTCA
>Ga0209400_1002475_pt1 | contig 13967 bp, 5 predicted proteins | sample M_130807_EF_Meta_FD_187313 | JGI IMG/M metagenome (GOLD analysis project Ga0209400, IMG submission 187313) | Freshwater microbial communities from Lake Montjoie, Canada to study carbon cycling - M_130807_EF_MetaG (SPAdes) (version 2) | ecosystem: Environmental > Aquatic > Freshwater > Lake... | reverse complement strand
ATGCGAAGAAGGCAGCATCGGATGCGCTTGCCGTGAGCACAGGTTCTTTCGAGTTCGTTCGAGACCTGGCCACTGGAGCGAAGAAGTTGGTGAACACCGTTGATCACATTCGAGACTTGCAAGGCCACGCAATCCGCACTCTTGGTGCCGGGCGCTTCCCTAAAGACAAAGTGCTCCCCGTTCTCGATGAAATTGAGAAAAAATTTCCAGCGAAGAGGCAAGAAGTGAAGTTTGCAAGACAGCTTCTCGAAGCCAAACAAGAGGGCGCTCAATAAGGGTGCTGGGCAACGGTTCGAATGGCAACTGTCGTGTCATCGACACCTCCCGCTCGCCGTTGGCTAAGCCTTGACCTTGGATTTGAGCTTCAACGGCCAGATCCACGAGTCAGCAAACCGGGGTTCAAGGGTAATCCGCGCTCGCCCGGTAGATACGCCGGGGAAAACTCTCCCTACCTCGTGGGAAAGGAGTAGGGAGATACAATGCGCGGAAAATCCACGTATGGCAAAGTATCATGACAACTTCGCCTACCCCGCCGCCAGACTCCCTCATGACCAACCGATTTCCGCCATTAACGATGTCCTCTGGGCCTTGTAGACGTCGGCGCACTCATGCTTGTCACCCGTTTGTCCCCCGTTTTTGCTGTTGTGGGATCTTACTTTCTTCCCATATTGCCCAACGCAAGTAACAATTTTGATACCACCTAGCATGCAAAAAACAAATCGATCAACCCCATCCCTGCTCGCGCTGATTCTCGGCGCGGCGACCATGGCTCAGGCCGGAACCCTCACACTGCGACAGGACGAAGCCACGCATACGATTTCCGTGTATCGTGAGAACGTTGCCGAGCCGATCGTAACGCAGAATGCCAAGCCGGACATGCGGCCTTACCTGCATCCGATGGTGTCTCCGGATGGCAAGAGCGTTCTGACAGAATACAGCCCCGGACATCATCCGCATCAGACCGGTCTTTACTGGGGGTTCACCAGGGTCAATGGCCGCGACTATTTCCACAATCCCGCCAACGGCTATTGGCGCAAGGTGTCGGACAAGGTGATCGCCGCCAAAGGTGAATCGGTGAAATGGAGCACGGTGTATCATCTGCTCGATGGCGCAGGTCAGCCGATTATGGCCGAAACGCAGGAGTGGACCATGCGCGACAGCGGTGATCGCTACGTGCTGAACCTCGTGTGGACCGGCGAAGGCCTCGTGGACATCACCGTCGGAAGATACGATTACGGCGGTCTGTTTCTCCGCATGCCATGGCGGGACGGGATGGAGGGCGCTGCGTTCAACAGCAACGGGAAACGCAATAGCGATGGCACGGGACAGACCGCGGCCTGGGTGGATGTCGGCATGAAACTTGAGGGCCGCAGTGATCAGGCGCACGTCGCCATTTTCGACCACCCCAAGAACTCCGGCTACCCGCTGCCATGGCGTGTGGATGCGCAATTGGGCATCGGCCCCTGCCGCGCCATCGCCGGCGATTGGACCATTCCCAAGGGCAAATCGGAAGTCATCCGCCACCAGTTCGTGGTTTACACCGGCGACTTCAAGGAGGAGACCATCAAAGAGGCCTGGCAGAAATACAGCGACCAAAAGACTGCGGCTGCGGCCACCCCTGCCGATCCGGGCGCTGTCAATACAGCCGCCAAACCCGCGACCAAACTCGCCTGTGTGGGCGACAGCATCACCGGAGGATTTGGGGTCACCAAGGGTATGACGTATCCGGATCAGATCGCCAAAATGTTAGGTAACAACTGCGAAGTGCGGAACTTTGGGCTGGGCGGATCGTATCTCCTTGGCTATCAGAGCACCGTGGAATTCAAGAACGCGAAAGATTTCAATCCCGACATGGTTGTGATCATGCTGGGAACGAACGATGTCAGGCCGTTGGCCTGGAAGAACAGCAAACCCAACTTTGTCAGGGACTACCTTTCCATGATCAAGCAGTTTTCCGAGTTGCCCTCCAAACCCCGCGTTTTCATCTGCTACCCGCCCACCATCACCGAACCTGATGGCAGCGAGGAGAACATTCTGGAACTCATCACGTTGATGGATGATGTCGCCAGGCAGGCGAAGGTCGGCATCATCGATATCCACGGCGCCTTCAAAGGCAAAGGCGAACTCATCCCTGACAAAATCCACCCCAACGATGCCGGACAGACGGTCATCGCCACGACCATCCACAAGGCATTGACCGGCAATGCTACTGCCGGCAATTGAGGCGATCTGCAACAAATCCACCCTTTCAAATCGAATCCATACAATCAGTCCATGAAAACGAACCGACAAACAACCCTTGCCCTGCTGACTTTATGTCTTGGTGCGGCGACCATAACGCAAGCCGCAACTCTCACGCTGCGTCAAGACGAGGCCACGAATACCATTTCCGTCTACCGTGATAAGGTCGCGACGCCGATCCTGACCCAGAATGCGCGTCCGGATTTTCGCCCCTACATTCACCCGATTGTGGCTCCCGACGGCAAAGGCGTGCTAACAGCCGACCGCCCTCAATATCAAGGAGAGACGACCGGAATCTTCTGGGGCCTGCAACAAGTCAACGATCGCGACTATTTCCAGAATCCCGACGGAGGCTACTGGCGCAAGGTTTCCAGTGCGCCGCTTGTCGTCAAGGGTGAAGAGGTGAAGTGGAGCACGGTCTATCATCTGCTCGGTGCCGATGGCAAGCCGATCATGGCCGAGACACAGGTCTGGACGATGCGCGATAACGGCAACCGTTATCTGCTCGATTTGGAATGGAAAGGCGAGGGACTCGTTGATTTACGAATGAAAGAAACCGCTTACGGGGGACTTTTCGTTCGCATGGCGTGGAAGCCCGGGATGGAAGCCAGCGCGATCAACAGCGAACAACAGCGCGACAACTTCGCTTCGGGAAAGCGTTCCATGTGGGTCGATCTGGGCATGAAAATTGAGGGTCGCGAGGATCAGGCCCACATCGCAATCCTCGATCATCCCCAGAACACCGGCTATCCGCAGGGGTGGCGCGTGGACGCACAAATGGGCGTTGGTCCGTGTCGGGCCGTCACGGGAAGCTGGAGCATTGGCAAGGGCAAAACCGAGACTGTTCACCACCAGTTCGTCGTTTACACCGGAAATCTCGATAACAAGGTAGTTAGTGAGTCATGGGAAAAATTTAGCGGTAAAAAAATCGACGCAGAGGCCGCGCGCCTTGCTCGAAAAGCAGCCCCCGCTGTCACCGGCGAAGATGCAATTGATCGGATGACAGTGAACACCGGCCTCGAGGTGAAGCTCGCCGCCGTTGAGCCGATGATCACGCAACCCAACGCATTTTGCTGGGATGACCGCGGCCGTCTTTGGGTGGCGGAAAACCGCGACTATGAAACGCGTGGCCAGGGTTTTTCCGCCGATGGCAACAGCCGCATCCTCATCCTTGAAGATACGGATGGCGACTCTAAGTTTGATAAGCGTACCGTTTTCCTCGAAAACATCCCGTTTCCGTGCGCCGTCGCGGTCGGCTTTGGCGGTCTCTGGCTTGGCGCGCCGCCGAATCTTCTCTTCGTGCCCGACAAGAATCGTGACGACAAACCCGACGGGCCGCCCGAAATTCGCTTGAGCGGCTGGGGCATTCAGGATCGTCATGAGGTTCTCAACAGCTTCAATTGGGGACCGGATGGCTGGCTCTACGGTTGCCAGGGCTTCGCAACGAGTTCGATCGTGGGCAAGCCTGTGGACGGCGGCAAAATCCTGCGCAAGGGTGATCCGTTCCCCGCCCAGATTCCGGTCAAAGACGGCGTATTCATCGACGGTGGTGTTTGGCGCTACCACCCGACGAAGGATCGTTTCGAAGTCGTCGCGCATGGCTTCAGCAATCCATGGGGCTTCGACTTCAATGACCACGGCCAGATCTTCATGTCCGCCTGTGTCATCCCGCACCTTTGGTATGTGATCCCCGGTGGCTTCTATCACCGCCAGGGCGGCACGCATATCACTCCTTACGTTTACGAAGACATCAAGACCATCACCGACCACGCGCACAAGTCCGCACACGGTGGCGCGCGCATTTACCTGGCCGATGCCTTTCCCAAGGAATACCGCGACCGCATTGTGATGTCCAACATTCACGAACACGCGGTTCTCACCGACATTCTGGAGCCGAAAGGATCCGGTTTCGTCGGCCACCACGGCGATGAAACGATGCTCGCCAACGACAACGCATGGGTCGGCTTCAGTGTCGAAACCGGACCCGATGGTGCCGTCTATATTCTCGACTGGCATGATTCCGACATTTGCGGCACCGCCATTCACAACAAAGACACCGGTCGCATCTGGCGCCTCGCGCCCAAAGGTCTTGCGGGCAAATCCGGATTCGACCTTGCTGCGAAGTCCGACCTCCAACTCGTGGGCATGTTGACCGATCGCAACGATTGGTATAGCCGACGCGCCCGTGTGCTGCTGCAGCAACGTGCCGACGCTGGGAATCTCAATCCTGCCGTCCCGGCGAAACTGTGGGATCTTTTCAAACAGTCGAAAACGTCCGCGCATCAACTCCGTGCCCTTTGGGCCTTGCACGTGACGAAAAACCTTCCCGCCGCCCGCCTGCTGCCGCTGCTCGATCATGCCGAGCCTTACGTGCGCGGCTGGGCCATCCAGTTGTTAGGCGAGGACAAATCGTTTGATCAAGCAGCGTTGGATAAACTCGCCCGCATGGCGGAAAATGACACATCCCCCGTGGTGCGTCTTTATCTGGCATCAGCGCTCCAGCGGATGTCACTCGACCAACGGTGGGCCGTCGCGGAAAATCTCGTCGGCCATGCGGAAGACGCGGCCGACCACAATATTCCCAAAATCATTTGGTATGGAGTCGAACCGCTCGTGGCAACTGATGCGCCCCGCGCTCTCAAGCTCGCGGCCCGCAGCAAGCTTCCATTGGTCACGTCGTTCATCGCCCGCCGGGCCATCGCAGCGAAACAATTCGATGCTGTCGTCGCCGCGCTCGTGGACAACACCGATCCCGCTCTCCGCATCACCCTGATGGAAGCCATGCGCGATGGACTGAAATCGTTAGGTCGCAACGAAGTGGTGCCACCCAAAAACTGGAGTGCCGCTGTCGCCGCCCTCACCGCCACCAACGACCAGAACCTCAAAAACTTGATCACACAAATCGGCCAGATCTTTGGCGATTCCGATGCAACCAACGCGCAGCTCGCGATGCTCCAGGATCGTGCCGCCCCCGTTGAACGCCGCCGCGAAATCCTCGCCGCCTTCTCGCGCGACTCGGTTGCCGCGGCATTGCCGGCGATGCTCTCGATGCTCGATGAAGCGCCTTTGCGTCGCGATGCAATCCGCGCCCTGGCGGCGTTCGACGATCCGAAGATCGGGCAAAAACTGTTGGGAGGCTACGCAACGTATTCCAGCCAGGAAAAATCCGAAGCAATTATCACGCTCTCATCGCGTCGCAGCACGGCGCAGAAGCTGGTCGACGAAATGAAAAAGAACACCATTCCCAAGAGCGACGTGAGTGCCTTTGACGCCCGACAGCTCTATCGAGTGCTCGGGCCATCGTTTGTCGAATTCTGGGGACCCATCACACAGCTCGCAAGCGACAAGCAGGCGGAGATGGCAAGGTACAAAGCCATGCTCACCGACCCCGTGATCGCCAAAGCCAACGTCGGTCAGGGCCGCGCGATCTTTGAGCGCACCTGCATGGCGTGCCACGCCATCTACGGCGCTGGCGGCAATGTCGGTCCCGAGCTCACCGGCTCCAACCGCGCCAACCTCGACTACATCCTCTCCCAGATCATCAATCCCAGCGAGGTCATGCAGGAGAGCTATCAACTCGTCATCGTCACCACCCGCAATGGCCGCACACTCTCCGGCATGGTCGCCGCGGAAGACAACCAGCAACTCACGCTCCGCCTCGCCGGCCAGGATATCGTCGTCGCCAAATCCGAAATCCAGTCGCGCGAGAAGTCACCGGTTTCGATGATGCCTGAAGGTTTGCTGAAAACCCTCAAGGACGATGAAGTCCGCGACCTCATCGCCTATCTGCGCACCACCAAGCAGGTGCCGTTGGAGAAATAGTCAAGATGGATCCATGGGCGCAATGAACCGCTGTACAGTCATTTTCGCCCTGCTGCTCGGGCCTCTGGACGCGCTGCACGCTGCCGACGCTCCAGGGCCTGCTGCGGCCCGTCCCAATTTGGTGTTTGTGTTCAGCGACCAGCAGTCGTTCGACATGCTTGGCTGTGCGGGCAACAAGGACATCATCACGCCGAACCTCGACAAATTCGCGGCACAGGGCGTGCGTTTCACGCAATACGTTTCCAGCTCGCCGGTGTGCACGCCGTTCCGCGGCATGTTGTTGACCGGCCAGCACCCGCTGCGCAGCGGCGCGTTCTGCAACGACATCCGCATCGTTCCCGGCGAGGGCCGCTACTTCGCCGAAGTCATGCGCGATGCCGGTTATGCCTGCGGCTATGTCGGCAAATGGCATCTCTTCGGTGGCGACCGCAACCGGCCTATTCCGGCGGGACCGTTCCGCTATGGCTTCGACAAGACGTTTCTATCGAACAACTGCAATGAGCTTTTCGATGAGAAGCGTGCCTATTTCTGGGACGAGGACGGAAAGAAGCAGCCATGCGGCGACTGGGAGCCCTATGCGCAGACGCGGCAGGCGGTGAAATTCATCGAGGACAATGCGGCGAAACCGTTCGCGCTATTTCTGTCGTGGCATCCGCCCCACAACTGGGACGGGGAATACGGCTACAACGGGCCGCCGGATTTGCTCAAGCTCTATGACCCGGCCAAACTGACGCTGCGCCCCAATGTGGAGGACACGCCGCAGATCCGCCAGATGTACCAGGGCTACATGGCCATGTGCACCGGCAATGATCGTGCGTTCGGCGATCTGATGGCCAAGCTGCGCGAACTGAAGCTCGACGAGAACACGATTGTGGTCTTCACCGCGGATCACGGCGATCTGCTGCTCTCGCACGGTCTCCGGGGGAACAAGGGCCGACCCGAGTGCGAGTCGATCCGCGTGCCGTTTCTCATCCGTTGGCCGCGTGCGCTCAAGCCGCGGACCAGCGAGTTGCTCGTGGGTTCGCTGGACATCATGCCGACCCTGCTCGGCATGATGAAACTCAACATCCCGACGACCTGTCAGGGCCGGAATCTGTCCGAGGAGATTTTCAAGGCGAAGGACGATGCCGTGGAATCCGTGCCGCTCTTCCTGTTTCCCTGGCAGTGGCGGGGTGTTTATACACGCCGCTACACTTATACCTTCGATCTGCCGGGCGGCGTCGATATTCGCGGTCAAAAAGCGCGTTTTGCCTGCTTGTATGACCATCAGAACGATCCGCATGAAATGAAGAACCTGATCGATGCGCCGGGGCAGAAGGCGGTCCGTGAGAAACTCCACGCGCAGTCGCTGGCATGGATGGAAAAATTCGGGGATACGGGAATGGATTTCAGGGAACTGATGGAGCAGGTCATGGTCAAGGAGGATATCCGGCGCGGCATGAATGGCTCCATGACGAGCCACACCTCGGGGCAGGGCCGACTCAAGGGCAGGCCGGAGGACATTCTCGCGGAGAAAGCAAAATGAAGAAGGGAAACATACGAGTGAAGAACGTTGTTTTTGCGGCAGTGATGGGTGTTTTGTTGAACGGTTCGGTATCGGCCGCCGAACTGCGAAAGGAATTCGCCTCACCGCCGGATTCCGCGCGGATGTGGACGTGGTGGTTCTGGCTGGGTGACAAAGTGGATCGAGCCAGCATCACCGCCGACTTGGAAGCAATGAAGGCCCAGGGCATCGGCGGGGTGACCGTTTACAGCATTAGCGGTCCCGGAGTTGGCGGCAAAGGTCCCGATTACATGAGCCCGGAATGGCGGGCCCTGTTCAAGCACGCGGTGGCGGAAGCCGACCGGCTCGGCCTCGGCGTCAGCGCGATCCTGTGCAGCGGCTGGAATGCCGGCGGCCCCTGGATCACTCCCGAACGCAGCTGTAAGAAACAAGTCAGTTCGGAAGTGGTCGTCACCGGCCCCAAACATTTCAAAGAGAAGTTGCCCCAGCCGGGAGATCCGAAATTTTATCGCGACATCGCCATTCAGGCCTTCCCCAACGTCTCGACCAAATCCAGCCCGGAGCGGCAGAAGCAGTTGACGTATAAGATCGTGCAGGAGTCCTTCGGCGACTCGGTCAAAACGCCTATCAAGGAAATCTGCGCGGAGCCGATGAAGCCGCTCCTGCCGGCGGAACCGGGTGCGACCGTGGCCCTGAAATCCATCATCGATCTAACTGCAAAATGCACGGAGGAGGGCGTCCTGGAATGGGATGTGCCCGCTGGAAAATGGACCATCCTGCGCACCGGCTACACCATGACGGGTGATGTGACCAACTGGTCATCGCCGACCGGGTCTGGGCTGGAAGCCGACCCGTTGGATGCCGCAGCCATGGATTTTCAGTTTGCCAATGCCGGCGCGCCGCTCATCGAGGAAGCCGGCGCTTTGAATGGCAAGGTTTTCCGTTCGGTGCAGGTTGATAGTTGGGAAATGAAGATGCCTAACTGGTCAGCCGGTTTCCGCGACGATTTCAAGAAATACCGCGGCTATGATCCCGTGCCATTCCTGCCGGCGCTGGCGGGTTGGGAACTTGTCAGTCCTGAGTTAACCGACCGTTTTCTCTATGACTACCGCAGGACGATTGCCGATTGTGTGGCCGAGAATTATTTTGGCCGTCTCACCAAGCTGGCCGAGGCCAAGGGCATCATCCAGCAGAGCGAGGCTGGCGGCCAGTGCCATCCGAAGTGGATGTCGTTGGACGGTCTAAAAAACCTGGGTCGCACCGCCATTCCCATGGGCGAATTCTGGCAGTGCGGACTGTGGACCGAAGAGAAGCAGAACAAGACCACCAAGCAGGCCTCTTCGGCGGGGCACCTCTATGGCAAGCCCATCGTCGCCGCCGAAGCATTTTCCGCCCTGCAACACTTCCACTGGGAGGAATATCCGGCCTCTCTCAAACCCACCGCCGACCGCGCCTTCTGCGAGGGAATCAACAGCTTCTTCATCTTCTCCAGCGCCACGCGCAGCGATGAGGGATATCCCGGCGAGGAATTCTGCTCCGGGACTTATTTCAACCGCAAGGTCACCTGGTGGAGCCAGGTGCGCGGCTTCAATGATTACATCGCCCGCTGCAGCCACATGCTGCGCCAGGGCAAATTCGTCGCCGATGTGTTGTTCTATAACGGCGACCAGTGCCCCAATTTCGTGCAACCCAAGCATGTCGATCCATCACTCGGCGCTGGCTATGACTACGATGTCTGCAATTCGGAGATCATCCTAACAAGACTAGGCGTTACTAACGGCAGGATCGTGCTGCCCGACGGCATGAGCTACCGCATGCTGGTCCTGCCCGAAAGCACGACCATGACCGTCGAGGTACTGCGAAAACTCAAGATGCTGGTGAGCGACGGCATGACCCTCGTCGGGCCCAAACCCTTGGCGGCACCGGGGCTAACGGACTATCCGCGTTGTGATCAGGAAGTGAAGGCATTGGCCGCGGAATTGTGGGGCAATTGCGACGGCGTGACAGTCAAGGAACACGCCTTTGGCAAAGGCCGTGTGGTGTGGGGAACCACGCCGCGCGAGTTGCTGACCCAGGCAAAGATCAATCCCGATTTCAGCCATGCCGGTGGGAAGCCCGACACCTACATCGACTGGATCCACCGCAGCGACAAGGGTACCGAGATCTATTATGTCGCCAACCGGATGGACCGCGCCGAGTCGCTGACATGCACTTTCCGCGCCAGCGGAGCATGTGTGGAATTGTGGAATCCGGTGACCGGCCAGGTGCGCGAACTCAGGGAGTGCAAGACCTTGGCGGACGGCATGACCGAAGTGCCGCTGGAATTCGCGCCGTCCGAGAGTGCGTTCGTGGTGTTCAACAAAGAGACTCAAAAGCCTGTGGCCAAAGCCCGGAATGCAGCGGCAAAGAATTTCCCGGCCTTGACCACGGCGCAGGAAATCACCGGCGCGTGGGAGGTCACCTTCGACCCGAAGTGGGGCGGCCCCGGCAAGGTGAATTTCGAGAAGCTGGAAGATTGGATCAATCGGCCCGAGGAAGGGATCAAGCTCTACTCCGGCACGGCGATCTATCGTAAAACCTTCACCTTGGCGGGCGAGCCTGGTAATCAACCTCCGTTCTACCTTTCGCTGGGTTCCGTGAGATACACCGCACGGGTGAAGCTCAACGGCAAGGATCTGGGAATCGTGTGGACGGCACCCTGGCGAGTGGAGATCACCAGCGCGCTCAAGGCGGGTGCGAATGAATTGGAAATCGAGGTGATCAACCTGTGGCCGAACCGCCGGATCGGCGACGCGTCATTGCCGGAGGAAAAGCGCTACACCCAAAGCAACATCACCTTCAGCCCGATCAATCCGGCAAATCCTCCTGATAGATCAGGGTTGTTGACGTCCGGTCTGTTAGGTCCGGTTTTGATCCAGTCGACTTCGGTGGAAGGCACAAAATGAATACGACCATCCTGACACTAATTTGCGGCGCGGCGGTAATCCCACCGCTTGCAAATGCCGTAACCCCGGTGCCGGAAAAAGTGGCTGGAGTCGTAACTAGAGCATGAAATGAATTCAATCAACGTGCATAACCATTTCACCTGTTGCCAGTCAGCCGGGCAATGGAATATCCGGCAGGTGCCGAAGGTGTTCCGTTTGGCACTGGCAGCGATCGGAATCAGCTCCCCTCTCGCGTCCGCGGAAGGACCGACGGGCGCGACCGGCACGGGTCTTGAGTTGGTGAAAAATCCGGTCAGCTACGCGGATGGTCGTCCCTATCCCTCTTATCGCCTCGATGCCGTGGATCAGGGCATGTTCCTGAAATACGGCGAGGGCCCCAATCAGTGCGATACCATGAATGCCCGCGAGGCCATGATCAATTGCGTCGATGGAACGTATTACTTGTACTACGACGGCGCTGGAGCCAAAGGGTGGGTGTCGTGCCTGGCGGTGAGCAGGGATCTGAAAAACTGGGAACGCAAGGGGCCTCTTCTTGAATTCGGACCCGGAGCGTCGGATTCGGCGGCCGCGTGTTCGCCTTGGATCATCAAGGACGAGAAGAATCTTTGGCACATGTTTTATCTGGGCACTCCCAACACCACGGGAGGTGATTACAAGATTCCCATCGCCCCCTATTTGGCGATGCGCGCAACGAGCAATTCTCCGGCGGGTCCCTGGACGAAGCGTTATGATCCGGTTCCCTTCAGCACGAAGGAAGGCACGTATTATTCCATGTCCGCCTATCCCGGCCACATCATCAAGCAGGGCAGTGAGTACATGATGTTCTTCGGTGCGGCGGATGCAAAAGTACGTCGGACGGTCTCCATCGCCCGCACCAAGGACCTCAATGGCAAGTGGACGCTCGACCCCACGCCGGCCCTGCCGGTTACGGAAAATCTCGAGAATACCTCGATGTATTTCGAGCCGACCAGCAATACCTGGTTTCTGTTCGTCAATCATATTGGCAATGAGTGCCCGGACGCCGTCTGGGTCTATTGGACCAACGACATCAATCACTGGAATCCCGCCTGCAAGGCCATCGTGCTGGACGGATCCAATTGCACGTGGAGCAAAAAAAACATCGGCATGCCCACGGTGGTGACGGTTGGAGACAAGCTGTATGTATTCTATGATGGTGCCGGCGGCGACAGCACCAACGAGATGTATCGAAGCATCGGCAAGGCAACCCTGCAACTGCCGCTGAAAGTCCTGGACCCCGACATGCTGCAGGTGCCGGTGATGAACGGCAGCTTCGAGATTCCTGGAGCCCCACCCAACGGCTCTTCGGCGAAGGTCGGCAGCCCGTGGAGCACCATCGAGGCACCGGCGAGTTTCCAGCAACAGCAAGTCGCAACCACTGGTGCATTCACCCGCAGTATCGACGGCGGCGGCGAATGGGCTGTGCCGATCAGCGCGGATGTCACGCCGGACACGCGCCCGCTGTCGCAGTATTTGCCGCGCAACGTCTCCCCCGGAGACACGCTGACGGTGACTTTCTGGCTCGGCAGGGCCAAGAACTCGCCCGGAGGACAAGGGGAGGTTTATTTCGATGTCGGCGGGACGAAATACACCATGGCATTCGACACCACTTCGTTGCCCGCCGATAGCTGGAAGAGCTACACGCTGACCAAAACGATCACCCATTCGGGGAGCTTGAGTCTCGGGTTTTACGGCACCAGCAAAGACAACTCGTGGCTGGACAAGATCAGCGATGTCACCGTGACACCAGCGGCTGTGGACGCAAAGTCACCGAAATGCACCGGTGCCACTCTAACGACTTTGGAGGACACGCTCAAGCCCCTGACCGCAGGCGACTTTGGCTATTCGGATCCTCATGGAAGCCCACTGACCGCCGTGCGGATCACCACGCTCGCGCCGTTTGGCACCCTGAAGTTGAACGGAACCCCGGTCGAGCTTGACCAGATTGTTGCGGCGGCGGAGATCGGCAAACTAACCTACCAGCCGGATTTGAACGGCAACGGTGTGCCTTACGCGTCGATCGGGTTCAAGGCCAGGAACGCGGACAACCTTTGGAGCCGCGCTGCATCGGTGATGTTGAATGTAACGCCGGTAAACGACCCGCCCTCCTCCTCCACAGCTTCGATGCTCACGAGAAAAGGCAGCGTCAAGACATTTGCCGCTGCGGACTTCCCGTTCTCGGATGTGGATACCGGCGACATGCTGGGCGCGATCAAGATCACCTCTCTGCCTGCCCATGGCGCCCTGATGCTGAGCGGCAAGCCCATCACCTCGGTCCCGAGTGCGGCCATTCCCGTGGCCGATCTTGAAAATCTAACCTACGCGGCGGCAGCGAACTACACCGGAGCCGACTTGTTCCATTACCAGGTGCGCGATACGGAGCTCTTCAGCAAGGATGCCACGATGGCGCTTACCGTCACCTCGGACATTTTCGTGCTCAACGGGAGCTTTGAAATGCCAAATCCGCCTACAACTTCCCCAGGCGGCCCTTGGGGCAATCTTGATTCCGCTTGGACAAACAAACTCGGCAGCTACGCGCGGCGTCGTGACAGCAGCACCCCACCCGGAGGGGGACTCTGGGCACTCAACCTCAGTGATCAAGGTTCCTGGATCGAACAGGATTCGGGCGTGTCCGTCGAAGCAGGATCGACCTTGTCGCTGACCTTCTCCGCATTCAGGGAAGACATCTTCAAGAGTCCCAACAATGGCAAAGGCGCGCTCGAGGCCACATTCCTGGTCGGCTCGACAAAATACACCGAGCGTTTTGACCTGAGTGGCGATGCCAAGAACACATGGATCACTAAAACCTTTACCAAGAAGATTGCCAACAGCGGAAATCTATCGATCCGATTTTCCCACGTTGATGCAGCCAGCACGGGCGACAGGATCACGACAGCGAATGCGAACAATGGGCCCGGTGAAATCGGCCGAGTCGCGATCGACAAAGTCAGCAATATCAGTGTGAAAACGAAGGCACCTTGAAAAATCTGTTCACAATCCGCGCCGCCTTGCTGCTGGCCATTCCGGCCATGCTGCATGCCGCCGACGTGCAAAATCAAAAGCCGAACTTTCTGATTATCCTCGCCGACGATCTCGGTTTCTCGGACCTCGGTTGCTACGGATCGGACATCGCCACACCCAACCTCGACCGATTGGCATCGAAGGGGCTGCGCTTCACCCAATTCTACAACACCGCGCGCTGCTGGCCGTCGCGCAGTGCCTTGCTGACCGGCTACCATCCGCAGCAGATTCACATGGACCCGCCGCAAGGCCTGCTGCCGGTGTGGACGCGCACGTTGCCCCAACTGCTCAAGCCGGCAGGCTATCGCAGTTATCATTCCGGCAAGTGGCACGTCTTCGGCGCCCCGCAACCGGTCGCCGACGGCGGGTTCGATCATTCGTACAAACTGGATGATTTCGACCGGAATTTCAATCCG
>Ga0209400_1002474_pt1 | contig 13967 bp, 9 predicted proteins | sample M_130807_EF_Meta_FD_187313 | JGI IMG/M metagenome (GOLD analysis project Ga0209400, IMG submission 187313) | Freshwater microbial communities from Lake Montjoie, Canada to study carbon cycling - M_130807_EF_MetaG (SPAdes) (version 2) | ecosystem: Environmental > Aquatic > Freshwater > Lake... | reverse complement strand
GTCGAACTCGAGCTTCCAGCCATCGATTGGCTGGCCGGTGCCGTTGACTGCGGTGAATTGTCCTTGGCCTCCACCGGTCCATTGCCCGGTGAAGACGAAGTCCGCAGCCATTGCAGGCGCGGAAGCGCAGAGCGCGGAGGCGGCGAGGACCAGACGGTTCACCAGCGAGGCGAGGGTGCGGGGCATTGCACGCCTTTCCTGTTTGCCGCCGTTGCCGGCGGTTCCACACGCCTGACCCTACGGCCGTGGCACCGCTCGCGGTCGAACGCAATACGGAAAAAATCTTCAATTGCAGATAACGGTCACCGGCTGAACGGTGCCCCCGGGGCGTCCATCGAACGGCGGCGCGAACCGTTTACTCCGGCGAGTCGCCCTGCTTCGGCGCAGCGGTTCCGCCCTTGGGAGTGGCGGGAGACGTGGCCGGCGCAGTGCCCTTCGCGTCCTTGGTGCCCTTTCCGCTCTTCAGATCCTTGGCACTTCCCGGAGCGAGCGCGTCGTTGAGGAGCGCGCCGAGCCGCACCCCTCCCACCTCCAGGCACGTGTTCAGGGTCGGCAGCCACTGGCGGAAATACGCGTCGTCGACGCCGGTCTTTGCGTTGGGCGCATCGCGGTAGAGCGTGCGCGTGATGGAGAAGGACTCGTTGGCCCACACGGCCGGGTCGGCCGAAGCGGTCCACTTCTTGAGTTCCGCGGGCGTGATGGACTGCCGAAGGTCGGCGGACATGGTGGCCCAGCCTCCCTTGGTGTCCTTCAGGCGCCGCTGGATGAGCTCCGAGTCCCACACCTTGTGCATGTTGGACTTTCTGCCGAAGGCCTGCACGGTGAGCTTGTTCCCGCCCAGGTCCTCCTTGTACGAGACGTGGAACGGCTGGTGCAGGTCACCCACGAAATGGATGAGGAGGCGCAGCGCAAGCAGGCGTTCCTCCTTCGGCTTGGTGGTGTCCTTCAGGATGTCGCGGTACTTGAGGATCGACGTCACCACCTGCTTGCCGTCGTTGCCGTCGCGCGACATGTCGAGCGAAGTGGCGTTGCGCGGCACGTTGATGTAGTGGAGCGGCTTGATCCAGTCGTACTGCGCGTCGCTGCGCACCTTGTCGGCCCAGACGGCGGCATCGGCCACGGTCTCGTCGCCGAGGAGCTCGCGGAGCGCCTGCTGCGCCGGCTCGGAAAGCTGCGACGTGGCGATGGTGGCCACGATCTTGTGGCCGTCGTCGCCCCATGCAAAGCAGGGCTCGCATGCAAGGGATGCGGCAAGGGAACCGGCCACGCACGAGGCGATGAGGCGCTTCATCCCCGCAGGCTACGCGAGGTTGCGGCCGGCCCTGCCGGCGCGCGGTCAGCGGAATCCGGGCGTCGCGGAGACGTCGAGGTCCGGCGTGGTGGTCCAGCGCGCCTTCCAGCCCGGCTTCTCCACGCGGCAGCGGAAGAGGACGGTGTTGTCGAGGTCGAGGTCCGAGCTCCAGATCCACTTGGCGCCCTTGAAGTCGTTCTGGAAGAACGGCTCCTTCGGGTCGATGCGCTCCTGCGTGTATTCGGTGGCGGCAGGCCAGGAGCTGTCGTCGAAGCTCGGTGCGTACCAGCCGTCCGGGATGGGTTCCGTGCGCACCTTCGGGTTGGCGGTGTCGCGGTCGATGGGGCCGTGGAAGACGCACTTGGCCTTCCACTTGGAATTGGTCACGGTGCCGTCCGCGAACTTGATCACCAGTCCGCCGTCGCCGATCTGCCTACCGTACTCGCAGCCGGTCTTCGGGTCGGCGTTGTCCTTGGCGATCACCGCGATGGTCATCGGGTACTCGGGCAGGATGTCGAGCTGGACCACGTTGTGCGGCAGGAAGTCGATCGAGTCCACCGAGACCAGCTTGCCGTTGATGTACATGGCGAACCAGTTGTCGGCGTACACCGCGCCATGCACCGTGTCGTTCATGGAGGGCTTCACGATGCCGTCTTGCGGCGGCGGCTTGCGCTTGCCGCCCTGCCCGCCGCGGCGGGCGGGATCCTGCGCCGCCAGCGCGGATGCCACGAGTGCGAATCCGGCCAATCCGAGTGCCATGGACTTCTTCAATTGCTTGCTCCCTTCGATGCGGGGCGCACCGCGCCCGGCTTCACCTGGTACGAGGCCACCACGGCGCCGTTCGCTTCCTTCTCCTGCCGTCCGCCGCCCGTGTCGCCGAGCGATGCGCGCACGAAATCCACCGTGGCCGCGTCCGGCGCGACGCGCACGCGCACGTGGCCCGGGCTGCCGAGGATGGTTCCCGAGGCGTAGCCGTACTCGGACGCGCTGCGCGTGCCGCCGAGGGCGTTGCCGGGCTGCGGGACGCACTGGTAGGTGACGCCGTCGCGCTCGGAGTGCACGTAGAGGTGGTCGTGGCCGTGGAAGACGGCGGTGACGCCGTTCTTCACCAGGAGGTCGTGGATGGGCATCGGCCAACCCGGCCGGTGCGAGGCGAAGCCAGGGGTGCCGTCGGCATTCTTTCCGCCCCACTCGAAGAACGGCGCGCTCTCCGCGCCGCCGCGGGCTTCCTGCCCACCCATCCCACCCACCAGGTGGTGGATGAAGATGAACTTGTACTTCGCGGTGCTCGTGGCGAGCGTGTCGGCGAGCCAGTCGTACTGCGCGCGGCCGAGGGTGAACGACCAGCTCTGGTCCTGCGGGGAGAGTGTCTTGTCCGGCGGCGCCCCACCGCCGCCTTGTCCACGTCCGCCTTCGCCGCCGCGACCGCCCCTGCCACCGCCCTTGGCGCGCTCCGTGGTGGGCCAGTACGGATCGAGCACCACCACCGTGGCATCGCCCCAGGTGAAGGCGTAGTAGTTGGAACCACGGCCATCGACCATGGTGGTGCGGCCCGTGTACATGGGTGCGGCGCCGCCGGCCGTCGTGCCAGTGACGGGCGCGGGGAATCGCGCGGTGCGCATGCCGTAGGACCACGGGCCCATGTCGTCGGGACGCGTGCCGGCGCTGCCGGACTCGCCGTCGTGGTTGCCGAGCGCCATGAAGAGCGGCGCATCCGCGCAGAGCATGCCGAAGTACCAGCGTTGCGCGTCATACTGCGGAGCGGCGTCCCGGAAATCGCCGCGCCGTTTGTCAGTCATGAACGTGTCGCCGAGGTCCATGTGGAAGTCGGGCTTGTCGGCGCGCGCGTTCTGCAGCATGCGCTCGTACACCTTGGGATTCATGTTGGCATCCAGGTGCGAGTCCGCCTGGATGGTGAACGCGAACGGCGTTCCCGCGGCCACGCGCGTGCGGAAGCGGTGCTCCTCGCCCCAGGCGGGTGACTTGTCGCCCGAACCCTGCAGGCCGAGGCGGTAGCGGTATTCGGTGCCGGGCTGCAGGTCCGCAAGCTCGATCGATGCCACCTTGCCCGGTTCCGCCTGCACGGCCTTCGACTGCTGCTTGCGCGGTGCCGCTTCGGTCCAGTACTCGACCAGCGCCTGCGCCGGCTTCGCCACCGCCACCGTGGCGGTGATGGACCGATCCGTGGGACGGACGAGCACCACGTCCACGTCGTGCACAGGCACCTCCGTATGGAACGCCGTCATGCGCTGGATGAGGGAGCTGCGGCCGCTGTCCTGCGGAGCGGCCTGCTTCGTGGCTCCGTCGTCGATCGCGTCCGCGCGCTGCGGCGGAGGAGGAGGCGGGGGTGGCGGAGGAGGATCGCCGGGCTCGCCGCCACCGGGCTCGTCGCGCGGCGGTGGGCCACCACCTTGCCCGCCGCCACGACCTTGGCCACCGCCTTGTCCGCCACCCTGGCCACCGCGACGGCCTCGCTGCTGCTGTCCGCCGTTTCCGCCGCGCGGCTGCTCGCCGTTGCCGCCATCCTTGCGCGCGTACTTGAGGTCCATCTCCGCGGTCGAGAGCGTGATGTCCTTCATGGCCGCGGTCAGATCCGCAAACGTGGCGCGACCCTTCTCGAGCTTTGGTTGCGCAGAAAGCGCGTAGACGGACACCACGTAGGTCTTCTCGCCCGGCCCCTGCGAGCAGGGCGGCGCGTACTCCGCGCGGCGGTTGACGGTGTTGGCGCCCCAGGTGCCCAGGTCACGCTGCGCCTCGGCCAGCGCGGTGGCCGTGGGCGCGATGCCCCACAGCACGATGTACGCATGCTCGTCCTCCACCGTGGTGCCGCCGGGCGGCATGTGGTGCATGGCGATGGCAATGCTCTTGGTCCCCGCGGGCAGCTTGCTCCACTCGAGCGGCGGGGCGATGCTCTCGCCGTCGCACGTGTACTTGGTGAGGAGCAGGCCATCGGCACCGACGCCGGCGGAATGCACCTCGAAGCCGTCCTTCGATGGGATCGCCACGCGTCCCGGCGCATCGTCGCGCGGGGGGCCACCGCCCGGTCCGCCGCCACCACCACCTCCCTGGCCACCACGACGCCCACCGCCGCCTTGGCCACCGCCTCCGCCTTGACCACCGCCACCCTGGCCACCACGCCCCTGCCCACGCGCGCCGCGCGCGTACGTCTCCGTGCGCGCCTTGCCGTCCGGTCCGACGAAGCTGAACTGCACCTTGCCGGCATCGTCGATCGAATAGTCGATGTGCGATGACTTGCCGCCCACCTGGTACGTCAGCGACCACGCCTTCGGCCCCGTCTGCTTGAAGCCGGTGATGCTCGCGCCCTGCAGCGGCGGCAGCGCCTCGCGCACGCCGTCGGCGCGCGGCTGCGGATCCACCTGGTCGCCTTCCACGTTCACCTTGCCGCGCATGCCGCCGTTGATGTACGGGTACTTCTTGCTGGCGTGGTAGTGGTAGCCCTTGGTGCCGCCGTCGATCCCCTGCCCGGCGGGCACGGTGCAGTAGTGGCCGTTGAAATCGTCGAGCGCCTCCGTGCTGCCGAGCGGGCAGGCATTCTCCGCGCCGGACTTGGCCTTCGCGTCGTAGAGACCGTAGATCGCGAAGCCGTCGAGGCCGAACGCGATGGGGCTCTTCGTGCCGAGCACCTTCTGCAGCGCAAGCGGCGCCGCGTGGTAGTGGTAGTCGTCGGCGCGACCGCAATGGCCGCCGAAGTCGTCGAGCTCGCCGATCGAGAACGAATCCGCCCCGCGGTTGTTGAGCGCATTGAAGATGGGGATGCCGTTCGCCGCCAGCGCGATGGCGCCGCGGCGGAGCGAGGTCTTCGCGGAGACCGGGTTGTCCGCGATGGTCGGCTTGAGCGGGATCTGCCATGCGTTGCTGCCGGTGTACGGCTGCGGCAGCGGCACCTGCTGCTGCCATGCCTTGATGCCCACCATCATGGTCATCTCGAGCGGCGCGTGCGGCAGGCCGTCCGATTCCACGTAGAGCCACTGCGCGTCGGTGCGCGTGCGGACGAACGGCGCGAAGGGCGCGAACGGCGCCGCCTGCCACGGGCCCGCCGCGGCCACGGCCGTGTCGCCGGCGCGCGCATCGGGCTTGACCGGCGGTGCGGCGACGGGAGACTCGTTGAACGAACGCACCGCGGCCAGCGCCGCCTGGGCATCTGCACGATCTTCCGGAACGAGGTCCTCCATGGGCACGCTGACGACCTCGCCGTCGCCGAGCTCGAGCGTCACGCCGCTGGCGCGCACTGCCAGGAGCGATGCCTCGTAGCGCTTGCCCTGGCGGGCATCGAACCACGCGCGGAGCGAGCCGTCCGGCGCGTGTGCGCCGTCGGATCCCGGCGGATGCGCCGTGACAGGCGCGGCGATGATGGCCGACGCCGCAGCACACACGATGAAGTTCATTCGATCAGTTCCCATTGCTCGTGCCTTCCTTGCTTGAGTCCTTGTTCCCACCCTGACCACCACCCTGTCCTCCCTTGCCGCCTCCGCCCTTGCCACCGCCCTTGCCGCCACCGCCGCCCTTGCCGCCCTTCGGCTTGCCGCCGTCGGCCGGGGCGCTGCCATCGTCCTTGCCGGGATTCGGGTTGACCACCGGCATCTGCGCCTTCACGGCCTGCAGGTAGGAATCAAGCTTCGCCTGCATCGACTTCACTGCTTCGGTCTGCTCGGACGAGAGGTCGTTGCGCTCCGCACGGTCCTTGGCGATGTCGTACAGCATGTACTTGCCGGTGTCGTAGTTGTGCACCAGCTTCATGTTGCCCACGTAGATGGCCGACGCCGGGCCGCCGTTGCCCAGGTCATAGTGCGGGAAGTGGATGACCAGGTCCTCGTGCGACCGCTGCACCTTGCCCTCGCCGCCGCCCTTCAGGACGGGCACCAGGCTGCCGCCCTCGATGGCCGTGCGCGCGTCGGGATCCGCCGGCTTCGCGACCGGCGCACCGCAGAGATCGAGCATGGTGGGCAGGAGATCCATGCCCGAGCCGCGCACCGCGCTCACCTTGCCCGCGGCGATCCCCGGGCCGACCGCGATGAACGGCACGCGGATACCGCCCTCGCTCACGCTGCCCTTGGCGCCGCTGAACGGCGGGTTCGGGACGTTGCGGCCGCCACCTGCACCTCCGCCGCCGCCACCCTGCGCGCCGTGGTCGGCGCTGTAGAAGACGTACGTGTTGTCGGCCACGCCCATCTCCTTGAGCGCGGCCAGCACGCGGCCAACCTGCGTGTCCACGTCTCGTGCGCCGGCGATGGCGCCCATCGGCTTGCCGCTGATGCCGGGCACCAGCGCCTTCGCCGCGGCGAGCGCCTCGGGCGTGGCCTCTTCCTCGGCACCGAAGCCGTAGTGCGAGAGCTGCACGAAGAACGGCTTGCCCGCCTTGAGCTGCGCGCGCATGAACTCGATGCCGCGGTCGGTGATGAGCGCTGCCTGCTTCGGATTCGGCGCGCTGCCGCGCTCCGGCCCCTGGTTGGAGTTGGCGCCATCGCACACGTCGAAGCCCACGGCATCCGGCGCGGCGCGGCCCACGTGCCACTTGCCGAAGTGCGCGGTCCCGTAGCCGAGGTCATGCAGCATGCCGCCGCTCGTCTTGACGCCGGCGGGCAGGTCCGTGTCCGGGGACGGCGCGATCATGCGCATCAACGGATAGCGCGAGGCATCGCCCGTCTCGCGCTTGTTGGCGCCGCCCTCGTTCTGGTAGGTCATGTGCAGCTTGGCGGGGCCGATGCCCGTCACCCAGCTTGCGCGCGAAGGCGTGCAGCGCGGGCACGAGACGTAGAAGTCGCTGAAGCGCATGCCGTCGGCCGCCATCTTCTCCAGGTTGGGCGTGAGGCCCGCGGGGCGCGCGGTGGACGGCGCCACGCCGTCCATGTCCACCGACGTGCTCGACCATCCCTGCGCCTCGGCCTGGATGAAGACGAAGTTCGGGCGCGCGGCCTTCAGGCCGGGTGCGCGGGCGCCGTCCGCGACAACAGGCGGCGCATGAGCCTTCGGCGCGGCGGGTGCGGCCTGCAGGCCGAGGACGAGCATCACGAGCAGCATCACGATCCGCATCTCATCAATCCTCCGTGATCACCACGCGGTCCGCGTCGTGATGGCTTTCATGCATGAACTGCCGCGGGTCGAGCGGCGATTCGTCGAGCAGTTCGAGCACCACCGCGCGCGGGCCACCCTGCGCCTGCGGGAGCCTGTCGAGCTCCATGCGGCGGATGACGGCCGTCTCCGGGTCGTACCAGAGCTCCACGCCCTTGGGCCCGCGCTGCACGTCCGCGCGGCGCGTGGCCACGATGGAACGCACGGCGTGGCCGTCGATTTCACGGGCCGGGCCGAGCACCACGTCGTAGGAGCGCATCAGCGCATCGAGCCCGTCCTTCGGATCGACGAAGGGAAGGTCGTGCTGCTCGCCCGGGAGCGCGCCGCGGAATCGCTGCAAGTCACGGCTCACACGCACCGCGCCGCGCTCGGGCACGTTCCAGGAGAGACGCCCGTCGCTGCCGGAGACGGTGCGCCGGCCGTCCTCGCCGGTGCGGGTCAGGACGTACGCGCCGCCCGTGCCGACGACGAGCGTGGCCTCGTCGATCGACGGTTGCGCGCGCGCGGCACCGCGCGGCGACGGCGGTTCGGCACGCCGCTGCTCGCGCCCGCGCGGACGGCCGTCGTCGCGCAGTGCGTGGATGACGTAGGTGCGCTGGCCTGCAGGGGACATGGACGCGATCCGCGCAAGCTCGGCGTGTGCGGCATTGGCATCGGATCCTCGCAGACCCACGAAGGCCAGTACCCCCACCGCTGCGGCAATCGCCACGGCGGCCGCGGCGCGCTGCACGGACAGCATCCAACGCGTCCGGCGCGCCGTGCTTCGCCCGACGGCACCCGCCGTCATCTCCCGCTCGATGGCGTCGTGCAGCATGGCCATCCGCGCGAAGTCCGTGGCACGCGCCGGATCGGCCGCAACCTCCGCAGCGAAGCGGGCGCGCGCCGCATCGTCAAGCGTTCCGTCGAGCATGCCGTGCATGAGCCCGGGCCACTCGCTCGCATCGGATGCACGGTGTTCGCCGTTGCTCATGCGTTGCCCTCCGCGCGCACGCGCCCTTCGATGCACGCACGCAATTCCTCGCGCACGCGCTGCAGGAGCTTGGACGCGGTGTTCGGCTGGAGACCCATGAGTTCCGCAATGCGCGCCGGCTTGAGATCCAGTCGGTAGCGAAGATCGCACGCCTCGCGCGCCCGGCCCTCGAGCTTCGCAACGCAGTCGGCCAGGTGCGCAAGTGCAGCGCGCTCCTGCTGGCCGACCTCTGCGAATGCGCCGGCAAGTGCCTCGGCGGCCTCCGGCGCAATCGACACGGGACGGCGACGGCGCCGGCGCAGCGAATCGCCGATCGCATGGCGCGCGATGCCCATCGCCCACGCAAGGAACGGACGCGACCGGTCGTACTCGGGGTACGACTCGAGCACCGCGAGCGCCACGTCCTGGAGGACGTCGTCGCGCTCGGCGCGGTCGAAGACGATCGCGTGGACGTAGGCCGAGACCACGGGCTGTGCCTGGGTCCAGTCTGCGAAGGCCTGTCGGGTGAGGTCGTCCATCGGGATCATTTCGCCGCAGCCGGGGGAACGTGACAGGAATTCTTCACGGAGTGTCGCAGATCAATGGCAGAAGGTGCCGTCACGGGCCGAGGGAGCAGCGGAATGCCACGTTCTCCAACCAAATCCACATCCGCAACGGCCGTGATCCGCGACAATGGGGGCCTTCGATGCCCGACGCCTCAGCGAATGCCCTCGACATCGGATCCGGCCGCCGCGCCCGCCGGCGTGCAGCCATCCTGCTTGCCGCCTGCGCCGCCGTGCTTGCCGTCGGCGCCACCCACCGCGGCCCGGCTCCGGCGCTACGGCTCCCGTCACCCGGCGGCCTGCCCTACGTCTCCACCGCCGGGCTGCGCCTCAACCAGCTCCAGCTGACCGGAACGCACAACTCGTACCACGTGGACTCGAACGCCACGACGCTCGAGTGGATCGACGCGCTCGCGGTCGCCTGGGACGTCTCGCTGCCTTCCATGCCGCAACAGCTCGATGGCGGCATCCGGGCATTCGAGCTCGACGTGTTCGTCGACGACGAAGGCGGCCGCTTCGCGCAGCCGCTCTCGCTGCTCGGCCGCACGCACGACGAGCGCTTCGACCCGCCGGGCTTCAAGGTGCTGCATGTGCCGGACCTCGACCAGAACTCCATCTGCCCGACGCTTGCGGGCTGCCTGCAGGACATGTCCGCATGGAGCGCCGCGCATCCGGGGCACCTGCCGGTGTTCGTCATGATCGAGTGCGTGCAGGTGCGCGTCCCGGACATCGGTCCCATCGACTTCGCGGATCCAGCACCGTGGGAACCGCGCCACGTGGAAGCGCTGGATGGACTCGTGCGGGACACCATCGGTGCGGACCACCTCATCACGCCCGACGTGGTCCGCGGCGAGGCAGGCAGCGTCCGCGAGGCGATCACCACCCGCGGCTGGCCGCTCGTGGACGACCTCCGCGGACGCTTCATGTTCGTGATCACCTGCGGAATCCGCTGCGACGAATTCCTGCGCACGCTGCATCCCGGCCTGCGCGGCAGCGCGCTATTCGCCACGGTCGGCACCGATCACCCCGACACTTCGTTCCACGTCCTCAACGATCCCTTCGCCGACGCCAAGGAGATCGACAGCACCGCCGCGCTCGGGTGCATCGTCCGCACCCGCGCCGACGAGAACATGGCAGAGGCCCTGAGCGGCAGCACCGGGCGCCGCGACCGCGCGTTGGCGAGCGGCGCACAGATCGTCTCCACGGACTGCCCCGCACCCGCCGCGCACCTGGGATCGCGCTACAGCGGCCGAATGCCGGACGGAGGCACCGCACGGGTACACCCGCGAGCGGCGGATCCGCGCGCCGGCCAGCCGATCCTGCCCTGAAACGCCGGGCCAGCGGGCTGAACACGTGCGGTGATTGACGCCCATCGGCGCTGCGCGGACAATGCGCGCCCGTCGGCAGTCCGCCAGCACGCCGCAAAGGCCCCACCACCATGAACATGCGCACCACCGGAATCGTCGTCCTCTCCATCCTCGCCATCGCATTCCTGGCGTCCTCCGTCCACTACGCCAACAAGGCCAGCGAGGCCGAGGCCCGGTGCAAGGCCGGCGAGGACGCTGCCGCGAAGGAGGCCGCATCGGCATCCACCGCAACGGAGGAGCGCAAGGCGTTCGCCATGTTCGTCACCGGCGACGCGGGCACGGGGACGGCAGCCTCCGCGCGCAAGTCGCTCGGCATCGCCGAACCCAAGACCGTGCGTGCGGAACTCGACTCCCTGCGCGCCGGCCAGGACCGCCTGATCAAGGAGAACGCCGACCTGCGCCAGCAGGCGAACGCCAACGCAACGCAGGCGGCCGAGGGCAAGCGCGCCGTTGCGGACGCCGCGGCGCTCCGCAGCGCGAACGACGAACAGGGCCGGCAGATCTCGCAGCTGCGCAAGGAACTCGAGGCTGCGCGGGCATCGGCCGCCGCAGCGTCCGCCGCGCGGCCCGCCGCGGCACCGGTTGCGCAGGTCGCCGCAGCACCGGTTGCGCAGGTCGCCGCCACGACTCCCGCACCCACAGCCAAGGCCACCGCCCCGAGCGGGCCCTCCGCGTACTGGAACGGCAAGGAGTGGCCGAGCGACGATGAGCTGCGCCACATGATGTGGAAGTACTACGACACGAACAAGGTCGACCTCGAGCAGCCGCTGGCCTACAAGGAGGCCGAGAAGGAGCTGCGCCGGCGTACCGGCGCCAAGTGAGCGGCGCGGCGGCCTGATTCGACGGCGGAGTAACGTGCCATCCCGATGGAAGCTCCCGCACCGACCGTCATCCACACCGCGCGCTTCAACCCGCTGTACCGGCCGTACCTGGTGATCACCATCGGATTCACGATGATCGTCTCGATCATCGGTATCCCGTTGGCGCCGTTCTGGTTCTGCGGCGTGGGGCAGTGGTGGGCACGGCATTACTACGACCTGCTCCAGTGCCAGCTTTCCGACCGCGCACTCCGGTTCCGCAAGGGCATCCTCGTCCAGGTCGAGAAGACCATCCCGCTCGAGAACATCCAGGACGTGACGTTCGTGGAGGGACCGGTGCTCCGCCGCTTCAACCTGAGCACCATCAAGTTCGAGACCGCGGGGCACAGCGCAGGCCAGGCGCACGAGATGCAGCTGACCGGGATCATCGACGCGCAGGACTTCCGCAACCGGATCCTGGCAGCGCGGGATGCGTTGCGCGCGCACCGTGCAGGAGATGCCTCCGCGGCGGCCCATCGTGATGCCGGCGAAGCCGGCCTCCAATCGCAGGAGCAGCTGCGGATCCTCCGCGCGATGTCGGAACGCCTCGACGAGATCGCGGCCGTGCTGAAGGAACGGCGCTGAGGCCGGCGGAGCGTCCGCGAGGCATTTCGCGCCTGATTTTCGCATCATTCGCACGAACTTGGCACGGATTCGCTTGGCTGGCCGCAACCCCGGGCTAGCCTTTGCGCCATGCACCCCCGCCTCGCCGCCCCCATCGCCGCACTGCTGCCGGCCGCATGGGCGCTCGCCGAAGTGCCGCCCATCGTGCGCGCGCCGCAGGACGAGGTCATCTACCAGATCATGCCGATCGCCTGGCGCGACTCGAACTTGGACACCACGGGCTCGGTGCAGACGCGCTTCGGCGATTTCGGCGGACTCGCGGCCACCGAGAGCCTGGACTACCTCCAGTACCTCGGCGTCACCATGGTCTACCTGCAGCCGATCTTCCCGTCGCCCGCGTACCACGGCTACCAGCATGGGCCCGCCGACCAGCTCAACCCGCGCTTCGGCACGGAGCCCGAGTTCCTGGCCTTCGTGAACGCGGCGCACGCACGCGGCATCAAGGTGATCCTCGACTTCGTCGCGTACGGCATCAGCCACACCTCGCCGTACTACGCGTCGGCCTACGGCAATCCGACGAGCATGTACGACCGGTGGCTCGCGTTCACGAACACCGGCAACACGTCCTACGTCGGCTCGGTCTACACCACGTGGAACGCGGCATCCGTCGGCTTCATCCACTGGGACCTCACCAACCCCGCCGCCGTGAACACCGTGACCGCATGGGCCACGCACTGGCTTGACCCCAACGGCGACGGCAACGTTGCCGACGGCGTCGACGGGTTCCGCCTCGACCACGCGTGGGCCTCGGGCGGCGAGGGCTGGGGTGCAACGATCAGCTTCTGGGAGACATGGTGCTCGGCGCTGCGCGCGGTGCGCCCGGACGTCTTCATCTTCTGCGAGCCCTCGGACTGGGGGAACTACGGCAACGACCTGCTCACGCCGAACGCGTTCGACGCGGTCATCACCAAGCCGTGGCAGTTCGCGGCGCGCACGGCAGTCATCAACCGCGCGGCCTCCGGCCTGTACAGCACCATGGCAACCACCGTGGCCGCGGTGCCCAACGGGAAGACCATCGTGGCGCAGACGAGCGACCACGACTCCAACCGCCTCGCCTCCGACTTCGGCAGCAACAACGCGCGCCAGAAGGTGGCCGCGGCGGTCCTCTTCACGCAGCCTTTCCCGCCGAACATCTACTACGGCGACGAGATCGGCATGAAGGGCACGAAGGCCGGCGGCACCACCGATGCCAACGACATCCCGATGCGGGAGCCGTTCAAGTGGAAGGCCGTGGCGGGAGCGCCGATGTCCAACTACCAGGCCATCGCCACCGGCAGCGTCCCGCCCGCTTACGCCGCCAACAACGACGGCCGCAGCGTGGAGGAGCAGAAGGGCGTGGCGGGCTCCATCCTGGAGACCTACCGCGCGCTCATCGCGGTGCGCAAGGCGAGCCCCGCGCTGCGCCGCGGCGCGTACCTGCCGGTGACGGCGAGCAACGGCGGCATCTACGCGTTCGTGCGGAGCGATCCCGGGGAGACGGTGCTGGTGGCCATCAACCTCAATTCGAGCACCACGAACGCATCGCTCGACCTGTCGGCGTTCGGCATCCCGGTGGCGGGCACCGTGCCGCTGAGCCTGGAGAACGGCGGCACGCTTTCGGCCATCACGGCCTCGAACGCGGGCGCGTATCCCGTCTCCATCGCGGCGCGCTCGTGGTTCATCGCGCGCGTGGCGCTGACCCCGCCCGTCGACCGCTCGCATGCCGACATCGACGGCCGTGCGCTGCCCACCGACGCAGGCAGCGCGGCGCTCCTTGCCTCGCAGACCTGCACGTCCTCGTTCGGCGACAACGTGGGCGAGCTGAACCAGCTCTTCGCGCGCGCCGACGGTGACGCCCTGCGCGTGTCGATCAGCGGCAACATCCCGGCGGACACCACGTCACTCGACCTCTTCGTGGACGTGGATCCGGGCGCCGGCACCGGCCAGAATGTGCTGGTCACGTCGCACCTGCCCTCGCCTCCCGCGGGGCTTGCGCCGCTGCACGGGATGACGTTCGACGCCGGGTTCAGCCCGGACGCCCTGTACTACGTCAACACCACGGGCGGCACCACGTACGGGGACCGCGTATCGCTTCCGGGCGCCGGCACGCTGGCCGCCAAGGACTTCCGCGGCGCAGGCACGCTCAATTCCGGCCGCGGCGCGCTCACGGGCGGCGTCAATCCCAACTACGTCGAGGTGGCGATCGATTCCACGAACGCCGCCGGCATCACCGCGGCGAGCGTTGCG
>Ga0209400_1002469_pt1 | contig 13997 bp, 34 predicted proteins | sample M_130807_EF_Meta_FD_187313 | JGI IMG/M metagenome (GOLD analysis project Ga0209400, IMG submission 187313) | Freshwater microbial communities from Lake Montjoie, Canada to study carbon cycling - M_130807_EF_MetaG (SPAdes) (version 2) | ecosystem: Environmental > Aquatic > Freshwater > Lake... | reverse complement strand
GTGGTCTGCAACGGCTTGCATATACGACAGTTCTCGTATCTTTATCCACGCTATGGGTTTCATTGTGGTTTCTCCTCGTCTCCAAAGTCCATATCAATAGGGTGCGGCACATCATCATGCACAATCACGCCATGCTCATCTGCTGGCAAAAACCTGCCGCACACTACGCAGTAGTAGCCCTGTTTCATTGCATCAATGCTCATGCTTCACCTCTTGATCTAATTAGCGCCGAACAACGATATGCTCCGTTTGCATATTCAATGGTGTTTTCGTCACTCACAAGTTCATCGCACAACTTTGCACACGCCTCACGCTCTGCTTCGATTGCACTGTTAACCAACCGCAGAACCTCTTCGTCACAATCCATTAATCGTTTAAACGCAACAAGGTTTAGCTGTTGTTTGTGGAATAGCAGGTTGTATTCATCCCACGTCATGCTTGTCCCCTTGCTCGGATAGCGGTGGCATTTGAATATAGATACATTTGCGCAAGACTATCTGTACTACAGGCATCAGCATTTGCTTCAACAATCTTTGCACACGCCTCACGCTCTTTAGCCGCTACCAGTTTGGCAAAGCGCTCAAGGTCAGTAATATGCACATCAGCATTACCATACGTGGGTGAAAACCACATCTCTCCGTCTGCCATCAGGTCAGACTGTTTAGCTAGTTCAATAATTTCAAGCATGTTTGTTCTCCATTTGCGAATCACTTTTGTATGTAGAACCCAGCGAATAAAATAAACGCCAAGAAACAAGCCACAGCAAACAGACCCTTGACGATCTGTAGGTTCTGATGCCGCTTCCAGTTCTTCTCAAAGACCAGTTCGGATTCTTTGAGTTTCTGTTTTAAGTCTGATTGAATAGTCATACGTTCTCCTTCTTAATCATCTTTACAACTTCATCCACGGTCAATTTAAGCGCCTCTAAATCTGCTGGGCGAACCATAAGATATTTTGGTATCAAGCTAACCTTTTCTCCGGCTTCATCCATGTGTTTGCGTATTTCCGTGAGCGCGGCTTCTACGCTAGACTCTGATAATTCGGTCATACCGTTACTCCGTAGTAAGAAAGAATCTGTTTGTAAGCGCCCTTTAGTGCGCCGATGTGTTGCGCCTCGATCTCTGGTTCGCGAGAAAAGATGGGAAGGGTTTCATTCTCTAGAAATCCAAGGTCTTCTATCAAGCGCTGTAGAAATATTTCGTCTACAGTGTCGTTGTCAATTTCAATAGTTAGTTTCATGTTAGTCCCATAGTGCTTCGTAATATTTTCCAAATAGCCTAAAGCCGTTCTTGGCTCTGACCGCATTAGCTTCCCATATATCAATGTCGTCAAGATCTGTATCTTTGAGCTTGTATTCAAACGCCCAGATCATTTCATTCATCACCCAGTCCCAACGCTTGAAGTGGTTTGCATCGGTATCCCATATGTCCTCTTTGGGGGGAGCAGAAGTGGACTTAAGCTCTTCGGGAACGTCTTCGTCATAGACGATAGGAGCGCCATGCTTTACTTTATTTAGCTGTTTGAGCATAGGTAAAATGATGTGAGCTAGGGTGGTGTCCATGTCCCATACGTCAAACTTATCTATCTTGACGTAAACAATCCTTGGATGGATTCGATTCAAGAGATTCTTGACACCCACGCACAATGGGCTAAGCCTGTCCGCCCACTTATCTATCTTCGGCTCTTCATAATCTATTTCCCTCCAAAAAAACACCTTCTCCAAGATCGTGTACGGCGAGATCCAGTGGTCCCTGTACTTGCTGATGTAGACTTTCATTTGTTTAAAAGGTAAATGGAAATAACCTGCCCAGCAGGTAAATGGTGCCAACTGTAATGAGCGGGCCCAATACCGCAAACATCATGATCAAATAACACGTCAAAAGTATGTTCATAAAACCCTCAAAAAAGTGTCCCGATGAGGACAAAAACATGTTTATTTGCTCAAAATTGTTAACAAATGACCCGATGGGGTCAGTTTTTTTCATCAAATTCAAACCACTCGCCGATCTCTTCCATGATGGCTTTCTCCATCACATCCAGCATGTGTTCCTCGCTGGGTTCATCTGTATGTTTGTATGCGCGTCTGATCCCACGGGACAAGCCGTTCTCAATGCACATCTCAAGTACTGGTAATATTTTTGGTTTCATTGGCTTCTTCCAATTGTTTTTGCTTCGCATCAATACAGTCTTTGCAGATAAATCTAGCAATCGCTCCGGGCACATATCCACCCATCATCTTTATTGAGCCGCCGTAAGGGGATTTATCTTTTTGGCACTTCCAACACAATTTCTTTTTTGTATGCATCCATCTTTCGTTATCCAAAAGCGGACTTAAAGTTGAAATGTTTTCCGAGACTACATTTATTGCTCCTTGTCCTCTCATTTTTTCTCTCCACTAATTCGTTCTTTCTCCAGCTTCTGAACTTCCAAAATGGCGTCTCTTTGTTTAGCCATGCTGTCCAAGAAGCATTCTTTGTGGGCGTACCGACCGAGGAAGGCAGACTCCTCACTGTGCTCCACCGGCTTGTTACAGAGGAAGCAGTTCAATCTGTGCCTCCGGCTTTCTCTTCTACGGTGTTCAGCTTCCCATCCTTGATGGCTTCTTTGAGCATGTGAAGGAACCCATAGGTGATCAGATACTTGGCCGAGTCGGCGTCCATGTAGAGCTGGGCATTCACGGAACCGTCTTCGTTCTCGGTCAGGCACTCAAGTTTGATGTTGCAGTCGCTCATTTCATTCTCCCGTCATCAAGCCCACGAAGGTAGCCGAACATATCCCCAGCGATAAAGCCGAGGACAAAGATGAAAATAAATAAAAGTGTGTACTCGATCATGATTTACTCCATTGAAGATATAAAGGGATTGCCATGAGGACCACAGCTACTCCGGCTCCGGTCAGCATGTCGCGGGTTCGGCGGAAACGGGCTGGCTTCTTAAAGCCCTGAAGATTGACGTATCCGATCTCAGACATCTTCAATCTCCATGACTTCAATGAACTCCATCGCCAAACCTTTCCACTCTAGGAAAGCCTCGGACATATCCCGAGCAGACATCTCAGAGATGTCAATGGTGGCGAAGTCACGGATAGACTCATACATCCGCTCGGCAACGCTATGGATCTGTACTGTGGTGGGGTTCATTCTTCTGCCTCCACACGACCGAGAGCGGTTCCAAGCTGGTCGTAGACATAGGCCAAGGTGTCCGTGGCTTCTTTGATGTCTTCGGTGTTAAGGGTTCGGTCTAGCGCGTAGACAGATTCTCGGATGGCTTCCCACGCCTCACTAGCATAGTGGGCTTCACGGAATTCCTGAGTGTCATCGTAAGTCACAACTATCGTCTTCATCTCGACTCCTAGGTGGTGGTAGTGCGTGAAATATAGCACCTTGTTCCCCTTTCGTCAACTACCCGTAGAAAAAAAATAGGGGCCGAAGCCCCCGTGGTTTTGCCGCCTGTCATTCTTCCTCCAACTCTGGGTGACAAATACTGCAATCCTCTTCCGTGCATGGCCCCAACTGAGCCGCAATCTCTGGCAGGAACGAGATCAACTCTGCCCAATCTGGCTCCCAAGACTCATCAGTACCTGTCAGAGAACTGTCAGAGTGACGGTCATTGTCAAACCACTGCCCAGAACGTGCGTCCAGAGTGAGGTCGTATGGGTAGGCTTTGTTTGATGGGTGGTAATCAACGTCCATGCCCAGCTTATTTGCTGCTGCAATGAACTGGCGCTTTGTTGTCATTTCATCTCTCCTATTAATGGGGCCGAAGCCCCGTGGGTTGGTTAGTCTTTACCGAGATAGTCAAGGTTAAACCACTCGCCGTTGTCGGTCAACGTGATATAACCGAAGTCGTTTCCAATACACCAAATGCAATCTTCTGAATTCCAAAAGAATTGCCGTTCAATGTTGGGATCAATCTTGCGAAGAACATTGTTTATCAATTTCGCAATCTGATTGGCGTGGTCATCATCACGTGGGCGATCCAATTCGATCCATACCTTGTTTGGTATTTGTTTTGTCTTCATGTTTAACTCCTAGTTGATGTGTCACCAGTTGACACAAAATAATATTAGCACCTAAAAAACGAAAGTCTATTAGGGTAAACCCTAGGTTTATACTGATCTTTTATACAGGTGTACTGTATAAATTAACAGGTTTACTGTATGGCTATACAGGTGGTAGAATCATATATAAACGTTTACACATGAGGACGAGATGAGAGCTAGACGAGTCGATGAGAACCAGCAAGAGATCGTAGATGCCCTGAGAGATGCGGGGGCAACAGTTAGAGTGGTCACACAAGGAGAGGGGATCCCCGATCTTCTAGTCGGCTACACCGGACCGAGCGGGGTAGGGCATACGCTCTTATTAGAAGTTAAAGACGGCAACAAACCTCCCAGCGCGAGAAAGCTCACGGCGGCAGAGGAGAAGTTCTTCATGGAATGGACAGGAGGAATCCTAGCCATAGTGAAAAGTCCGCAAGAAGCCATTGATTTAATCAACAGCTTAGATTAGAATTCACACAACTGTGGAAACGCAGTTGCCTAGTTGGTTTAAGGAGGGTTAGTCCCTCCTTTTTTTTCGCTTGACGTTTTGTGCGAATGAGAGTAAAATCGAGGGGCTAGGTGTGGAAGCCAAGTATGAAAGTCGTTAGAGAAATCCCGACCCCGAATGGGGTAGCATCCTCCGCACAAGGGTGTTCTTCCACCGGGGTTTCTTTAACGGCTTTTTTCATTTCACCCCTAGATTGTTTCAGGGAACTATCGGGTTTTAGATTGGCATGAGGGAAGCGTAGGAAACCATGAGGTGTAGTCCGCAGTCCACCAGTCTTACAACGTTCCGCCTTGAGATGAAAGTGCTGGAAGATGCATGGCACAATCGGGGGGATTCCATTTCGACCCGTGGGTTCAAGTCCTGCGGCTTATCGGGATGGTATGGGCAGCCGAGCTAGACGTTTCCAATGTAACGGAAAGTGCCCATAGGTGATACGAATTGGATCGAGATCGCTCCACACGGAATACTCAGCTTGTGGCTCCGGGGATGTGGAAATTTGCCGAAGGGAACGCGCTTCCCCTAGGCAGAATTTCGTCCAGCCGAGCCTATCTGTCCACCAAGGATGTACAAAACTCCCCTTATCCTTATCCATCCCCTCCACCACCTACATCAGGGTTTATCCTAGGTGTTGACATGAGATCGGATCTGTTTATAATTTAAGTTTTAGGAGATGAGATGCTAGTAGAGAAGATACGGATTGATTGTGGTACTCAGTCGAGGGAGAAGATTGATCAGCAGGTGGTTAGTGACTACGCTGTTGCTCTCAAGAGTGGTGCTAAGTTCCCCACCGTGGTGGTTTTCCACGATGGTTTGGAGTACTACTTAGCGGATGGATTCCACAGGTATTTAGCTCACGTCCAAGCCGGACGGACTGAGATCGAAGCAGAAGTAAAGAACGGTACTCTCAGAGACGCGATTCTTTACAGTCTCTCTGCTAATGACACACATGGTTTAAGAAGGACGAATGCGGATAAACGCAAGTCCGTGATGACTCTTCTTGAAGATGAGGAATGGAAACAATGGTCGAGTTCCGAGATCTCTCGGTCTTGTAAGGTTTCTACGGTATTTGTTATTAAGATCAGGAATGCTTTAGGTGACAAGCCAGAAGTGGTGAAGATCAACCGAAACGGGAAGGTCGAAGAACGCAAATCTGAGCACAAGAAACCCGAAGTTACTGCTCCAGCCCCCCAAGTCACCCCCCAAGATGAGAAGGATGACGCCCTTCAGATCTTATTGGAGGAGAACCAGAAGCTCACGGATAAATTAACCCTAGCTGCCCTGCCCGAGGAGGATCGCTTCTTGGCTGAAATGGAAATAGAAGATTTAAGGGAAGAACTAAGGTTAACCAAGATAGAACTGGAGGCCGTTAAGATTTCTAGAGATCAGTTCCAAGCAGAAAATGCGCAGCTCAAGAAGCAAGTGGCTGCGATGCGTAGAGCGACAACTTAATTCAACCCAAGCGGATGGGTTTATCCGCAGAGGAAATATGCTACAACTTAGACCTTATCAGGAGAGGGCTATCGAAGCCCTGCGTGACGGATTTGCGAGGGGATTTAAGAGTCAAGTACTCTACGCCCCCACGGGAGCGGGTAAAACCGAGATGGCTATTGCGCTACTCGATGCTACAAAGAGGAAACTAAACTCATGCGGGATGATCATGGACCGGATCATCCTATGCGAGCAGACCTCTCAAAGACTGGAGAAGTATCAGATAGACCACGGCGTTTTGATGTCGGGTCATTGGAGATACAGACCATATGAGAAGATACAGATCTGCTCCGCGCAGACCCTTGAGAAGCGGGAGATGTTCCCTGACTTCTCCTTGGCTGTGATTGACGAATGCCACACGGTCCGAGAAAAGATTGCGGAGTACATCCGAAATAACCCTAACATGAGAGTGGTAGGACTTTCAGCTACACCTTTTACCAAGGGTATGGCTCTGACCTACGACAACATCATCTCTACGGTCACGACCCAACAGTTGATGGATCAGGGAGTCCTAGTACCCTTGAAGATTTATGTCGCCAAAGAGATCGACATGAGCGGGGCTAAGAAAGTTGCGGGTGAATGGAGCCAAGCCGAAGCTACGGAACGTGGACTTAAGATCACGGGCGATATCGTAGCGGAGTGGGTTAAAAAGACCCATGAGATATTTGGTAAGCCTGAGAAGACTATCGTGTTCTGTTCCGGCGTGGCTCATGGTATGGAACTATCCAAAAAGTTCGCAGAACAAGGATATAACTTTGTCTCTGTCTCCTACCATGATACGAATGATGAGAAGCAGGAAGTCATTAGAGAGTTCTCTAAACCTGATTCGTCTATTCATGGACTTGTAGCCACAGATGTACTTACGAAGGGATTCGATGTCCCTGACGTGAAGATCGGCGTATCGGCTAGACCTTTCTCTAAATCCCTATCCTCTCACATCCAGCAGATGGGCAGGGTTATGCGGGGACATCCGAGTAAACAATTCGCGGTCTGGTTGGATCACTCGGGGAACTATCTCAGATTCTTTGAGGACTGGCAGGAAATCCTACACGATGGCGTTTCAGAGCTAGACGATGGCAAAGAGAAACCCAAGAAAGAAAAGACGGAGAAGGAAAAGAAAGAATCCAAGTGTCCAAAGTGTGGCTACTTTTGGAAAGGTTTGTCTGTCTGTCCGGCTTGTGGCTGTACTAGAGAGGGGAAGAGCCTAATCGAATCCGTGCCCGGCGAGATGGAAGAGTTGGGGGCTTTCAAGTTTGAGGACAAACAAAAGTTTTGGTCTGAGTTACAGTTTCAAAAGAAGTATCGCGGCTGGTCTGATAAGAGATGCCTAGCTACTTATCGGGAACGGTTCGGCGTATGGCCTCGGGGTCTAAACGATACAGTTGTTACCCCTTCACCTCAAACGGAAGCCTACATACATAAACGTACACAAGCGTACATCAGACAAATGAAGAGGAGATAAATGGACTTCATCCAAGCCTGTCAGATTCACGGGATACTGATTGACCATTTGCCCCCCTTCGGTATATGGAAAAGATACCCGACAGAGACACACCCAAGAAAGAGGAACGGCGCGGTCAAGTGGATGGGAGATCATGGGTTCATTCAGGACCACGCGAGAGATACAGAGGTCATCGTTTGGAAAGGTCAGGAATTACCTCGGCATGACCTAGGTCAGATGATCCTAAAAGCCCAGCAGGATACTTTGAGAAGGCAGAAGTTAGCCTCTCAAAAAGCGGCTTACATTCTCAACAATTCAGAAAATGAAACCCATGAGTACATAAACAGGAAAGGGTTTTGTAACTTAAAGGTTCCAGTCTTTGAGGGAAAAGCCGTTATCCCCATGAGGATCAACGGAGCTTTAGTTGGGTGTCAAATGATCTCGCCTGACGGATCAAAAAGATTTCTGTCGGGGCAGGTCACAGCGGGAGCCAGTCTGACCATTGACAATAAGGGAATGAACTATCTAGTTGAGGGATACGCCACGGCGTTAAGTTTGAGAGCCGCACTAAAACATATCGGCGTGAGATACACGATCCACGTCTCATTCTCTGCTGGGAACATGGCTAAGTTAGCCAAGAGCCTCACCAAAGGGATGATTATCGCTGACCATGACCCCGTAGGCGAAAAAATAGCCCGTGAATCGGGCTGGTCTTACTTCATATCGGGAAAAGAGGGAGAAGACTTTAACGATCTTCACCTTCGGGTTGGTCTTGAGGCGGCAGCGGCTCAATTAAGGGCAAAACTCTATGGATTTTGAAGCGTGAGGGGATGACTCTCTCAAGTATTTCCCTGAGAGAATCACCCTCCATGTCCATAGAAAAATGGACTTCTTCATCCGACAGTTCTATTCTATAAATCAATCTATTCTTTCAACCTTGACGGTCTCAACGTAGTAATCCTCGACCACGGACGGATCAGGGTCAAACTGCTCATGGGCTAGATGGCTGGCTTCCGTCTCATCATTTGCCAAGATGGTAAATGTCTGCTGCGCTACTGCCCGAATCGTCACAGAGTAACTATTCATTTTCCCTCCATTGTAACTAATTGATAATCAAGGATTTTGAAAGGTGCATGACCCCTGTATTTCATGTTCTTTAGATGCTCTAAGGAGTCAGCATAGAAAGCGATATGGTCGTCAGGGACTCCAGCGGTGTCGGTGTTCGTCCCCTCGTCATAATCCATCAGAGATATGTAAATCTCCTCCTTTTCGTCCGTGTCTGCCCACTCTACAAAAGCGCGAGCCCCGATGATCTCTTCACCTGACTCTAGTTCAGGGGGGACAATCGTTTGGTTGTACTGTAATTTCATGTGAGCCTTTCGTAAGATGCCATGATTAAAAAAATAAAACAAACCGCGATCATGTAAAAGATAAAGTTCCTGACCTTTCGGCGGGAGAAGTCTGACTCAATCCCCAGCAGGGCTGCTTGTACTTTCTCGCCCTCTTTGGTTACGTGATTTTGCTGCGGGAAATAGTTTCCCCCGATCAACACTTTTCCGGTGTTGTATGGCTTGTACTTCACTTCATAGTGAAACCGTTTTGGCGGCTCCTTTTTTCTACGTGCGTTCATATAAGTGCCTCGGGGAATTCGTCCCAAAATTGTTTCTCGATCTCTTTTAGTTCGCGGTAGATCGTAGGGCAAACCACCGGAAATGGATACCACCTAGGGGGTGTCATCTCGCCTCTCTCCTTCCTATTTCTATAAGTCGTTTTGCTTCGTCCCGATGTTCGGGCTTTTCTGCTGCCAACAGTAGGTTGATCCATGACCCTTTAATCACTCCCTTTTCGTACTGGTAGCCCGTCTCGATATAAAAATGTTCAGTTTGATTCATTTAACACCTCTTGTAGTGTCCCATCACACTCGCCACGTCTCCACATATCGGCGAATTCGTCCAAAATGCTGTCGATTTCGTCATCATCAAGATCACGCGCCTCCAGCTTTAGCCTGAGTTGTCGTTCGTTCATACAAGCCCCTTTAAAAAATTTTGAGAAAACACAATGCGCCCCTTGAATTCTTCGGGTATCAGATAGCTATCATGACCCTCAGATTCCATATAAATATCAACGTCCACCGGGTCCATGATCGCTTTCTCGCGTATGTCGTGAACGATTACCATCGGCTCAGAATCACCGCTAATGGAAAATTCGCCATGCGTCATGTCTCCGAACCAAATTTCTATATGTGTCATGCTGTCACCTCCAGTTCTTCGGGCAGTTCGACCTCATCACCCAGCTTGCTTGCCACATAGCAGCGCATGGCTGCAATTAGCGGGGTTAAGCCGACAGATAGGAATGAGTTTCCATTTTGAGTACAGTACGCACGCCAAATACCAGAGTATTCAAGATACATATACTCACGCTCAATGATCGGGCCACCTTGTGCCCAATTGGTTGAAGGTGAAAAACTAAAGCCGACAATCTCGCGCCCCACGTACCATGGCCCATTTTTGTCGTATTGTTCAAGGGAATGTCCCTCACACTTTGCCACCGCCCAATCAAGTGCGGCGCCTGTTAATTCTGATGTTTTCATTCTCTTCTCTCCACAATTCGGGCAAAATCGCCCCATAAGCCCCAACCCGTGAGGCTTATAGAGTGTTTTACTCAGCCATCAATTCGGAATAGTCAACCGCGAGAACGTCATCAATTTTTACTCCGGCTTTGTCCCACGCTTCTAAAATTTCGGCGCGGTGTTTGCTTGCATAGGCTTGGGCATGTAAACATTCGGTTCTGATGTATAGAATGTCGTCCACTTGGTAGCGGCTGGGCTTTTCTAGTGCCTCGGCAAGGTGGCGAACGGTAAACAGTCGTGCGGCGGCGTTTGCGCTGAAACCCTTGGGGGTTGGGCGGTTTCTGCGGTGCTGGCGTTCAGCTTCTAAATTCATCTTGAACAACTTATCGCTGACGGTTTCGAAACCGTGGAAAATTTGCGGTAGTGCGTTAAATGCGTGATCGATGGTTTTTAGTTGCTGTTTCATGGTTTGCCTTTCAGTTGGTTTTGGGGGTGGTTTCGTTTTTAAATCCGTCTGTGCTCTCAGCTTCTAATTCTGCGAGCGTCTTGGTGTCTTCTTTCGCGCCTGGAAGGCGCTCAGGGTTTCTAAACCCGTCTAAGTTCTCTGCCTCTAGTTCTGCGAATGTTTTCATGGTTTTGCCTTTCAGTTGGTTGAATGATGTGTTGCATTGATTGGGTTTGTATCGGGTAGATTATGACTTGTCAAGCATGACCTAAAAATATTTCTAGATGTCCATTGTTTGAGCGTGCTGCTCAATCGTGAAACCTAGCTTCTTGATCGTTTCCAGCGCGGCGCGGGTTAGCGTTTTCGTGCCGGTCAAGTCGCAAAATAGGCGCGATTGCGGACAAGCGGGATAGGCTTGCACGATACCGTAAACCGATTTGGTGCGAATGATGATTTTCATGGTGTTATTTCCAAAGGATGTCGAAGTAGGCGGCGGCAAGGATGGCAAACCATACGCCTAAAAGCAAAGCCGTCAGGATGTCCCAAACTGGGCGGCGGCGCGGTTCGGGTTTGTAGTGCTGTCTCATTTTTTGACTCCATTTAGGCTTACTAGCCATTCAAGTATGGGCACGGCGCGGTACAGTTTTGTATTGATTGCCTTTGCCGTGTTTTCGTTGAATGTCTCAAAAACGGCTTGATTCGTTGCAAGGTTCACAATAACCCATGATGCGGTTTTCATGCTGTCACCCCCTCAATGGCGGGTGCATCGGTGCATACACACACAATACGCTCAAATTTAGGCGCGTTTTCTAGTGTGTGCACGGTTACATTTTTTCCGGTGTGTGTGTAGCTCTCAACGCGCATCGGTTTGCCGTGCACTTGGATAATTTGACCAATTTTGTATTGGGCTTTGGGGATAAACGCGAATCTCATGATGTGCCTTTCGTTGGTTTGCCCTTTCGGGCGGGAATGGTTTGATTGCAGAGACAATCCACAAGCCCACATCATGTAGGCTTATAGGTGTCACTTCTTTAATCCATCATCTTTTGGTTTCTTAAAGAATCATGGTAATGCACAAGCGCCAAACCCTTTTCAAAAATCTCAGGAAAAGCCTTTGCTAGTTTTTCTGCATTAGAGTTGTCCGCTTTTAGGTATGCTTCACCAATCAGGGCAGCAAAACTACCATTTGCTCCAGTTGTGAGCTCTAAACTAGCTTTTAACATTTCATTGTGTGTCATATCGTTTCCTAGGTTGGTTTATTGATCTGCTTCACTTGTGTGTTGCATTGGTAGTGAGATTAGGGGATAACAAGCATAAAACCATTAGGGAAAACCCTAGGTTTGCACTGATCGTTTGTACAGTAAACAACAAAAAAGCCGGTAAATGATAGCGAAGCGGTAACAGTTCCTATGTTGTTCCCCTATAATCCCTGTAAATTCATACAGTAGGCAATACATGGTAAGTAGGAAACAAATAAGGGAAGCATTAGATTCAACACCTTTGGAATCCATCCTAGGAAAAGGCGCACGCGAACTAACGCACAAACAGAAAACCTTTGCAAAAACCATTGCCAAAGGGGGAGTAACGAAAGCCGATGCTTACCGAATAGCGTATGACGCCAAGGGAAACCCAAAGAGCGTAGGTAGCAACGCATCAAGGCTTGCAGCGGATGAAAGAATCAAAGCAGAAATAGCGGCGTATGAGATGGCAATACAGGCAGCAGAACATCGCACTCCCTCTGCTTTGCGTGATCTTGTGATCCATTCGCTAGTCCAAACCCTGATTGACCCTGAGACTGGAGCTGCACAGCGCATACAGGCCGCAAAGGTACTTGGCACGGTAACAGAAGTGGCAGCATTCACCGATAGGAAAGAAGTGACGACCATCACATCATCACATGACGCGCGCGAGCGCGTGATGCGCGAGCTACGTGTGCTCATGAATGGCGATGCCGAAGACGCTACCTTGCTCGAAGCGGATTCGCTACTGGCCGAACTCCACCCCCCAGTGGGGGCCACAAGCGTGGAAGCGGAGTCCCGCGCAGAATTACATACTGTTCCACTCGAACAAATTCCATCTTTAGACGACCCCACCCCCTCATATGAGGAAGACCCCCCGCATATTTAAACGTTTAAATATAGATTTTATATTGTGAAAAAAAAAATATTGATTAGTGAGTCTATGCGCATAACCAAGGCGCATATGAGTTATGAAGAATGTTTGCTAACAGATATGAGCCCCGCACAGAAAGAAGTCTTTTTTGTTATAGATGAGTGGTGGAAGAAGTATGGATACAGTCCATCGCTTCGGGACATTGCTTACCATAGAGGAAAGATGGGTCTTGGGAATACGAAGAAGATCGTGGACAAGTTAGTAGAGCTTGGAGTGATAAAGAAGTTAGACGGAAAAGGTAGGACGATAAGACCCGTCTATATAAATTTTAGGAACTTGGAATAGTGGATATAGAGAAGCTAGTAGGGGATTTGCCTCCTAATGAGCAGGAGAAGATCTTATCTTGGGTGTCTACTTATAAAGAGGCACTTGAGAGGGAGAAGTGTGAGCAGAGCTTCCTACCGTTTGTAAAGAAGATGTGGCCGAGCTTTGTACACGGGCGTCACCATGCGGTGATGGCTAAGGCGTTTGAAGATGTAGCTTCTGGGAAAATTAAGAGGCTGGCAATCTCCTGCCCTCCTCGGCATACAAAGAGTCAGTTCGGCTCTTTCCTCTTCCCGGCTTGGTTCCTTGGGAAGTTCCCGGATAAGAAGGTGATGCAGTCTTCTAATACGTCTGAACTGGCCGTGGGTTTTGGTAGGAACGTCAGGAACCTAGTAATGAGTGAGGAGTACTCCAAAGTATTCCCGAACGTAAAATTAAGACAGGACAGCAAGTCGGCGGGACGTTGGGCGGTGAACCAGTACGGAGAATACTTCGCTATTGGTGTGGGAGGTACGATGACTGGTAGGGGTGCGGATATTGTAATTATTGACGATCCCCACTCGGAACAGGAAGCGACAATAGCCTCTCACGATCCTTCGGTTTATGACTCCGCCTATGAGTGGTATACCTCTGGTCCTCGTCAGCGTCTTCAACCTAACGGGGCGATAATTATCATCGCGACCAGATGGTCGGAAAGAGATCTCATTGGGAGAGTTTTAAAAGACGCAGCCGAGCGAGGGAAGGAAGATGAGTGGCGAGTGATTGAGTTTCCCGCAATATTACCTAGCGGGAATCCCCTATGGCCTGAATTCTGGTCTTTGGATGAACTGTCCGCCTTGAAGGAGGAACTACCCCCTTCTAAGTGGAATGCTCAGTATCAACAAAGTCCCACGGGCGAAGAAGGGGCGATCGTAAAGAGGGAGTGGTGGAAAGTCTGGGAAAAGGACGACCCCCCGAGGTGTGAATTTATAATTCAGAGTTGGGACACTGCTTTTACCAAAAATGAAAGAAGTGACTATTCCGCTTGCACAACTTGGGGGGTTTTCCATATGAACGAAAATCCAGAGGA
>Ga0209400_1002466_pt1 | contig 14003 bp, 4 predicted proteins | sample M_130807_EF_Meta_FD_187313 | JGI IMG/M metagenome (GOLD analysis project Ga0209400, IMG submission 187313) | Freshwater microbial communities from Lake Montjoie, Canada to study carbon cycling - M_130807_EF_MetaG (SPAdes) (version 2) | ecosystem: Environmental > Aquatic > Freshwater > Lake... | reverse complement strand
TTATGAACTTGTTGGGGGCAACTAACGCGGGCGGGTCGGCTAACCGGGTAAGCCAGTTTAACGCAAGTGCCGACGCGCAAGCGGCCGAGGAAGAAGCGAACGCGGCCCGAGAATTGGGTCAGTACGGGTTGGGTGACGGCGCGGTACTAGGCGCTAAGCGTAAGGCAAGGAACACGGCGGCGAACGCTAAGAACCAATTCTTCTCGCAGGAATACGACCCGGCCAATATTGCCAACCGGCTAAACGCTACAAACGGTGCGGCGTCAAATTGGATGGGTATGTCTAATCAACCGCTGAACAATTTGCTTGCACTTTTTGGCGGCGTCAACAGTCAGCAGCCGGTACAAGTTCAACCCGGGTTTGGCCAGACGCTTGGCCAATTGGCCCAGACCGGTGTAGATGCATACAAGACGGGCAAGGGGAAGTAAATGCCGAGTATCCCAGGGTTAATTAGCTTGTTTAACGCACAAAATCCCGGCATGTCCCAACGTGTCAACCCGTCGTTAATCAACCTTGATAATATCGGGCAAGCCACGTCCGGTATGCCGACGCCCCCGACGTCCGAAGACTACAATGCCGAACCCGATCTTACCCGCGCAAATGAGCTGGAGAAAGCGGCGTACGAAATGACCCCGCCTGAAGTTCGGTCTAACATCGGCACCAAGGACATTTTAGCCTTGATCTTTGCCGGTCTAGCGGGTTCCGAGGGCGGCAACGTACTCCAAGGCTACATGCAGGGCAAACAGGCCGCACAAGCCCAACGAGAAGCGCTAGCGGCCCAAAAGTATCAACAAGCGCAACAGCAGAAGTTACAGGAAGCCGCGTCTATTCGTGCCGGGATTCCGATTAAGCAGTCCCGAATTGCCAAACGTAACGAAGAAAAACTCAAACAGTTTGAGACGCTAGCTGATATTTACAACAAGGGTCAGTCGGAGTTAACCAAAAAAGATCTTGCGGGGCAAACCAACGAAACCAAGCAAAGGTTAGCGGAAATTGCAAGCCAAGACCGACGAATTAAGGCCAATACCGATGCGTTGATGAAGCTTCCCGTAGAAAGCCGGGCACCGTGGGCACGGGAAAACCTAGGCGTTACCGACCCTGAAATACTTTCTTCTCTTGGCAATTTGACGCCGCAAAACAAAAAGGACATTGCGGCGGCAAATAACCTCAAAGCCAAAACCGACACCATCGTCGCACTCCGACCGGGTCAGATTAAGAACCTCAACAATCGAAACGCGTACCTTGCGTCTCAGTCCGGCCTAACCGACAAAAAAGCGATTACCGAAGTGGCGCGGGCTACCGTATTGCTTCCTGCTGAGGCGGCGTTGAAGGTTGCTCAAGCTAAAGCGTTAACCATGAACGCTAACACTGCCCTCAAGCGCGTTAATGCCTACATTGCAAAAGACGGAAGCATAACCAATGACAAGAAATATCAAAAGGCGCTTGATGTGGCAAAAACGTCTTTGATTTCGGCGGATAAAGCGATTACAACCGCATCGACCCGCGCCACTGAACTAAGAACCGAATACGGAATCGTATTGAGCGATAAATCTGCGACCCAAGAGCAAAAGGACGCAATAGAAACGGCGCTTTTCGACGCAGACACGTACCTCAAGACATTAAAAACCGACAGGGATTATTACGAGAAGCAATTAGACAATCTTCAAACAATGGGCGGACTTGTCCCCAAAAGACCCCAAATGCCTAAACTGGGTCTTTTTGGGTTTCCAGACGGAACTTTTCCCCATGTTCCCGGCAAAGATGACATTTCAATGGATAACGTCAATCAGTCATCGGGCAATACGGGTATCCCGTACAAGACTAAGAGTAAACCCACGGCTACCCCGCCCAAGGGTAAAACAGTCAAGAAAATTAACAACGCGACCGTGAGTTACTAATGCGAAAAGACATTACAGTTACGCTGGACAACGGGAACTCTCACGTCGTTACGTGGGATGGCCCCGCGTTGCCGACGGATGACGAGCTATCTACGCTTGTCGGCATGGTTAAGTCCAAGTACGGTAATGCTCAACCCGTCACCTCGACCCCCACCGGTAACGGTTCTATGTTGCGACCGGTGGCAGGTATGGCGGGTGTGCCTAAGCCGAAGGTTAAGGATGCGCCCTTTAATGTTGATGCCGAAGCATTAACTAGGTCAGTTCAACGCGGTATGCGAAAAGCCGCAACGGTGGCTAAACCGGTCGCTAAACCGGTCGCTAAACCCGGCGACGGATCCATGCTTCGACCGGTGGGTGAATTTAACCCGACAATCCTTATCCCCCAATCCGCGTTTCCTAATTACACCGGAGAAGAGGACGCGGTAACCGCATACGGCAAACTCCCTGCACCCAACCAGCAACGTGGAGATTTTGGCGAACAAGGGCGGTCCATGATCCAAAAGGGTCTCAACAAGGTAACCGGTGGAGTCGTGACGGCGCTTATGCCGGGAATTGCGGGCGCGATGAACGACAAAGACCGTGCCAAGTTCGCGGAAGGTATTGGCGAGGGCGCAAACCGGTTGGCAAACGATGCCGCCATGTTCTTTGTTCCCGGTTACGGTGGCGCGGTTATGGGTTATCAATTTGCCCCGATGATCGCCGAGTCACTAAAGACCGGTAGTATCAAGCCTCTTCAAGAAGGATTGTACGGGTTCGCCGAAGGGATGGACGTGCTAAGCGACAAACCGTTATACGACCGCATCCAATCCGCAATTAACCTTGTTGCCACGGCGTATGGCATTGGGCATGGTGTTACCGAACTTAGGGCAATGCGCGACAGATTTTCAACGGGTCGTATTACGGCTAAGCAAATTGCCAAAATTGCTAAAGAAGACCCGCGTGTTTACCAAATCTTGACGGAGGCCGGGTACAAGCCGCAAAAAATTGCGTACATTGTTAATCAATCGGCAGAAATTACCGCGCCCGAAGTCAGCAACAAACCCAAGATTACGGGCGCCGAACGCCCCGCGCCCATTCTTGGGCAGTCTCGTGGGGCAACTGTTACGCCAAAACCGACAACGGAATCTACCGTCAGACCTAAGCAAACTTCCCCTGTTCAACCAACCGCCCAACCCGCACCGGCTACTGCTATTGAAGCGACAAACCCGCAACCGGGGAGCAATAAAAAACGAAAAGGGTCTACGCCTGAAACCAAAAAAACTAATCCTAAGTTAATGTCCAACGAAGAGTTTGACCCATCCAAATTAACCGATGAGCAACTTGCGTTGGCAATTAAACGTCAACGAACTGCTTTTGGTGCCACGAAGTCAAAGTATGGGCGTAGCGCTGGAAACGGATCAGGGTTTCGGCCCGCAGCCCTTAAACACGCTCAAATCGCCGCCGACCTTGAAAAGCTATTGGCGGAACAACGAAAGCGGAACACCCAGGGCGCGGCTCCGACTGTGCCCGACCTTTACGACCAGTATTCCAAATTTAAGGATGACGGCGGAGACGGCATAGATTTTTTTGAAGCGCATAACTTGTCCCCAGAAATCCGCAAGCAATTTGCTGACCGATACAAAGAAGAAGGGGACAAGAAATGGATAGAAGAAACAAAGGAAAAATCTGCCCGCCACCGCAAAGCGATAAATGACCCATCTGTTTTGACGGATGAAGAATTGCAAAATGCAATTGATAATCAGAAATCTATTGTAAACAGATCTAAAACTCAATGGGGAACGGATAAATACGGCGAAATCGGATTTAATCCCGCAACCCCCGAACATCCTCAAAACGTCGCCGACCTTGAAAAGCTATTGGCGGAACAACAAAAACGAGGGGCCGCTACCCCCAAACCAGCGGAACCCGTTGTTAAATTGGAAACATCAAATGCTTCACGTAAAACACCGCAAACTAGCCCAACTCAAACTCAAATTGACCAACCATTAAATGGTGGATTGCGCGAACCAACGCCCGTGCGGCCCGTTGAAAGCACTAGAAAAGTTTTAGCGGAAAAATTTGGCGACAATTTGGCCGGGAAACAAAAACCAGATGGTTCTCAAGTTAGTCCGCAAGAATTGACCCTAAGCCAGCTATCTGAACTTCTTGATAAATCGCGCCGACAAATTGAAGCCGCTACTGAGGCTGGAGAAAATTCGGCTATTGCAATGGGTGAACACAACGTAGAGGTTATTCAACGAGAATTAAGGCGTAGGTCTAAATCAAATCCAATTACCCCAAAAGCCAAACCCGCCGGTCTAGAGGCATTGACTGACGACGCGTTGGCCGCGCAACTCAAGAAAGCCGAAAGCGATTTGTTTAACAACGACCCGGCGGTATCGGGTCCTGCGTCTGCACGTCGCAAGCAGCTAGCCGCCGAGGTAGCCCGTCGTCAGTCGTTACCTAAGACGGAACCGGTTGTTGAGGCTAAGCCCGCACCCCAACCGGAACCCGCCCCCGTTGCCCCCGTAGAGGCCGCACAGCCCGCGAAACCGGCTACCCCTGTCGAAACGCCCAAGGCCACGGAAACGCCCGCATTCTCTCCCGAAGACCAAGCCAAGATTGAAATAATCCGGGGCATTATTCGTCGCAACGATGCCGGGAAAGTGATTGGTGAACATGCATCATTTTCCTATGCATCCGCCTTATCTGATGCTGATCTTTTGACAGGGGTCGAGAAAGCCAAGCAGGGCATGGTAGATATGGCTAAAGCTCAACTAAAAGCGCCTTATGCCCGTCACGCGCATAACTTAGAAGTATTACAAGCCGAAATTGAGAAACGAGGAATATCTAAAGAAACCCCAAATGAACAAACCAACCAAGTACGACAAACTCGTCAAGAAACTAGCCAACCAGGGAGCAACGGACCCGAAAGCACTAGCGGCGTCAATCGGACGCAAGAAGCTGGGCAAGGCGGAGTTCCAACGGAGAGCGGCGGCTGGCCGAAAGAAAGCCAGCTAATTGCGCCAAAAGAACCGGTAACCGCTGAATCCGTCGGCGTCAAGTTGGCTACTGGGACCGCCACGCCCGCAACCGGCGGCACCCGCACAAGGGCGTCTGCGCAAGCTAAGGGCACTCCGAACTTTTACGGTAACTCAACCTACAAAGCGGCTATGGGCATTGGCATGGGCGAAGACCAGGCAAGAGCGGCAGGATTTGTCGCTTACAAAACAGCTCGGGAAGCGGAGCGGTTAGGGTTAGACGTACCTTCTGTTGTCGCGTCCGCGTTAAATGACGTAGACCCAACCGGCAAACTGAAGCAAGCGTTTGAATTTGACGACCAGATACTTATCCCAGCCCCCCGCACTGCAAAGGCCATCCTTCCAAAGGGCGTTGGGCCAAAGTCTGGCTACGATACTGGCGGAATGCTTGACGAGATTGAGGCCAAACACCCCAACCCATTTGCATCTGCCGAGACTTGGCAGAGTTTCCTTGAGGACGTTCAGGGGACGATAAAGGGCCGAAACATTCCAAACACGCCAAACCAACTCGTTCGGTACGCCAACGATGCTGACTTTGTGACCAAGGACTTGGAGGGAATATCCCCATCCCAGCGGGACCTTACCAACAAGGGACTGGCGGCGGCTAGGGTTGCAAGAGACTCCTACGACAAGGGCGCGGTCAGCCCCCAGCAGTCGGCAGAGTACTTACTCTGGGGAATCCTGTCTAGGCGAGCATCACCCAAACCGCATGAGACAGCCTTTCTATTGATGGAGAAGGGCGGCGTGGGCCAGTTCATTGATGACGCATTTAAGGGCAAGTTTAACCTAAACAATTACTTGACGTGGGTCAAGCAGACTCTTTCCGGCACGGAAGGGGCAGGTGCCACAGCAAACGCCAACAGTTTTGGTAAAACATTCCTTGCCAAAGTCAACCAGAAAGTGGCCGGTGGACCCCTCAAGGGGAGGACACTCGGGGAGGCGTGGCACGAAGTCATGGCAAACCCGGGGTCAGCCAAGGAGACGAGGCGCGTATTCCAATCCTTGGGCATCTCTGTTGGCATTGACAACAAGGTTCTTGACCTCCTCGGTCTGATTACAGGCAAGACGGACGGCATCCCATTCGACAGGGTCAGGTTCAACGACGCATTTCCCCAAAGGAGTGTCGGTGGGCAGTCGGGCGTCCTCCCATACAGTCAGGCAGAAGTTCAGGGACTTGGGAGCGGACTCCCGGGTGCCGCCTTTTACGAGGGAGTTGAGCGGTCGCTCTCGCCCAATGTGGCTCGCGCATACCGCGACTTAATCGTAAAGCAGTTCCCCGGCATGGGCAGGTGGCACTGGGAAACTTGGGTCAAGAGGTCGGACCAAGAGGTGTCCCACGTCTCGCAAAACATTATTCTTGACAGGAATGCAATTGGGAGCAAGAGTGCCGTCCCCGAGGGAAGGTATGAGGACCGACTGTTTGGCGCGGCGGCGTTCGTGGACGTTGACGGCAAAATCCGTCACGGCATTCCACTGGCGAACGGCAAACACGCTATACTCGACCAAAAGGCACTCAATGAGTTCAAGCAAGCAATCAATGAAGAAGTCGTCCCCAAAGGGTTCAAGCGGACCCAACACACCGACAGCCCTTGGATTGACAACCCAGCCGTTGACAGACGAGCCTACGATGCCGCCGCAACAAGACTCGCCGCCGATGTCAGTGCTAGGACACCTTCTCTCTCTGGGCAGGATTCCGTTCGACGACTCCCCCAGTCAGGAGAACAAGGACTAAAGGGCCTCTACGACCGAGTCGCCAACCAGATCACCCTTATTAAAGGCAATGCTGACATTTCAACCGTTATTCATGAGAATGGGCACGCGCTTAAGGAAATTCTCCTCCAAGGCGAGAACTCCGACCTGATTCGCAAGCTTTACGGCGACTCGGCCGACGTCAAGGGCCACGAGCGGTTTGCTAGACACCTTGAGAATTACTTCAGGACGGGTAAAGCGCCAGACTCCAAGATGGCGCAACTCTTTGAGTCAATCAAGGGGTGGATGCGAGACATCTACACCAAGTGGAGCGGTGGCTCGGCAAACGCAGAAGTCAAAGCCATTTTTGACCGGGTGTACGGCACAAGTGACGCTAGAACCGACGCATTCCTTAAAGCGTTTGATGAAGAGTTTAAAGCCAAATCCCTTGCCGAAGTTTCCGCTAAAGCGCCTAATTCCAAGAAAGCCCCCGCGTTGGTAGAGCCACCTACCATTACCTACCCCAAGCGACCGGCCAAGAAGGTTGAGGCGGCGGGGGAGCCTGCGCCTAACGTTTCGCAAAATCAACCAAGGGAAGGGGTCAGCGCCGAAGGTAATCGCTTTACTGAAGAGCGCATGAACCCGAATGACATTCTTGTCAAAGAGGGGATGCAATTTAAGCGTCACGGGATCACGGACAAGGAAAATGCGGTCACTGACCAACTTAAAGGCGCTTCCGTTTACGACCAAGCCGCTCCGTCAATCAGTGTTTGGGAAGCAAAAGACGGCAAGCGTTACGTTATTGACGGGCATCACAGACGAGAACTTGCGATTCGGGCCGGGGCAAAAGACGTGCCGGTTCATGTCTACCGCGAGTCCGATGGCGTCAGTTTTAACGATGCTCGCGACTTAGGCGTACTCAAAAACCTAAAGGACGGGAAAGGAACTCCGCTAGATATTGCCGTCGCCTTATCAAACCTCAAATACACTCCCGAGGGGCTAAAAAAAGTCGGCGTCAGCAACCGGTCTACTCTTGCCCGTCAAGGTTCGGCGCTCGCTTCGCTTCATCCCGACGCATTAAAGTTTGTCGCGGACGGCAAAGTGTCCGAAGAAGTTGGCGCGGGCATTGGATCGGTGGAAATGGATCGCGTTCGCCAAATCGCGGCGATGAATGAAGCCAAAAATAAACCAGGCATCATCAAGACCGAATCCGAAGCTAGGCGACTTGCCGAACGCATTAGCAAGATGCCCGAAAAGGCGCGAAGCGGCAACGATCAAGGGTCGATGTTTGACGACGTTCTTGACCCCGAGCTAGCCATTGCCGAAACCGCTAAGCTTGAAGATTCGGTCGTGCGTTCGTTGTTGCAAGACAAACGACTTTCTGAAGCTATTTTGAAAGGGCGAGCGCACGGGGAAACGGTAGTTGATTCCGATGCCCAAGCAAATGCCGCCCGAATCTCTGAGTTTGCCCATAAAGCATTGGGCACCGACCGCGAAGCCGCCCAAGCCTTAGAAGATGCCGCCCATGAATACGCCCAAAACCCGACCAACGAAGCCCTTGCCAAAGCCCGCGCAAAGGTTCTCCCCATCGCCCGCGCCGCAGCCGAAAGAAAGCTCGCAGAACTCTTCCCCCAACGAGGACAGAATTCGGGACGGGAATCACTGGACGTTCCAGCAGGTGTTCCCGGCGAAGTAGCGCCGACTTCGTTGCTGGACGTTGCGCCTGAAAAGCCCAAGGCCGAAGACCTCAAACTGTCGGCGGATCAACCGAAGCCCAAAAAGAAAGAGGCCAATCCGGTTGGCAAGCAAACTTCAATGACGGAGTTGGGCGCGGAGGCGGATGGGCAACCGGCGTTGACGGAGTCCGCTTCACAAACGCCTAAAGAGCAAGCCAAAAAGAAAGTTAAGATCGAGGAAGACAATACCGCGCCGGTAGGGAAAGGTGTGTGGGCGTCATCGCTCACTGACAAGCAAAGATGGGACACGCTAGAAACCCTTAATGATTCATATCGCGGCGACAACGACTTAGGCGAGCAGGCGGAGCAAGTTGAAAAGGTTAAGAAAAATGGTAGCACTTACTTGGCTTACCTTCCCAACCAGCGGTCCCACATGGTTCGGTCGGATCACACTGGTTCGCTTGTCCGTCACTTCATTTTGACCCCATATGGTCGCGCCCACGTCTCTGAAGTGTTTCCCGGCCTTTCCGAAAAAGTGCTGGCAGACCTTGATGCGGCATTGCAAGTTGGTGACGTGGATGCGATGGCTAAGAAGGCTGGGTACAAGGATGCCGCGCAAATTCTTGATATACGGGCTGCAAGAACTTTCACGAAAAACCTTGAAGGCGCGGTTGCTACTTACGTTCGGAAGACGAAAACCCCCCGCAAACCCAACTTCATCAAGGTCAATCAGCGCACTCCGTCACTCGTCTTGAAGGCGTTGCGGGCATCGGATGAATGGGTGCTGAAAGATGCCCCGAAGGTAGACCTCAACGGCGTCCCGCCATCATGGGACTTCATGGCCGCGCATCCTGAGTGGGTACAGGATTCCCTGAAGGCAATTAAGGATGGGGAATCGTATTCGGGTAGTGTCCGTGAGCGGTTGATGGCGTTTGATCGATTGGCTGAAAAGTCTAAATCAACTCCAGCCCCGGCTAAGCGAGCGACCGCTTCCGAGTCTAGCAGTTCCTTTGATCCTACGCTATCAAAAGGAGATAAAGTAATTGTCCGAAACCCACTTAACGGGTTAGAGCAAACGTTTGAGTACCGTAGCGGAAACGAAGCGGGCAAGTCGGTTGTTTGGGACGGGAAAAAGGAGTCATATTTCCCAACTGAATGGATTCGACGTGAAGAAAAACCGACAACGCCCAAAGAGCAAGCCAAAGCCAACCTTGAACAGTCCGGTAAAAAGGTAAAGACCGCAAGCAATAACGCGTCCCGTCGTGCCCGTGGTCGTCAAGCTGGTTCGTTTGTCCCGCTAGACCCTGAGTACATGGCGGCATTGGTTGACCACGCTAAGAACTGGGTCGCCTACGGTAAGGCGTCGGCCAAAGAATGGCTAGAAGGGCTTCGAAAGCAGGAAGGTGACGAGGCGGCGGATGAGGTTGCGCCTTACCTTGACGAAATCTGGGCCAAAGCGGGCGGAAAGGTTGTCGGAATCGTTAAACCGCCCGAACCTCAAGCAGAAAAGATTACGGGTGGCGGCGAAACCGTTAGAACTGGGGAGAATCCTAGCAAAACGGTAGCGGAGACACCTAAGCCCGCAAAGCCCACCCCTTTTACCGGCACTTTGGAATCCGTGGTTACCGGGGACAAGATTAAGGCGGGGGAAGCGACTACGCCCAAGAAACGGGTTAGGGCTTCGGAGACGGAGACGAACACCCCCAATAAGCGACCGGAAAAGTTCGCAAGCTCCAACGCATCGACGAACGCAACGCGTGAAGCGGTTGGGTTATCGGAGGCCGAAAAGCTAGGTAAACAGACTCGGGCGAAGATTGACGAGCAAGTAGCGGATGCGGGGCACACGCCGGACGCCATTGACGCACACGCGGCAAGTATCAACCAAGCCGCCCGAAGCGGCAAAGAAGTACCGGCCACCACGACGTCTATGCAGTCGGCAATGAACAAGCGGGTGGCCGAATCGGCCAATACCGTGATGCGGACCTTAGATGATCTATCCAAGGTTGAACCGGGTACTCCCGAGGCGCAACGGTTAATCGCCGAACGCGAAATTGCGGCGGCACGGGTAGACGACCTTTCCCAAGCCCTAAATTACAGCGGTACGGCAACGGCAACGACTCTTGGTTCCCGAAACTTTGCTATCCGTGACGACTACACCCCCGGCGGTCTTTACCGTCGGTTTGTGATGGCGCATGGCGGGAAGTTGACAACGGAACTTGAGAAGAAGGTTCAGGCAATGGGGAACGAGATTGAGGTGCGACAGAAAGCCTACGACGAAGCCGTAGCCGCCCACCAGGAAACCCAGAACAAGTTAGCGGAAAGCGAGAACAAGCGGGCGGACGCGGAACGAAGAGCAACGGAAGCAGCGGCGGTAGATCGGGCTAACCAAATTCGACGAGATTACGAGTCTCGATCTCAGGGCCGAAAAGTCAACAAGGCAGATGTTCGGATTCGCCAAAAAGAATCTTTGTCGAAAGGCTTGAAAGCTATTCTTGGGCAGTCGGCACCTCTTGGTCCGGGTCAAGCGTTGTCGGATGCGGCTCCGCACATTTTGGATTACGTCAAGGCGTCATTGGAGGGAAGCAAACTAACCCTTGATGAAGTGTCCGACAAGTTGGTAACCGAGTGGAACGCAATGGTTGCCGAAGCGGGATACGGAGAAGACAAGAAGCTCACCAAACGCGACGTACTGAATGTTTTGGCTGGCAAGGTAAAACGAAACCCAACCGAAGCCCGCGTTAAAAGCGACCTGCAAAAACTCAAGGACGAAGCCCGAACCGTTCTCTCCAATGAAGTCAAAGCCCAACAAGCAAAGGTCAAAGCGGCGGAAACGATTGAACGGGAAGCGCAGTTGTCCGTAGACCGTGCGGAAAAAGAGAAGGTCATTGCGTCGGAATTTGCCGAACGCAAGGCAAAGCAAGCCGAAGCCAAAGCCGACGCAGACAGGGCGCGGGAAGATTTTCGGCAAGCAATGAAAGCGCACCGGGCGCAAGAAAAGGCGGATCGCGTGGCGGCTGGTAACCAATCGCGCGAATTGAAAAAACAAGCGGCGGCGGAAGCAAAGGCCGCGCGTAAAGCCTACGCCGATTACCTTAACAAGTCGGGGCTAGCGGAACGGGTGCGGCTCATGAACCAGCTACAACGCCTAGAGGCCAAACTTAAACAAGTTGGTCCAAACCCCAAAACTGCCAAGCCGCCATTAACCGACCCCGAAGCTATTCGCATTAAGGGTGAGATCAACGCCATTAACGCAGGGTTGCGGGCAGCCAACCGGCAAGCCCAAACCGCTACCGAAATGGCTCAAGTGCGCCGAATGCAACGGCAACGCGACGCACTCCAAAAAAGGCTAGAAGCCATTGGACCGGAAAAGCCTAAGAACGGGCAACCGCTTACAAACGCCGAAGCTATTCGCATCCGCAACGACATTGAGGCCATTAAACGTAAATTAGCTCAAGACGCAAAAGACCGTAAGGCCGCGTTCAATGACATGACCAAGCGTGACCGGGTACAAAAGCGCATTGACGCGTTGCAGTCTCGATTGGATTTTGTGGGACCCAAGCCACCAAAGAAACCTAACGTCATGGATGACCCGGCGGTTAGGGACTTGAAGATTAAGCTTGAAGCCAAGAAGAATCAGGCGGCTCAAGCAGAGCGGCAATTGCAGGATGAGGCAGAATTTAGGGCATTGTCTAAGTTTGGCAAGATTGGCCGGTATGCGCAGGACATTATCGGAATCCCGCGAACGATAAAAGCGTCTATTGATATGTCGGCCCCGTTGCGGCAAGGTATTTTCTTTTCGTTCACGCGTCCCATTACGACGCTCAAGACGCTTCCCGATATGTTCAAGGCGTCTTATTCGCGGGAAGGCGCGGATCAGGTCATTGGGCGTGTTCGATCTAACGAACACTTTGAATTGGCGCTGGCATCCAAGCTACACCTTGACGGCATCAATGCCCCGCAAGGCGGCGAGATGTTCCCGTCTCAATACCTAACCAAGAATCCCGTTATTGGCGGTGTAACTATTCCCAACCCCATCGGTGGCAGTGAGCGAGCGTACGGTGCTTTTCTTGCCCGTACGCGCATGGACGTGTTTGCGCAACTGGTGGATTCCTTGGGCGGAAAGAACATATCCAAAGAACGCGCGGACATGATCGCGGAATACGTAAACACCGCTACCGGAGTCGGAACGGGTGAACGGGCAACCGCACTCAAAAAACTAACAGGTCAAGCCTTATTCGCTCCTGGGTTCTTGGCATCGCGGTTTAAGCTTGCGACCGGTACCCCGTTCTGGAATGCGGTACTCAACAAAGACGCGGCGCTTGCGGCAAAGATTGGGGGCGATTACGCAAAGTTTGCGGCGGTGTTGGGGGGTTTAGCGGTATTGGCCGGAGCTAACGGGGACCCTAGGTCTAAGAATTTCCTTAAAGCCAAAATCGGAGACCGAACGCTAGACTTGTCGGGCGGCACCGCGCAAACTACCCGACTTATTGCTCAGATGCTCGCGGGCGTTAACACGGCACGTAAAGGCGGCGAGGTTGATTGGGGCGGAACTTTGGGGCGGTTTCTAGAGGGAAAGATGGCCCCTATTCCCGGCACGACGTACGCACTACTCAAAGGTGAAGCGTTTGGAAAACCGTACAACCTTAACACAACCGAAGGGCGGATTAACATTGCATCCAACCTAGCCGAACCGCTATACCTTAACTCTTTGAGGGAAATCATGGCCGACAAATCAATCTCGGATGCCGACAAGGCGTTCATTTTGGCAATTGGGCTGTTTGGCTACGATACCAACGAAGCAATTACGCCTAAAGATGAAGGGCGGAAGAGAACCGGCGACAGAACTCGTGGTCGCGACCCGCGAATCAAGGATAAGTCCAAATCGGATTCCACGAAGAACTTCTTTGGCTTGTTGCCGCCGGTTAAAGACTAAACCGCCTAACACTTCCCGTTTTGTTAGACGTTTTACGGGCATTGTGTGTAAATCCTGCGAGAACCACAACCAACCCGTTTGGTTTGGGATATAATTGGCTTGGAGTCCCAATAGACATGAAAAAATCTACGTGCAAACCCGCAGTTAAGGTCACCGTCAAAGTTAAGGCTAAGGCTAAGGCTAAGGCTAAGGCTCCTATGTCCAAGGGCTATATGGCTGGTATGTCTGGCATGGCCGGGATGTCCGGGATGGACAAAATGGGCAAGATGGGCAAAATGGACGCGGCGGCGGATAAGGCAGCGGACATCAAGCAGGACAAGGCGCTGATCGCCAAAATGATGGCCAAGAAAAAGGGTAAGTAAATGCCAAGTCAGCAGGGCACATTTTCCAACATTGTACAGGCGACGCCCGCGCCGTACACCATTTTGGATTACACGGACGGCACGTACAACTATTACGGGTACGCCGATCCAGGCTCAAGTACGACTGACTCCACGTCAACCAGTTGGCGCTGGCAACGTGTTCGAATTGCGGCGGCAACGGGCACCATTACCCCGCTTGTTCAATGGACCGGACCCATGTTTAACCAAAACGCGTTAAGCCCCGCAAGCAAAACCTACTCCTAATGCCAGTTACTTTTCAGCCCCTCGTGCCTTATCAGTTTACCGACGTGCCGTACGGCGGGATTCCTACGGCGGTCGCTTCCCCTAGCGGGTTTCCGGGCATTACTCAGAACGTCACCATTTACCGGTTCCCTAACGGTGGGTTTGGTACGAACTTTGACCCG
>Ga0209400_1002465_pt1 | contig 14008 bp, 3 predicted proteins | sample M_130807_EF_Meta_FD_187313 | JGI IMG/M metagenome (GOLD analysis project Ga0209400, IMG submission 187313) | Freshwater microbial communities from Lake Montjoie, Canada to study carbon cycling - M_130807_EF_MetaG (SPAdes) (version 2) | ecosystem: Environmental > Aquatic > Freshwater > Lake... | reverse complement strand
CGCCCGCTTCGACCTTCGCGGCATCCCGCCCATGCCCGCCGGCATCCCGCAGATCGAGGTGGAGTTCCTGGTGGACGAGAACGGGGTCCTCTCGGTGACCGCCGCCGAGCGCCGCAGCGGCCGCCGGGCGTCCATCCAGGTGGTGCCAACCTACGGCCTGACCCCCGCGGACGTCGACCGGATGGAGGCGGAGAGCTTCGCCCACGCCCGGGAGGACATGCAGCGGCACCGGGTGGTTGACCTGGTGGCCAACGCCCGGCTGGACCTCAAATGGATCTCCGACGCCCTGGCACGGGTCCGGGACGAGCTGGAACCGACCTACCTGGCGGAGATGGAAACCTCCATCATGGCCCTGAAGGGCCATATTGCGGCCGCAGAGCACGATGCGCGGGCGGTGGACGCCAACGCGTTCCAGCAGGCCAAGGAGGCGCTTGACCGCCTCAGCGTGCGGGTCCACGAGGTGGCCATCACGCGCAGCCTGCGCTCCGGCGCGGCCGACACGCGGCCCGGTTGAACCTCCTGCGCGCCGCCTGCCGGGGGCGGCGGCGGAACCTGCGGTGATTTTACTTGTGGAGCCGTGCGACTTTCCTATCATTCGCTCCTTGGCGGCGGTGACTTGCCCGCGCGCCCTTCCATCGATGGCAGACACACTCACCGAATCATCGTCCACCGCTCCCGCAAGCCGCCCGCGTCCCGCACGCGCGGCGACCGAACTCGGATGGAGCGTGGAGGAGTCCGCTTCGCTGTATTCGATCCGCAACTGGGGCAAGGGATTCTTCGACGTCAACGCCGCCGGTCACGTGGTGGTGCGCCCGACGCGCAACCCGGCCGTCGAGGTCGATCTCTACGAAGTGGTCGCGGGCATGCGCGAGCGCGGCTTCCGCACGCCGGTGCTCCTGCACTTCAGCGACCTCCTCAAGCAGCGCCTCACCGACATCGCCGACGCGTTCCGCGGTGCCATCCTGGAGCACGGCTACCACGGCACCTACCAGGGCGTGTTCCCGGTCAAGGTGAACCAGCAGCGCCGCGTGGTCGAGGAAGTCCGTGACGCGGGCAAGGGCCTCGGCTTCGGCCTCGAGGCCGGCAGCAAGCCCGAGCTCCTCGCCGTCATGGGCATGACGAGCGACACGCCGGATCGCCTCATCATCTGCAACGGCTTCAAGGAGGAGCGCTACATCGAGTTCACGGCGCTCGCCAAGAAGCTCGGCCGCAACATCATCCCGGTCATCGAGAACATCACCGAGCTCAAGCTCATCCTGCGCTTCTACGAGCAGCACGGCGTGCGCCCGACCATCGGCGTGCGCGTCAACCTCGCCGCGCAGGGTGCCGGCCGCTGGCGCCACTCGAGCGGCCTGAAGGCCAAGTTCGGCCTCAGCATGAACGAGGTGCTCGAGGTGCTCTCGATCCTGCGGTCCAAGGGCATGGAGGACTGCCTGCAGCTCCTGCATTGCCACATGGGCAGCCAGATCCACGACATCCGCCAGGTGAACCAGGGCATCAACGAGCTCGCGCGCGTCTACACGCAGCTGGCCAAGTCCGGCGCCGGGATGAAGTACCTCGACATCGGCGGCGGCCTGGGCATCGACTACGACGGAAGCCAGACCAGCTTCGAGTTCTCGATGAACTACACGCTGCAGGAGTACGCCTCCAACGTCGTCTACAAGATCATGACGGTCTGCGACGAGGAGGGCGTCACCCACCCGACCATCGTCAGCGAGTCCGGCCGCGCCATGGTGGCGCAGCAGAGCGTGCTGGTGTTCGACGTGCTCGGCGCCAACCGCCTCGACCGCTACGTGGCCCCGGACAAGCTGCCCGCGCCGCCCGCCGGCGAGACCGAGCTGCCGCGTCCGCTCGTGGACATCTACGACGTCTACAAGACCATCAGCGAACGCCGCCTGGTGGAGAACTACAACGACCTCCTCGAGGACCGCGACGAGGCCCTGCGCCTCTTCAGCGTGGGCCTGATGAGCCTGGAGCACCGTGCGCTGGTCGACAGCATCTTCTGGGCGTCGTGCGCCAGGATCCGCGACATCGCCCGCAGCATGAGCCGTCCGCCCGAGGAGCTCGGCGACCTCGAGAGCGCGCTCAGCGACACGTACTTCTGCAACCTGTCGATCTTCCAGAGCATGCCCGACGTCTGGGCCATCAACCAGCTCTTCCCGATCGCGCCGATCCATCGCCTGGGCGAGCGTCCCACGCGCAAGGCCACCATCGCCGACCTCACCTGCGATTCCGACGGCAAGATCGACCGCTTCGTGGACGACCACGACGTCAAGAAGTGGATCGAGCTCCACGACTTCGACGAGGGCGAGGAGTACCTGATCGGCGGCTTCCTGGTGGGCGCCTACCAGGAGACGCTCGGCGACCTGCACAACCTGTTCGGCGATACCCACGTGGCCCACGTCAAGATCGACGAGCAGGGCGAGTGGTGGATCGACGAGGTCATCGAGGGCGACGCCGTGCGCGACGTCCTCAGCTACGTCCACTACGACCTCGCGCGGCTCTTCTCCGAGGTCCGCCGCGAGTGCGAGAAGGCCGTGGTCAACAAGCAGATGACCGTCGCCGAGAGCCAGGGCCTCCTGAAGGCCTACGAGGCCGGGTTGTCGGGGTACACGTACCTCGAGACCGAGAGCCGGTGAGGCGGGGGGCGGGGCTTTCGCCCGTTCGCTGCGCAGCTTCCTGCCGGGCTTGATTGCCGCGGGCTGATCGCCGCGGGCTGATCGCATTGATTGAATCAAGCAGCCCGGAGAGGTGATTCCTCTCCGGGCTGTTGCTTGCGATCGATCCGGGCGCGTACCGTCAGCCGTCCCAGTTGGTCAACAGGCGGCCCAGATCCGCACCGTTGATGATGCCATCTCCGGTGATGTCGCCGATCGGCGGGTTGATCTCGCCCCACAGGGCCAGCAGGAGTCCGAGATCCGATCCGCCGATCTTGCCGTCCAGGTCGAGATCGCCCCTTGCATACTCGCACGTATCGGGGATGCCGTCCTGGTCATCGTCCGTCGCGCCCGTTGCGATGTCGCAGCGATCCGGGACGCCGTTGGTGTTGCAGTCGGGCTCGACGCCTGCGGCAATGTCGCACGAGTCGGGGCGTCCGTTCGCGTTGCAGTCCGGCGTGGCTCCCGATGTCACTTCGTAGTCGTCCGGGAGTCCGTTTCCGTTGCAATCGCCGTCGCAGGCATCGGGAATGCCGTTGAGGTTGAGGTCGGGAGTGCCGTTGGCGATGTCGCAGCTGTCCGGGATGCCGTTCCCGTTGCAATCCGGCGCTGTTCCGCCGGCAATGTCGCACGCGTCGGGGGTGCCGTTCTGGTTGCAATCGGGAGTCAGGCCCTGCACGATCTCCCACGCATCCGGCAACTGGTTGCCGTTGCAGTCGCCCTTGCACTCGTCCGGCACGCCGTTCCCATCGACATCCGCGCTGGTTCCGGAGGAAACGTCGCACGAGTCCGGGATGGAGTTGGAGTTGCAGTCGAGCGCCGTACCGGATTCCAGGTCGCACTGATCCGGCAGGCCGTTGCCGTTGCAGTCCGGCACCGTACCAGCGGCGATTTCGCAGGAGTCGATCACCCCGTTTGCGTTGCAGTCGCGGCCGCCCCCTGCGAGGTCGCATCCGTCAGGCACGCCGTTGCCGTTGCAGTCCGGCGAGGTGCCGGCGGACACCGAGCAGGCGTCGATGACTCCATCCAGATCGCAGTCGAGGGCCGGTGAACCGGCGATGTCGCAGGAATCCGGCGTCCCGTTGGCATTGCAGTCCGCCACCGTGCCGCCCGCCACCGTGCAGGCATCCGGGCGTCGATCCAGGTCGCAGTCGGCCTGGCTGCCGGAGGCGATCTCGCATAGATCGCTCGTGCCGTTGGTGTTGCAGTCGCCCGCGGCAGTGAGCACCCGGACATTGATCCGTGCGGAGGTGGTGCACTCTGCGGCATTGACCGTTGACGAAGCCACCAGCGTCACCACGGCGGTGGAATCGGGGACGAAACCGTTCCATGTCGCCGCGGGAATCCGGAGGGTGGCGCGGTCTGGCGTCGTCGGGCAGTCGGATCCACCGGCAACGAAGAGATTGCCGGCGGGGTTGCCGTTCACCTTCACGGTGACGAACTCGTTCGCCGCGCCGAGGTCGCCGCGGATCGCCACCGTCACCACGGCATCCGCGGTGGCCGGCGACAGCCCCGTGAGCCGAGCTTCCGCGGGCGCGCCGGCACCGAAGGGCGCCACCAGCCCGGACGCGCCGCGTACCGACCGGTCCTGGCACTCGTCGAGGATTCCGTTGGAATCGCAGTCCACGGCCCCGGCGAGCAGCTGGTCCGCGTCCAGGATGCCGTCGTCGTTGCAGTCCGACTCGCACTCGTCGAGGAGGCCGTCGCCGTCGCTGTCGAGGCCGGTGCCAGCGAGCACGTCGCAGGGATCCGGGACGCCGTTGCGGTTGCAGTCCGGTGCAGTTCCGGACGCGATCTCGAAGTCGTCGGGGAGGTGGTTGCCGTTGCAGTCCGGCTCGCAGGCGTCGATCCTCCCGTCGGAATCCACGTCCGTGGCTGTCCCGGCGTAGATCTCGCACTCGTCGAGCTGGCCGTTGTGGTTGCAATCGGTCACCGTTTCGCACGCATCGCCGGTGCCGTCCTGGTTGCAGTCGGCCTGGTTGGCGTTTGCGACCGCGTCGCAGTTGTCGACGCAGTCCGGAACCGCATCCGAGTCGGTGTCGGTGTCCGGTTGTCCGCATCCGCATGCGCCTGGGGCGGTCTTCAGGGCGTCCGCCGGGCAGGCATCGCGGCAGTCAGGCGTGCCGTCCGAGTCCGTATCGGTCTCGGGCTGGCCGCATCCGCACTGCCCAGGCGAGGTCTTTGACGCGTCGTTCGGGCATGCATCGACGCAGTTCGCGGAACCATCTCCGTCGGAATCCGTGTCGCTCTGTCCGCAGCCACATGCGCCGGGGGATGTCTTCGCCGAGTCGGAAGGGCAGCCATCGAGACAGTTCGGCACGCCATCGCCATCGCTGTCGGTGTCCGGCTGTCCGCAACCGCAGCTGCCCGGCGAAGTCTTGTACGGGTCATTCGGGCATGCGTCGACGCAGTTCGCAGTGCCGTCGCCGTCGCTGTCGGTTTCCGGCTGCCCGCATCCGCAACTGCCGGGCGCCGTCTTGCTGGGATCATTGGGGCATCCATCGCATGCATTGATGGTGCCGTCCTGGTCGCTGTCGAGATCGCATTCGTCCGGGACTCCGTTGGAATTGCAGTCCCGGCTGCTACCGGAGGCAATGTCCTGGGCATCGTCGATCTGGTTGTTGTTGCAGTCGTTGCAGAGCTCGCTGATGGAGTTCTGGTCGTTGAACCACCCGCCGGAGACGTCCGCGCCAGGATTGCCGCAGAAGGTCGATCCGTACACGTTCGGCACGTTGGATCCTTCGGTCGCCAGGGCACTTCCTGACGGGGCCGTGTTCTGGCGGAAGTCGCAGGTGATGAAGAATCCCGGAGAGTTGCTGCAATAGACGGCACCGCCGGCATTGGAAGCCGCGTTCGCGCGGAAGCGGGTGCTGCGGATGTTCGGCTGCGAGTTTCCGGTCAGGTACACGCCACCGCCGCGCAGTGCGCCATTGAGCTCGAAGTCGCAGTCGACGACCTCGCCGTTGCTCGTCTGCTCGTAGTACACGGCGCCGCCCCATGCCTCGCCGGATGCGTTGCTGGTGGCGGAATTGCTGATGAAGTCCGTGGAGCTCAGGCGCGGATTGCTGAGCGCCGCCCAGAAGGCGCCGCCCGCGGAACGGCGACCGCCGTTGCTGGTGGTCTCCGCAAGATTCGCCTCGTAGCGGCAGCCCTCGTGCGTGCTGTCGCTGTTCCAGTCCCAGGTTGCGCCGCCGAGCGCATACCGGGTGCCACCGCCGTTGCCGGTGGCGCGCGCGATGTTGCCGGTGAACGTGCAGTTCAGGAAGGTCTTCGGCGGGTTGGCGCCTGAAGTGTTGCAGTCAAGGATGGCAACGGCGCCGCCGTAACCAAGCCGGTCCGCACTGTCTCCGGTGCTTTGCGCCAGGTTCCCGTTGAAGGTGCATCCGGAGAAGGAGAGATTGGTGCAGTTGGTGGCGTAGGCCGCGCCACCGCGGTGATCGCCTCCGCCGAGTGCCCGGTTGTCCCGGAAGACGCAGCCGACGAACCTGGGCGTGCCGCCGACCATCTTGGCGGCGCCGCCGTCATCGTTGGCGGTGTTGTTTCGGAATTCCACACGGGTAAGCGTTGGATTGGCGTTGGTCCACATGCCGCCGCCGGTGGCAAAGGCGGTGTTCTGCTGGACGAGGCAGTCGGTGATCTGTGCGCTTGAAGGGCTCTCGATTCGCAGTGCGGCACCATCCGCGACGGCGTTGAAGAGGAAGCGGCAGTTGCGGATCACCGGCGATGCGTTCTGGATGTAGAGCGCATACCCGCCCTGTGCGTACCAGAAGGTGAAACCATCCACCACGGTGCTTGAGGTCTGTCCGCCGTTGATGGCCAGGAGCGTTCCGTTGATGCCGTTGCCGTCGATGTAGGTGACGTCGGCCCCTCCCACGGACTTCAGCGTGACTTGCTTGTTGCCGAGGTTGAACTTCTCGTAGTAGGCCCCGGGAGCGATGTAGATCGTGTCGCCATTGACGGCAGCGTTGATTGCGGCGGTGATGTTCGGATACTCGAACGGCACCAGGCGTGCAGAGGTGAGCTCGCACTCGTCGGGCGTGCCGTTGGCGTTCGAATCGAGGCTCACGGACGAGGCGATGTCGCAGGAGTCCGGTCGGCCGTTGCCGTTGCAGTCCGGGGCGGTGTTCGCGGCCAGTTCGTACGCGTCCGGGGTGCCGTTCCCGTTGCAGTCGCTCTGGCAGGAGTCGGGAACCCCGTTCGAATCGACGTCGGTTGCGGTTCCGTTGGCGATTTCGGTGGCGTCCGGAATGCCGTTGCTGTTGCAGTCCGTCGAGCACTGTGCCGACGTGACGTTCCCGGATCCGCCCAGGATCGATCCGGCGATGGTGTCGGTCTGGTTGCCGCAGAACGAGCTGTTGACGATGAATGGCAGGTTGGTGCCAGTGCCTGCGGTCTTGACGGCGCCACCGCTCGGCGCGTTGTTTGCCTCGAACGAGCAGCCGATGACGTACGGAGTGCTGGCGTTGTCCACATACATTCCGCCGCCGCCGGAGACGGCGACGTTCTGCCGGAAGCCCGTGCTGACCACGTACGGTTCGCTGTTGCGGATGAACAGGCCGGCGCCATTCGCCGCATCGCAGCCGGTGATCGTGCAGTACGAGAATCCGGGCCGGGAGATGTTCTCCATGTACACGGCGCCGCCGAGGGCGTCCGTGTTCGTCGGGAGGGCGCGGCCGTCATCGAAGACGCAGCGGACGAAGTCGGTGTCGCTGTTCCAGAGATAGGTGCTGCCGCCGTAGCTCTGCCTGCCGCCGTTGCCTGCGGTCTCGGCCTTGTTGTTGGTGAATCGGCAATCGGTGTAGAGCGCGTCGCTGTCGTATTCCCAGGTGGCGCCGCCGTGCGCGTATCGCGTGCCGCCGCCATTGCCGGTGGAAAGGGCGTAGTTCCCGGAGAAGTTGCAGCGGGTGTAGCGCGGTGTGCAGCCAATGAATCCCGTGGCGCCGCCGCGCGTGGGGCGATCGCCATTGTCGCCGGACGACAGCGCGCGGTTGCCTGTGAAGTCACAGTCGGTGAAGTTCACGACCGCTCCGCCTTCGCCGTACACGGCGCCACCCCGGTGGTCGCCGCTTCCCTGGGCGATGCAGTTGGTGAAGTCGCAGTTGGTGAAGGTGCGGGTGCCGCCGGTGAGCCAGATGGCGCCGCCGTTTGATGCATCCGTCTTGCAACTGTCAAACGTAGTGTTGGAGAAATTGAATGTTGAGCCCGAAGCGTCAGAGATTGCTCCGCCATTATTGCCGCTCACGCATCCTTCAAAGCGACATCCGTTCAACGTCAGCGCGGAGTTACTGGTGCTCCGAATGGCTCCGCCGTAATCCGGTGCAGTGGAGCCTCGCACTGTGGAGTTCGTCAGCGTCACGGAGCCGCCATCCCGGAAAATCAGCCCTCCGCTCGATTCGCCGACATTGCCAGGTCCACCATCGAACTGGCGTGCGATTTTGCAATCCTGAAACGTACTCCCGCTGATCGAGAGCGTGGCGCCGGTGGTGACGAAGAACGCGCCACCGTATGCCTGCGCGTAGGCATCGAAGTTGCCGGCGCCATTCGCGCGAGCGGAAGCCTTCGCGCCGGTGACCGAGCACTCCTCAATCGTTACTGCCGCATTGCCTTCGAGCCATCCGATTCCACCTCTTGCGTCGGCGACGTAATAATGGTCCCCGCACATGTCGCCGTAGATGAGCGCTTGGGAGTAAGCGGCATCGTCGGTAGATACGCATCGTCGCAAGGAAATGCTCCCCCCGACAGCTGCGAACAATCCGCCTCGGCTATAGAAGAAGCGACCGAGGTTGCAGCACTGGCAGTATCCAATGTTCTCGAAGAGGATGTTCGCCCGGTTGCCGCTTGTTATGCAGTCGGTCAAGCTGACCGTGGAACTGACCGCATAGACTCCCCCTCCCATTGCAACATACGTCCCGCCTGGATATCCGGTGTTGTTCGGCCGTTCAGCACGATTGCCAGTGAGTGTGCAACCTGATGCCGTAAAGGATGAGTTTTCCACGTAGACGGCGCCGCCGCGGAATTCACCGAAATTGGCGACGTTGGTAGTGAACTGACAACCCTCAAACGTCACATTCGCGCCTGCGCGCACGTGTGCGCCGCCGCCTTTGCTGGCCTGGTTGCTGACGAATCGGCAGTTCTTGATCACCGGGCTTGAGCCGCTGATGTAGATGCCGCTGTCGAGCCCGTTGCGGACGGTGAAGCCCTCGATGATCGTCTGGTTGGTTTCGCCCTCGTCGCAGTTGACGACGACGCCACCTTGACCTTGGGGATCGATGAATGTGGCCGCCGGTCCGAGCTCGCTCTTGAGGTGGATGCGTCGTCCGCGCAGGTCGACACGAGCGTTGTAGGCGCCTGCGCGTACGAGCACCACGTCGCCGTTGGCCGAGGCATCAATGGCCGCTTGGATCGAGCCGTATTGGTCGGGCACGATCCTGGTTTCTGCAACCGCGGTCGCGGAAACGGAGAGGAGGGCGGCCACGGCATAGAACGCGACGAGGTTCGTCTTCATTTGGTGCTCCGGAAAGTTGCGCCGTATCGGGGGCGCACCCGTGAAAGCGGAATTTATCGCTGCCGCGTATCGCGCGTGCGGGGAAATATGCAGAAAGCGCCCCGGCCATTCGATGGAAGTCCATCGCTGGCTGGACTTTCCGGCCGCTGTTGGCTCGTGTTGTCGTCTTCCGCTTCCCGTTCGATCCAGTGCGCTGTTTTGGGGTAGTGGAGGTCGGGTGGCATGGGCGGCTGGCACTTGTGTGCTCGGGTCGGAATCCCGATTTCACTGCGCTTTCACGGCAACCCGGCGTGCCACGCCCGGTATTCCCGGCATGTCCGCCTGGCGCGTGATTCCCGCCGCGGTTGCTGTCGGCATCGGCTTGGCCGTTGCCGCGGCGGTGGTGTTTCCGGGTTCTGGCGGGGGGCGTCCGGTGGGGCCGCAGTCGGTGGCGCTGGCAGCCGCCGAGCCCGGGGCGGGTGCCCAGTCCGTGACGGCGCTCGCCGTCCGTGCCTCCGAGCCCATCCGCTTCGGTCGCGACGTCCGACCGATCCTCTCCGACCGCTGCTACCTCTGCCACGGGCCCGACCGCGCCAAGCAGCAGGCCGGCCTGCGGCTCGACTCCTTCGACGCCGCCACGGCGAAGCGCAAGGATGGCGCGGCCATCGTTCCGTTCCAGCCGGACAAGTCGCTCCTGGTGCAGCGGATCATCGCCACCAGCCCCGGCAAGGTGATGCCTCCGCCCGACAGCGGCAAGCACGCGGTGTCCGAATCGGAGCGTGCCATCCTCCGGCAGTGGATCGCCGAGGGCGCCAACTACGAGCAGCACTGGTCGTTCGTGCCGCCGTCGCAGCCCGCGGTGCCCGCGGTGCGCGACGCAGCGTGGGCCCGCACGCCGATCGATCGCTTCGTGCAGGCGCCGCTCGAGCGCGCCGGCATCGCACTCGGCGCCGAGGCCGACCGCGCCACGCTCTGCCGCCGCGTGTACCTGGATCTCACCGGCCTGCCGCCGAGCCCCGAGGAGACCGCGTCGTTCCTCGCCGACGAGCGCGCGGATGCCTACGAGCAGCTGGTGGACCGCCTCCTCACGCAGGATCCCTACCGCGCGCGCTACGCGGAGCGGATGTCCGTGCCGTGGCTCGACGTGGCGCGCTACGCGGATACCTGCGGCATCCACCAGGACAACGGCCGGCAGATGTGGCTCTGGCGCGACTGGGTGCTCAAGGCCTTCCGCGACAACATGCCCTACGACCGCTTCGTGGTGGAGCAGGTGGCGGGCGACCTGATACCGAACGCCACCGTGGAGCAGAAGACGGCAAGCGGCTTCAACCGCGCGCACGTGACGAGCGACGAGGGCGGGGCGATCGACGCGGAATACCTGCTGGAATACGCCGTGGACCGGACATCCACCGTGGGATCCGCGTTCCTTGGCCTGACGCTCGGCTGCGCGCGCTGCCATGACCACAAGTTCGACCCCGTCACGCAGGAGGACTTCTACTCGCTGCTGGCCTTCTTCAACTCGAACGAGCAGCCCGGGATCTACAGCCAGACGCAGGACCCGAACCGCGCCTACGAGCCGGCGCTCGAGGTGCCGACCGCCGAGCATGCCGCGCAGATGTCGATCCTGACGAAGGCCGCCGAGGACGCGCGCGCCGCGCGCGATGCGATGGACGACAGCGAGCGCGCGCAGTTCGAGGCGTTCCGCACGCGCATGCGCGCCGAGGGCATCCGCTGGGCAGCGATGCAGTTCGTGTCCGCCGAGAGCGCCGGCAAGGCCACGCTGATGCTCCAGCCCGACGGCAGCGTGCTCGCCTCCGGCGAGAACCCCGCCGATGATGAGCAGCTCCTCGTCTACCGCACCGACGCCACGGACCTGCGCGCGGTGGCGCTCGAGGCGCTGGCCGATCCGTCGCTCCCCAATGGCCGCGTGGGACGGTCGGGCAACGGCAACGCCGTGCTCGATGCCATCGAGGTGGAAGCCGTCTCGGTGACCGACCCGACCAAGCGCCTGACCGTACCGCTGGCATGGGCATGGGCGGACGTGGAGCAGGCCGACGGCGATTACCGCGTGACGAACGCGCTGCAGCGCGACAGTCGCGTGTGGGCGGTGAACGCGCACAACGAGCCGGGAGGTCGCGCGGCGCTCTTCGTCTCCTCGGAGCCGTTCGGGTTCCCGGGGGGCACGGAGCTGCGCGTGCGCCTGGTGACGAAATCCCCGTACCCGCAGCACGTCTTCGGCCGCGTGCGCATCCACGCGGGCACGGTGCCGGACGCCATGCTGGCTGCCATGCCCAGCGCCACGGGCAACTGGTACATCACGGGTCCGTTCCCGATCTCGTCCGGGGCGCAGGGCTACGACACCATGTTTGGTCCGGAGTCGGAGTCGGCCCTCAGCCTGGCCAAGGACTTCGGCTCCAAGGAGACCGGCACGTTCAAGTGGCGCTACGCACCGGGGGTGCTCGAAGGCCAGGTGGTCGGCCTCGCGCAGGGCGTGGACGCGGAGTTCATCGCGCGCGAGATCTGGAGCCCGGTGGCCGGCGAGGTGGAGATCTCCCTCGGCTCCGACGACGGCATCCAGGTCTATGTCAACGGCACACGGATCGCGGAAGCGCGCATCGATCGCTCGGCTGCACCGGACCAGCTGCGCGTGCGCGTGCCGCTCCAGGCCGGTCAGAACTTCCTCGTCTGCAAGGTGGTGAACACCGGTGGCAACGGCGCCTTCTATCACCGCCAGCTTCCGCGCGACGCCGACATCTCGCGCGGTGCCTTCGCGCTCGCACTGCCGGATGGCACGGTGCGCCCCGCCGTGGTCGACGCCGCGCTCGGCGCCTGGCGCGAGACGCAGTCGCCCTCCTACAAGGCGCGCGCCGAGGCATATGCGCGCGCGGAGAAGGAACGCGCCGACCTCCTGGCCATGCAGCCGCGCACCATGGTGATGCAGGAACGCGCCATACCGGTGGAGACGTTCGTCATGAAGCGCGGCGTCTACGACCAGCCCGACAAGGACCGCCCCGTGAAGCGCGCGGTGCCGAAGGCGCTCGGCGCGCTGCCTGCGGACGCCCCGGCCAATCGCCTCGGCCTGGCGCAGTGGCTCGTGAGCCCAGCCAACCCGCTCACCGCGCGTGTGGTGGTCAACCGCTTCTGGGAGCAGTTCTTCGGCCGCGGCCTGGTGCGCACGTCCGAGGACTTCGGCCTGCAGGGCGAGTGGCCCACGCACATCGAGCTCCTCGACTGGATGGCGGTCGACTTCCGAGAGCACGGCTGGGACGTGCAGCGCCTGGTGCGGCAGATCGTGACGAGCGCCACGTACCGTCAGTCCTCGCGCGTGCGTCCGGAGATCGCTGCCAACGATCCGGACGACCGCATGCTGGCATGGTTCCCGCGCCAGCGCCTCGGTGCGGAGCAGATCCGCGACCAGGCCCTCTACGTGGGCGGGCTCCTCAAGGAAAAGCTCGGCGGCCCGAGCGTGAAGCCGTACCAGCCCGCCGGCCTCTGGCAGGAGACCAGCATGCCCACGAGCAACACCAAGGCCTACGACCAAGGGCAGGGCGAGGACCTCTGGCGCCGTAGCCTCTACACGTACTGGAAGCGCGCCTCGCCGCCGCCCTCGATGCTGGTGTTCGACGCACCCACGCGCGAATTCTGCGCGGTGCGCCGCTTCGCCACCAACACGCCGCTCCAGGCGCTGGTGCTCTGGAATGACCCGCAGCTGGTGGAGGCCGCTCGCGCCGCCGCCGAGCGCGCGATCCGCGATCCCGGCGACGAACGCGCACGCCTGGCGCGCCTCTGGATGCGCACCACGGGCCACGTGGCGGACGACCACGTCACCGGCGAGCTGGCCGAGGCGCTGGCCGCCGAACGCGCCCGCTGGGGCAGCGAGTCCGGCGCTGCCGACGCCAGAAAGATGCTCGCCGTGGGCGAATCGCCCGTGCCGCAGGACATTCCCGCCCCCGAGCTTGCCTCCTGGACCATGCTCTGCAACGCGCTCATGTCGAGCGACCGCGTCATCGTGAAGGATTGATCCTGTCCCGCGCCGCCACCGGTGGCATAGTCTTGGCAGCGCCTGCCGACACCCCAGCAACCTCCGACCCATGAACCCCAAGCGCCCCATGACCCCGCACGCCGACGCGCTCGAGGAGTACCTCCTCAACATGACGCGCCGGCGGTTCTTCGGGATGGCGGCGTCCACCATCGGCGCGGGGCTCGGTTCCACGGCGCTTGCGGGGCTCCTTAGTCGACGCGCCTCGGCGGACGGCGCGGCGCAGGTGGTGGTACCCGGCGCGGCCGCGGCGCCGCTCGCCGGCCCGCACTTTGCGCCCAAGGCCAAGCGTGTCATCTACCTCCACATGGAGGGCGCGCCAAGCCAGCTCGACCTCTACGACCACAAGCCGCAGCTGATGGCGCGCTTCAACGAGGACCTGCCGGATTCCATCCGCAACGGCCAGCGCATCACCACCATGACCAGCGGCCAGACCCGCTTCCCGGTGGCGCCCAGCAAGTTCCGCTTCGACCGCTATGCCAACAACGAGGACGGCATCATGCTGTCCGAGCTCATCCCGAACACCGGCCGCGTGGCCAAGGACCTCTGCTTCGTGCACTCGATGCACACGCAGGCCATCAACCACGAGCCAGGCATCACCTTCTTCCAGACCGGCACCGAGCAGCCCGGCCGCGCGTGCTTCGGCAGCTGGATGAGCTACGGCCTCGGCAGCATGAACGCCAACCTGCCGTCCTTCGTGGTGATGATCACGCAGGGCGCCGGCAACATGCAGGCCCTGAGCGCGCGCTTCTGGGGAAGCGGCTTCCTGCCGAGCGAGCACCAGGGCTGCCGCCTCCGCGCCGGCCGTGATGCGGTGCTCCACCTGCG
>Ga0209400_1002462_pt1 | contig 14023 bp, 22 predicted proteins | sample M_130807_EF_Meta_FD_187313 | JGI IMG/M metagenome (GOLD analysis project Ga0209400, IMG submission 187313) | Freshwater microbial communities from Lake Montjoie, Canada to study carbon cycling - M_130807_EF_MetaG (SPAdes) (version 2) | ecosystem: Environmental > Aquatic > Freshwater > Lake... | reverse complement strand
CAACCTTCCAAGGGTTGCGGGGACGGCCAGGCTCCCCTACACACAGTTAATTGTCTCTTCAAAGATACACACGAATGTATCCATGGAGAAACAATATCTCCTGCTCCGCTGAAACCACTTGTACAGCCAGTTGGCCCACGTACTAGTCGGAGGTTATGCTTATGCTTAGGGCACAACTGCCTGCGTATAAGTTAAACAGCGTGTACGTCTGTACTCTGTTTGTTTAACTTAGATTCTTTCTTTGCCTTTTTCTTTGCCTTTTTTTGTTCTACAATATCGTATATTTTTTGTTCTGTTTCGCGATCACCATTCTGGATAGCGTGAAATAATTTGGTTGCTAGTTCTGTCCATTTCATTTCGTTTCTCCCTATATTCAGACAACAAAAAACCCCGGTGACAATATGTTCCGGGGTTCCATGTGTATATGTGAATTACATATTACAGCACAAGAACCCCCCTAGTCGGTTCCGACCAGCGATTAGATTTACTAAATGAACAAATAGTCATAGTGTTTCTCATTGTCTTTTATTTATACAATCTAAAAAAGGGCTTGTCAAGTCTGATTATGAATTTTCTACAGGCGCAGTTAAAACTTTATCCAACTTCTTGCTCAGATAATTTAGCAATACACCATAGACTGGTAGGATTACTACAAGACTGACCAATAGCTTAGTTCCAGTTTGATTCATAGCAATGATGTGCCAATTTTCTGCCATATACGCATTTGCTGATTCATAGAACGCTACACCAAAGAAAGTAAAAGTGTCTAATACATTAGCAAACACTGCTGCGAGAGCAGGAGCAATAAACCACATCGAGAAACGTTCACGTACTTTTTGGAATACGAAAACATCTAACAAGCTAGAAACCAAATACGCACAACCACTTGCTATACCTATACGTAGTGCTACGCTTTCTGGTGCGCCGCCTGCGAGTACAACTAATATACTAGCGATAACAGCAGGAATAAATGCTATATTAATAACTGCCCGAGCATTCTTTTTATCGATGAGCCGGATAGTCAAATCAGTAGCAACAACTACTAGTGGAAATGTAAATGCTGCCCATGTTAGTTTAATACCCCAGATATCAAATTTGATAGTCACGAGGTAGTTAGATAGTGCAATAATGAAAGTATGGAACAATACTAATTTTGCGATTAGCATCTTATCCATACCTTCTAGACTAAAATATTTCTTTATCATTGTAATCCTTTTGTTGATGAATACGAGGTATTTATTTGTACCAGTACCAAACATCTTCGCTTGTGTGACTGATTGTAGCACCCACGATACTGGCAAATTTATCAACTGCTTTTTTAACACCAGCGATCATATGATAATCGTGCCCGGAGAATACTCCGCCTTTTTTTACTTTAGAGTAGTAATTTGAACAATCAAGCAATACTTGATCATATACGTGTAATCCATCGATAAAGATAAAATCTAAACTGTTATCTTCAAACTCATCTACAGCATCATTTGAAAATTTACGTATCAGTTCAAATCTATCTACATTTGTTCCTAAGCGGTCGTATAAGATCGACATCGCCTCTGGTCTATTTACTAGATGGTTCCCATTCCAATCTACGTATTCATGATAAGGATCGACTCCTTTTAATGATAGATTTGGAAAGGATGCTAAAAAGTATTCGGTTGATATACCATCGTGGCATCCAATCTCAACTCCTAGTTTTACATCTTCTGCGTTCATTAAGTCTTTTAGTCCACGTGCCGAAATGTACATTTAGTTTCCTTTTTAAATGGCGGTGAGTGTGGGATTCGAACCCACGGAACCATCTCTGGTTCGCTCATTTAGCAAACGAGTGCTTTCGGCCTCTCAGCCAACTCACCTTATAATTTTGGAGCGGGCGAAGAGGTTCGAACTCTCGACATTCAGATTGGAAATCTGACGCTCTACCAACTGAGCTACACCCGCGTTCTTATTATTACTCATATTAACATTGTTTCTCAGAGTTGTCAATCTCTTTTAACAGATCTTTTAAGTTTTGTTCCTGAAAAGTTTCCCAAAGTGGATCTGGGTTATATTTACAGTGATAGTATACGTCATCATCGTCCTCGCCCCATACCTGTACGATTGGCCCATCTAGGTCGTCGGTTGCGTACACTGTATGGAAAAAAAGACTGCTTGGTTTCTTTTCTAGATCTTCGTGTAGACGTACGAGATCCTGTAGAACTATATGTTCCAGTTCCAATACATTATCGGGTATTTCCTCATGCCATTTCAGTTTTATCATGTTTCTAATCCCATAAATTTAAGTAGTACTTACCGAAAAGATCCAGACCTTCCTGTATTTTCTCATTATACGCAGCATAGCCCTTATGATCAAACGTAGCAGTATGTCCTGCAGCAGGTACCATTTGTTGTCCAACCGTACTGGGCTTAAAAGTGTAGTTGCTAACACCACTATGGAATTGATCATCGCGATCCTCTAAGCAGACCTGTTCAAAACTCCAGATCATCTTGTCCATCGCGGTTTCCCACTGCTTATGCCCAAGTTCCCAAGCCTTTTCATCATCTTCCTTATAAAACTCAAAAGACATCTGAGGCCAATGATTATTTGTCTCATCTTTGAACGCTGGCATATCACTTGGACTACCGTGCTTTGTTGCTCTTAACTGTTTAAGCATAGGTAGCACGATATCAGCGAGAGTCTCGGCCATATTCCAAGTGTCTTGCCTATCGATTCTGATAGACTTTTTCTGTTTAGCATCAGGATCACGACGTAGAGTGCGATCACTTGGAAAACGGCCGATGTATATTTTCACTCTACAGCATCCTCACGTTTTTCGATAACACGATCCGCTAGACCGTATGCTACTGCTTCTTGTGCGCTCATGAAGAAATCACGTTCTAAATCAGCAGCGATAGTTTCGTAAGTCTTACCTGCTGAATTATGTTTAACATAAATCTCTGTAAGATATTCTTTCATCTTCTGTATTTCACGTGCTTGGATCTGTATGTCTGTTGCTTGCCCACTCGCACCACCGCTAGGTTGATGGATCATATGACGGGCATATGGAAGGATCATACGTTTACCCTTAGCACCTGCTGTAGCAAGCAGACTGCCCATGCTACAGGCTTGCCCCATAACGATAGTATTAACATCTGGTTTAATAAACTGCATAGTGTCGTAGATAGCCATACCGGCTGTAACAACCCCCCCTGGACTATTGATGTACAAGTAGATGTCTTTAGATGGATTCTGGCTTTCAAGGAATAACAACTGTGCTACAATTAAGCTAGAACTGTTCTCATTGACTTGTGTGTCGAGCATAATGATTCGATCTTTAAGCAAGCGACTATAGATATCGTAACTGCGCTCGCCGTTGCTTTCTTTTTCGATTACTATTGGTACTAAATTTGGCATTATCTTCTATTGACTCCTGGTACGTTGATTGTTGCCGGACCTGCACTAACAAATTCTAAACCACTTTGTTTGGCAGTATACATCTTAGTTCTAGCGTTATATCTCATCTCTAGTTTAATAGATCTATTGAGACTTACTACCAGTTTGCTTTCGGGTATAAAGTTTAATACATCTGCGTGATTACTATTTCCGTTATCTGAACAGGTCAACGTCACTGTTTGCTCATGTTGAAATCTTGGTCTCATTATGGTCTCCTTCTACTGCGACATAGTTAAGTTTAGTCATTGGGTATTTGTCTTTTTCCATTATGTGATCTTTAATCTTACCTCGTAGGTTTATCTTATCACCAACTTTTATATAAGATAGATCCTTGTTACTGAAAAACAAGAACAGGTTATTATCACAGATACCCTGTACTACATAACCGCCAAAGTTTACACTCTTATGATTTCGAGTAATTTCAAAATCACTTAATGTAACCTTTCCACCAATAGATCCAACATGTTGGCTTTGGGTTTCTTCTAGCCTACGTTTTAAATCATCACGTTGCACGGCACGATAGTAGTATGCGGGGCAACTACCAATGTATCCTAGATCCGACTTACTGATCGTAGGTTGATTTATTTTTTGATAGATCATTACTTCATAATCCGTACTATTAGGTTTAGCTGCTATTACCTTTAATAATAGCTTCTTGCTAAAGGCACGTATGTCTTCTGCTATATCACGATGCTCATCAGTGATAGATATCAGTGGAGGAGAAATAGATCCTTCGCTGTAATAATCTCTACGGAAATAGCGATCGAGGATCTCTCGATTTTCCCATCGACGTATATTTCCTACGCCTGGTTCCCATTCTTTACTTTTTAAATAGTCATTGCCATTTATTTGCCAAGCTGCAACGGCTGCTGCAATAGCTTCTAAAGTATCGATCGAATCTTCTGACATAACACCCCACTATCTTTCTACTATTGCAGTATACGATGTTTTGTGATCGTTGTCAAGTGCTTCCTTGCGTTCTTCAAACGCTGCTTTTTTCTTTTCGATATCCTGGTTACGTGCCTGTATTCTAGAATTTCGTATTTCTTTCTTTTGTTTAAGCATTATATATTGGTAAGTTTTTTTCATCAACGCTTTAAGCACAGGATGATTTGGATTGAAATTAAAATCTTTGAAATAACCAAACAGACTTGGACTTAGTAATCTTCCGGCTTGATCTCTGGTCATCGCAGTGGATGCGAAATGACGCAGTAGTCTCAGTTGTTGTTCGAGGTTTCCTTTAGTCTTTCTTCCCAACTCGCTGGCTAAGTTATGTGCATACGCTTCGATTTCGTCTGTATTGCCTAGATATTCTTGTTGCTTCTTCTGTTCAGCATCTTTTGATTTGCTTACATAAGCACGAGTTGGTTTAAACCCTCTAGAACGATATTGGTATTGATGTATCAATTCGTGCTGTAAATATTCGATGAGTTCGTTAGCAAATTCTCGCCATTCACTCTTGTTCATAGTTACACGCTTATCATTTGGGTTGAAAACTAGGACTAGTTCGATAGGTTTTTCGCCATCTTCGTCCTCATCTGGATCGTAATATGCATTAATCCCTACTGTATTTGGATCAACTACATCTGATTTTGAACTACTAACTATGGTATTACTACCTGCTAGTTTTCGTAGATGATTCATTATCACAGTGTGTGACACAGCACGATCTGCAAATTCATCGAATCCTTTTGCTATTTTTGTAGCCCTAGTCTGTCGATGATAGGGCATCGCTATTTCATATATACTCATGGTATTATTTAGTGCCTAAATGTTACACGCCCTTTAGAAAGATCATATGCGCTAACTTCTACAGTAACACGATCACCAGTCAAAATCCTAATCTTATTTTGCTTCATCTTGCCACTAGTGTAAGCTAATAACTGATGATCGTTGTCCAATGTAACTTTAAACATATTACCTGGTAATACTTCGGTGACTATGCCACGGAATTCAACTATTGATTCTTTTGTCAAACCGTCTTTTGTCCTGTAACTGCTTTATCCTGTCCACGACTAAATGCTGCTACACCCAGGATAGCACCAAACGCGATATGGATAAGCCCACCGTTTGCTAGAGTTAAGCTCTGCCATGCTGTATAGGGCATAGTTAATCCAAATGGTTTAAAGATGATAGGTAAGAAGATAGTCAATATAGGAAATCCAACGAAATCCATAAAACAGATTATCATGTACAGCCAGCCCATCGCTGGTCTCCAAAAACTCTTTGCCCAATGCTCAATGCCTTTATCTTCTTTTGCTTGTTGATCTTTGTCTTTGCGTGATTCTTCACGCTCTTTGTCTCGTTCTTCCTGTTCTACTTTACGAATTTCTATCTCCATCTTGTGGAGCTCTTTGCGTTCTTCCAGATGGAAACGCATTTCTTCTAATGCTAATTTACGCAATTCTACAGTGTCGTTGCTGCTTGCGATCGATGGTACTGAGGTCTTGATTACCGGAGGAACATAGTCATCGCGTTCATCTTCAGGAACACGCATCGGACCAGTTGGTTCATCATCGTCATCAAGATTTGGGTTTGCCATCTTTGGGATCCTTTGGAGTTTCGGTTGTTGATTTAATGTAGTAGTCTCTGTAGGCAGAAACTTGGGCTTGATATTGACGGATGATTTTAACCAAGTTAGCCTGGTTTGTAGCCAGGGCCTCATAACCATCGGGAGTAACTGCGAGAAGACTATCGCTATTACTTTCTCTAAACGCTTTTTCCGGGCTTCCTGCCTGATCCGGACTTGTACCCTTTTTAACGACATACCATTCAGTATCCTGTATCTTTATGTTATCAACTGCCGGTACCATTATAGCCGGTTTATCTACTTGTACTATAGCAGTTACGGGAGGTTCTTTAGCTGTTTGACAACCTGCTAACATCAATGCTAATAATGCTACTGTACCATATTTAACAACTACCATCGTTCTCACCTTTGTTAACAGTATCCTCTATACAACGCCAACTTTTCTTGCTAGCAGCATTGATCTTATCTTCAGCTTTGTCTGGTTGGCTTTCGACGAATTTTCCGAAATTACGACCTTGTTTACTAAATTTATCATGTAGCTTATCTACTTGTAGTCTAGCTTCCTGCATCTGCTTGTTAGTTTCTTCTAATATCTTAGCCTGTGCTTCAAGGTCTGCTTTCTGTTTTGCTATAGTCGCTTCGCTAGCTTTGAGAGCGAAATCTTTGGTTGCGATCTCACGATTCATTTCATCCATTTTGTCTTGGGTATATTTGAAATATCCAACACCGGCAGCAGCCAATGCTATTATGATAAAGATAGTCGTGAAATTGAGACCAAACATATTATTCTCCTAGAACTGATAGAGCGTGATTGTAGTGTTTCTCACGATCTTCGAGACCGATGTATCCGCCGTTGATCTTTTTAGTAATAGCTTTGATATCTTTTTCATCAGCTAATACGTTTAGATCACGTGACCACCAGAACCAAGCAGCCGAACGAGCAGCACCTTCCGGAGTTTCTAGGTATTCTGGATTCTCATGTAGGTCGACTTCTAGTTCTGCACCACAGGCTGAATAGTTGTCTTTACCAGTTAGTTGGATAAGTCCACGACCGCAATATCTCCAACCGTCACCACTTGCTTCGTCACCGTTGCCCATACGACTTGAATAAACACGATTCGCGATCTTTTCTGGCTGACGAGCATATTCGTTAGCAGTATCCATATCTGGAAAATACTTGTGGAAGATCTTAGTTAGACCTTCTGCCTTGTAATTTAGATTCTCATGGACTGCGCGGAAATTTCCACTTTCGTGTGCTACTTGTGCTAGAAATGCTGCGATACGTCCAGGGGTATCGATTTCAAATTCTTCCATAGCTGAAACTAGAGCGTCATAATATTTTTCAACATTATCTTGACTGATTTCTGGAAATGCTTCGTGCATCTGTTCTTTGGTAATCATAGTTCTCTCCTGTGTAATAAACTACATGGTTATTTATCGACTACTGGAAAGAAAAACCTATTCTACCTTTGATTTGTGTACTAGTGTAACTTTTGTTTGCATCTGCCTTTACACGACCGGTAAAATTAGGAGGATACACTGAATAGAAATCAGTAAACAGTACATCCTCACCTTTAGCTATTACAGTAGAATGTATCTGCACGATGCTAGACTGATTTAAGAAAGCCAAGCAGCCCTTGGTGAATTCTTGGTTTCTGTTTATCGAGTTAGCTAATGTTTTTGCTACATTCGTCAATAGCACCAATCCTACACTATAACCAGGTGATGATTCTTTGCTGCCAAATGCTGAAAACATTGCTTTAGCATTAGGACTTAGTGACGAAGTATCTGTTGTATTTCCTTGTAGGTATTTTCTTATTTCATTCGCTAATTCGGGAGTTATAATTGATAGTTCTTCGCTTAATAAAATTGGACCTTCTTTAGCTGATGCTTTTGCTAGTTTTGTTATCACATTTACTGTATAAGGATAACTGTCTAACAATGCTTGATTATCTCTTGCTTTCTGTATTGCAGCATATATATTACCTACGCTCGCACTAGCACCTTTATCCCCTTTGGTACTGATACCAATTGAAATACCAGTATTCGGATCTTTAAATTCACTATCAGTTAGTCCGGCGATCCTCGATTGCGGAAATGTTATAACACATTGATTCCAAGCAGTATTCAATATATTAGTACGAGCTTTTTCGATGTCACCCTTAACTAAGCCGCCTACGATCGCGATAGGTTGTATAATCTCACCTAGCATATCTCGTACAGCAGGTAATTGTGATGCCATACCTGTAAATACTGGCATTTTACCTTCAGCGGCCATCGTGAGCCCATTTATGATTTCCGGGCTCGCTCCGTTCTTCTGTACTGCTGCTATAATATCCGATACTGACGAAAATGGTCTGTCAGTTTTGATTAGGTCTTGTGGAGTTAACCCCGAACGTGCTTTGACAGCAGTCTTTGTTTCAAGTTTCCAACCTTCAGGTGTTTCTTTATTAGGCCAAGAACCGATTAAACTATTAGGAACTTTATTGAAGAATTTGATCCATACTTCTTCTCCACCGTCCTCCCATGTTAACGTAGCTATAGCAAATGCTAGAGCACTATTTTTCAGTCCATTAACAGGTTGAAGATCATATCCCTTGCTTACTTGGTGTAGTGCTTGTCTCATAGCTGCTAGATCAGGATATTGATCTCCAGGATTTATGCTAGGAAACATTTCAGCACCCTGGAACTTTATCTTGTCGCCTTGGTCATTAACGAATACATCGCCTAGTTTACGACCAAATAATCCTTTAGCCTCTATTATGAATTCTTTTGCTCTCATGATAGAATATTTATCTTATGGGAGGGAACAGGCATTCTTCGATAAACACTCGCACATCTTCTTCATCTAGTCCAAGACTAGTCATAACTTTGGGGGTATGCGGGTTTTTCTTTTGATTCTCACAATAAAAATTCTGTGCCTTTGAATTATCTACACAATCACCGTTAGTGCTGCTCACGTTCTCTAGATAATGATTTAGATTGTATGTTGACATATTCATTATCTGATCGAGTTCATGTGGTTCACTTACATTACCTGCAGCAACCATATGTTTAGAAAATATAAGCCTAGCCCAGTCCGGTAATTCTCTGGTTTTGCGCCATTCTAATTTTTCTACTTCTACTCCAAACCAATCCATCATGGGATGTGGATATCCGGTAGTAGAAAAATCATGGAAGCAGCCAGTTATTTTATTTTTACCTGCTATCACATCGTATCCAAATATAGGTGCAGGATTGTCTGTGTGTGGAAACACACAGCAGTGCATCATCCAGAGTCCTCTGGTCTCTCTTGCATCAACCACATCAATATGAGCGCGGCGAAACCCATTGGATACCCACACCCGATTAATCCATCCGGGTCGATTAAATCTTGCCATTTCCAGTTCATGGATCTCTTCTCCGTGCTTTTCAAATTGATTTATAAAATTGTCTTGTATACTTACAAGGCGATTCCAAATGTCAGTCATCGATATATTTAGGAATGTCTAATTCCATTACCTGTTGAAATAATGCTATAGAAAAATCAAAACTTAGATTAGCTTCGTCTGCTAGGTCCTCAGTTAACCGTTCTCTTATTTTTTGTTTTAATAGATCAACGTTGTCAAACTGATAGCTATGTCCACTACCTGGAACTTTTCTAGCTATCATCTGTCCACCACTTAGGTCTCCCATATGACGCACATATATATGCGCCATTAACTGTTGCGGATTTTTCCATGAAAGTCTTAATATATGATCTAGATATTCATTAACTACGGGAACGAATAGAGAATTATCTTTCTTATGATCTAGTTCATCCAGATCATCTTGTATACGTCCTGATCGTTTTATATCATCTAACCCATCTAACAACCCGTGTGTAATAGCACATGACTCTAACATTGAATAACAAGTCATTACGTTTTGTAGATAAGCTGAATAGAATTTTGGATTTATTTTTCCCGAGAGCAGGACTTTAACAAACCCCTGTCTCTCGGCTATTTTATGTTTATCCCAGGTTAAGTCCTTAAGAGACATGTGATTATTCTTTTTCGATCTTAACCTGTAGTGGAAATCCATTGTTTCGAGCTAGTATAGTAGTCTCGACACTTTTCTGTTCGGCTATTTCAAACGAATACACTCCCACTACTGCTGCGCCGTCGGTGTGTACTGATAGCATAACGTGATTAGCTGAATCAATGCTGTGTCGGAATATCTTCTGTAAGATTTCTACAACAAAGTCCATTGGTGTCTTATCGTCGTTTACGAAGATAACTTTGTATCGTCCTGGTTCTTCTTCGACAATATGATCCTTTTCAAGAACTTCAGCTTCATCTGAATGTATCGTTTTAACTCTTCCCATAATGTTATTTATCTCCACTGTTTATGGTTTAGTTTTTAATCTCGATTTTACGAGGTTGTAATCTTTCGGGAATATTGCGTTTTATATAGATAGTTAATATACCAAACTCTAAACTTGCACCTGTAACATCCATATATTCAGCGATCGTAAACACACGCATAAATGATCTGTTTGCGATTCCTTTATATAGATATTCTTGTATAGCAGTATCGTCCTTTTTCACCTCACCTTGGATGGAAAGTTTATTTCCTTCGTGGATGATGTCTAGGTCATCCATTTTAAATCCTGCGACTGCTAATGAGATAGTAAAGTCGTTCTCGCCTGCTTTTACTATATTGTATGGTGGATATGTGTTATTGCTAGTACTATTTGTATACATCTTATCCATGTCATGGAAAAGTTGATCGTAGCCAATAACGAATTTTTGTAGGGGTACTAGATCTAGATGTGTTCTTGTCATTTTTCATCTCCTTTTAAAGCAAGATACAATTTAACCGTTTCGGTCTATTATGTGCGATCCTTTTATAGCAATCGCACATAATATTTATATTAACATATTCAGTTAGCTGTGTCAAGCAGCCTTACTGTCCTTATCCTTTACTTCAGTAAATGTAGCATCTACTACATCGTCCTTCTGTTTAGCAGTTGGAGCACCTTCGGGTGGTGCCATGCTTTCGCTCATAGCCTTATAGAGCGGAGCAGCAATTTCAAAGATCTTGCCTAATTCAGCTCCGATAGCTTCTGCATCTTCGCCCTTAGCTGCTTCTTCGATCTTAACCAACTGATCTTCGATATTAGCTTTTTCGTTTTCAGTTAGTTTGTCGCCGTGTTTGACGAGTTCTTCACGCATACTGTTGACTTGTGATTCGGCACTATTGCGTGTTTCGATCAATTCACGCTGTCTCTTATCTGATTCAGCGTTAGCTTCTGCTTCTTTGATCATATTTTGAATCTCATCTTCGCTTAGGCCGCTATTAGCCTTGATCGTGATCTTCTGTTCCTTGCCAGTACCTTTGTCCTGTGCGCTCACACTCAATATACCGTTAGCATCGATATCAAATGTGACTTCGATCTGAGGTGTGCCACGTGGTGCAGGTACGATACCTTCTAGGTTAAACAGTCCTAGCATTTTATTGTATTGTGCTAGTTCGCGTTCGCCTTGACCAACTTTAATAGTAACTGCTGTTTGATTACTTTCAGCAGTGCTAAAGATTTGGCTCTTCTTAGCAGGAATAGTAGTATTCTTTTCTATGAGTTTAGTAAACACGCCACCCATAGTTTCGATACCTAGTGATAGCGGAGTAACGTCGAGCAATAGCACATCGTTTTTGTCACCGCTCAATACTGCACCTTGGATAGCAGCGCCGGCTGCTACTGCTTCGTCAGGATTCACATCCTTACGAGGTTCTTTACCGAATAGTTCTTTAACTACTTCTTGCACTCTAGGCATACGTGTCTGGCCACCGACTAAGATTACGTCGTCGATCTGGCTAGGATCTAGTCCAGAATCTTTAATCGCAATCCTGCAAGGAGCAATACTGCGTTGGATTAAATCATCAACCAATGATTCGAACTTAGCACGAGATAACTTTACATTAAGATGCTTGGGTCCGGTTGAGTCGGCAGTGATATAAGGCATGTTGATATCAGTCTGTGCAGAGCTTGATAGTTCAATCTTAGCCTTTTCAGCTCCTTCTTTGAGACGCTGTAGTGCCATGGTATCTTTGCTTAGATCGATACCGGTTTCTTTCTTAAATTCACTGATTAGATGATCAATGATACGTTGGTCGAAGTCTTCTCCTCCGAGGAAGGTATCTCCGTTTGTTGAGAGGACCTCGAACTGTTTGTCCTCACCACCACTGATTTCAATGATTGAAATGTCGAATGTACCACCGCCGAGATCATATACTGCAATTTTTCTATCATGTTTGTCCCCTTTGTCTACGCCGAATGCCAAGGCTGCTGCGGTTGGCTCGTTGATAATACGCTTTACATCAAGTCCTGCGATACGTCCGGCATCCTTAGTTGCTTGGCGTTGGCTATCATTGAAATAAGCAGGAACTGTGATAACTGCTTCAGTTACTTCGTGACCGAGATAATCTTCTGCGGTCTTTTTCATCTTGCGGAGTATTTCCGCACTTACTTGCTGTGGTGCCATTTCATTATCATTGGCCTTAACCCACGCATCTCCATTAGTTGCTTTGACTATGTCATAAGGGATATTCTTGATATCCTTTTGTACTGCGTCCTCATCGAATCTACGTCCAATGAGACGCTTTACTGCGAACAATGTATTTTTTGGATTTGTTACGGATTGTCGCTTTGCGGGTGCACCTACTAATATTTCGTTATCTGTATAAGCTACGATACTAGGTGTAGTGCGTGTACCTTCTGAATTTTCTATTACTTTAACTTTGCCACCTTCCAATACTGCTACGCAACTATTAGTAGTGCCAAGATCGATTCCAATTATCTTACCCATAGTGTTTCTCCTTTGTTAAGCAAGAAATGTAAACAACATGCCATTAGGCCATGTTGTAAACATATTTATAATATAGTGTTTTGACCAACACTTGTCAAGACTCAGTGCGCCACTGACTCTGTCTTTTCTTTTCCCTAACCTGTGCTGCGGCTAGTTTTTTTCTTTTCTTTTCGCCTGGATTAACGTAATGCTCATACTTACGTAGTTCATTAAACCAACCTTCATCCTGTAGGCGTTTTTTGAATTTACGCAATGCCTTATTGACATCGTTGTTCTTAACGAAAATTGTAGTTCCCTTAAACATACGACCTGTGTCGTTGTTATTAAGCCAACCAGTGTTTCTGAATATACTCATTTATGTTTCTCACTCTATCCTTGTTTAATATTGAGTAGTCTATTTTATTACCGTACCACGATACATTAGCACGTGATACGAGATAACTTATATAATGATACGACAAATCTTCCGAATTATCAATGTTTATATATACATTATCCGATAGGTTTGCGATATTTAATAACCATTCTATTTGATCATTATTTTCATAGAGAAATATAGCCATATCCATATCATTTTCTACTAAACAAGACTGTACAGCATCTTTCTCATTTTGCGTAGGATTGATCAGGAATGCTTTGTGTGTTTGATTATGGTAATAATCTGGAAACGATATTAGGGTGATTTTATTCACGTGTTAGTAAATCTACCAGCTTTTCTCTATTTTCTATCGGAATGTCATCAAACTTGATAACTTTGTTTTTTATGTCATCTACATATTTAATTAGCATACGTATCTCGGGATCTGATTGATCTTGGCCAGAAAGATCTAAATCTTTAAAGCCTGTTAATTCATACTCTCTGTATAGTGCATCCATTGGCTTGAATATCTTGCGTGTTTTCTGTATACGTTGCCAGATAGATTCTTCACCCTGTTCAGAATTTTGTATGTAACCTTCTATGCCTTTTTCGGAACCGTTATTTGCTGGTCCCCCTGTTTCATCATATATTGTTCTTTTTTTTTTAAATTCGCGACTTGCTCTTCTAGCTCTTGCCAACGAGCAGAATTTTCTTCAGTTACTTGTACATTAGCAGGTTGCCAATTAGTTGGTTCTTCGATTACCGGTTCATCGGGGACCGGGTGTGGAGCATCCACAGGTTGATCGGCATCAGCGACCACTGTATCATCAACTCGTGTTGTTTCGATAACTGTATTACTGCTTGTGACATTAGGTAGC
>Ga0209400_1002461_pt1 | contig 14034 bp, 9 predicted proteins | sample M_130807_EF_Meta_FD_187313 | JGI IMG/M metagenome (GOLD analysis project Ga0209400, IMG submission 187313) | Freshwater microbial communities from Lake Montjoie, Canada to study carbon cycling - M_130807_EF_MetaG (SPAdes) (version 2) | ecosystem: Environmental > Aquatic > Freshwater > Lake... | reverse complement strand
CCAAGACAACGCTGGAAGAGTCACGAACTGAACGCTTCATCAACATTGGCCGCCGAGGATTGATGCCAGTACCCTTGCGATACTACGCGGCGCACACCGGACGATGGGGTGGTGACGACAAAATTAATTTGCAGAACCTGCCGTCGCGTGGCGCTAACGGTAATAAATTAAAACAATCAATCCGCGCACCAGCCGGGCATTTGCTTATCGATTCGGACTCATCGCAGATTGAAGCGCGTATCTTGGCGTGGCTCGCTGGTCAGGACGATTTGGTTACTGCGTTCGCCAATGGTGAGGATGTGTACAAGATTATGGCGTCCAGCATCTACGCCAAGCCCGCAGAAGAAATTACGAAGGAAGAACGGTTTGTTGGTAAGACCACGATTCTTGGTGCAGGGTACGGCATGGGTGCGGCGAAGTTCCAAGCGCAGTTGAAGACATTCGGCGTTGATACAGACCTAGAAGAAGCCAAAAGAATTATTACTGTGTATCGAGAAACGTATCCGCGCATACCTGAGCTTTGGAAGCAAGCACAAAAATGTTTGGGTTGCATTGTTACTAAAACGGTTAGTAATTTGGGCCGCGCGGGCGTTCTGGAGTTTGACCCGTCTAGAAGCGGGTTCTTGTTACCCAACGGGCTGTGGCAACGGTATGATGGTTTGACTAAGCAGATAGACGAAACCGGTAAAGAGCAATACGTCTATCCTACCCGCCGGGGCACGGTAAAAATTTATGGTGGCAAGATTGTAGAAAACATTTGCCAAGCACTTGCCCGCTGCGTCATCGCCGAACAGCTAGTTAAAATAAATAGCAAGTACAAAGTAGTGCTCACTGTGCACGATGCTGTAGCGTGTATTGCAAAGAAAGAAATAGCACAGCAAGCCAGAGATTATGTAGAGCAGTGCATGCGCGCCACGCCCAAATGGGCGGATGGTCTTCCGTTGAATTGTGAATCTGGTATGGGCAAAAGTTACGGGGATTGCTAACGTGGCAAAGTACACATGGTCGTACAGTAATTTGAATCTGTTCTTGCAGTGTCCGCATAAGTACTACCGACTGCGCATCAAGAAAGATATTAAAGAACCTGACAGCGAGCACCTGCTGTACGGCAACGCCGCGCATAAAGCCTTTGAAGAGTACATGCAGAATGACACTCCGCTACCAGAGAAGTTTTCGCAATACAAGGTACAGCTTGACCCGCTGAAGGCTATTGAGGGCACTCGGTATTGCGAACACAAGCTGGGCCTGCAGGAAAATCTAAAGCCGTGCGGATTCTTCGACCCGTTGGTGTGGTGGCGCGGTATCGCCGACCTGCTGATTGTGAATGGAGAAAAGGCATATCTTGTGGACTACAAGACAGGTAAGAGCAGCAAGTACGCCGATAGCAAACAGCTAGAGATTTTATCTTTGGCGGTGTTCAAACATTTCCCCGAAGTCAAGAAAGTAAAGGCTGGCTTGCTGTTCGTCGTGCCGGAAGAATTTATTAAGTCCAACTACGATAGCGACCAGCAGCATGTGTACTGGATGAAGTGGTTGGAAGACACGAAGCGGTTGGAAGTAGCCATCGAGAAGGATGTCTGGAACCAAAAGCCTAACTTTACTTGTCGTGGGCACTGCCCTGTAGTAGACTGTCCGCACAATGGACGCGCTTAATTTCAATGCCCTACACTAAATCCCCCCGCCCGTACAAGCACGAGTATGACATGCAGAAGAAGCGTGGGGAGCATGACGACCGTATGGAACGTCAGCGGGCGCGCAGGAAATTGGATAAGAAAGGCGTTGACCGCAAGGGCAAAGACATCGACCACGTTAAGATGTTGAGCAAGGGCGGCAGCAACGCAGATGGTGTTCGTTTGGTATCCCCGTCCAAGAATCGTGCACGTAATGGGCACAAGAAGGGCGAGAAGAAGTAAGCTGTAAAGCGGGTAAGTAGTCTGCTGGAGCCAGTCGATACGTCGATTTGGTTCTATATGCTATTGAGGAAATTATGCGTCCTGTGTACGAGACAAACGAAGACAGAGAAAAAGAAGCCTCTGTTTGGGAATACTTAACTAACAAGTATGACTGCAACTACTCTTTGGCCCCCTCACTATCTCAGGTAGACGGGTTTTTATATAAGGCTGACGGGTCTTTAGCTGCAATTGTAGAAATAAAAAATAGAAAAAATAAAAAGAACAAATACCCGACCTACATGTTGAGTGCTAGGAAATGGAAAGCAGGGATAGAAATATCTAATCATTACGAAGTGCCGTTCATACTGGTAGTAAATTTTACTGACGGCATCTACTTCACAAAACTAACTGAAAAAGTATCGTTCGGTGTGGGTGGTAGATATGACAGAAACGACTCTATGGATGTAGAAGAGTGCGTGTATATTCCAATGGATAAGTTTAAGCCCCTGTAAACATGCAGATAATTGAAGACAAAGGGCTTTTGCTCCGGCTTAAAAACCCCGAGCGAGTCACAGCAGTAATCCCCAAAAGTAAACTTCTAGATGATGGTTCATTGCTAGTGAAGTGGGGTCTAGAAGAAGCACAAGTATTAAAAAATCTTAGAATCAAGAACGTACCGTCTCCTATCGAGGCGCACTACGACTGGCCCGGCCTACATAGACCGTTTGCCCACCAAAAGAAAACCGCATCATTCTTGACCCTGCACCGCAAGGCGTTTTGTTTTAACGAACAAGGCACGGGCAAGACATCGAGCGTCATCTGGGCTGCGGACTACTTGATGAACATAGGGCAGGTCAAACGGGTACTGGTTATTTGTCCGCTGTCTATCATGCAGTCGGCTTGGCAGAACGACCTGTTTAAGTTTGCGATGCACCGGACTACCGCGATAGCACATAGCCATTCCAGAGAGAAGCGCATCGAGGCTATCAAGAGCGGCGCCGAGTTTGTGATTATTAATTTTGACGGCACAGAGATTGTGTTCGACGCACTGGACGAAGCAAACTTTGACTTGATTGTTATCGACGAGTGCAACGCGCTGAAGAACCCCAACACAAACAGATGGAAAATAATAAATAAGTTAGTAAAACCAAGGACTTGGCTGTGGATGCTGACAGGTACTCCCGCGGCTCAGTCGCCGATGGACGCATACGGGCTGGCTAAAATGGTCAACCCAAGCGGCGTGCCTAAGTTCTCTGGTGGGTTCAAAGACATGGTGATGCAGCGCGTCACTCAGTTCAAATGGGTTCCTCGCCCAAGGTCCGAAGATGTAGTCCACCAAGCCCTGCAACCGGCTATCCGGTTCACTAAGGAAGAGTGCTTGGACCTACCGGAGATGACCTACACCACTAGAGAAGTGCCGCTTACCCCGCAGCAAAGAAAGTATTACAAGCTAATCAAGCAACAGATGATGGCTACCGCGGCAGGGGAAGAGATTACGGCGGTCAACGCTGCAGCTACTCTAAACAAACTTCTACAACTGTCTTGTGGCGCCGTGTACTCGGATACTGGCGAGATTGTTGCGTTCGATGCTAAGAATAGAGTAGACGCACTAAAAGAAGTTATTGAAGAAGCATCCAATAAGGTCTTAGTATTTGTTGCATATACACATGCTATACATATCATTCATGAAGAACTAACCAAGGCAGGGATTTCTGCAGAAGTTATCAACGGGAAAGTTCCCGTCACAAGGCGCACCGACATATTCAATAAGTTCCAGACCGAGCATGACCCGCAAGTTCTAATCATCCAACCGCAAGCCGCAGCGCATGGTGTGACTCTTACAGCCGCCAACGTCGTGGTGTGGTGGGGTCCGATTACGTCGTGCGAAATCTACATGCAAGCCAACGCCAGAGTGCATCGTTCCGGTCAAAGAAACCCATGTACGGTGGTGCACCTGCAGGGGTCGGAAGTAGAGAAAAAGGTGTACACGATGCTGCAAGGGAACATTGACGTTCATTCACGTGTGGTCGATTTGTACAAAAATCTTGACTCTGATGCTTGACATTGTAAAGTGAAGGTACTAGAATTTAGTCGTAACGTTTAGGAGGGTTTATGGAAGCCACTGCTGACCGACTGGTCAAGGTGTACGTAAAAATCCGCGATAAGCGGAGCGAGCTTGCCCAAGAGTACGACAAGAAAGACGCCGAACTCAAAGAGCAGCTTGAGTTGATTGAAAGAGAATTGCTGGAGATGTGTAAGTTAGTAGGTGCAGATAGTCTGCGTACCGAGCACGGTACAGTTAGCCGCAAGGTTCATAAGAAGTTTTGGACTAGCGACTGGCACTCGTTTCACAATTTTGTCAAGGAACACAATGCACTGGATTTGTTTGAGCGGCGCATCAGCCAATTGAACATGCAGCAGTTTCTTGAAGAAAACCCCGACCTCTTGCCTGCAGGTCTTAACGTAGACAGCAAATACACTGTCTCTATTCGCCGTAAATAAGGAGCATATCTAATGTCTGAACTGACTATTTTTAGCCAGAATCTTCCCGCGCACTTGCGCTCCCTGCAACTGGACGATACTACCAAAGCTATCATGGGCGGCGGCCCTACCAGCAAGCGTATCTCTATTAAGGGCGGCGTATTCCGTATGATTGTTGGCGGTGAAGAAGTTGCCAAGAACGAAGAACGCTCGATGAATGTAGTCATCGTTGCTGCTGCACCGAAGGTGTCCCGTACTTATTACGAAGGCACGTATGAAGAAGGCGTTAAGATGGCGCCGGTTTGCTGGTCGTCCAATGGCGATAAGCCAGAAGCAGACGCTAAGAACCCGCAGTCCAGTGCCTGTGCGACATGCCCGCAGAATGTTAAAGGTTCTGGAGCTGGCGACTCGCGCGCATGCCGGTTCTCGCAACGGCTGGCTGTGGTTTTGGAGAATGATATCGACGGTAGCGTGTACCAACTGGCTCTGCCGGCGGCGTCTATTTTTGGTAAGGGTGAGGCTGGTAAGTGGCCCTTGCAAACCTACGCGCAAATGATTGCAAGCAAGGGTGTGCCCATCACGTCGGTAGTTACCGAGATGCGTTTCAATACTGCAGCAGCAGTGCCCCAACTGACGTTCAAGCCGGTGCGGTTCTTGGAAACTGACGAGTTCATGGCGGCTGTGGAGCAGGGTAAAACTCCTGATGCAGTTCGTGCAATTACTATGACTGTCTCGCAAAACGATGGTGTAGAATCATCAACCCCCGCCCCGAAACTGGAGAAGCCCAAGGCTGTAGCCGCGCCAAAGGTTGAGGAGCCGGAAGAAGTTGAAGCGGTAGAAGAAGAACCTAAGAAGGTCAGCACCAAGAAGACGCAAGAAGAACCCGCGCCAAAGAAGGATGTAAGCAAGCTGCTGTCGGAGTGGGATGATGAGTGAAACGAATACTCGTGGATATAGCCCAGCTATGGTGACTGCCGTACAAAATGCCGCTACGGATAGTATCGGAGTTAAGCTGGGCAAGCTGTGCATTGAGAAAAACATCCCAGTAATTGATGTGGCTTCGTTCTTTGGCGTATCACGGCAGGCCGTATATATGTGGTTCAAAGGGCAGGCCAAGCCTAAGGCTAGCTATCAAGAAAAGATGAACAAGTTAGTAGCCAAGCTGTCGTCGTAATAAGTTTCGGAAGGGGTTGAGTTTTTATCAACAAGGGGTTGTCGGTAGAGCAACTCAATCCCTTCCACCTACTATCAGCGTGCGGGAAGTAAATGCGAACGAGAGAAGAGTTTTTGAAGTTTGTTTTGCCCACACGCGGCAAATATTGTTTGTGGGTTTGCCAAGGTAAAGATGAAAATATTCGGCAAAAATTATATGACAGCATCGATGAACTGCTAGCCAAAGTAGATAGTTGGGTCGAGAGCAAATACAATGTGTTCTTTGGCGTTAATAGCTTTAAGACCACAGAAAACCGCACTCAACAAAACGTAGAGTTTGCTAAATCTTTTTTCCTAGATATTGATGTAGGAATAGACAAGAAGAACGCATACCCTACGACCGAAGAAGCACTTGAATCCTTAAGGGCATTTGTCAAAAGCACGGGTTTGCCCAAACCCAACATCATTAAGTCTGGACGCGGCCTACACGTATACTGGGTGTTTGACCGGGAAGTTCCTAAAGAAGAGTGGCAGCCGTACGCCGACGGGTTTAAGCAGCTATGCGAAGATAGCGGGCTTATCATTGACCCTGCCGTGCCTGCTGATTCTGCGCGAGTCCTACGGGTTCCGTACACCTTCCACGTAAAAGACGCCGCTAATCCGATAGAGGCTGTCCCGTTACTTGAATCGGAAGCGACTTCGTTTCATTTACTAAAGACTTTAATAAATCCCATACAAAATGATATGTGGGCTAACAGGCCTTCATACGCAAAGGTAGACGAGACCACTCGTGCCTTGATGGGAAACTTTGAGCATTCGTTTAAGAACATTCTTGTAAAAAGTGTTCAAGGTAATGGCTGCGCACAACTTGCGTATATCTACGAGAATCAAGACTCATTGCCTGAGCCGTTGTGGCGGGCGGGGCTATCTATTGCTGCGCATTGTTCAGACAAAGACAAAGCCATCCACGTCATATCGAAGAACCACCCAGAATACTCAGCGGAAGCCACTGAGGCTAAAGCTAACGGCACCAAAGGCCCGTACACATGTGACACGTTTAAGAAGCTAAACGCAGCAGGCTGCGCAAATTGTGAGCACCGGGTATCTAGCCCGATTATGTTGGACTCCATTATTGTGAAGTCTGAAGAGACTACGATTACGCATGAAGACCCTGATACTGGCGAGACGGTAGAAACACCTATCCCCGAGATTCCGTTTCCATACTTTCGTGGCAGGCACGGCGGCATCTATAAAACCGTTAAGGCTATGGACGAGGACGAAGAAGCAATCCCACTGCTGGTATGCAGTCGAGACTTTTATGTAGTTCGCCGCATCAAAGACCCAGAGTTTGGCGAATCGGCTTTGCTGCGTCTTATCAGACCAAAGGACGGGGTGTCTGAATTTCTAGTGCCACTCAAAGACATTATGTCAAGAGATAAGTTTCGGGACTATATTGGGCGCGAAGGCATACCGGCACTGGATAAACAAATATCGGAACTTATGGCATACGTTACGAAGTGCATTGAGCACCTACAAAATACATCCGCTGCAGCTATTGGTAAGACGCAGATGGGCTGGCAGAACGGACACCGCTCGTTTGTGATTGGTGATAAGGAAGTTTTTGCTGACCGGGTAGAATACAGCCCGCCAAGCTCCCCAATTATTGCGCACGTGCCTAGGTTCAAAACCGCGGGCAACTTCCATGACTGGAGAGAAATTGTCAACTACTACGCGACAGAAGAGTTTGTGCAGCGTGCGTACGTGTTCTTTCATGGGTTTGGTAACGTGTTCATGAAGGACATGCCGAACACTAAGGGCTTTTTGGTTTGCTCTTACGGTGAAGGTTCTGGTACGGGCAAGACCACAACATTGGAAGCAATCGCTAGTATTTTTGGCGACCCTACAAAACTTCTTATGTCCCCAAGGTCAACCTCTAACTCAATCATCAACCGTCTAGGCACGTGGCAAAGTATCCCGGTGCTTATTGATGAAATCACAGAACTGCCCGTTGAAGGTAAGGCCAGTCTTGTATACGCCGCTACGATTGGGCAGGGTGCCGAGCGTCTTGAAGCTGGTAGAAACGTCGAACGCGAGAATAATGTTACTTGGCAGAACTGCGTTATTACGTCATCCAACAAGGCGCTAGACGAAGAGATACTGTCTTTCCGCGCTAACCCCGACGGCATCCTTAACCGCATGATGTGTCTGGCTGCGTATGAAGATGTGAACACTGACCCGGCCAAGGCACGGCACCATTTCGACCGGCTGTATAAGAATTTCGGCCATGCGTTCGAGCCGTTTCTTCAGTACGTGATTGCCAACAAGCCTGAGTGTGACAAGCTTCTTGAACAGGTCCGGTTGCGTCTAGAAGCAGAAGCAGAACTTACTAGCCGGGAACGGTTCTGGGCAAACGATGCAGCGGCCACCATCACTGGCGGTATCATTTCTAACAAGCTGAACCTGCACAATATTCCTATCGAGCCGGTGTTTAAATACGCTGTTGAGCAGATTAAGCTCAAGCGCAAAGAAAAGAAGACCTACGCGCTGGATAGCAACGACGTTCTGTCACAATATCTATACGACAATATCGGCCGTATGGTTATCGCTAACGGCAAGCCGGACAAGCGTGGGTTTGATACTGTCGCTCTTGGTAGCCCGAGAGGCAGCGACTTGGCTATTCGCATCGAGCCGGATACCGGCCATGCGTTTATTTCGATTACCGACTTCCGCAAGTACTGCACCAAGAAGGGCGTCAACCTAAGTCAGTCTTTGAAGCCGCATGAAGAAACGGGCGCGCTTGTAGAAACTAACCGGCACAAACGTCTAGGCGCTGGCACTCAATGGGTAGTGTTGCCCGCAATTAGATGCTATGTTTTCGACTGCACCAAGCTCAAAGATTTTGACATGGAGGCGGTTAAGAGTGCTGCGAGTGTTCAATCTACCGATAGCGATTGATTGGCGCGACTTCAAAGTAGGCACCAGCCTGTTCATACCGTGCATAGACCGCGGTGCTGTAGAGGCTTGGCTTGAGCAGGAGTGTGCCAGACTTGGATACACAGCAACTATAAAACAAGTTATACGCAACCGTATGTACGGCGTCCAAGTCTGGCGTACTGATTAGTCTTCTTCGTCTGCAGTGCCGTATATATCGTCGAGTCGGCGGCGTAGGTTTTTGTTAATGTGAACCCCATCAACCATTTCCCGCTCGCGTTGCTTGTGGCTACGCTCGGACCGGCTGATTGTATCTGAGGTAATACGTAGAGATTTTTCAGGGTTCTTTTGGCTAAATACTTGGATGCGTTCAGTTATTTCCCGCACCCCTTCTGTATCGCCGTTCTGTTTAGCGACGTGAAGCAAATCAAGCAGGGCGGTACGCCGTTCCAGTAGGGCTTTTTCTGTAGTCTTTTTAGCGCCCGCGCGTGCATATGCTTCGGCCAAATCCGCCGGGGCAAAACCCCCAAGCTGCATAAATGCGTTATACAGACTCACATCCTGCACGATAGGCACACCGTCTTTGTTTGTAGCGCCCTCGGCGATATACCGCATACCCTTCATTACGTTCTTGACAGCGACGGGGGACATGGATTCAAACCCGCGATAGACGTAGCCATCAGAAATCATTCCAAAAGCTTTCTGCGCATTAACGGCGGCAGAGAAACTAGGCCCGGCGGCTTGTTCTAACAAATACGTCAAAGTACCTACCTCGGAACGGCGCTTGGGGTTATCCCGCCAGAACATACCATTGAAACCAGTTCGGCTTGCAATATCGATATTCAATAGCTGGTTAATCGGTCCTTTGTACGCCATATCGCCAATGGCTTCAGTAATAATGGCATCAGTATCTACTGGCTCATCGTCGTCGCCCATAACCATGCCGGCAAGCAAACTAAGCGCACCATACAGCGGCAAGCCTTGAGCACCGGCAAATGTGAACGCCATTAAATAAATACCAAACAACTGTCTCTGTGCTATTTCCCGTACTTTTTTATCTGAATCACGGAAGGCTTGGTTAAACAGCTTACCCATGAGATACAACTGAGATGTAGCAAACCGTTTGAAAGTAAATACTACGCGTCCTATGTTTCCTTGGAAGTATCTCGGTCCTGTGCTGGATAGTGCACCGCCGTGGGCTTCTGTTACCAAGTTCATAGCTTCTTGGCGAGCGGCTTCAGGAGACGCGCCTTTTTTACGAGCTAGGTCGTATGCAGCCAGTAGGGTAATTTCTCGGTTAGCTCGTTCTGAGTTCTGGAACATCCACCCCAAAGTAGTTCTAACTTTGGCGCCCATACCGGTGTAGTCGCCGGCGGTATATTTGCGTAGGTCTACAAGTTCATGTGCCGTAGAACGACGAATAATCCCGTATTTAACCGCGTCTTCGTACAAAGCTTTGTGTTCAGCAGATACATTCTTGCCCGTAACAAAAGTCCGGTCGGGTAGGAAAGTACTATTATCGTCCTTGCCGCCATTCAAATACATACTGGTAGCTTTGGACATCGCATTAAACGCGTCCGTAAATCCGTACTTGCCGCCCAACAAGCTGTACACAACAATCGGCAACTGGGTTAAGTTGATAAGCGCAGACGAAGCATTACCTGCGATATACATGTAGTAACTTGCAGAACTTGCTGCCGAACTTACATCAGACGCCAATTTATTTGTAGGCGGTGCGGTGACGTTTTTAACGCGTTCAGCAATATCAAGCACCACATCCCTAGCTTCTATAGACCCGTTGGCGTTAGCCTCTTGGCTAATATTGTTTACCGCTTCGTCAATAGATTTTGCGTGCGTGAGGTTGCCTAGCTGGTTAGCCAAACGACTACCAATATTTGCGTAAACCTCTACTGCGTCTTTGTTTGCACCGGCGATACCTTTACGGGCACGGGCCATTTGGCGTATAGATTCGGCGGGGAATAGTGACAGATACGCAGAGTAAACTTCGTCCAACACAAGCGGCGATACTTGTTCGTCTTTTAGGGTCTCCATAATTTTGGATACAAACCCTACCGGCGGCACACCGTTCGTGCGGCTAGTGATGTCCTCAAACCGAGCAAATTCTCTAATCTCTTTCATGCCCGTGCTACGCGCACGTTGTACTTCTAGCTGACGCTCTCGCTCACTGGGGAACGCCATAACAACAGGTTCTCCAGCTTTATCTTGGTACGACAGCCAGTATTCACCCTGACGGAAAAGGGGCAGATATACCTTGATGCGGCGAAGCTCAAATTGAGTACGGAGTTTTGCGGCTGTGCCGGGGGTTACGTCTTTAGTGATTAACTTTTCAAATTCATCTGCGGATTCATCGTAAGTCCTACGCAAATCCATGTAGGCTTCTTGCACATCTTTAGGCATCGCGTAGAACTGTTTTACAAGCGGGTTAGCCGCATTAGCCGCATTTGGTTTGAGTTCGTATGTACGCGTGCGCTGCACTTGACCATTTGAATTAATGGTTTCTTTGACGGTTACTGTCAGCGGGTCAATCTGGTCCAGCGTAGTATTCTGGAAAATAGTAAAAAACTTTTCTTTTTGCGCGGCAGTATATTTGCTAAATACCGCATGCAAGGCATTGGTCCTTTGCTCAACGATTTCCCGGCGCTTACTAATATCCGTATCACGTACCGTCAGTGCATTATCAAGTGCTTTAATCGACGGAATGATGCCGCCGTAAGTTTGGTACATTTGATATAGCGATAGAGCACCCAGCCACACTCGACGAAGTGAACGCGGCAACCCAGACGCAGTATTTAAAACTTCACCCGCCAGCTTTTGCGTCATTGGCGGCATGTTGTCTACGTTAGCGTTTGCAATTTTTTCAAATACGTTTTTGTTTTCTTCGCGTTGTTGCTTGGGAGTAGCGGCTTTAGAAAATTTAGGGCGTGACGTATCACCAGCCCGGTATTCATTAACCCGCACCAAGTTTTTGTCGTTGAAGATGACGAGATTGTAAGTTTTCTTTTTTGCTGCTTCTTGGGCTTTTTCTAAATTTGTTTTTTCGTCCGCAATCTTTTTATCAATATGCCCAAGTTCTGCTTCGGCTATTTTTTTATGTTGTGCACTAAAAAATTTCGGAGGGTTTCTAGGGTCACTTAAATCAAAAAGAATTCGTTCTTTATATTGTTTTAAACGCGCTATTTCTTTTGTTGTGGCATCAATAATGTCAAACGCTTTTCTACTATTGCCATCCAAAAACTTTAAGCCCGGAATTCCAACAGAATCAAGTAATTCACTAGCCGCTTGGTATGCAGGTATTCTGTCATTTGTTTCGGGGAAATCTCCTTCTTCAATAGCGCGAACCAAGACTCCGGGAAAGCCTTTCGTACCAATAAGCTGTTCCCCAGCAAGCTCATCCACATTTTCTATATTGTAAGTATCAAGTAATTCATCAGTACTTAGCCGCTTAATAATAGGCGCAATCTTACGCTGTATATAATCGGGTTGAGCGCTAATCGGTAAATCCCAATCAAGAAGTTCGTATTCAGAAACAGTAGGTCGAACGCGAAGGATTGTACCTTTTACATTTAAGTCAGATACTATTTTTGCTCCCCTAGACCGCCAATTTTCCAAAATATCTACTACGCTTTTTATGCCTTCGTTTGTGGCTTCTTTTATGGCGTAGTCATAATTATTTCCGCTGTCTGAAAGTAAAAACCAAGCGTGGTCCTCGTCTTCTGTTTTTATTGGTATTTGCACGCCGTCTTTATCGCGTACCCCATATTTTTTTCTTTCTACATCCGTCTCAAAATAATTCTTGCCAATCCCAAATCGCTGAGCTAAATAAGTGCCCCAACCAAACGCTTGTGCACCCTCGCCTTTACCCATGAACTCATGATTGAATTTACGGAATAAAGCAGCCGTGCCGTGGTAGGTACCATCTAGTTCTAAGTCAGCAGCGCCGTAGGCAAGGTCAACGATGTTCTCGGCGGTAAGGCTATCAAACTTGGCAAATCCAATCTTGCGTAGGGCAACCTTCAACGCGGTCAAGAACCTACGCACGAAATCGGCAACACCCATCATGCCGGTGTTGTAATACTTATTGTCTTTGATGCCTTGAGGCGTAACGCCAGCAGCAAATGTTTCTTCTACAAAGTACGCAATAAGTTCTTCGTTAACATCACGCGGGTCGGTGTCTTCGGGGATACGGGCGAGAGCCTTACGTGCGAGTTCATTCTCAAGTTTGCCACTACTCAGCGCCCATTTAGAAACCTGCCTACCCAACTCCTCTACGTTTTCTTTACCAATCAGGCGCGACATACCAAAGTGCACCCCAAACTCATGCAGGAAGACGCCTAATTCTTGGCCTTGTTCGATATTGCCGGCAATCAAAAACACCCTGCCGTCATGGAAGAAACCTTGAACTCGACCTTCAGTATCTTTAGGTAATACGCCGTCTTTGATAGCTTCTTGTTGGGTGTCATACACACGCACCCATCGACCAAACTGCGCCCCAGAAACAAAGGCGTCTTTAACAGCGCGCGTTATATTATCCGCGGTAGTAGGCTTGTATTCTTCTTTTTCGCCCACGGATTTTTTAGGCTGTTCAAACTCAGCGGCTTCGCGTTCGCCAATATCAAGTGGTTCTTCAAGTACAGGTTTTTTACGGCTAATTTCTTTTTTAGCAATACTATTACGCGCAGCAATATCATCCGCACGTTCCTGCGTAGACATTCTAGACTTAACTGCTTCCTCCCAAAGTTCTTTGTTCTCTTTGGTAAGGTCGGCAAAAGGCACGCCGGTATCCTTATCGTCCCAAACTTCTTCAGGAGAATACTGCATGGGTACTGGAGGCTTGGGCGCCGCAATAGTAGTAACAGGTTCTTCACCCGGTCCTTCAACCGCTGGTTGTTCTTGAGGTGCAACGGGTTCGGGTACTGGGGCGGCTTGTTCTTCCGGCGCAACGGGTTGTTCTGGCGCGTTAAAATCAAACGCCATTTGTTCTTTTGGAACTTCCGTTGCGGCGGGTTGTACAGGTTCTTGTACTGGTGCAGCACGTTCTGCTAACGACTCAGGTGTAGGTTGCGTCAATGTCAGCGGCACTTGGCCTTCTAAACTTTGAAGCGCAGCAATAGTAGTTTTGGCGAGATTTGGATTAGCAGCAGCCTTGTCAATTTCAGAGCGGAGTTCTTCCGCGTTAGCAACTAAATCTTTATCTACCAACCGCTTAAAAATACCCGCTCGGGGGCTAAGCCCCATGTCTTTAAGTCGTTCAGCAGTTAAAACTGTAGGCGCAATTGGTTTTGCTAGTTCGGCTTCTTTTAATTTCTTTTCAAGTACGCGTACGTCAGCTTCAAGTGTCGGCTTAGGTTGGGTTTTAGGATTAGTTTGCGGAGCAAACAGTTCCATCTGTCCACTAGGTTGTATGGCTTCTTCGACGGGTGCTGGCTGTACGGTGCTAGGAAACTCAAGCTGCGACGGAAGCTTTGGTAGTTCTCCCGGCTGGAACAAAGGTAGTTGTTCGCCTTGGCCTGTTGCACGGGCAAGTTCTTGTTCGGCTTGGATTTGAGCTTGGGCTTCT
>Ga0209400_1002454_pt1 | contig 14045 bp, 16 predicted proteins | sample M_130807_EF_Meta_FD_187313 | JGI IMG/M metagenome (GOLD analysis project Ga0209400, IMG submission 187313) | Freshwater microbial communities from Lake Montjoie, Canada to study carbon cycling - M_130807_EF_MetaG (SPAdes) (version 2) | ecosystem: Environmental > Aquatic > Freshwater > Lake... | reverse complement strand
CAGACTTACATGCTGGAAACGTAATTGTGAATAACGGCAAACTTGCCATCATCGACTTCGATGATGCTGGTATCGGATTACCTATTCAAGATCTTGCAATCAGCAATTACTACATCAGAGAAGACATTGAAAAAGAGAAGCACCTCAAAGCTGGTTACGCTTCACTCAAAGAACTGCCAAAAATATCAGAGGCAGACTATGAAGCTTTGCTTCTCAGCAGACTCTTATTCCTAATCAACTCAATACTTGATGTGACATCGGCAGAGATTATTGAATTCATTCCAACCTTCTTAGATAGAACACAGCAGAGATTAGATCACTTCTTTGCCACTGGTCAGTTTCTCCTGAAGACCTACTAGTTTGGATTTTCCAAGAACAAAAAATTTTCAACAATCTTCACAAACCATCGCTGAAGTGTTATTCTTTTCTAAACGTCCCCCCTTGGTGATAAGAGACTCAGGGAGTCTCTCATTTGGTAGCTGAGGGGGTCACCCTTTTTAAAGTTATTGCTTCTTCTAAACTCACTAGATTTTTCGTGAGTTCTGGTGGCAGTGCCGCCAGCGGCCTAAACTCGCTTCTTTCTAAAGCGACGTAGTGAGACCAGGCTATGTAATCTGCGATTTGACCGTTGAAATCCTTACTCACGTTATGAAAGTAGATATGGAATGGGTGACTGAGTTCGGAAAGAACTGCTTTGGCCTTGGATAGGAATGCTTGCTCCTCTCTATAGATCAAAGTCTTGTCAAAGACCATGACAACTGATTCTGCATTTCGAAGATTTGCCTCTTCTCCGGCTATCCTGGCCATTTCAAGGCCAGCCAATTCATAGATGGCAGCGGCAGATTTAGCTTCGGAACGTAAGGTGTCCTTTTTCAACCATAGAGTGTGTGCTGTCAGGTTACGTAGTTTTGCTAGCTGCTCAAATACCTGGTTCCTTACTCTCTGACTATCTTCAGATGCATGAAAATTAGAAATACCGACGCCCTGACTCAAGAGATAGTATTTGAGTCTTGCGATTCTGGTAGCCGCAAAAAGTGGTTCAGTGGTGACGTATGCAGTCATGACAAAATGTTTGGTTCCCGAAGCGGAGAAGTCAAAGTTGCCGGATTCATCGACGTAAAAATACAACGTAGTGGCTGACAAAACTTCTCCTCGATATTCCCCAACCTGAATTCTTAAGTAACTCTAAGAGGTGCATACGACAATAGTTTTTTACTTTCCACATACTTGACTCATTGGAAAAAATATTGTAATTTTCTATTAAAGGTTCCCCCCTGATGATAAGAGATTCAAGGAGTCTCTCACTTGGTAGTTGGGGAGGTCACAGCTTCAAACAGAAACCACCGGCATTGATCACGTTGGTGGTTTCTGCGTTTAAGTTCCAGTTAAGCAAATAACCCCAAGGTTTCGCTTGGGGTTATTTGTGGATGAAACTTTAGCGATCGCGTGCCGGACGGCCACCGGATCTAGCCGCTGGTCTTCCACCTGATCGTGCACCATCTCTTGAGCCACCTCTTGAACCACCGCGGTCTGAACGACCACCGAAGTCACGAGAACCTCCACGAGACCCACCACGGTCAGAGCGGCCACGGCCGCCCTCACGTGCAGAACCACCGCGGCTGTCACCGAAGTCCAAGTTGCTAACAGCTGGTGCTGGAGCAATAGGGCCTGCGATTTCAGCAAGGATTGGGCTGTCTTGTCTAACATCCATGTAAATCGCATCGCGCTCTGCACGGCGAAGAAGATCTTCAACCTTGCGTCTGCGTGAACGAGGAACCAAAGTAATTACAGTTCCAGTCTTACCCGCACGACCAGTACGGCCTGAACGGTGAAGGTAGGTCTTGTATTCCTCTGGTGGATCAACCTGGATAACCATTGCAATGTCATCAACGTGGATACCACGAGCAGCAACGTCAGTTGCGACTAGAACACGAACTTCACCTGACATGAATCGCTGGAGGTTACGGTTTCTCTGGTTCTGGTTTAGATCTCCGTGTAGACGAGCAGCTGGAACACCAGCACTGGTTAGCGATTCACTTAGACGTTCTGCGGTCATCTTGGTACGAGTAAATATAATTGCCTTACCCTCACCTTGAACTAGACGAAGCAAAATTGGGCTACGTGCATCTGTTTCAGCAAACATAACTCTGTGAATGATGTCTGATGTTTCTTCAGTTTCGTTAGGAACTTCATAAACATAAGGGTTAGGCAGGAACTGCTTAACTAGAGCATCAATCTCACGGTCCAAAGTAGCTGAGAAGAGCATCTTCTGTGAGTCACCTGTAGCAGCTGTGATTCTCTTCACTGGCTCAATGAAACCTAGATCACACATGTGATCTGCCTCATCGATAACTAGAGTCTCAACATCACGAAGATCAACAATCTTCTGAGCCATTAGATCTTCTAGACGACCTGGGGTAGCAACAAGAATGTCAACACCACGAGCCATAGCAATCTCTTGTCTACGCTGAGGCATACCACCGTAAATACATGTGGTGTAGAAACCAACTGCACGAGCTAGCTGAGAAAGAGTTCTATCAATCTGGTCAGCTAGTTCACGAGTAGGAGCAACAATCAATGCACGAGGACGGTTAGGTTTACGTGGCTGTGATCCTTGGGCAACAAGCTTGGTAATAAGAGGAACAGCAAAAGCAATTGTCTTACCTGAACCAGTCTTACCTCTACCCAAGATATCTCTACCTGAGATAGCAGCAGGAATAGTTGCCTGCTGGATTGGGAAAGGAGAGATAGCACCCATTTGAGTAAGTGTCTCTAGAAGACGTGGGTGTAGACCCATCTCTTCCCACTCTGCTGAGATAACTGCATCTGCCTGATCAACTGACTGAAGCTTCTCTAGAACTACATCTTCAAAGAAAGCCTTCTTGTTAGGGGACTTGTCTCTTGCACCATCAAAACTTCTCTGACGGTTGTCGTCTCTTTCCATACGATCTGATCTACGAGGATCTCTTGAACCTCTGTCATCACGTGGTGGACGAGAATCGCTCCACTCACGACGAGGAGCACGATCATCACGAGCAGGTCTTTCAGGAGTCCACTCTCTGCGAGGTGCTCTGTCATCGCGCTGAGGACGCTCTGGAGTCCATTCACGTCTTGGTGCACGATCATCACGAGCCGGTCTCTCAGGAGTCCACTCTCTACGAGGAGCACGGTCATCACGCTGAGGTCTTTCTGGAGTCCACTCTCTACGAGGTGCACGATCATCGCGTGCAGGACGCTCTGGGGTCCACTCACGTCTTGGTGCACGATCATCACGAGCTGGTCTCTCAGGAGTCCACTCTCTGCGAGGTGCTCTTGAATCTGAACCTGCACGAGAAGCGTTACCGCCGGTACGGGCGTTGCGGCCAGCAAATGATTCTCTTGAACCAGATGGTGTCCATTCAGGACGACCATCAGCACTTCGTGCTGGACGGTCGTTACGCTGTTCACGGATAGGACGTGAGTCTCTAGCCGGTCTGTCGTTTCTGACTTCTCTTAGTGGACGAGCGTTATCTTCACGATAATCTCTCTTGTCTCTTCCTCCAGCAGCCGGAGCTGCTGAAGTGTGACGTGGCTTACGAGCAGCCGGGGCAGCGCTAGCTGCACCTTTACGATGGGTAGTTTTAGCCGCGCCTGCTCTAGGCGTGCGCGAATTAGTGCCGTTATTTGGCATTTTTATATTCCTTTATAGTGTGTGGCCTTCGCAGGAGTAGTGCTTAGGCGCATGGATAGTCGAACTGCGCTGACCCACACACGAGAAGAACATCTGCAACACGGCAGATTCTCACAAATAGGAAGACTGGCACATTTATCTTGTTCAGACCAAAGGTTCGAACTATGTGCTGCAAACGACTACTGTCAGGATTGCCTGACCTTCTAACCCTAACGGAAAGGTAACGTTTTACCTATAGGCAATATTTGTGGCTAAATCAGGCCTCTGAGGGTCAGCTCTGCATGCAAATCAGCATCACTTGGCTCAACCAGGTGCTTGCCATCGGCAAAGAGGATTACTGGGATATTAGTTCTGCCAGAGATTTCTCTGGCTTCTTCAGTAAATTCAGCTGATTGCTCAACATCTTTCTTCTCATACTGGACACCTAGGGTGTTCAATAGCTTTTCAGATCTTCTGCAGTCGCCGCACCAGTCAGCACCGTAAACAATAACTTCACTCATCTTTTACCTCATCCTTATTGAATCTGGAATAAATAACTCTTCACCATCAAAGGTAATACCAGTTAGGTCTTTGACCACTATATCTGCCTGTGACTTCACAGCCTTTTTACCGACACCTATTACTAACCCCACTCCTGCTTCAATAGCTGAAATAACCCCTGCTTCAGCATCCTCAAAGACCACACAGTCAGCTGGTTCAAACCCTAGGTTCTTAGCTCCAAGTAAATAAGGATCAGGATGAGGCTTACCTCTTTGAACATCATCCCCTGTTACTAGTTCCTTAGGAATAACTAAACCCGCAGCTTCTAGTCTGGCTCTACCTAGGTTTGGATTAGCCGATGTGCAGATAGTCCAGATACCTGGTTTTAGAGAGATAAGTAATTCTTTAGCTCCCGGTAACCCAACTGTTAGGTGAGCGGTCTCTTGTTCTAGGGAATTGATTCGATCATTGGCAACAGTAAAGAGTTCAGCACTAACTAGTTCACGAACCATATCTTCTGCTCTACGGCCAGCATTGTTGGCTTTATCTAAGTCATAGCCAGGTGAGAATTCTGTAGCCCAAACATCCCAAGCAGCTTTAGCTGCTTGGTGTGAATCGACTAGGACTCCATCATTGTCGAACAACAGGGCAGAGCAAGAGAACTTCATAGTTCAAGGCTACCCTGTGACGATATTGTTACCGACGTGGCCTTAGAACCCCAAGCGGAAACGCTAGCATTTAGGTAGCGGGGGCACTAGAGCCTTCCTAATAGGGAGGAAATCATGAGTAATGACCCATTGCTTAGAAAAATTAAGCGCACCGGCCTCAGCAGAGCAACGCTTGGAGCAATTCTAAGTTTTGTTGGCATTGGAATCGCTCTTGCACCTCTGGGTATGGCTTATGCCACAAACCAAGCAGCCTACAGCTGGTTAATGATTGGAACTCTGCCTGTTGGAGCAGTGGTAATGATTATCGGACTTGTCCACATGATTATTGGCGTGAGTCAAACACTAAAAATAAAAACTCCACTTGCGGAAACAAGTCTTGATGAGAGAACTCGAGTACTGAAGGACAAGTCAATTTCACTTGTTTTGCTAGTGCCAATATTGGCTCTAACTTTACCCTTGATCTCATTTGTGTTTGGCAGCATGATTGTTAGCGCTTATGCAGGAATGTTTACAGTCTTTGCGATGGCAGCAGCGATATTGGCAGGAATAGGACTCTCAATTTACTTCGCAATCCAATCAAAATTAAAAGTCTTGCAAGTAGCGATCATCGCACTTTCAATTATTTTCCTAGTTGGACTATTCTTTGAAACACAGGCGATGTATTTACACTTCGTAGACCAACTCAGCATAGGCAGCGGCTCTTAGCAGCTCGTAATAAGGAGGAATTGTGAATAGTAATGCAATTGAAAACAACCCAGTTAGAAGCAGGCTCTCATTCTTTATAGGGTTATATAACTTTTGCTTGGGGGTTTACTTGGCTTTGATGCCATTTGGGCTGCTCATCTTTAAGGACATGCTCCCTGACAGGAGCCCTTTAGTTTTTGGTGGCGGTGGAATAGTTATCGCTCTTGTCACCTGGCCGATGGCGATTCTTTTTTCATTGATTGGCATTGTCATGATGATTGTTGCTCACGTTAAGCGCAATTCTGCTAGGCCAGAAGGATCTCCCCTAACAGTCAAGAACAAGATTTCTCTTGGGTTCTCTGCACTGCTTTTGCTGTTCGCAGTGTGGCACACCATTGCGATTGCTGGATTCTAGGTTGAATTAGTTACCCAGATGTTACCCGCTGTTTCTTGGGCTATCTGTCTTGGTCTGCAATTGATTACTAGACTCGTTCCCAGCGGGGTTCACTGGGGACTTCAAATAGGTTTAGCGGGGAGTTAGCTATGGAACCATTAAATGCATCAATCAAACTCAAACGAGTGGGACTAGCAAAAACAATCCGAGGGTCAATCTTCTGTGTGGGAGGAATCCTCCTCACCTTATCTCCAGTCATAGTAGGGTTCCTGATGGGTCTAGGTGGTGGAGGTGGAGGCGGACTGATTTTGACAATTGTACCTGGCTTCATTCTCACGACAATTGGAATCATCTCGATGTTTAGAGGCATTGGACAAAGTTTGAGAACAAGGACTCCAGCAGAATCTGTTGATCTAGAACTTAGAGCTAATGTGATTAGGGAGAAGGCCATCTCCACAGCCATCCTCGTTCCAGTAGTGATGCTCTCCTCAGCAATAATTTGCTTCGTGATTGGAAACATGGGTGCTGGCCCAACTGCTGGCTCGATTGCTGCCATTGTTTCGGCCATCCCACCTGCAATCGTGACAGTCAGCTGTGTGCTTTTAGCTGTTAAATCTAAACTCCCGAGATTGCGTTTAGTTCTTTCAACTCTCTCAGTAGTGTTTCTTGCAGGCATTTACTTAGAGGCTCAGACTCTTTACGTCATATTTGTCGACCAGATCACCTCGACATATAAATAGAAAGGAAACCATGAGTATCAACAACAAGCAAACAAGTCCAAGATTCAGATTAATTATGAGGATCATCGGCATCCTTGTAATGATTGCACCAGTAATTATCTTGATGGTTGCCCCTGCCCCAATAGGTTTTAGTGGCGACTATGTTGGGCCTAGAGGAATGGCATTCCTGTTCTTTATGCTCTCTATACCTGCTGGAATATTCATAATCGTGTTCGGTAAAAGACCAACTAAAGCAAAGAGAGGACTACTAATTGGAATCGCTATCTGGGCGGCTGTCAGCGTGCTGTCTTTACTGGGTGATCTAATTAATCGCTTGATGCATGGAACCCTTTAGAAAGTATTAGCGAACTAACCTGCTGAAACAATGCTCCTAATACGCACCGCCACATAAGCAGTCACATCAACTAGTGCCAAGGTAAGCATGGCTGGAAGCATCGAGTGTAAGAACCAGCCTAAAGATAGAGCTTGGATTCTTTCTGAGCCGACATCAAAGTAATCGTTTGAGCGCAACTCTGCGATAGCAGCAATACCAAAACCAAACGCCATCATGGTGACAACAACAACGAACACAACAACCAGAACAAAGTTCAAGTTCAGGGCCGCTGTTCCAGCAACCTTCTTAGGCTTTTCTTGAGAAGCACCGTGTGCTTTAGTTCTAGCAGCGAAGATGCTTCCTAGAGCAATAGAGCCACCTACAATAGCCAAGATTATTACCCAAACCCAGACCTGAGGGTTTTGTCTACTTGCTTGATACATAGTTAGCCCAATAAGAAGAGCAAGAGTAGTTCCAACAATTGGATAAATGAAAGCAAGAGCAGCTTCACGCTTAGCTCTCTTTTGTTCTGGAGTAGCCTTACCTACAGTTGCTTCTGACTTCCGGTAGACAGTTGCACTAAGGATTAGAAACACAGAAGCAGCTGCAGCAAGAATGATTGGGATATAGACGCCAGTGATCTGGTCTCTGATTCCACCTCTAGCACCTGAGAAGTCATTGAAGGAAGCAAAGAAAGCACTAAGAGCAAAGAACACTAGAGAAACTAAAGAAACAACAACACCAACGGTTGCAAACCTAAACACAGGAAGAGCACCAGGAGTCTTCTTAGCCACTAGAACATCAGTCTTCCGATAAGCCAAACCTGAGAAAGCAGCCAAACAGACAAGAGCACTTAGGAAGATGTATGTGCTGGCTTTAGTAAGGCCTGGGTAGCCAGAAGTTACCATTCCATTCGAACCATACTGAGGTGCCTCAAAGAGCCCCACGTAGTTGGCTGCAATAAACCCAAACCATGCTGAAGTAAGACCAATAAGAACGAAGGCTGTTGCTACTTTCAATGTTTTATTCATACTTCGAGCCTAACTGACAGCCATTTGATGGCTTTACAGCAGTTGTCCCCCATATTGGGGACAACTGAAAATTCCAAGGATCAACAATTATTTTCTAAAGTGAAGTTATGGAGATGAAGTTCTCTGGGATCTGGGATCCCAGCTGCGGAAGGGAATAGGTAAATGTCGGCATTGAAACTACTAAAGAAAGCTAACTCCAACTATCCAGTGGTTCTAGTTATTCTGGGCGCATTCCTTACCTCAGCTAGTTTGCCCTGGGCTATACAAACTTTTGCTTGGACCTTCAGCGACAACTGGAATAAGCCTGGCAATGCCATGCCCCTGCTTATGGTGTTTATTATTCCGCTCGCTATTGTTTCCTGGACGGGTCTGGCCTTCGGAATCACAGCTTTAGTTGTGGGAATCTACAAAGCCCTTCGAGTTCCGATTCCAGAATCATTGAGTGATCTAACAAGAAACAAAATTCTCAATCGAAACATCCTTATATTTCTAATCCTGACCGTTGCTGTTCTTTACAATTTGGGAATTGGTACGCCACCAACAATATTTGTTCTGCTCAACCTGTTGGAACTAGTCACTCTCTCATTCGCCGCCTACTTCACCTACAAAACACATGACAAAACGCTCTACATGGCTTGGGGTGCAGCAATCTTGCTTCTGCTGATCCTGACATTCGTTCCCTACTAGACCAAGTTATTAGTGTCCTTAAGATTCTTGCTGGGCTAAGAGGGAGCTACTGTCCCAATAAACTTGAGACTATGTCTGCAAGTGAAGTAACCGCCTATATAAAGGCACAGGAGCCAACCAAAGCTAAGACTCTGGAAGCCATGAGATCTCTACTTCTAGAGGTTGAACCTAAGCTTGAACAGACCATTGCCTGGAAGTCAGCCATGTTCAAATACAACGACAAATTCGTTGTTGGTCTTTGTGCTCATAAAGCACACCTCTCTTTCTCACTACCTAGCTCAGAACTACTAAGTACCTTTACAGAAGACCTAGCAGTCTTTGTGGTTTCTAAGAACTCCTTCCAATTTGCAGATGACCAAGTACTTCCTAAGAAACTAGTGAGCAAGCTAGTCAAAGCTCGTCTAAAAGAAATAAGAGAAAAATCATGATTCTAGTTATTGGCGAAGCCCTCATTGACCTCATTGAGTCCAGAGAGACGAAAGGTCAGTTTCAGGCGGTAGTGGGAGGAGCTAACGCTAACGTAGCGTTAGCGTTAGCCAGAAGAGGGGCAGATCACCAGTTCCTAGCCCGCATCTCTTGCGACAGATTTGGAACACTAATCAAAGACAGACTTAGTTCAAACAATGTAAATCTAGATCACATCATCAACACTGATGAGCCAACAACCCTTGCAGTTATTAGTGTCAATTCTCAAGGCTCCCCTACATACAACTTCTACACAAATGGAACAGCTGACTGGGGTTGGACTAAGGAAGAACTTCCAACTAAAGAACAAGTAAAAGCACTAAACGCTAAAGCCATATCTTTTGGTTGTCTAACCATGGCTATGGAACCAGGTAACCATGTAATCGAAGCATGGGCTAAAGAATTACAGAATGATCTAACCATTAGCCATGACATCAACATCAGAGCAGCTCTTGGCTTTGATAGAGACAAAGAAAGAGAAAGAGTTGAAAGAGTCAACTCTTTCTCACACATCATCAAAGCCAGCGATGAAGACATCGAATGGTTATACGATCTAGCTCCGGACAGTGATGTAACACCAATCATCAACAACTGGATCAAAGACACCAACAAGATTGTTCTGCTAACCAGAGGATCCCAAGGAACAAGAATCTATAGAAACAACCAAACAATAGATGTTCCAGCAAGAAAGATCACAGTAGTTGACACTGTAGGAGCGGGAGATACCTTTGTAGCCAACCTTCTAGGTCAACTAGATGACAACAACTACCTAGGCGAACACGCTCTAACCAAACTAGAAACCCTAACCAACGAAGATCTAGCAGAATACGTAAGAATCTCCGGCATAGCCGCAAGCATTGCTTGTGAAAGAGCTGGTTGTGAGCCTCCTACTTTGGATGAGGTAATTGCCTTCTCATGATTTCTAGACTGCCAATAAGAAATACCAACTTAGGTCCTGGACTTTGTCGGCAGTAACAGGCACAATAGGTGCATGACTAAAAAAACCACCGCATTTAAATACATTGACCTTTTCGCTGGCTGTGGTGGGTTGTCTCTCGGTCTCGAATCTGCTGGTGGCCAACTGATTGTGGCTGTCGAAAGATCACCAATGGCAGGAGAAACTTTTTATCACAACTTAATTGAGAGAGTAGAAAAAAGAGAAGACTGGGATAAATACCTTTCTTCTCCAATTGAAATGCAAGTTAAAGATGGATTAGTCGTCAGAGAGCTTGGCGAACTTCTAAAAAGTAAGACTTTGATGTCCAAGCTAAAAACCTCAGCCCCAGACTTGGTGGTAGGTGGCCCTCCTTGCCAAGGTTTCTCTCTAGCAGGGCGAAGAAATAAAGAGGACCTGAGAAATCAACTGCCTTGGCAATTTCTTCAAGTTGTCGAGGACACATCGCCAAAAATGGTCGTGATTGAGAATGTAGTTGGTATGAGGCACAAGTTTGACTCTGATGAAGGTGATGTTTTCAAGCAGCTGCAACGAGCTCTTGAAGAAACAGGAAAAGGTTATGTAGTCCAAGCCGTTGAGGTAAACGCACTTCATTATGGGGCCCCTCAACATCGACCTAGACTCATGATTATTGGCCTAAGAAAGGACATGGCAAAGAAGAATAAGATAACCTCCACGGAAGTTCTCTGGCGGAGCTCATTCTTAGACCAAATAGATCCATCCAAAATTCCAGATCTGGCTCCTATCCCTACAGTCAAATCAGGCAACACACGCACAGTTGGCGAAGCTATCGGCGATCTGCAAGCAGGAGTAAAAAAGAGTGCCAAAGATACAGGTTTCAGCAAAGATCTGAAATCTCTTTTCCACCACTTGCCTTACTCAGGTTCTGGGATACCAAATCAAGTTGAACGCGTGCACACTAGCAAAACACAACTAAGGTTTAGTCTTTACCAAATGTTCAAAGCCCAGAGTATAGACCCAAGAACCTTGGGAATTCCGTCAGAGAGAGTAACAAAAGCTGAACTGGCGAAGATTAAGGAAGCTCTTGTGGGAGTCAAGTACCCTGCCAAATCTGCTGACGGCCGAGTGTTGGCTGGTGACGAGAATGACCTCATGAAACTAATTGTTGATTTAAAAACTAAAAAACATTCGCAGCGTGTGCTGGAGTGGGCCGAGCCTGCTAGAACAGTGTTAACTGTTGCGGATGATTACGTTCATCCGTTTGCTGCTCGAACATTTACTGTTAGAGAACTTGCTAGGTTTCAGGGTTTTCCAGACACATTTGAGTTTAAAGCTAAAGAAACGACTGGTGGACTAAACCGAAGAAACGAAGTGCCTCAGTATTCTCAAGTTGGAAATGCGGTCTCACCATTCTTAGCCTTGGCTGTCGGTAAACTCGCGAGCAAGGTCCTAAATTAGTTACAAATCATATGTTTGTAGCGAAGGGAAGAGAAGTCCCAAATTTTTGGGATCAATTCTGAACAAATAGCCGTGGTCTCTAACCCCTCCAGATAGTTTTTCAGACAGGGTGAAGTCCATGGTAATCACTCCCTCAGAAATTAGATGGCCAAGGTTAGCAATCAAAGGTTTTTGAGTGTGGTGAACGCGAATATACCGAAACTGCTCCTTAGTCTCTACAACTCTGGATTCGGCCTCAACCCAGAAAGTTTCTTTGTGCTTATTACCTAAGTCCTGTTGAAGGTCTTCTAGCTCCCAGACAACAATTACTTCTTCTGCGCTTGAAGTTTTGGCTTTACCTACAACGTGGCCACTTGTTTCATCCAAAAGCACAAAAAGGCCTTGACGATTTGGGTTGCTAGAAACTGTGACAGACAAGTTAAGTCGGCCATTCGAGTCTCGACTTCCAAATCTTCTCAGAATTTCGCCCGCATTTAGAGGGCTTAGCTTCCAATTTGGAACCTTTGAGAAGAGCGATTTCTTTGAACTAGATCTTCGAGTCCCCTGAGGAGACAAGCTCCCAACTCGACCACTCTTCAACTCAATCACTCCAAGAAAGTCCGGAAGCTTGCTGGAATTGGCTTTAATGCCGAGCGCTGTCTCAAGAGTGTGGCCGACTGCGGTGTCTCCTTCTTTTGTTGCTTCAATCCAGCCCTTAGCAGAAACCTCTTTAAGCATTGCTAAAAGCTTCGCACTTGTTTCCGAGCCTCGATTTGCGCCAAGTAAGGCAAGATTCAGAGGTGATCCAACTTCATGCCTCGAGCCGAACGTAGCGATGTCGCTGCAATTCACTAGGTAAAGGTCTCTAGCCCCTGAAACAAAAAACGCTAGCAGATTGCCTGGCTTGGCAAAGCCTCTAATGTTGGTCCAAAGTCTAGGATCGCCAGTTTTTGTTTTCGGCCTGTATAAGGAAAGCTCTTGTGTCAGCACCGCTGCACCATTGATTACATTCAATTGATATTTAACGCCGTTTTCATGAGCTCCGAGGCCTTGCGATTCAAAATCATGAATGCCGTGCGAATTCAGAAATCTTCGTATGCCTTGGTGAGCATCCATGATTGACTTGTTCATTCCCGTTTCGGTAGGAACGATAAAGCTTGGCTCCACTCCAAATTCCGCAAATGCGGCTAGAGCTTCAGTTAATTTGAAATCAGCTTTTCCCAGCATGTTTTAAAGATACAGCCACACTTCTTTAGACCGATACCTTGGATGCAGGTCACCTGACTGGGATTACTCTCTACTAGTGCTATGAAGGTTCCTTCTGATCGATAATCAAATCCCACAACACATCAACCGGATGCTGCCAATCCATAGGCTGCAAGGGCATGCTTATTCTTCTGCCTACTAGTCCTCTGAACTTAGGGTTAGGTTCTGGTTCTAGGGTCTTATGGTTTCTGTGATGTTTGGATTCGATGATGGCTAGGAGGTTATCTGACTTCTCTATTCTTAGACCACAGCTGCAGGTGTTCTCTTGGATTAGAGAATGTAAGCCTTCCTCGTAGTCCTTTAGGGCTACTCGGTAGAGGCTTACTTTAGCCCAGTAACCATAGAACACAGGGCTTGAAGTTATCTTGCCGTACTCCTTATCTATCTTGTTGATAGATTCCTGAGGGTTTTCCCATTGTTTTACATAACTCCACTTAGCCACTTATTCCTCTTTCTATTAGTTTCTTGTTGTTGTTTTTATATATCTGTTTGATTGTTTCTGTGATCCAAGGGTGAACCTTAGAGTCTTGGATGCATTTAGTTAGTGGTTCTTGAGACATGCTGAATCTAAGGATTAGGCCGCCTGTGTAGACAAAGATGAATCTCTTATCCTGGGTTGCCTCTATACCTTCAGGATGACTCTTGAATAGAGCTTCAAGTAATCTGTGCGGCATGTGGTGATACCAATACTCTTGTTCTCCATTGAATGAAACCAAGAATGCTCTACTCATGACATGAGAAATATCTATGAGCATTCTTGGTTGTTTGAAGTCATCTACCTCGTCGTGGTGGATGTTGTGTCCTGGGTGAAAGCTGTAGCAGGTTAATTCAGACATTGATTTGTCCTTTCTTTAGTTACCTTGATGTTTGGCCCGTTGCGTTCTTGTTGTTCTGTGGCACCTTGCTGAATGAAGCAGGTTGCGCTCTTCTTTGAAGCTTTCGCTTCTCAACGTTTGTATTTAGTTTTAGTTACTGATTCTTATCTTCCTTTTCCATCTTCTTGACTAGATCCCAAATGCTAGACATGTCTACTTTTGCTACCTCTCTAACACAAGGAGTTAGTGGTCTTGTTGCCATGTTGAAGCAGCTAACTCCGTACTCACCTTTGACAAAAAGCCAGGTTCTACCTTTGGTGGCTTCGATGTTTTCTGGCTTTGCTCCGGCTAGTGCAATGAGTAGCCTTTGTGGATCATGCGTGAACCAGAGGTTAGTTACGCCCTCCACTGTTACTTGGAAGGCCGCATCTCCAAACACTCTTAAAGTTGCTGGGACTCTTGGTTGACTCGCTGAGTTA
>Ga0209400_1002453_pt1 | contig 14047 bp, 15 predicted proteins | sample M_130807_EF_Meta_FD_187313 | JGI IMG/M metagenome (GOLD analysis project Ga0209400, IMG submission 187313) | Freshwater microbial communities from Lake Montjoie, Canada to study carbon cycling - M_130807_EF_MetaG (SPAdes) (version 2) | ecosystem: Environmental > Aquatic > Freshwater > Lake... | reverse complement strand
GTTATTGGCATGGGCGTGCACGCAGATGGCGGCAGGATGATGACAAAGCCCTATGCAGCAGGTGGTGCCTACATCTCCCGGATGTCTAACTACTGCAAGCCCTGTGTCTATGACCCCAAGCTGCGCACGGGAGAGACCGCTTGTCCTTTCACAACTCTCTACTGGGATTTTCTTGATCGCCACAAAGAAAGCTTTGCGAAAAACCACCGCATGAGCCAACAGATCTTTGGTTTGAAGAGATTGAGCGATCTTCCTGAGTTAAAGGAAAGAGCACAGGAAGTAATTGCAGGGTTACAAAAAGGAAAGATCTAAAGAGTTGGTATAACTATCTCGTTGTACTGCAAAAACCCTGGCTTAAAGGGTGGATCAAAACGGCAGATCCTTGTCTCATCTGACAAAGCAATATTTTCTTTGGCAGCCAAAGCACGTAGCTCTGCTACTTTTTTCTTCATTACATCTTCATTTGCTCTACCTCTAAAGGAAGCGGCAACACAGCTCTCAGCCTCTAACTGACGCAACACAACCCGTGGATCATTGGGATCAGGCATATCCGCCTTAGTGCTACCTGCAGGCATTACAAAGGAAACAAACCACTCATCATCACTCGCCTTGTCGGCTCTCTGCGCACTGATGACAGGGGCGGTCATGGCAATTTTTTCTGATCGCTTATTGCCTTGAGAGATATATCCAAATAAAGATCTAAAAGCCACACTTCCGGCAGATGAGTAATCTTCTGAGACTTTAACCTCTGCTATTGAGCACGGTAGATACTCACGAAGCTCAAAGCCGTTATAGCTTTTAACTACTGTGAACTCTTGTCTCTGGGTCATGGCTTAACCATAGATCGCAAGGCACTCCACGCACCAGTACTACCCATTGCCCACATCACTAACAACGGCTGAAAGAGCAAAACAAATAATAGAGAGCCCTGTCTTTGGAGCTCAATCTCAAATTTAATCAAATGTCCTACGGGGTTCCATTCCTGCCGCCATGTAAATGCTGTCAATTGCTTGAGCATTGGCGAGAGCGTCATCGATGCCGGTCAGGACATCTGCCCCTCTAACATACTCAGCAAAGGCGGCAAGTTGCCATGTGTACGAAGACACATTCCCGAGGTACTCAGTTCTCTCCGACACATTGCTCTTTACTATTACTCGATCATCAACACCGGGTAGAACAAAAGACGGTAGAAATATCTCTCCTTTTGTCCCAGTAATTCTTAATGGACTAACAAAGTGGGAATAGTCCATGTCGCATGAAATATCACCTTGAGCACCGTTTGCATAGGTAACAGTTGCGCTCATAAATTTATCAACATTTGGTTTCTTTTCTCTTGCGTGTGCAGAAACTACTTTGAGTTCAGAATTGAAAAGACTCAAACTCAAGTGACGCTGTACATGCAAGGAATAGCAACCTAAGTCCATCATTGCTCCACCAGATAATTCAAATTGCCAACGAAGATCCTCTCCGCTGGGGGCTGGAATATTGAGAGCGGAAGTCACTTGAGTGATCTCCCCAATTTCACCTGAAGCAGCCACTTCAATTGCACGTTTAATTACAGGGTGATAACGATAGTGAAAAGCCTCAATAATTTTTGATTCCTTGCTAATTGCAACACCAGCTACAACTTTAGCTTCTGAAAAATTCGATGCGAAAGGTTTTTCTGAAATGACATGTTTGCCAGCTTTCATGGCAGCAATATTAAACTTGGCGTGCATCGAATTTGGTAATGCGTTGTATACAACATCAATATCAGGATGGTTCACCAAATCGTCATATCCAGATACCACATGGTCTATGCCCCAACGATCTGCAAAAAGATTTGCTTTCTCCAGGTTACGCGAACCTATCGCAACTAATTTATGAGACAGTGCTAAAGCCGGTACACAAATGGCTGATGGTGCAATCCTTGCGGCTCCAAGTATTCCGATGCGTAATACTCGTGACTCGCTCAAGTGAACCCCCTAGTCCCTAAAATTCAGTTTTAACTGCGCTAATTTCCGGCTTGCCAAATGGCGTACCGGATTTCAACCAGATCAAAAGCCGTTCTGGTTTTATCAACTCTTCAAGAACTAGATATCCAGCACCTTTTAGTCCAACTTCATGAGAAATACTTGAAATCTCTATCGATAAATTCCGGGTTGAAAGTGCAGATGCCTCTTCATATACAGTCCGGCGGATTGAAGACAGAAGTTCATTACCAAGGGCTGAAACTCGACCTCCAATTATGATTTTGGATGGGTTGAAGAGGAAGAGTATTTGAGCTATGGCACTTCCTACTAAAGCCCCGGCATTATTTGCAATCTCAATCGACTTTGAATCTCCTGCAAGAATCGCTTGTGTTAACAAAGGAATATCCATGGCTTTTTTCGATTTCAGTGCAGTAGCTAGATACTTGCTCTCATTATTCTTTGCATACTTAAGCCCTTCTCGAAGAATTGCTGGTGCTCCGGCGAGTGCTTCTAGACAGCCTCGTTTACCGCATCGACAAACAATTTGACTTTCTGAATTTGCTTTTAAATGACCAATATCTCCAGCACTACCGGATTCCCCGTGAAGAAGTTGTCCTTGATAAACGAGTCCGCCGCCAATTCCTGTTCCAATTTTTATATAAACAATTGAATGCATTTCGCGCCCAGCGCCGGCACGGGATTCGCCCAATGCCATCAAATTCACTTCGTTATCCACCCACACCGGTACGTTGTATTTCTCTTCCAGAAATTCACGGACAGGGAAACGATCCCATCCAGGCATAATCGGCGGAGCGATCAACATTCCGCTGGCATACTCTACGGGTCCTGGCAATCCAATTCCGATACCCCATAATTTATCTGGGTACTTTGAAATTGTTTTTTTTATTACCTCTTCCATTGCACCTAATACTTTTTGAGGTCCATCGCTAATATCAAAATTTACATTTGAACTTTCTAAAACGTTTCCCACCAGGTCGGCTACTCCAATAAGGCCTTCAGTGGCTCCCATTTCAATAACGAGAACGTAGCCCGCACTTTGGTTAAAACGGACTTCGCGCGGTGCCCGCCCACCCGTGGAATCCAGGAGTTTTCCCTGAGTTAGCAATTTATACTTGAGGAGATATTCCAACTTGATATCAACCGCGCTTCTGGATAAATCAAGTGCTTCTGCCAGCTCTGAGCGTGAGAACGTCTCTTTCTTTATTGCAAAAGCAATGATTCGAGACAGAACGCGCGCTTCGCGCAGGGTGATTGCTCTTGGCATAGGCATAACTCTAGACCCAAACTTTGCACTTTTGTTAATTATAACGAATCTTTATTTTTATTATGGTTGACTTTTTATTTTTATTCGCTTAAGTTTCCCACAGACCGAAAGGAAAAAAATGGCTCGAGCCGCAGACCAACATGTGCTGTTACAGGCTAACAACCTGACCAAAGCATTCCCTGGCGTCATGGCTTTAAATGGAGTTAATTTCCAGGTAAGAGCGGGAGAAGTAAACGCGCTAGTTGGTGAAAATGGTGCAGGAAAATCAACTTTAATAAAGATTATTGCTGGCTATTACACTCCAGATTCAGGTGAGATAAAAATTAATGGTGAGTCACTAAAATTCACAACTAAAGCGGCTCACATCGCGGGTATAGCGACTATTCATCAAGACCATCAACTGATTCCAAACATGTCCGTTGCTGAAAATATCTCATTAGGCATGTGGGAAACAAAATACGGTTTCGTCTCAAAGCGACGTGAGTCGGAGAGAGCTGAGGGAATTTTGAGCGAAATTCTACCAAACCTTGATCCCCAAAAGCTTGCAAAGGCCCTTTCTCCGGCAGAAGCCCAACTCGTAGAAATTTCAAAAGCCCTCTCTGAGAATTCGAAGATACTTGTTATGGATGAGCCTACCTCGTCGCTTTCCGCTGTCGAAGTTGATCGTCTATTTGAAATTGTTGCAAAGTTAAAAAACAATGGTTTAGGGATTGTATTTGTATCACATTGGCTAGACGAAGTATTCAAAATTTCTGACACAATTACGGTTTTGCGCGATGGTAAATTAGTCGATTCTGTTCCTGCAAACTCTATTACCCGCGATGAAATAATTCGTAAAATGGTAGGTAGAGATATCAAAGAGGTTAAATCTACATCTCAAGGGACATCTAAAAAAGTTCTTGAAGTTAAGAACCTTAGCCGCAACGGAATTCTCGAAAATATTTCATTTAACGTTAATGCTGGTGAGATTGTTACTTTAGTTGGTTTAGAAGGTGCGGGGCGAAGCGAAATCGCAGAATGTATCTTTGGAATTGAGAAGTACCATAAGGGAGAAATTCTTGTAGATGGGGTACCTATTTCTAAATCCAACCCTAAAGCAGCGATAAAAGCTGGGATAGGTCTGGTTCCAGAAGATCGGCATAGTCAGGCAATGCTCCCCAAAATGTCTGTCAAAAACAATATTTCAGTCGCACTATTGAAGAGCTTTACACGATTATCGTGGCTGCTTCCAAAAGAAGAAGAAGCTATCTATGCCAATATGAAGGCTAGACTCAAAATTAAGGCTCCTACTTCTGAAACTAAGATTGCAACGCTTTCTGGTGGTAATCAGCAGAAAGTTATTCTCGGCCGCTGGTTGTCATTGAACCCAAAACTCTTGATCTTGGATGAACCAACTAAAGGTGTTGATGTTGCGGCCAAAGCTGAGATTTCAAAGATAATCACAGAAATGGCAACTCTTGGTACCGCAGTGCTCTTAATAAGTTCAGAGCTTCCTGAAGTCTTAGCACTTAGCGATCGGGTGATTGTCATCCGGTCAGGAAATATTTCAGGTGAGTTAATCGGTAGTTCAATTACTCAAAAGTCCATTATGGACTTAGCGATGGCAATCTAATGGGGGCTGGAAATGGGAAGTAAACCTAAATTTAACCGGAAGAATATTAACTTCAAGAATATGACCTCACTTCAGGACTTTGGTTTGCTATTTGTTATTTTATTTGGTGGAGTCATACTCTCATTTGCCAGTGATGTGTTTGCTACAGGATTGAATTTTCGAAATGTAGCATTAGCGTCAACTGTTGTTGCAGTGATGGCCATCGGCCAGACATTTGTGATTCTTGTTGCCGGAATCGATTTATCAGTAGGTGCAATGTTGGCTCTCTCCTCTGTATTGTCTGTTGGGTTTACGATTAAACAAGGCTTACCAGTGGGAATATCAATTGTTTTAGCCTTGCTTGTAGGCTTATTTGTTGGGCTAATAAATGGACTTTCTGTCACTCTTTTGAATATCCCACCGTTAATTGCCACATTAGCATCCATGTCTATTGTTCGTGGTTTTGCCTATATCTATTCCGGTGGAATGAATATAACTCCGACACCGGATATTTTTTCCCAATTCCAAGAAGCAACAGTTTTTGGAGTGCCGCTCGTCATTATTTTTACACTCGTTTTGGGAATCATCGCCCACATTACATTGACTAAAACTTCATTTGGAAGGCAAGTTTTTTCAACTGGAGGTAATGCCTTAGCCTCGAAGTTAGCTGGCATTCGGGTGAACAGAGTAATCATCTATTGCTACATGATTTCAGGCTTCAGCGCTGCACTCGCTGGAATTTTGCTCAGTGCAAGATTAGATGCAGGTGCAGCTACTGCTGGTATGGGCTATGAGCTCACAGTTATTTCTGCTTGTGTAATCGGTGGTGTGAGCTTGTTTGGAGGCGAAGGAAAGATTGGTGCAGTCTTTCTCGGTGTCCTCTTACTCGCCCTTGTACAGAATGCAATAAATCTTCTGGAGGTACCAGCGAACTACGACTATGTTGTTAGCGGATTAGTAATTGCCGCTGCAGCAAGCCTTGACGTTTATCGTCGCGGACTCGTGGACGCCGGCTTAAAGCGCAGTAATAGTGCGCAGAAAGTTGAGAGTCCAGAAGAAAAATAATATCCAGTCCCACCAAAATAGAAACCACTTAAAGGAGAACTAAATGATCAAAAAGATCAACTTGCGCAATGTCAGTATCATTCTGACTGTTGCATCTCTCGTGGCTGGTTCGGCAATCATGGGCTCTACAGCCAATGCAGCTGGAACAGCTAAGGGAAAGAAGGTTCAGTACATCGCCTTCGGACTTCAATACGACTATCAGGTCGCACTTGTTGGAGCCGTTCAGGCCGCCGCAACTAAAGCAGGAATCGAACTAACAGTTCTTGATGGTAAAGGTGATCCAAACCTTCAAGTAACTCAAGCAGCAGACACGTTGGCCAAAAAGCCAGATGCGCTTCTGTACAACCCAATTGATGGAAGTCTTTTCACAAATCCAGTAAAGGCAGCTAACGATCTGGGCATCCCAGTCTTTATCGAAGAAAACTCACCTCCAACAGGCAAGATTGAGTCTATGGTTGACTTCGACAACGTTGCCGGTGGTGCAATGGCTGCAGATATCATGGCTAAAGCCGTTGGTGGAAAAGGTACAGTTCTAGAAACTCGTGGATCTGTTGCTTCGGCACAAGCTCAAGATCGCCATAAGGGTTTCATCACTCGAATGAAGAAGTACCCTGGAATCAAAATTAAGTCACTCAACACAGAGTGGACTGCAGATAATGCAAACAAGATGGTTCTCGACGCTCTAACTCGCGACCCAAAGATTGTTGGAGTTTGGAGTCACAATGATGAGATGGTGCGTGGCGTAATTTCAGCTCTTAAGCAAGCTGGAAAGACCGCAAAAGCTGGAAAGAAGGGTCACATTGTTGTTGGAGGACTCGACGGAACAGCACTTGCACTTGACCGCATCCGCGGTGGATCTCAAGATTTCACTGTTGAACAAAGTCCATATGCAATGGGCGAAGGAATCTTGAATCAAATAGTTGCCTACTTTGAAGGCAAGCCAGTTGTAACGCACTTGCAGACAAAGCCAAATGCAATCACAAAGGCAAATGTTGATTCACCTAAAAACTGGGGAAATGCTAAAAAGTAGAAGTACTTCTTCAGTAGTCATTTAAAAACTTCTTCGGGAGTTATGTCTAAGGGGCACTCCTTATGGGATGTGGAAACACATCCCATAAGGAGCAACATTCAGTCCCACCAAATGGAAACCAAACGCCAAAATTATAAAGGATCAGAGGGGATCAAAATGCCTGGTAACACTCATAACGGATATGAAGCTCTATTTGAACCCTTTTCAATTCGCGACGTTGAGATCCCAAATCGAATAGTGTTCCAGCCCCACTTCACAGCACTGGGGACTGCCGATGGGCTTCCCACCGATGCTCACAGGGCCTACCACGAGGCACGTGCTGCTGGCGGTGCCGGACTACTAATTTTTGAAAGTATGGCAGTTCATCCCGAAGGGAAAATGTCACGCCACTTTGTAGATGCATGGGACCCAAAGGTCATAGAACCCTTCAAAGAAATTGTAGATGCAGTCCATAAGTATGGTTCCAAAATTTTTGGCCAATTAACTCACAGTGGGCACACTAGCCTTGAACACCCAACTCCGATCATGTGGGCTCCAACCCAGATCCAAGAGCCTTATACAAATTTCATGCCCAAACCGATGGGCAAAAGTGACATCAAGGCGACCATAGAAGGCTTCGCCATATCTGCAAAGAATGTGATCGCAGCAGGATTTGATGGCATAGAAATCAAAATTGCTCACGATGGCTTATTGCGCAGCTTCGCATCACCATTTTTCAATCAGCGTCAAGATGAATACGGTGGAACATTTGAAAAACGTATGCGCCTCTGCGTAGAGGTGCTTGAAGCTATAAAGAAATCAGTTGGTTCCGATGTTCCACTAGGTGTGCGCCTTTGCCTCAATGAATTTACCCCGTGGGGTTACGAACTTGATTATGGATTAAGGATGGCAGAGCACCTTGAAGCGAGTGGATTTGTTGACTACTTCAATTGCGATGCGGGTACTTTCTCGAGCTACTGGATGGAGATTCCGCCATTCGCAGTTGCCCAAGGCTCATTTCAGAATCTGAATATTGCTCTCAAGAAACAATCCAAGTTGCCTGTTATTGCCTTTGGTCGCCTAAAAGAGCCGGGTCTTGCAGCGCGCATCATAGAAAGAAACGAGGCAGACTTCATAGGAATGGCACGCCAACTAATTGCCGATCCAAATACACCAAACAAGATTAGAACTGGCCGGTCAGATGAAATTCGCGAGTGCATAGCTTGTAATACATGTGCTCATCAGGTTGGTCGCGAGAGAGCAATTAGATGTACTCAAAATCCTAACGCTGGCCGTGAAAATGAATTAAATGACCTCGATGCGACTCCAGCTCCCCAGCCTAAAATGGTTCTAGTTGTTGGAGCGGGTCCTGCAGGCATGAAAGTTGCTGAAGTAGCTGCGCGTCGGGGTCATGACGTAATGATTTTAGAGAAAAGTGAGCGGGTTGGGGGGCTTTTATCCCTGGCCGCAAAACAACCTCTCCATGACGAGGTTCTATCTGTGTCTCATTATCTTGAAACACAACTGAGAAAACTTAAGGTTCAAATAGTTTTCAATACTCCAGTAAGTGCAGAGGTAATTCGAGAGAGTGGGGCTGATGTAGTCGTTCTTGCTACTGGCTCCCGTCCTCGACTTCCAGAGAATTCAGGTAGAAAGTATGACTATCCGAACAAGACCTTAGGTGATCTATCAGCGAGCCTAGGTCGACAAGCGGAATCAAAAATTTCTGGAATCGATGGCGAAAATGTCTTTTCTTCAGATCAAGTAATGATTGGAAATTCAGCAATCGGTAAAAAGGTTGTTGTAATCGAAGAAAACGGTCACTGGGAAAGTTGTGGCACAGCAGAGCATTTGGCAGATCAAGGTCATGAAGTGTACTTAGTTACTTCAAGAAGCATGGTTGGCGGAGACCTTGAGGGTGCGAATCAACATCTCTTTGTAGAAAGAGCAATTAAAAAATCTATCAAGATCATCACAAATGCCACAGTGCTTTCTATCTCCTTAAATCATGTCGAATTAAAATCAAGTCTGGATCCAGATCATCCTTGGAAAATCGATTGTGATTCGGTCGTGCCAGTTATAGGCCGAAATTCCGAAGAAAATCTTTATATCGAACTTTCGGATTTAGAAGGTGCTGAAACTCTTAACTTTGAACTTTTGCGCGTGGGAGATGCTGTTGCGCCACGTACTTTGGAATCAATTATTTATGAAGCAGCTCTCGTCGGATCAAGAATCTAGGAAAGGAACAAATAATGTTTCGATATGGTGCAGAAATACTTCCCTATCACGATTTTGATTTGGAAACTGGTCTGAGTGAATTGTCCAAACTAGGGTTCAAAGAGGTTAACCTTTGGTCATCGGCTGCACCTTTAGCCCACCACATAAATCCTGGGGATGACACAAAAAAGATTCGGGATCTATTAGAGAAGTACAAAATGCGCCCTAGTGGAATTACAACATATGGCAAGACCCAACAAGAGATGCTAGATCGCATTGATCTTGCATCAGAAATTGGAATTGACACAATGGTCTTCGATTGTGAATCAAATTACCCTGACTTCGTAAACAAGTTCCTTCCACCACTAGTGGAACGAGGTCGTAAAAAGGGAGTAAAAATTGCAGTCGAAAACCACCTTACCGTCCCATTTTCATCAGATTTTGAAACTGGTACAAATGAAGAGAACCGGTGGGATGAGGGCGTAGATACTTTGGCCCAGATAAAGCGATTGATTAACGATATTGATGACCCATTCCTTGGCGTCTGTATAGCACCTTCGCATCTTTGGGTCATGAATGAAACTATTTCTGAGGTAATTACATACTTAGCAGAAAGAAAGCGACTCTTTTATTACTACATATGGGATATAGATCGAAACTACAAACGTGGAGTGGATGGACTCAATTTTGGTCCTGGAGAAATGCAACTTCCACGTAAAGATGGCACTTTAGATCATGCCGTGCTCCTTGGAACCCTTAACCGCGTTGGGTACACAGGTCCTGCAAGTCTTAAATGCCATGGCACCCATGGGTGGTCACTAGAGAAGGTCACTTCACAATTTTCAATGTCAAATGAATACATAAAAAGTTGCATGCGATGACAACGACTTTTTCCCTTAAGGCAGCGGAAGAGACTCCCTCACGAGTTGTTAATGCAGGTGTTATTGGATTTGGATTTATTGGAGAAGTTCATGTCAGGGCCATTCGCTCATCAAGGGGAAATGTTCAAGCCATTGCTGCTAAAACAATTGAAGAGGCACAGATGGCGGCTAAAAAAATGGGAATACCAAAAGCTGTCACTATTGAACAAATGATAAATGATCCAGATATTGATGTGATTCATATTTGTACTCCCAATGTATTTCATGCTGAACTAGCATCAATGGTAATCCGGGCTGGCAAAAATGTGATTTGTGAAAAGCCGTTTGCGGTTACTTTGCATGAGGCTGAAAATCTTGCAATTCAGGTTAAGGAAAAGAATGTTATTGCGACAATTCCCTTTATTTACCGTTTTCACCCAGCTATTCGTGAAGCACGTTCGCGTATCAAAAACCTTAACGAACCGCTAAATCTCTTGCATGGCTACTACTTACAGGACTGGCTTTCATTAGAGACAACCGTAAATTGGCGGATTGATCCAAAATTCGGTGGGCCGTCACGTACATTTGCCGATATAGGTATTCACTGGTGCGACCTAATGGAGTTTGTTACTGGCCACCGAATCACAACTTTGAATGCCCAATTCATGAAAGTATTTAATTCTCGTGGTGACAACCAGGAAATTAATACTGAGGATGGAGCAACGATGATATTTAGAACAGATAAAGGGGCCCAAGGTTCTTTAGTGCTAAGCCAAGTATCAGCAGGAAGAAAGAATAAGTTGTGGTTTTCTTTTGAATCACCTACTGAATCTTTCGTCTTTGATCAGGAAGCGCCAGATAGTCTTTGGGTCGGTGGGTTGAAGTCCAACCAAATTGTGATGCGCGGAAATGATTCTGAAGCCAAAGAGGCAAAGCCATACTCATTCTTGCCAGCCGGGCATAACCAGGGGTTTCAGGACTGCTTCAACGCATTTGTCACTGATAGCTATCGCGCTATTGGTGGTGAAAAAGTTGACGGTTTGCCTACTTTTGCAGATGGCCTACGTGCTGCACAATTAACAAGTGCTGTCATTGAGTCGGCTGAATCTGGGAAGTGGGTGGAGCTGTAATGAAATTAGGTTTTCTGACCGCTTGCCTTCCTAAGCTCTCGTTAGTCGAGATTGCCGATTGGGCTGTCAAAGAAGGATACGAGTCTCTTGAAGTCGCAGCATGGCCAGATCTTGGTGAGAGACCATTCATAGCGACTCATTTGGATGTTACAAAAACGGATACAAAGTACCTTTCTTCGGTCAGGGAAATTTTTGATTCTCGAAAACTTTCACTCTCATCTATAGCTTTTTATGACAATAACCTGCACCCAGATCAAAAAATTAGGGCTGAGGTTAATGAGCACGTCATTAAATGTATTGATGCTGCCGCTGCGCTTGGCGTAGAAACTGTGGGAACTTTTGTTGGCCGTGATTGGAACAAGCCCGTGCGGGAAAACCTGGCCATGGCTAAAGATGTATTTGCACCCCTTGTAAAGCATGCAAACTCTAAAGGTGTGAAAATAATTATTGAAAACTGTGTGATGGAAGGTTGGCACCCAGATGGATATCCGGGGAACCTAGCTTATTCACCTGAATTATGGGAGTGGATGTTTGAACTAGGCCTGTATCTAAACTATGACCCCTCCCACCTGATGTGGATGGGAATTGATCCAATTGCAGCAATTAAGCCTTACATGGATCGAATCCCACATGCGCAAGCAAAGGATATTCAGATCAACTCAGAACAAAGGAATCGCTACGGCTTCCCAGGCAAGGCAGTTGTTCGTGATAACCCTTGGGATGTTGGCTGGTGGCGATATCGAGTGCCTGGCCTTGGAGATGTTGATTGGCGCAGGCTGATCGATGTGATGTACGAAGGTGGATTCAAAGGCACTCTCTCTGTGGAACATGAAGATCCACAGTGGGGAGGCACTGAAGAGAAAGTCAAAATCGGCCTCCAAGTCGCATATAAGACGCTTCGACCATTGATTGTTGAGGAGAAGAACTAATGCCAAAGGAAATATTCATGTGTGCTCGGCTCCAAGCAAAGACGGAGACACGACAAGAGCTTTACGAAAGATTATTAGATATGGTGAGCAAAACTCGTCAAGAATCAGGAAACCTTTTTTACAATCTGCATGTCGATATATCTGATCCAAATATCTTTTATTTCTTGGAGGGCTGGGCCAACCAAGAAGCCTTGGACCTTCATAATGCAACTCTTTACGTTCAGGAGATAATTGCGGATGCTCAAAGGCTTACGGCAGACGGGATACGCGCAGAGGTTATGCACCAAATTTCTTAAGAATCTTTTGCCTACTTCTCCACGCACTCCACGCACTAGTACTACCCAACGCCCACGCGACTAGTAAGGGTTGAAACAACAACCTAATAAACCGCGCTCTATCGCTATTTAAGCCAAAGGCATCAACACCGTTAACACACTGAGAGATATTTCCCCAAAAGACAGCCACAAAGAAGGCTGCAACTATCCATCCTATTTGCACTCTGTATCTCCACAACGCAATTAACCCAACACCCAGTGCGATCTCAACCACCCCAGATGCCAACACAACAAAGTCTGCATAATCTTTTAACAACGTTGGCACCTGTGCCTGAAACTCTTGCCGATTACTTGTTAGATGCCCAATACCGGCATAGGCCAGCGCAAACCCCAAGACCATCTGAGGCAGCCGTGCAACTACTTTCATCACAAGCTTAAAAGTAATTAGTTGTTTCTCACATACTCAGCTGCATGAGGAAAGCCATTTGCTTCTAGCTTCTCAGCTAACTCAGCCTTAACAGCCTTTACGACCTTATGTGTTCCGTCGCAGTTCTTCTCTTCATCTCTGGTGTATGTGCAAGTACAAGCGCCCATGGTTTCTCTCTTTTCTTTACTAAGGTTGGTGAAAGGGTATAGGTCAAAGAGGGTTTGCGCAGCACAAAGGCCCCGGACATCTGTGCGGGGCCTTTGTTACTACTTCTTATTGCTTAAATCTCGTCAACCTCAAAGGTTAGCGAGAAGCTACTTATTTTAAGTGTTGGAGTCTTTTGCCACTTATCAACTACTGAATCAAAGCCCTTGGCGTTCTTGTAGTAGTCGTCAAATCCCACACCGTATGCAGCTCCACTCTTGTGGTGCACGGAAAAAATCCAACCTCCATTGAGATTACCTACTGCAACTTCTTGGACAACAACTTTTTCTGCGCCTAGTCCTAGCCAGAACTTCTTCCACTCTTTCAAACGTGCAATCTGCTGCGCACGTGTCTTGCCTTCTACTGGTTCTAAAACTGCGACTTCAATTGCACGTGCCATGTTCTCTCCTAAGTGTGGGGGTTTGCTTAAGCAATCTAAACCTGGGCAGGAGGGGGCTGTAAATACCTTTTTGTGAACTTTCTGTTAACTCTGGTTTCAGCTTTACGCTGAAACCCGCCGGGCCACGCGGGACATAAACCCTGCAACGCCCTCAAGGTTGGTGATGTGCTCACACATAAGGGTTATTCAATAAGAGTTGTGGGTGGGTTAAATAATGACATGTATGTGGAAGTGAAAAAAGCAGGGTAAATTGCAATTTCCCTATCTTGCTCTATCGGAGCACGATGAGAGGAAACTTAGGCGTTAATAGCCATCAACTGCGTGACTGCTGCAATAACGCAGATCAGTGCGCAAAAGATGCGGAATCCAGACCATGAACTTGATGCACCTACGTTGGTGTAGTTTGAATTTTCACTGCTTCCATCTTTGCTAATCGCCTGGAACTGCTTGAGCTCGTTTTCAAATGAAAGAAGGCTCGAAAGGTTAAGCAGTACGACAAATGCTGATAGAGCTATCTTTGCTGGACTGTCTAAGTCACCAAATACATTAACTGCGATTGCGGCTATGTTGCCAAATGTAAACATCATGCGGGTTGTGTTAAACCCAAGGTAGGTGTTGTGGACTCTCTCTGCGTTTAGGTTTTGCTCCATTTTTCAACCTCTCCGTTGAAGTAGTAAGGACAGACTCAATATTCCTCTAGGGT
>Ga0209400_1002451_pt1 | contig 14056 bp, 21 predicted proteins | sample M_130807_EF_Meta_FD_187313 | JGI IMG/M metagenome (GOLD analysis project Ga0209400, IMG submission 187313) | Freshwater microbial communities from Lake Montjoie, Canada to study carbon cycling - M_130807_EF_MetaG (SPAdes) (version 2) | ecosystem: Environmental > Aquatic > Freshwater > Lake... | reverse complement strand
AATGGCTTCGGCTGTATAATGTATTCATACACTGAGAAAACGGAGAAACAAATGGCTCGCTATCAACGCCCAGTTCTGAATCTTGACGCTGACACCGTTTGGTCCGCTGCTTGCGCGGCTCAACGCATCAACGGTGAGTATGTTAAAATGGTAACCTCATATGCTACTTGCGATGAGATTCTGCCCAATTCGTTGGAGCAGGCTGAGACCAAACAAACTAACCGTCAAATCATTGATCGGTTGCTTGCCGATACTAGCATGATCACCGACGCTGACCGCGTTCAGGCTGAGGCTGTTCGCAAGTATTACAAAGGGTTCACTTTCAAAATCCTTCAAGGCAAGATGTTGTCGGAGTTTGACAACAACGCAATGGTTATCGCTAACCGTGATGTTATCGAAGCCACTTACGATGTTGCGGTGATCGCAAGTCTTCCTGCTTCGTATGAGCGGGCAGTTAAGCGTGACACACTTAACCGTAAGATTGAAAGCGTATCTGGTGGATTTGTCGGCCGCGTTGGTGATAAGGTCAAACTCACGGTTGAGGTTGTCCGTAGCGTATTTAGCCAACAGTGGAACGTGTTCTTTATCACTGGTATTACTAGTGACGATCAGGCAGTGTTCTTCAGCTACCGCGAGGCGATCCCAACTGGTAAGATGATTGTCGCTCAGGGCACGGTCAAGGCTCACCGCGATAACAGCACCCAACTCAATCGGGTGAAAGTTGTCTAAGTTAGAGCGGACAATACAAGTGGTAGGAATCATCACCATGGTGATTTCTATTACTTATTTGCTAAGTAAATATATTGGCAAGTGTGTATAAAATTTAAACGCAAACAGATAGAGGATAAAATGGGTCTTGATATGTACGCATATGTTGGTCGCCCCGGTCAACGTCACGAATATTGGTACAATAGTTTGGATAGGGATTCAACACCCCCGCCCCGTGAAATTTCATATTGGCGTAAACATCCCAATCTGCATGGTTGGATGAAGCAACTTTGGATTAGCAAAGGTAAACCTGGAATAGAGTATGACGATGCCGAGTTCAATGGAATTGAACTTGAGTTGACTTGGGAAGATATTGACTCACTTGAACGGGCAGTTAGGCATGGTATGCTTCCTTCTACCGCAGGGTTTTTCTTTGGAAATCCCTCGGATGATGTATACTATGAACGGGATCTACAATTCTGTTTAGATGCTAAAGCAGAACTGTTCCTAGGATTGAAAGTTTTTTATAATTCAAGTTGGTAATCATGGCAGGCTACAACGCAATACTAGAACTTCGTAGATTAGAATCGGAATTAGATGAAATTGGTCTTATGCTCTCTGCTCCTAAACATGGTTGGGGCAGTGACATAGGTGATCGGGCCGGTGTTAAGCCTAAGGACGCTGATAGTGTTCCAATTTACAGCCGTGATGCTGAAGTGATGGTTGGTACTCTAAATGAAATTCGTATTTGGTTGACTGGAGTGCAATGGGCACGAAAGTATGACCAAATGTTGTTTGGTCAGAAACACAATAAGAACCGTGAGCGTAAAGAACAAGATGAACGTAATCGCCAATTGGTGAGTATTATCACTAAAGGAGAAAAAGAATGAGTGCAAGTTGGATCAACAAACTGAACGAGAGTGATAGCCGCCTTCATAAGGAAGATGTTATTCGTCAAGCCCTCGAGGCAAGTGTCCTAGGTAGTGTAAATGCTATCAATTTTCTTACGCTGACCAAGGTTTGCTATAACCCCTATGTAACATTTGGTGTTCGCCAAATCCCTAATACAGTCGGCATCACTGATGCTGAAAATCCTTGGGAAGAGTTTAATGAACTTCTACATAATCTTGGTCAACGGGCATTGACTGGTAATGCTGCTAGGGATCATATTGAAGATATGAGCCAGCGTTTTGATAGCGAAGAATGGAATACATTTTTGGCTCCTGTACTTAAGCGTGACCTTCGTGCTGGTGTGTCAGAAAAAACGATTAACAAAATCTGTAAAAAAACAGATTATGAAATTCCTGTGTTTGGTTGCCAACTTGCTACTAACAGTGAGGGGCGCCCTGAAATGCAGGGAGTCAAACGCCTTGAGCCTAAGTTGGATGGTGTCAGGGTATTGATGATGGTCATGTTACATGACCATGGTGATGCAGTATTTTCATATAGCCGTAATGGTAAACTGTTTGAAAACTTCACTCATATTGAAAATCAAATTAGAGAGTGGCTACCAAAGTTGGTTAGGCATAACCGTTCATTGATGAAAGGGTTCGTCTTTGACGGTGAGGTTATTGGTAATTCATTCCAAGAATTGATGCGTCAGGCTCGGCGTAAAGAAAATGTGCAGGCGACCGATTCGGTATTCAACATTTTTGATATCATCCCAATTGATGATTTTCGTCGCGGGTATTGGAACGCTCAACTTGAAAAGCGTATTGAGATGTTGGAATATATGCGACCTGTAATTGATGTGTTGCCCAATGTTGAATTGCTACCACATATTATGGTAGACCTTGATACTGCTGAAGGCAAAGACCAACTTATGCGTTATGCTAAAGATCAGGTTAATGCAGGATTTGAAGGCATTATGATTAAGAATATGGGTGCTCCTTATGAATGTAAGCGTAATACATTTTGGATGAAGTGGAAGCCCACTATTACAGTTGATTTGGAGGTGATCGGTGTTGAAGAGGGTACTGGAAGAAATGCAGGACGCCTTGGAGCACTGGTTTGCTCAGGCATGGATGATGGGAAATTTATCACAGTCAATGTGGGTAGTGGTTTTAGCGACGGTGATCGAGATGATTATTGGGCTAACCGTAATTTGGTCATTGGTAGAACTTGTGAAATCTTGTGTGATGTAATTTCACAAAACCAAGATGGTACATATAGTTTGCGTTTCCCACGCTTTATTCGGTTTAGGGATGACAAATGAGTTACATTGTTGATTTTGACGATTTGAATAAACCAGAATTGTGGAATGTATGGTTAAACACAGTTCGTGATTATGAAAAAAATGTCTTAAAGGGAAAAAGATATCCTGCCAATCCGAAAAAAATAACTAAACAGAAAAAAGAAAGATATAATTTTATATGCCATGAGGTAGGTGTTAGAACTCTAGAGTTTGAATCAGAAAAGGATTTCGTATTCTTTATGTTAAAATGGGGATGATAAATGAGTAAAGAAGCCATGCGTGAGGCTTTGGAAGCATTAGAGTGGATGCGGGTGGCTTTTAAGCCTAACACACAAGGGCGCCAAGTTGCTGATTCGGCGATAGAAGCATTGAAAACAGCACTTGGTCCTGAGATTATGGAATTCGAAATACTTGACAAATTTGATGAAGTGATTTACAATACGGCAAACATTAAAGGAAATTTAAATGAGAATTAGAGAACTTAATGAATCATATAGCATTGAAGAATTGGCATCTATCAGTGATAAAGCACTAGATGATGCTTATCATTATGGGCGTAGTACTCCAGGTAAAAACTTTGGATGGCTTGCCAACCTAGAATCAGCAAAGGCAGCACTTAATCTTATTAAACAAGGTGCTACTAACATTGATATGATTGCTGACGCAATTCACGATGGTTGGAATATTACTGCTATGGCAGATTACAACGGTGAGTTAGATTTGGATACTCCTACTCCCGATGAAAAGAAATTGAAACGGTATAAGTTGGCACAGCAAACTTATACTCAACTCCCCGAAGATGAAAAAGAGAAAGACCGAGTAGTTGCTCGGGCATTGTTAAAAGCACTAAAAGGTATTTAAAATGATTACAATCGTAAAACATGAATGGCATCAACATGATCGGCAATATGCTATTGAACTTGATGCAGAACTTCTAAGTGAAATTTATCCTGATTTGGATGAAGATGAGATTACTGAAAAACTTCTTCAAATTGAAGCCGGTGAAATTGATGTTGAAGAGGTTGTCAATGACGCATGGGAAAACGATGTAGAAATTGAATGGGAATTTCAATATGATGATTGTTGGACTGACCGCAAAGGCGGGTACGATATTACTTATAAATTAGGTGACGAATCTAGTTGGCATACTCCTCCCGAAGAAGCACCTGATACAACTACATGTACCAAGTGTCGTTGGACTGGTAAAAACTATGAAACCCGTACACAACACCATCGTGCGGATGGCACTGTAATTGAAGATTATTATGCTACAGAGGAAGTATCAGACCACACCACTGATGTATGTCCAATGTGTGATAGTCCAGTTGAATTGACTGAAGAAGGCGTAGCAGAAGAAGCAAAACGCAAGGCACAGAAAGAAAAATGGGCTAAGGCTCGTGAAGAAAAAGAAGTTGAAGAGGAAGCGGTTCCTTGCTTCAGTTGTGGTGCTATGCATAAAGAAAGCGAACTGCCTGAAGCGTCAGGACAACTTTTCTGTCCCAGTTGTAATGAAGGTTGGGTTGTAATGGATATGCGTGAAGAAGAAAAGGAAGAAGAATTGGTAGCACCTGCGTGGCCATTCCCCGAAGTTGAAGTACTTCCTAATTATCCTGCAGGTGAATATACTATTCGTATTTGGGGACGTACCCGTGAGATTGGTGTAGGTACTATCTCCAAAGAACAATACGAACATTGGAGTGACGATGAGCATGAAGATGACCTTAGTGATGCACTAAATGAAAGTTATGACTATGATGAAAATGAAACTCCTGAAAATGCTAGGTTTAATCACGCCTACTACGAATACCAAGATGTAAAATCATTTTGGGGCTTTGATGAAGATGATACTCATATGACTATCACCGATGATAAAGGTGAAGAAATTTATGAGGGTACACTAGAAGATTTTATTTATGAGGCACACGGTGATCGTGCTTCACGTTGGGAAGCTACCGAAGAAGAGGAAGAGTTGTATCCTGAACATGTAGGAACAGGTTACTTTGTAATGTGGACTCAAGGTGGTAAAGGCAGTTGTATTCAGACTACTATTGATACCGAAGGTCAAGAATTTGATCCACGCAAACTAAGTTATAAAACTTGGGATGTTCAAGGAAGCTCAGTAGTACATCGTATGTCCTATGACGGTTACGAACTTGAGGATGAGGGTATGGACTCAGGTAAAGATAACTGGCGCGGTCAGTGGAGTGAATTCTCAGTGCATCACAATGGATAATTGGGTAGGAAAGTCTTATGTGTTTCCTGACGGTGATGCTATCACCGTCATGCAAATTAAAGTCCGTGATGGTAATGAAGAATGGGTTACTTATCAAATACAACAAGGTCCGGGAGTTCCTCGTAAACTAGTGATGAAATTGTACGAGTTTAACAATACATACGGGTACTTATTTAGAGGTGAAGATAATATCAAGTGATAAATTAAACTTTTGGGTGATACTAAATACTTACTATGCTTAAAAGAATCTTCACCTTAACCAATCTCACACTATTAACTGCGCTGACATTAAGCACTATTGCAGCTTGGTATAGTATTCTAGGACTAACAGCAATCTTTGCGGCTGCTGTTATTCCCATTATAATAATGGGAGGCGCACTAGAAATTTCAAAAGTAGTAACAACCGTTTGGCTACACAAGTATTGGGTTAAAGTAAAATGGTCTATGAGAATTTATCTTGTAGCCGCAGTAGCCGCACTTGCGTTTCTAACCAGTATGGGAATCTTTGGATTCTTAAGTAAAGCACACAGTGACCAAAGCTTAGTCTCAGGTGATGTAGGAGCTAAGATAGCAATTTATGATGAAAAAATTAAAACAGCAAGGGAAAATATAAATGTTAACCGTAAAGCGCTTCAACAGCTTGATGAGTCAGTGGACCAAGTTATGGGTCGAAGTACGGACGAGAAAGGTGCCGATAAAGCCGTGGCTCTCCGTAGGGGTCAACAAAAGGAGCGTGGGCGTCTCCTTGCTGAAATCGAAGCCGAACAGAAAAAAATTAGTAGCCTTAATGAAGAAAAGGCGCCAATCGCAGCAGAAGTACGCAAGGTCGAAGCAGAAGTTGGTCCGATCAAATACATAGCCGCTCTTATATACGGCGATAATCCTGATGCTAATCTACTTGAAAGAGCAGTTCGTTGGGTCATTATTCTTATTGTAAGTGTGTTTGACCCATTAGCGTTGACTCTTGTATTAGCTGCAAATGGTAGTAGAATGTGGGACAGAGAAGAACCTCAAGTAGAAGAGAAGCATGAAGAAGAACCAAAAGAAGAACCTCAGTATGAGTCTGATGATGGTCCATTAACTGAAGAACAAATAGAACAAATAGAAGAAACTGTAGAACAACCTAAAATAGATGAGTATGCTTATTTGAAAAAGCCGTGGAAATGGTTCACATCAGATTCCAAAGTAGGATTAGTTTCTAAACCTGAAGAGAAGCCCGAAGAAAAACCTGAAGAAATTCCTTGTTTTAAATGCGGAACACCTTTATTAAATGCTCCTGGTATTGGGTTGTTCTGTCCAAATTTGAAGTGTGATGTTAGAGACGGTCCCTTTGAACAGGAAGAAGAACCTGCTAAAATAATAACACAACAACCAGTAGTTACTACTACTGAAATTATTACTGACGGTGTAACTAAAGAAAAACCATTTAGAGAACTAGATGAAGATTATGTATTAACCAGTGATGGAAAACATATCCGCAAAGAAGCATTAAAAGAAATGCGCCCTGACTTATTCATCATTAAAGCAGATGATGCTAATCAGATTAATACTAACTTTGGTATACAGTTTCCAAAGTTTTCTAATAAAGGTGATGTATTCGTAAGAGTAGATACACTACCTAACAGAGTTTACAAATTCGACGGTTATAAATGGATGGAAATAAACAAAGAATCTTCTGATTCTTATCTATATGATCAGGCATACATCCAATTTTTAATTTCAAAAATAGACTCAGGTGAGTATGATATTGACTTGCTGTCCGAAAACGAAAAAACGCAAATTGCGTCTTACTTAAGTTCATCTAAGTAAATTACCAAATAACTTTAACTTTGTTATTAAATGTGACATAATTTATTGTATCACAAATTCTTTCAAGATATATACTTCATGACCTTAGAAAATAAAATTACCCACTGCACTTTTTGTGGAAGCCACAAAGAAGTTGTAAAAAAATTAATCGTCAGTGAATCGGTTGCAATTTGCAGTGATTGTATAGATTTATGTAATCAACTTATTAATGATGATTCTTCCGTTGAATCGGAAAAAATTGAACAGCAAACCTATGATGCCATTCAAATTAAAGAATATTTGGATCAGCATATCATAGGGCAATCTGATGCCAAAATGATTTTAAGTGTTGCTATTGCTAATCACTTTAAACGAATCACACATCCTCCCGAAGATTTAGAAATTCAAAAGGGTAATGTATTGCTAATTGGACCTACTGGTTCAGGCAAAACTCTATTAGCCAAAACTGTAGCAAAATTCTTAAATGTACCATTTGTTGTTGCTGATGCTACATCATTAACCGAAGCAGGTTATGTTGGTGATGATGTTGAAAGTATGATTAGCATGTTAGTTAATTCAGCAGGAGGTGATGTTAAACAAGCGGAACGTGGCATTGTCTTTATTGATGAGATTGATAAGATTGCCCGTAAAGGTGAATCTACTAGCATTACCCGTGACGTATCAGGTGAGGGTGTACAACAAGCATTACTTAAATTAGTAGAGGGTACGATATGCCGCATTCCTGCAGGTGGTGGTAGAAAACACCCCGGTGGTGATATGTTGGAAGTCAATACTAAAAACATTTTATTCATTTCGGGTGGAGCTTTTGTAGGACTTCGTGACATTATTAAAACTAGGGTAAAGGGCACTAGAATTGGATTTGGTGCTAACATTGTCGCAAATCACGAAGAGGTTGAATTGAATTTAGTTTCACCTGATGATTTAACTAAGTTTGGAATGATTCCTGAATTCATTGGTAGATTTACTACTTCTGTAGTTTTAACTGAACTGGATAGAGAAGAACTGTTGCGAGTGCTAACAGAAATCAAAAACAACTATATCAGTCAATACAAATATCTGTTTGCATTAGATACTATTGAATTAAATTTTGATCCTGAAGCATTAGAACAAATTGTAGATAATTGCTTAGAACTTAAAACCGGTGCTCGTGGTCTACATACTGAAATTGAACGATGCCTTATGCCTCATATGTATAATGCTCGCAAATATCATGATAATGGGATAACTGTGATAAATATTAATCAGTACATGGTGATTAATCCACAACCATTATTATGAGTTCAAAGGGTAGAAAGGTATTAGTACAAGACGGTAATGTAGAAAAGGCGCTAAGAAAATTTAAAAAGAAGATTAGCGACGAAGGCCTACTCCAAGAAATTCAAGACCGTAGATTTTATACTAAACCAACCGAAAAAAGAAAAGTAGCAAAGGCTCAAGCAAAGAAACGCTGGAAAAGGTTTTTAACTAGCCAAGAACTTCCTAAGAAACTATTTTAACCAAAATAGTAGAATTTTTTACGAAATTAATTTAAAATAAATAATGTTGTAGATGCCGATAGTCGGGTCTACGATAGTCATCTTGCTTATATAAAGGAGAAAACAAATGACAAATACATTATCCCTTCGTTCCCTTGACATTCCGTCACTTCATAAGTTTGGTATCGGTTTCGATACAATGTTTGATGAACTTATGAGACAAACTTCTGCACAACAACAAACAAATTATCCACCATATAATGTTGTGAAACATAGTGAGGATAAGTTTACTATTGAGTTGGCAGTTGCTGGTTTTAAAAATGGTGACATTGATGTTACTGTAGAAAAAAATCAATTAACAGTTAAGGGAGAAAAGGCAGTTAATTTGGATGAAACAGTAGAATATCTACATCGTGGTATCAGCGCCCGTAATTTCATTAGAACTTGGACACTAGCTGACCATGTTGAAGTGACTGGTGCTATTGTATCTGATGGTATGTTGACCATTGAATTGGAGCGTCAAATTCCTGAAGAGCAAAAACCCAAAAGGATTGCGATCCTGTATACTAAATAGTATAGTAGCGTATGTGTGTGCAGCATCCGCTGCACACATTTTAAGAGAGAACTAAAATGTCTAAAGCCGATACTAAAATCAAAATTAAACCAAACCTAGGTCTTAAAGAACCGCCCCTTTTCAAAATCATTTATATGAATGATGATGTTACATCTATGGAATTTGTAATCAATTCTTTGGTTGATTATTTTAACTATAGTAATGAATCTGCCGCTTCAATTACTGACAGTATTCATGAACATGGGAGTGCGGTTGTTGCTATTCTACCCTATGAAATCGCAGAACAAAAAGGTATTGAAGTAACTTTAGACGCAAGGACTCACGGGTATCCTCTTCAAATTAAAGTTGAGGTAGAGTCTTAAATTTCTATATCAATTCTTTTAGCCCAATAGGGGCTACTAGAAGAATAGGGATTATTAAAATAGTTGACGCCATTTAATGTGGTGTCAACTATTTTTCCATATGTACCAAATCCCCAATGTGTAACTTTAGATTCCATATCAGCCAATAGTGTTATAACTAATTCAGGTACACCTTTAAGATTCTTAGGTGTTTCACCAAAGTATAAATCGTTACTAGGTACTGCGCTAGTTAATATTAGTATCTTTTTTACATCTAAGTGTTTTTGTAATTTCTGTATAGAATTTTTGAGGTACACTAAATCGCTATAACGATTTATTTCAACCTGTTCAGTAACCGAATCAGTATGCCAACCATTAGCGCCTACTATAGCGATACCATCAATCAACACTACATGATGATATAATAGCGCAACCCTGTCAAGTTTATTACAAAGCCTGGCTATTTCATGAGTTCTTTTTTCAATGGATTCTGAACCTGTATATTCTAATGCGCCCGGCACATAGAATATACCTTGGTAGAAGTTTGTTAGATATTTAAGGATGTTTAATAAAACACCCATATCAGAACTTATATTACCGGCTACTACGCAATATAAACTAGTAGCCTTATCTTCCCAATTGAAGTCATCTTCCGATGAAAGATTTAGGTCGCTAATTAAATCAAACCCTATCTTCACTTCGCTACAGACATTTTAGGTTTTTTCGCCCTAGGCTTAGCAGCGGGTTTAGGTTCGGTAGTTGCGCTATCTGTTGTAGCCTTTTTAGTTCTTGCTTTTTTTGGTTTAGCAACTACTTCAGGTGTAGCAACCGGTGTTTCTACTACAGGCTCAGTTACAATAGCAACAGGTGGCTCAGGTTCAGCAACAGGCACTGTATGCTCGGTAGCAGGCCATGCATGAGTTTCTTCAACCTTTTCAACCTTGGCTGTTCCTTTGGATCTAAAGTAGAGTAATCCGATAATACCTGCTACTATAACCAAAACAATAATTAATTCCATTACATGTCTCCTAAACAAGTATTTAATACAATATGTTCCAATTTGAATTTTATTTAGTTATTACTATGAATAAATACTAGACTATGCGTGAATTTATTAATATTATTGAACAACTAAACGAAAGTACTGGATTAGCGGGTCGTAAGCCAGGTGATGTTTTTAGAAATGAAAATGGTGAGGAAGTAACATTTAATGACATTAAATTCTTTCCTGAAGCAGGTGGAAAATATTCTCCCGAAGAACTAAATCAAGCACTAGATGATATTGAAAGTCAGGTTCCAAATATACAGTGGCAAAATAGTCGTTCAGGTAGAACTGGCGGATTCGCATTAATATCGTTTGATAACTTTGTTATTGGTCAATATTTACAGGAAATTAAACCTTCACGCAATGATAACTATATACCAAATACATTTGTAGTAAATGGAACAACTTATAAATATGGTGGGAAAGCCGCTGCTAAAGCAGAAGCAGGGTTAAGCCCACAAGATTTATTAGTAGATAAACTTGATTTAACCGTACCCGCTATTATGAATCAACTCGCTAATAGCTTGGGAACAGATAGCCCATTATATGCTTTAGCACATGACATTGCTATGGGTTACCCATTACCCATGACATTTAATGCACCTGAAGGTATTAGTTTTACAGCCTTCCGTGATTATTTCTGTGAAATATTACAACCAATCGCATTACAAAAAGGTCAATATACTGGTAATGCTGCTGAAGCCGCAAGTAAGTTTTTAGGTGGGTCATTTGAAAAAACATTAATTAGTTTTGATGATAGTAAAACTGCAGGTTTAAGTGATAGTGTTATGTCTACAGCAGATGGCCGTAGCGTATTAGTTAGTACAAAAGGTGGCAAAGGTGCTACTGCTAGCGCAAAGAATCTTGTTGACCAAATTAATCAATTAGAAGAAACACCAGATGGTGTAAAATTCTTAGAGAAACATAGCGAAGTAGTTGACCTATTGCGTGAAATACAACAAGCAGGACAAGCCGGCGCACCATTATTATTGGGTGTAAGATATAATATAATCACACCTGAAGATGCTGATATGATTAGAACATTTAAGAAACTAGGTCCAGTAAGTATGGATAATCTTAACCAACTTGGCCTTAGTAAAAATCTATTAGAATTAGCAAAATCACGCAAGACCGATAATCCTGACAATGTAAACTTGTATTACCATTTAATAGCCGCTGTAGCACATAAAGCCGCAGAGGAAGTAAATGATAAAACGGGATTTAGCGCCGCTGCTGCTGATATATTAAACAACGGGGCATTAATACAAGTCTATACTAAGGCTAGTGAAAATAAAGGTGAATGGACCTTACAAGAATTTGATACTGTTTATCCAGGAGAAAGTATTAAGGGTGTTTATCTATCAGCAGGTAAAACTTATTACAGTACTGGTATAAAAGGTAACTATACATTTAAGATTGACAAAGGTTCAGGCAAGCCTAAAGATGATGAAGAAACCGCTGCTGCTGTAAGCGCAGAACCTGATGAATTAGCATCTAAAGCCAGCAGCATTGTTAATCCAAAAAGAAGAGAACCAAAAGAACCTAAACCAGTAGGTGATGTTGGGCGTAAAAAGCGTTGACAAATGATAAAATTCCTGTATAATAGTTATTATTTTACAAAGGAATTTTATGAGTTTAGTCCCAATTGTACTTGAACAAACCTCCCGCGGCGAACGCAGTTATGATATCTATAGCCGTTTGCTGCGTGACCGTGTAATTCTCCTAGAAGGAGAAGTTCATGACCAAATGGCAAATCTTATTGTTGCCCAATTATTGTATCTTGAAAGTGAGGACAGCAATAAAGATATTAGTCTTTATATTAACTCACCGGGCGGGTCTGTTACCGCTGGTATGGCCATTTATGATACTATTCAATTTATTACACCTGATGTTTCAACCATTGTTATGGGACAGGCATGTAGTATGGGTAGTTTGTTAGCACAAGCAGGTGCTAAAAATAAACGGTTGATTTTACCTAATGCTCGCCATATGATTCATCAACCAAGCGGTGGTGCACGTGGTCAGGCTACTGATATGGAAATTCAAGTAAAAGAAATCCTTGAAATGAAGCGTAATCTTACCAACATCTATGTTAAACACAATTCAAAGGGAAAGACTTTTGAGGAGTTGACTAGGGATATGGAACGAGACCGATTCATGTCCGGTGAAGAAGCGGTTGAGTATGGACTAGCCGACCGTATCATTGACAAGCGGCCGTAAATTTGACAATAAATGGGCAGTGATGTATAATGAAATTATACGCTAAGAAAACGGAGAAACAAATGGAATTTGAATCAATTGTTGTCAACACGATCAAACCATTGCTGGGCTCAGGAGAGCAAGTAGATTTCAGTTATGGCACACTGTTCGTAAATTGTGCCGAAGACACAGCCCGTTGTATTTTTCACACACTTTGTGACAACTTCGGCGGAGTCAACAAGGTCCGCATCAGCAAGTGTGGTGAAGAATTCGCCTTCGATTTTGTCGCTTGACAATAAATGGTTTTGGATCTATAATACTTGTATTGAATCAACAAAAGGTCACAAAATGACACAGTTTATTGCTAAAGGTTACATTGAAAACGGTGACTCAGCCATTCTTTGGAGAATGGCCGACTATCACTATCAACTGGAAGTTGGGTTTGGAACACCTAGACAACGGTCCATTGATTTGACGGATACCGAGTACTACGATGCTTATTGTATGTTGCAGGCAATTTGTATGGATAAAGTGGAAGTTGTTGCGTAAAAACAACATTACCAAAGGTTGACAATAAATCAGGTTCCCTGTATAATAGAATCTTAGACAGTTAAACAACGGAGTTCAAAATGCGTACACCAACTATCATCAACGGTCTGAAAAACTCTCAAAAATTCCGTGTGATTTTCAAGGGCGATGGCTCTGAAAATGACATTGGAATTTACATGACGGTCAAGCAAATGTCGGAAATGTTTGCTACGACCAATGCCCGCTCATTGTGTTATGAAGCCCTTGAGATGTTGGCTTCTGAGCGCCAATCTACGAAATCTATTGTAGGGCTCGGTACTACAATCCGTGGTAAGCAAATTCAAATCGACCTTATTTAAGGTCTTAACTTAAAAGGAAATTAATATGTCTCTTAAACTTAAAGCTTTTTTACAATTGGTTGGAATTTTAGCAACAAGCGTGACCGTTGCATTATTGTTGACCCTAATTACAACCTATGTCCCTAAGGAAACAGTTATCACCCTAGTTGAATTTGGGTTCATTGGTGGACTGTTGTATATGATGTACGCTCTCATCCTTTCCCGTCTTGAATCTGAGGAACGGATTAAAGACATGGCCCAAGACTTCAAGAAAGTTTGACAATAAATCAGTTTGGGCGTATAATAGAATCTTAGACAGTTAGATAAAGGACTAAGAAATGGCTACTCGCTCTACAATCGCTCTAGAATTTGCTGATGACACCGTTGGTCAGGTCTATTGTCATTGGGACGGTTACCTGAGTCACAATGGTACGATTCTATCGGAGAATTATAGCGATCCATTCAAGTTGCGTGACCTGATTGATCTCGGTGACCTGTCTGTATTGGCTCCTGAAATCGGCACTAAGCATGATTTCGAAGCCCGAGTTAAAGGTGTGTGTACCTTCTATGGTCGTGACCGCGATGAGAGTGATACTCAGGCTAAGTACTTTG
>Ga0209400_1002450_pt1 | contig 14058 bp, 27 predicted proteins | sample M_130807_EF_Meta_FD_187313 | JGI IMG/M metagenome (GOLD analysis project Ga0209400, IMG submission 187313) | Freshwater microbial communities from Lake Montjoie, Canada to study carbon cycling - M_130807_EF_MetaG (SPAdes) (version 2) | ecosystem: Environmental > Aquatic > Freshwater > Lake... | reverse complement strand
AAAACAAGTTTGCGGATTTCACCGAGATTCTTCTTGACAAGATACCCGTTTGTTCCCTATAAGCAATTGGGACTTGAACCCAATCTCCGAACCGGACGGCGCATTATCCGAATGCTTTGCTTAAGCGTCTATCGCTTGCTTGTTATTGAATAATAGTAGAGGGACTTGAACCCACAGTCTCTTATATCATGATCAGTGATATGTGAAACTTCATCCTGATACTACTATTCAAAAATTGGTGGACAGTATCGGAGTTGAACCGATTAGACCGCTTTCACATTATGGTGTTATCCATTGCTATTACTGCCCAAAATTGGTGGACATTATCGTAGCCCAAACGTCGGATTTGTACCGAAGCGTTTCCTTTTACAGTTGCGCTAACCATTCACCAATCAAAAAATCAAACAATAATGTTTCCGTTTGCATCTACTATTTTACAGGCGCCAGCAACGCTGTTATCATATTGTTTGATTTAATTAGCTAACCGCATGATACCCGAGTCTCGTCCGTCTTACAATCGACCCGACTCCTATCGCTACTTTTCTGTGCCCATACTCAGTAGCCTCAGAGGCGTTTGCATTTCGCTTAGGCATTTTCACGGCTGTTGCGGTCAGGATTTCAAAGGTAATAGATCTTTCGGTGCCCTTACTTGATTTTTCTCTTTGTTACCAGATACCATTCGGTTAGCTAACTACGCTTTCAGGCACAAGCCAGAGTTTCCTGTGCGGCATAGTTCATGCCCGGCGTCGGTTTCCAATACAGGTCACGCTCAATCGTGAGACCAAATGGACCACGAATCGCCTCCAATTCCTCAGCAGTAGCAATACCACCCCACTCCACACACCCCATCCCAAGGTCGGCGTAACCATACAGAATACCGTCTTCCTCACCAGTAAGCAGCCACGTCGCCCCGCCCCACGGAGTAAACAACTTGCAAATAGGCACTGTGCCAGCGTAACCAGCAGCCTTCAATTTAGTGGCGAGTTCCTTGGTAATCAATTTCATCGTGCTAATAGCATACACTATTTAGTTGATGAAGTCAACAGCTTTTTTCAAAAATCAGGTGCTTGATTACCAAGCACTTACAGTTTTGTGGCCACAAAAAGCCCAGGCTTAGGCTAGCCTGGGCTTCAATTGCCGGTCCATCAGTGCGAAAAAATCTTAGTAGTCCATACCACTTTCAGCAGCATCCGCACAACTGTTGCAGATGGCATACTGCGGTTGAATCCGCACCATCTGCCCGCAGCGGTCGCAACGCTTGGCTACGTTGGTTTTCTGACACTGATGGTAGAAATCCACCATCTCCGGTTCATCCATGCCTGTCCAAGTGCCGAAGTTGTCGTCCACGTAGGTTTTCATTGAGCCTAAAGTCTACAGGGTTTAGTTGGAAAAGTCAACACCTTTTTATCCCAGCCACGCCACGTCATCCGTGTCCTGCTCGGGCAAATGGTTAAGGTACGGCTCACGATAGGTGCAGCCGCTTGCAGTGGCGTCGGGATATGCCTTTTGGGCGTCGGCGAGGCTGGTGAACTCGTCCAGCCACGCACGGCGTTGCTGACCAGCGAGAACACTGCTGCGAGGATACTTGGAAATCTCGTAGACGGTGAAGGTTTCGTCGCTGTTGCGATACGTTGCACCCCGACTACCCTGCTCAATCGTTTGATAAGTTTTCATAACCCCAAAAGTATACATCCTGTAGCCCTGCTTTGCAACACTTATTTCAAAATCTTTTCAGCCCGTGCGAGCCGCTTTGCAGCAGCAATCTTGAGCCGCAGAACCTTAAGCTGTTCCTCAGCACGCTGAAGATGTACCTCCTGCCGTGCCACTTCAAGTCGCTGTTTTTCAGCGAATCCATCAACGTCCGTTATGCCGTACCGTTCGACTTCATTTTTCATAACCCCAAAAGTATACACCCTGTAGCCCTGCTTTGCAACACCTTTTTTCAAAAATCAGGTGCTTGATTACCAACCACTTACGTTGTCCGGCCGCCCGCTTATGCCAAGGCGCATCTCAGTTTGCACCAAGATGCGCCATTGTTGCTGCCGGTCAAGGCTTGGTCTGGTAAACCACGGCAAGACGACCACGACCAGTCTCGGTGCGAACTCGGTCAACCTCCACAACCTTGCCCTCCTTGATTAGCTTTTGCAGACGAATGTACAGCACAGGTTGAGTCATGCCTGTCTGTTCAATCAACATCTTCATGGTGAACTTTCCAGACGGCACAACAAACTTTGAGCTAGCAGTTGCTTTGCGTCCACGCCGCTTGGGTTGACCCACCTCGCTACGCAGTCGCTTCACCAAAGCGTCAAACTTCTCGTCAGCAGCAGCTCTACCTACTGGACTCCAAGCAGTTTTGCCCCATTGAGCGGCACCAGGATATTGTTCGTAATCCTCGGCAACACTTTTGCCGCCAGGCAACGCCGTGCCAGCCTTGATGGTCTTGATGATAAATACCTCGTAACCGTAGCCCGGTCTGCCGTCGAGGCGAATACGTTGATACATCGCCACGCCATCGCTCTTACGTATTTGACGAAATATCTGTTTGCCACACTTGTCGGCGTTCATGGTGAATTCAGTGGATAGAGTTTTCATTGAGTAACTAGTGTAGCTGATTTTTGTTGAATGTCAAGCAGCATCTCGTCCATACCGCCAAGTGTAGTTGGTGTCCATGTACTTGCCACTGTTGGCAACCTTGGCTTCCTCAGGTGCACATTCAGCCTCCACATTCTGAAACACACCGGCTTCAGCATTGATTTTCAACATAAAATCCCAGTTACGCTGATAATTTGCCAGACTAGCAGCAGAGGGTTCCTGCAACGATGCCACACAAGCGTCAAGCTCGGCATCGGAAATAGGCGGAAAATGTAGGTCCAAAACTTCGATATCTTCGGTCATATGTTTATTTATTGTAAAGGTTACTTGTTGCTGTTTAATACGGACGTTCGTACTTGTACTTGGTTGTATCAGTTGTTCCTTTCACGTCCGCAACCCATGCCTCGGCACTTGCCACCCAAGCCTCGCCGCTGACCGGACTGTTCTGCATACTCTCAACGAGTCGCACCTTGTCGGCAACGACCGCCTTGGCATACCGACCCATAGCCTCCATGACGAACGCTTGATTGAGCGGATGCTCGTTCATGTATTGAGTGATGCGTTGAGTGTTGGTAAGATTGCGTTTCAGTTTCAATTTCATCGTGCTAATAGCATACAGGCGGCAACCGCATCCGTCAACACCTTTTTTCAAAAATCAGGTGCTTGATTACCAACTACTTACGGAGTTGTGGCCACAAAATAAAAACCTGCTGTTTAGGCAGGTTTTGTTGATTTTTTGTCAGTGCCACCGGGTGCCCCACTTTGGCTTGCGTTGGTAGAGCTTGTGGCTTTCGATTTTGCGAGTATTGGGGTTTAGAATGCCCCAACACTTGCGGATTTTTATTTGCACGGTGCTGCGTTTCATACCTACAAGTATCGCACAGTACTGAATATTGTCAACAACAATCGGCGTGTTGCAACACCGTGGTCGTCAATGACTTACTGCTGCGCTGTTTCGTCTGGTTCACCATCACTCGATTCTCGATGGCGTGGCACCGGCTTCTTGCCTTTGGATTGGTCATTCTTGGTGCGCCTTGGTTGACGGTCCCACTTGTTGCTGCTCCGATTATTTTTCCACGATTTACCCATAGACTATTTGCGTTGATTTGTACGTACCACCAAATTAAGCAGTCTTGTTGATGCGATAGATATTGGCAGGCTTGCCACGACCGCCACTCTTGAATGTGCCAACGATTGTGTAGCGTCCACTAGCCAAGTTGCGAGCCACAAAGGCACGAATGGTAGGACTCTTGACGGTGCTGTTGGCGTTGCTCAGGTCCACAATGGTGAAGTCCTTGGTTGTGATTTCAGTCACAGCCGTAGCCTTGCGACCCAACTTACCGGGTGTTTTGGGAACCACACTCTTGCGGGTCTGTACCGTAGTGATGATGGTCGTAGTGACGGGAGTTGCAGCTGCGATTGTATTTGCGTCCATATTATTTTTGTTTTTTATTTATTCGATCCTGCGTTGTGTTACCAACGTAAATTCAGTTTATCTTGAAACGTGGTTATTGTCAACAACACGTCTTTTTTTATTTCACCAACTTGCTGACCACAGTGTTGTCAAATGTAGACCTGGTGCCATTGGCATTGTAGGTTTGATTGCTACTTTTATTGTAGGTACCCACAGGTTTTCCATTGTTGTCATATGCACGCACATTAACACTGTCTTCTGTGATGCTACCCAAATATTCACCCTTGCTACCGTATAACCGTTTCATATCAATTCCAAATTTAGTTCTTGAGATTGTCAACCGACTCAATTTTGCTGCGTGCAGCTTTGCGCCGCGCAGGCACGACCGGTGCAGCAACGTCTTGCGATTCAGCAGAAATAATCACATTGCCAATAAACTCGGTCAATAAACCAGTATTTTTTTTGTTGGCAATATCTTCAAGAACGGCAGTACGCTTCCACTTGGGACAAGCAGCCAACAAAGTCTCAAAGCTGAGTTTGTATCGCCGTGCCATAACTTTATTTTGCTTTTTGTTCACTGTATATAAGTATTGAATTGCGGCTGCAAAAATTGGGGCTTTTTAGCCTGACCCCAAGGACGTTGCCCACAATTCTAACTTACTCAGTCACAACGACATCCTCATCCTCATCCTCATCCTCATCACAAGGACCATAACCCACACTCTCACGCACAGCAATACCCTCTTGACTGTCCCATTCGTAATCGTGGTCGCTGATTTCGCCGTTCTCAAAACTAGTAGCACCGACGAATCCGCCGCCCTCATCAGCATACTCAGTGTCAAACACCAACGTAGGAAACAACAGACTAGCCTTTTCAAAGAACGGTGTTGCCGGACTCCATGCCGTGTTGTAGCTGATGGTGGCAGTAGTCATTCCAGAGGTTGAGCAGTCGGTCACAATCCACTCGCTAGTATCATACGCACCCCACTTGGTTCCCCAGTTACGGAGCGTCCAGTCATACCAGTTGTCGCTGCCATACTTGGCAATCAATGCGTCACTTGCAGTCTGGGTGATACCAAGACCCCACGGTGCGTCCTGTTCATAGCTATGTAGACCCATGGGCCCTGTGTCACACTTACTGTCTTTCTTCTTTTGCCACTCAGCCCATAGTGCATCAATCTCAGATTGAGTCTGAATCAACGTGGGACTACGAGTTCCAACAAGTTCCTTGGGCGTTGGTACCAGCGCAGCGAAGTCCAATTCCTCGCCAACTATTTTGGTATCTTTGGAGCGGTCAACGGCACTCACGAACCGACGAACGTCATCGGCAGGGCCAGTGATGGTGAGATTGGAGCTAACATGATTCGGCATAATTTTATTGTTTTCTAAGTACAGGTACAGTCTACAGGAGTTTTTCTAAAAGTCAAGGGGCTTTTTAGCCTGACCCCAAGGACCGGTTTGCCTCCGAGATTAAGCAGCAACCGCAACCGCAGCATTCAGACCCTGTGCGACGGTCGGTTCGTGGGCACTAACGAACAAATGTGCAGGCTTGCCACGCTTGCCAGTGGAAACTGTGCTGGTCAACTTCATGAACACACCAGCCTTGACGCCATCCAGAATGTGCTTGCGAACCGTCAACTTGTTGGTGGTCGGATTCAAATTCACAACGTCACGCAAGCTAAACGTCTTATCCATAATCAGCTTAAGCTGCTTCTTGGGACGTCCCACACTACCCTTAGTAGCGTTCTTCTTCACAGACTTCGCAGCAGGCTTAGTCTTGGTATCAGGCTTAGCCTTGACCGGCGCGGCAGGCTTCACAGTCGGCTTCACAGTCGCCTTCTTGGCAGGCTTAGCAGCAGGCACCGCCTTGACCGGCGCGGCAGGCTTCACAGTAGGCTTGGCAGCAACAACCGTGCGACCGGCTGGCACAGCAGACTTGGTGAGCTTGGCAGCAACAACGGTGGAGGCGGACGAGGTGGCGGAGGAGTTAGTAACGGTCTTCATAGCAGTTTTATTTTTTGTTTTTCGTGTGGAGGTGACATTTAGTATGCCCTCGACACTATTAAGAATACCATCAGGTACCCTGAACCACAAGCTTTTTCTACAACTTTCTTCATTTTTCTTTGCGCTGCGCCTGCACAATGCGCAAGTGACTGGTACGCAACAGATTACGAAAACCGGCGGCCGGAACTGCATTTTGTGCAGGAAAGTTGTTGACTTTCGACGCTGGTCAGGCTATACTTTGTACACAATGAAAGCCGAAGTTAAGTCGTACATCCAATCGCAACTCAGCACCAATCCGGCATGGGCAATCCGTGGCTTGGTCAAAATCTACACCCTCCAAACCAGCGACGAGCAAGCGAGCGACACCACAAGCCACGACAACGGCGTGGGCTTCAGCGGCTGCGATGCCAACATTCTGAGCAGCTTCGCCAAGCAAGTCAACGCAGGTCGCAACCTCAGCCCCAAGCAAATGACCATCGTTTACAAAAAAATGCCACGTTACTGGCGGCAAATCGTGGGCTTCATCCCCGAGGACAGATTGCAGCAAATCACCCAACGAGTTGCTGTGGCAGCGTAAGTGGTTGGTACGCAACAGTGCAACGCACTTGTGGCCACAATCCGATTGTTGTTGACACGCAGCTGACTGTCTGCTATGCTTTGAGTTCAATGAATGTTTTTGATTTTTACAAATTAATCACCGACAGCATCCCAAGCTACCTGATGTTTGTGGCGTTCATGTTTGCCATGTATATGCTGTCAAGCATTTTTATTGCATTCTGTACCGAACAAATCATCAAAATTATAATCAGTATTCGGGCACCCATCACCCGACAAGACCTGGAGTCCAAGCAGCAATAAGTTTATTTATTTTACCGTTGACTTTTCTGAAACTTGGACCTATACTGTAAGGACAATGAACATTAACCAACTGCTAGCTCCGCAGCGTGACCATGCCGTGCGTGGTTTGAATAGTTTGTATTTGAACGGCGTGTTTGCCGATATGTCGGAAACTGGTTGTGGCAAGACCTACGTTGCATCGTGGATTGCCAAGACTCTGAATGTGCCCATCGTGGTGGTTTGTCCCAAAGTTGTGCGACGTACTTGGGATACTGTGCTTGCTAATTTTGGTATCAAAGCCAACGTGTTGATTAACTTTGAGAAGTTGATGCGTGGCAATACTACACATCTTACTTTCAGAAACAACCGTGATGATGGTCCGCAAGATTATCAATTGCATTTCCCCAAAGATTGTTTGATTATTGTTGACGAGGTTCACAAGTGCAAGGGATGGAACAGCAAAAACAGTGATTTTCTGATTGCGTGTAAGCAACAGAATTTCAAGTTGTTGTTGCTGAGTGCCACTGCTGCCACCAATCCATTGGAAATGAAGAGCTTTGGATTTGCCACACTGTTGCACAATCTGAGTGATTTCCGTGGCTTTCTTATGAGTGCTGGTGCATACACTAGTCGGTTTGGCGGGTATCAGATTGATTTGGGTTGTGATAAAACCCAACGTGCGATGCAGAGTATGCACAATGATTTGTTCAAAACCATGGAATGTGCAGGTCGTATGACCCGTAAATCGTTTGGCAATATCTTTCCCGATAATCGTGTATCTGCTGAATGTATTGACTTTGGTACCAATACAGCCAAGATTCAGCGAGTTTATGAACTGATGGAATCTGAATTGGCGCAATTGGAACAGCAAAGTGCTGGTTACAAGGAACACCAATTTGCCATCATGACCAAGGCTCGGCGTTTGGCTGAATTGCTCAAGGTTCCCATCATGGTTGAAATGATGGAAGACCTATTTGATGAAGGTATTAGTCCTGTGGTTTTTGTAAACTACAAGGAAACTGTGGAAGCCATTCGCAACAAACTGCTCAAGAATTCCAAGCTAGCTGCGCATATGTGTTTCATTGTGGGTGGACAGTCTGAAAAAGTGCGTAATGCTGATATTGACGCTTTTCAAAGCAACATCCGCCGCATCATGATTGCCAACCTTGCTGCTGGTAATGCAGGTGTGAGTTTGCATGATTTGATTGGTGGTGCTACTCGTCACAGTATTATTAGTCCAAGCTTTAGTGCCATTCATTTGGTGCAAGCTTTGGGGCGAATTCATAGGGCAGAGGGCAAGAGTGAATGTATTCAGAAGGTACTGTTTGCTGCTGATACTATTGAGGAACAAGCGTGTCGTCGTGTGCAAGCCAAGATTAATAATATTGATCAGCTGAATGATGGTGACCTTACGTCGGGAATCAACCTTATCTAACCAACGTTATATGACTAAAATTGCTGCCATTTGGTATCCTCGTAACACTGTGAATCCAGGCCGCCGCGAAGTTGTTACAGTTAGCAACGATGCCGATATCAAGACTGTTTTTGGCGAACTTTTGTTTGACCGACATGCCAATAATTTGTTGGTCAATTACTCCAATAAACTATATTTGGTGGAAGCTACAGATATAGCCAAACGACTCTATAGCCGCCGCAGTTGCGAATATCATCCGCTGCTGCATCTTGTAACGTAAGTCAACCAAGTTTCGACGGGGTTCTTAGCCTCCTCGTCATCCACAATAAAAAAAGGCAATTGCAGTTCATTGTCTGGGTTTTGACCGTCTCCCAGTAAAAAAAGACGGTCATTTTGTTTTGTATACTCAAACATACTTATATGTATGCCAACAAATAATATAGGTTTTTGGAACAGCGGCAGTATCAATAATCAGGATCTACAAAACAAACTGCAAGCATACGTAAGTATACGCAGTCGATTCAATGATTCCAGTGTACCTGCGTTGGTTGATTTGGTCAACGCTATCATTAACAATATGAATTCATTGCAACAGCAAGTCAATACAGGAAGTCTGTACGTCAACAAACACACACATCAAACAGTTCCACCAGCACACACATCAAATATACCTTGACAGTTTGTGGCCACAAAAAAATGCCCCGTTCATAAGAACAGGGCATTGTCAAGCAGTTTTTTTACTTTACTTGCTTTTTCGTGCTTGCTTGCTAGCCAACCGCTTACCCTTCGGGGTTTGCACATAAAGCGGCTCACCATCCTCATTCTCACCACTGATTTCCACCAAGCCATTCAGCATCAACTCATCAATGGTCTTTTGAACCAAGTCTAGCTTGGCTTCACGCATGGCATTCTCGGCATCATACCTATTCATACCAAACTCACGCATAATGTTGCCTACGGCTCGGTTAAATTCAATTTCGTTTTCCACCTGCTCAATATCCACATTACCACAATGCGTCAACAGTTGGTCAACTGTGCCGGTGAACGGTTGCGGAAAAATAGTGCTGTCGTTGTCGTCGTTGCGATTATTCATTTGTTATTTAGTTATTAAAATTAGTATTGCGGATTCTTACAGATACAGAGTCTCAAGATAAGCATCAAAGTCATCTACATGAACGTCCGTAATGTTCACCGTGTAGTTTTTGTCCATCAAAGCCTTGTACAAGGTGTACAAGTCACAATCTTCCTCTAGGTACATCTTGCCGCCCTTGATAGGACTGTATGGTGTGATTTTGTTGTACACACCTGCGTCACGCACATCTCGGATTGGCACTTCCATCCAACTGTGTCCAGGATCATAAATACGAGTGTAATTGCGAACCATAGTGTCGTTGCTGTAGCGTTCAGTAAGAGTCATATTCAGGTAAAGTGTATCAGGGTTTTACAAAAAAGTCAAGCTCAAAACTGCGTTTCCCGCAATTTTCTCAGAATCGAAAATTGCTGCTCGGCCGGAATCTGTTGATTTCCCGCCACATATCCAACCAACCAACCAGTCAATTCATTGAGCTTTTCCCTCGTCGTTCGGTCGGTGGCAAGCGGCACCGAATCTATAATCTGCTCACTAAGCTGCTTGATTTCTTGATTCATCGTGCTAATAGCATACAGGCACCACCCACCAAAGTCAACACCTTTTTTCAAAAATTAGGTGCTTGATACCCAACCACTTGCAGATTGTGGCCACAAAGCCAAGCAACATTCGCTGCTTGGCTGGCTGCACCTTACACAGTAACCAGACCTCGACGGCGACTAGTCATCACGCTTTGCAACGTATACCAAGCACCTAGCTTTAGCCGCTGCGGATGCTTGGCAACACTAGCTTCAATCTCCAGAAACTCCTGCTCACTGATTTGATTCCAACCCATGCTGGCACACTGATAGTAAGTTCCGTTGATAATCACCACGTCGTTGACGCTTAAAGAACGCCACTTCAATTTGGTGAATGCGTAACACTCATGATTGCTACCAGCATTCCACTCAGCAAATACACGTTCCAGAATATCCTGGTCGGTATCGGTGTTCTGAACATCCATTGTAGTGGCAAATAGATGTTCATCGGGATAACAAACTGTAACACAAACATTACGCATAAAAAAGAATCAAACCGGCACGTTGCTGTTGCTGGCGAAATCAAACCGATAGTTGACAGCATCCTCGCTGGCACCAGCACGTCCGTCGTCCGGCACATACCATCTGCTCATCAACTCACGCACACTGGCCTGTGCCTCTGCTTCGGTGGCGAAACGCAGCGAGTTGGTGCTCCATTTACCGTCAACCAAAACCTCAGGCTTGTAGGATTTATTCATCGTTCAAATAGTATCGCAGGGTTTTTACAAAAAGTCAACTACTTTTTGAGACCAATCTTCAAAACATTGCAGAAGTTGAATCCCGAAAACTTCTGGTAGTCAAACCGAAAATTGAGCAACGCCAGTTTCTTGGTTGGTGCATCAACCTCAAATTTCGTGATGCTTTGCGGCCCGATTTCCACCGTCACTAACCAAGTTTTTACTTTGGGACAACAAGTTTTCATGTGGTCAATATTTTACCAATTTTTTACAAAAAGTCAAGCGTTAATTGGTTTCAATCCAATCAATGATGTCTTGGTTGTCCTCAATCATACCATCTGCGTGAGCCTCGTCAATGCTTACTGTCCAATCACACACAGACCCAACGTATTCCACTCCGTTGATGACGATAACGATTTTGCGAATTACAGATTCAATTTTCATGTGGGATATAGAATATCAGGGTTTTACAAAAAGTCAAGCAGAATCAACCCTCGTCGCCCATATCTTCGCAGAAAAAGCGATCCTGGCAGCATTGGCACAAGCCACTGATGCCGAATTCCTTGCGGCTGAGTTCGTCCGTAAACCGGTCCGCAGCCTTGCCGCACGCCACACACGCAGCACCAGCCACAGCCAGCGTGCGACTGCGACCAAACAGGTTGAGGCTGAGATTGTCCTTGAAGTTGTCCATAGCGTTCATTGTTTATATACTATACAGGCACCAACCGCATCCGTCAACACCTTTCGGCATCTTTTTTCAAAAATCAGGTGCTTGATTACCAACCACTTGCAGAGTGTGGCCACAAAAAATCCCGGCTTAGGCAAGCCGGGACTTCGCAATCCGCACCAAATCAAGCCTGTACAACAAAGCCCGACGTATCCTTCTTTGCCTTGCCCTTAGCCTTCAAACCAACAATGCAACCAACAGGATCCAAAAAGCGTGCATCATGTTTGTCGCCGTCAACGACAGGTCGACCCAGGTACGTCGCCGGAAGCGTCTTGCCAGCGAATACCACGGCGACGTTCACGCCCAACGCAATAGCTTCCTCAACGTCGGCCTGGTTATCCTCGGACCGGCTGAACGTCAGGTGATAATTCTTGGGCATCAAACCCGCCGCATATGCACGAACCCGTTCGATGCGTTTCGTGTAATCATAGAATTGAGTGGCGGCGTTGATTTCCATGATGCTTTTACCCTCCTGAACCTGCACCTTTTCCCAGGCAACGTCGCTCGTCCCATTCAGCCGAATCGACGGCTGGAGACTAGCCTTGCTTGCCTTTTTACACAAAGCCAGCACATTCAAGGCGATGTCGCCCATGAACTTGTCCTGCTCACGCTTGAACAGTATCGTCTTGGCGATGCGCGCCCGCTTCACGTTGCTCATGGCTCCACGGCCTGACGTGTAAAGGCAGTTGAATGTGCAACCCTTCGACGCAGCGGGGCACATATTGACAATTCCGCTTTCGCGAGCAGGCGCAAGGTAAAGGATACCGGTCATCACACCGTAGGCTTGCCCCTTGCGGGTTTTTGCATCGGCGTTCACACTCAACAGATTCAATTTCATCGTGCTAATAGCATACAGGCACAGACCTGGTTCGTCAACACCTTTCGGCATCTTTTTTCAAAAAAACAGGGCTTGATTACCAACCACTTACAGATTGTGGCCACAAAGGCTGACTGCCTGTGCAAGCTGCCAGCCTGGCTTCAACTGTTTTTATTGCCAGGGATGCGCTATGATGCTTGCCGTAAACAAAGTTAATTGAAGTTTATTGCCGTCACGGTCCTCAACATATACGCTGACATCATCGGGTTTCAATTCAATTTGTTGGTCACTGTCGATGCTAGCCATGTCCATACCGTCGCCACGCAAAACGTAATCATTTTCATTTTGAGTGGCATCGTCTTCATTGAATCCGAAACTCATGTGCATACCAACATAACGACCATTACAATGCTCTTCGATGGTGAAGATGCTATGATTACGTTCAATTGCGGTGATGTAGTGTTTGAATGTCATATAGTTACTTATTCTTAGACGATGCCAAAAAGATACCCATTGCATCGTAACGCTCCCACAATTCGGGAAACGCAGCCCTTAGCCGTTTGTAATTATCACTATCAGCCTTAGTAGCAGCAAACGCAATCGCCTTGGCAAAACTACCACCATACGTCTGCATTGCCTCAATAATTACATCATCATCAATTCGGTTCATAGTATTTATTCGTTGCAATAATCAGCCGCCTCGTTTTGGTTATAATCAGCGAGGTCATCCTCACCACTACCAGTGCCAGTGTAATCGTTATACACACTTTCATCAACTTCGCTGCTACCCTCAACGTAGCTACCATTGGTAGGCAACGCCGTGCCATCATCCAATGCCTGCTCAATGGCATCGTCCAAACTATCAGCAGCGATAGTAACAGTACCCATCATCTGCCAAACCACCGGTATCGTATACATCTTCATGTTATTATTATTGTTATTATTACTTTGCAGCGACATCCGCACTAAACACTGTCACACCATATTCAGTAACTTCCCATTCAGTACCAAACAGGTCGAGTTGCTTAATAAGCATCGCAAGGTTCACGAACTCGTCGCTAGCAGCAATCTCCATCACCACGTCGTTTTCGACCGACCCGTCCGCCTCACCCACCACAAACAATTTGTATTTCATTGAACCTAAAGTCTACAGGATTAAGTGCCGAAAGTCAACAGGTATTTTCAAAAAAACAGGGCTTGATTACCAATCACTTACAGATTGTGGCCACAAAAAGCCCCGGCTTAGGCAAGCCGGACACCGATAACAGCTATTTCAGCAAAAGAATCCCTTAAAGGATTCCCTTACGTGATTAGTCGTTTGTATTAGCTCCGTATCCAGAGCCGGAATCGTTATCGTATCCGACGCCGTGACGAGCCGTCACGGCAATCTGCTCCCGTGCTTTCCGAGCCGCCCGCACGCTTGGAAGAAGCCTCTTGACCTCCTCGGTGTAGCAAGCCCGCACCTGCGCCGCCGCCGCTTGGTACGGCTCGCCAGCGACGTGGACGACGGCTTCCCAAAAGCCATCGTGGTAGGAAGACCAACCGCCCGCTACGACTTGTGCTTCAGCCAAGTCCCAGATTTTGTTCATCCGACGCACTGCCAATGCCCTCGCCTCCTCGGCCTGTGCGACAATTTTCTCTTCTATCGTGATTTCCATGACGCAAATTTCAGCAAAAGAAGCCCTTGCAGCCGATGACGTTGCCGCTATCGTCCCGAACCAGTTCACCGGGCGAGACTAAATCAGTGCGGCCTGTGGCTGCACTCTTGACCATACCGCTGACGATGTACAGTGTGTCGTCCTCGGTCCGCTCAGGCAGTCCAACCACAGGTCCAAACGTGGCGGTGCTGATGTTGATGCCGTCAACGGTGCGGGCAACCGCCGTGACCTGCGAAACCCGAGCGATGGTGCC
>Ga0209400_1002449_pt1 | contig 14063 bp, 12 predicted proteins | sample M_130807_EF_Meta_FD_187313 | JGI IMG/M metagenome (GOLD analysis project Ga0209400, IMG submission 187313) | Freshwater microbial communities from Lake Montjoie, Canada to study carbon cycling - M_130807_EF_MetaG (SPAdes) (version 2) | ecosystem: Environmental > Aquatic > Freshwater > Lake... | reverse complement strand
CCACGCTGGTTGGCAGCTCCACCGAAATGGCCTTGCCGTCATAGAACACCACTTCGACGGCCATTCCGTCTTCCAGGTAGTGGAGCGAATCACCCATGTTTTCGGCTTCGACTTCGTACTGGTTGTAATCCGCGTCCATGCAGACATACATGGGATCGGCGAAATAGGAATAAGTGCATTCCTTTTTGTCCAAAATGACCTGGTCCATTTTGTCGTCGGCTTTGAACACGACTTCAGTGCCAAAGTTGGCGATCAGGCTTTTGAGTTTCATGCGCACAGTAGCCGAATTGCGGCCGCCCCGGCTGTATTCGGTTTTGAGCACGACCATGGGGTCTTTACCGTGCATGATGACGTTACCGGCGCGAATTTCTTGGGCGATTTTCATGGTGTCAAAGGCTTGTTGGCTAGAAGCAATTAGGCCGCAGGCTGCGGCGAGGACTGCGGCAATAAAGGACGCCCGCAGCCTTGGGGAAAGCCCGCTAGTTTATCGGCTTTTGGCAACGAGCCTGCGCAGCTGCGTTGGCAGGTCTTCCTGTACCAACAGCCGCTGGCGGGCCGCCTGGACTTGGCGCGCCCATCGTCCCTCCTTGTCGGCCAGCGTCTGTGCCCAGCGCGCCGCGTCCGGCGGCTTTGAAAAGCCGTTCCAGGCATGGTGCAGGTCCCGTACATCGGCATCGGCTTGGAACCAGTCTAAAAAGGCGTCCAGCTTGTCGCGGTGGGCATCGTCAGTTTGGGGGTAGGCCTGCCAAATGAAGGGTTTGCCCGCCCACAAGGCCTGCACCAGCGAGTCTTCGCCACGCACCAGATTCAGGTCGCAGCGGCCCAGCAGCGCGTCAAATTCCGGCTGGCTCAGCGCAGGCAGGAATTCCAGGCCGACATTGCCGGGGACCTTGAAGCCAGGCTGTGCCAGCAATCGGCGCACCGCCGCCGCCGCCCGCCCGTGGGTAACCAACAGACGCGCGGCGCGCGGGTCCTCGCCCAGGCCTTTTATCAAGTTGGCGAGCGCTCCCGGTTCGTAGCAAAACAGGCTGACGCAGCGCGCCCGCTCGGGTGGCTGGCTGTCGCCACCATCCGGCACCAGCGACTCCGTTGCCAATGCGTTGCGCAGCAAGCCACCGCTGCCAACGGTGAAGCCCGGGTAATAAAAAATCTTTGTCCAGCCCCGCGCCGGCCCGTGGAGAAGGGGCGAGGGCAGGCCGTGGTTGCGCTCGACATAGGCCTGGGCGCTCAGGTATTCCAGGTTGATCCACACCGGCGGCCGCGCGCCCGGCGCGGCCTGAACCCGCCCCGCGAAGTGGGCGACAAAGCCGGCGGGAATTTCGCACCCGAAACCCTCGATCCATACATCGGCGCAGTCCAGGGTGGCGCAGTTCGCCGGGTCTTCGGCCTCGCTCCAGGCCCGCAGCTGCACCCCCGGCCACCGGCCCTCAGTGGCACCTGGTGCCATCCAGGCCAGGGCGCTGGTGTCGTCGACCCACAGGCGCACCCGCTCCCCCCGCGCAGCGACGGCAGCGCACAGGCGCCAGAGCACGCCCACATCGCCGTAGTTGTCGATCACCTGGCAGAAAACATCCCACAGAAGGTGGGTCCGGGGTTCGGCAGGTGGCGGTGCGGCGGGGCGGGACATGGGCAGCATTGTCGGCGCAGGCCTGCACAATACGCGCCATGCCGGACACCGACTCCCACAGCCCCGCTTTGTTGCACGAGGTCGCCAGCCTGCCCAATCTGCCCGGCGTTTACCGCTATTTCGACGCTGACGGCGGCCTGCTCTACGTGGGCAAGGCCAACAGCCTGAAGAAAAGGGTCTCCAGTTATTTCCAGAAAAACCACGGCGGCACCCGTATCGGGCACATGGTGGGCAAGATTGTGCGCATGGAGACCACGGTGGTGCGCTCCGAGGCTGAGGCCTTGCTGCTGGAAAACAACCTGATCAAGACCCTGCAACCCAAATACAACATTCTGTTCCGGGACGACAAGAGCTACCCCTATTTGAAGATGACTGCGACGGTGGTGCCGGACGCGGCGGCCCGGCCCGCCGGTGCGCAAGGTGCTCCAGGCGCGCAGCCCCTGCACTTTTCCCGCGTGGCGTATTACCGGGGCGGGGTGGAGAAAAAGCACCACTATTTCGGGCCTTACCCAAGCGCCTGGGCGGTTAAAGAGGCGGTGCTGCTGATGCAAAAGGTATTCCGCCTGCGCACCTGCGAAGACTCGGTGTTTTCCAACCGCAGCCGCCCCTGCTTGCTCTACCAGATCAAGCGTTGTTCCGGGCCTTGTGTGGGCCATATCAGCGCCGCCGCATACGCGCAAGACGTGGCCGACGCGCAGCGCTTTTTGCAAGGTGACGCCCAGGACGTGATGCGCGACCTTGAGGCGCGCATGATGGCGCACGCCGACCGGCTGGAGTTTGAGCAGGCGGCTGAACTGCGCAACCAGGTGGCGGCGCTATCCAATGTGCTGCACCAGCAGTCGGTGGACAACGTGTCCGACCGGGATGTCGACATCCTGGCGGTAAAAGTGCAGGGCGGTCGGGCCTGTGTGAACCTGGCCATGGTGCGCGGCGGTCGGCACCTGGGCGACCGGCCGTACTTCCCCGCGCAGCTCGAGGCGGCGGCCAGCCTGGACGACGACGCGCTGGCAGCGCCGCGCAGCATGGAACAGCGGGTGCTGGAGGCTTTTCTAGCCCAGCACTACATCGGCATTCCCATGCCCGGCGTGCTGGTGCTCAGCGAACCGGTGGACAAGGCCCTGGTCGATGCGCTGTCCGAGCAGCACGGGATCCGGGTCAACGCGGTGCACCAACCCCGCGAGCAACGCCGCGCCTGGCTGGACATGGCAGACACCAACGCCGCATTGCAACTGGCCCGCCTGCTGTCCGAGGAGGGTTCGCAGCAGGCGCGCACCCGGGCCCTGGCGCAGGTGCTGGATTTGGCGGTAGAAGCGCTGGAGACGCTGCGTATCGAGTGTTTTGACATTTCCCACACAGGCGGCGAGGCGACCCAGGCCTCCTGCGTGGTGTTTGCCGGCCACGCCATGCAAAGTGCGCAGTACCGCCGCTACAACATCGAGGGCATCACGCCGGGTGATGATTACGCCGCGATGCGGCAGGTGCTGACGCGCCGCTACGGCAAGGTCGCACAAGCCCAGGCCCAGGCGCGCGCGCAAGGCGAGGCCATACCGGCTGCGGCCCGGATGCCGGACCTGGTTTTGGTCGATGGCGGGCGCGGCCAGGTGTCGATGGCGCGCGAGGTTTTTGAGTCCCTGGGCTTGGATCTGGGGCTGATCGTCGGCGTCGAAAAAGGCGAGGGCCGCAAAGTCGGGCTGGAAGAGCTGGTTTTTGCCGACGGCCGAGACAAGATTGCCCTTCCGCCCGACTCGGCCGCCCTGATGCTGGTGGCGCAGATTCGCGACGAGGCGCACCGCTTTGCCATAACCGGCATGCGGCAAAAACGCGCCAAGGTGCGTGTGGACGGCGGTGCCCTGGAAACGATTCCTGGAATAGGCCCCAAGCGCCGCGCCCGTCTTTTGCAGCGCTTCGGTGGCGTGCGCGGTGTGGCGCAGGCCAGCGCACAGGATCTGGCCGGCGTCGACGGCATATCGCGCGAACTCGCCGAGGAGATCTACCGTGCGCTGCACTAGCCGTGCCACAATGCCCTGATGTTCTGGACCCTGCCCACGCTGCTCACCTGGACGCGGATTTGCGCACTCCCGCTGATCGTCGGGGTGTACTACCTGCCGGCGGACGCGATGCCGATGGCGGAAAAAAACCTGTGGGCTACCAGCATGTTCGTGGTTTTTGCCCTGACCGATTGGCTGGACGGTTACCTGGCTCGCAAGCTGAACCAGACCTCCAGCTTTGGGGCTTTTCTGGATCCGGTGGCCGATAAATTTCTGGTGTGTGCGTGTATTTTGGTGCTGGTCCATCTGCAACGCATCGACGCCTTTGTGGCGCTAATCATCATTGGCCGGGAGATCGCCATATCCGCGTTGCGGGAGTGGATGGCGCAAATCGGCGCTTCGCGCAGCGTGGCCGTGCACCGGATCGGCAAACTGAAAACCACCGCGCAAATGGTGGCCATTGGCTTTTTGCTGTTTGACGGGCCGGTGTTCGGCTTGGTGGACACCCATGTCTGGGGCGGCTGGCTGATCTGGATGGCTGCGGTGCTGACCGTGTGGTCCATGGTTTATTACCTGCAAAAAGCCCTTCCCGAGATCCGCGCGCGCGGCCTGTGACGCGCGCCCAGCCTGGAATTTCCAAACCCAAAACTGGTACATTCCACGGCTGTGGCTGTGGCAGCGATGCCGGCCTTGCACGGAATGCATTGCGCAAACCGGGTGATTAGCTCAGTTGGTAGAGCGGCGCCTTTACACGGCGTAGGTCGGCGGTTCGAGCCCGTCATCACCCACCATAGCGCACTCGAAGGCGAACACCGGTTCGCCTTTTTTTTGTTTCCAGGAGTTGTTCTGCATGTTTGATTCGATTCGCAAGTATTCCAAGTTCATATTCGTGCCGATTTTTGTGCTCGTGATCTTGGGTTTTGTGTTGACCGGGGTGCAGGGTTACCGGGGAATCAGTACCGCTGGTGAGGCGGTGGCCAAGATTGGCAGCGACCGCATCACCCAAGCGGATTGGGACGCGGCGCAACAAGAAGAGGTCAAGCGCATTCGCAGCGCCATGCCCAATGCGGACCCCAAGCGGCTGGATTCGCCCGAGGCGCGCTATGCGACGCTGGAGCGCATGGTGCGCGAAAAGGTATGGGCGCAGGCCGCCAAAGATGCAGTCCGCGTGGTCAGCGATGCCCGGCTTGCCAAGGAAATCGAGGCTATCCCGGCGATTGCCGCCTTGCGCCGCGCCGACGGTTCTTTTGATGTTGAGGGTTACCGGACCTTGTTGAAAAACAGCGGCATGGAGCCGGCCCAGTTTGACGCACGCGTACGCAATGAACTGCTGTTGCGTCAGAACGAACAGGCGGTTGGGCGCAGCGCGTTTGCGACCAAGCCGCTGGCGGACTCGGCTTTGAATGCTTTTTTCCAGCGGCGTGAAGTGCAACTGGCCTACTACAAACCCGCTGATTTCATTGCCAAGGTCAAGCCCAGTGATGCCGAGATGCAATCCTATTTCGACGCCAACCAGGCCCGCTACCAGTCGCAGGAATCGGCCGATGTGGAGTATGTGGTTCTGAACCTGGACGCGGTCAAAAAAACCGTGGTGGTGAACGAAGCGGAGTTGAAGACCTATTACGAGCAGAACGCCCAGCGCCTTGCAGCCAAAGAGGAGCGCCGCGCCAGCCATATTTTGGTAGCCGTAGCCAAGGACGCGCCAGCTGACGCCCGGGAAAAAGCCAAAGCGACTGCGCAGGCGCTGCTCGCCAAAGTCCGCGCCAAGCCCGCCGCGTTTGCCGAACTGGCCCGCAAGAATTCACAAGACAGCGGTTCGGCAGCCCAGGGTGGTGACCTGGGTTTCTTTGCCCGCGGTGCGATGGTCAAGCCTTTTGAAGAGGTTGCATTTGCGCTGAAAAAAGGCGATATCAGCGAATTGGTGGAGTCGGATTTTGGCTACCACATCATCCAGCTTGCCGACATCAAGGAAGCCAAACAGGCCAGTTTTGAGAGTGTGCGCCAGAAGCTGGAAACCGAATACCAGGCGCAGCAGGCGCAGCGCAAGTTCGCCGAGGTGGCCGAGCAATTTTCCAACGCGGTGTACGAGCAAGGCGACAGCCTCAAGCCTGCTGCCGAGAAGCTGAAGCTGGAAATCAAACAAGTCGCTGGCGTGCAGCGGCAACGCCCCGCGAACGCCGGCGCCGGTTTTTTTGCGCAAGCCCGTGTGCTGGACGCGATTTTCAAGCCTGAATCGATTGAGAAAAAGCAGAACACCGAGGCCATCGAGGTTGCGCCCAACACATTGCTCTCGGCGCGTGTGGTCCGCCATGTGCCTGCGCGCGCGCTGAGCTTGGACGAGGTCCGTACGCAGCTTAGGGAGCAACTCGCTTTGGAGCAGGCCACCGCTTTGTCCAAGAAGGCTGGCGAGGCTGATTTGGCTGCCTGGAAGGGCCAAAGTACGGCGCCGAAATTGGCGGATGCGGTCGTGATCTCGCGGGATGCAGCCGCGAATGTGCGCGGCGTTGTGTTGGACGCGGTGTTGCGCGCGGACGCCTCGACGCTGCCGGCATGGGTCGGTGTTGATATGGGGGCAGAGGGCTACGCGGTAGCGCGCATTACCCAGGTTTTGCCGCGCAAGGAGCCCGATGCCAGCGCGGACAAGCAAGAACGCGCCCAATTCGCCCAATGGCTGGGCCGCGCGGAGGCGGATGCCTACTACCAATTGCTGAAAGTCCGTTACAAGGTGCAAATCACGGCCCCTAAACCGGATGCCAAAGCGCTTGAGCCGGGTTAAACAGCCATAAGGCAGCGGCCTGCCGTTTATAATTGCGCCTCTACGGTGGCTGTAGCTCAGTTGGTAGAGTCCAGGATTGTGATTCCTGTTGTCGTGGGTTCGAGCCCCATCAGCCACCCCACATCAATCAGCAACTCAGCCCCGCTTCGCAAGAGCGGGGCTTTTTTGTTTGTGACGGGCCCAGAGGCGAGCAGTTTTGTGTTGACGCTTGCTGCGTTATCGGTAGCGGCCATCGGCTACCCCAAGCCTGACTCCGGGATGGCCCGATTTTTCTACTGACGCGCGATCCAATGCCAGGTATGCAAGCCTTCTACAGCGACCAATTTGTTTTGCCGCTACCGCCTGGGCATCGGTTCCCCATGGCCAAGTACGCCATGCTGCGGGACGCTTTGGAACAGCATCTTCCCACCATTCAACTCTTGCAGGCCCCCAGGGCCAGCGACGTCGAGTTGACGCGGGTACACACCCAAGCCTATGTGCAGGCCATCGCCGACGGAACCGTGGCTGCGCCGGTCATGCGCGAGATTGGTCTCCCTTGGAGCGAGGCCATGGCGGAGCGGGCGCGGCGTTCGGTCGGAGCGACGGTGGCAGCGGCCCGCTCGGCGCTGCGCAGTGGTGTCGGGGCCAATTTGGCGGGTGGTACCCACCACGCCTACGCGGATAGGGGCGGCGGCTTCTGTGTATTCAATGACGTGGCAGTGGCCGCGCGGGTGTTGCAGGCGCAGCGTGCGCGTGAGCGTAAGTCGCTGCAGGTCGCGGTGATTGACCTCGATGTGCACCAGGGCAACGGCACGGCACGCATTTTTCAGGACGATGACAGCGTGTTCACGCTATCGCTGCATGGCGAGAAAAATTTCCCCTTTCGCAAAGAGGCAGGCGATCTCGACGTGGGTCTGCAAGACGGCTGCGGTGACGCGGATTACCTCAGCGCTTTGGATGGCGCTTTGCTTCAACTCGATGCACGTTGCCGACCCGATCTGGTTTTTTTCCTCGCCGGTGCCGACCCGTTTGAAGGTGACCGCCTGGGTCGCCTCAAGTTGACTGCCGCGGGCATGCAGCTACGGGATCAGCGGGTATTTGACTGGTGTTTTGCGCGGAATATTCCGCTGGTGTTGCTCATGGCCGGCGGCTACGGTGTGCGGATCGAAGAAACCGTTGCACTGCAGCTTGCGACCTTTCGCCTGGCATTGGCGTTCTGGCAGAAATGGACGGATGGTCCGCCTTGATTGGGCCACTTACCGCGAGTACCCGATGGCGCACGCGCTGAAAGCTAGGCGATGCCGCTGGCAACCACGCAACAGACGCTGGCAACCGTGGTCAACACCAAGCGCATGCGAAGCCATGCTTGCAGCCCAAACCGGGGGTACACACGGCGGTCCACCAAAAAACACAGCCACAGCGTCGCCACGAGAATGAAGCTGGCAGCCATCGGCACCACCAGCAAAGACACCCATCCCAGCAAGCTCGGGGTGACCCCCCACCACCAGAGCAGCTTGTTGGCGCGTCTTTGCCGCATGGCAAAGCCCCAATGGATCGCGCCCAGAAAGCTCACGATGGTGACGGCATAAGCGCGCAGGGCGAACGCAGCGGGGTTCTGGCCCGCAGGGCTTGACGCGAAAGCCAATGCGGCGAGGACCATAAATGGAATAAGCCCGGCGTAGCCCAGCATAGGGGCGGGATGGGGTACGGTACGTTGAAAAGCGCTCATGGGTAGGGACGGGGAAGCAAAGCGGTGCCTAAAACAGTGCAGGCTGGGGCGGTCATCTTCCCTCCTGGCGCAGCTAAATTCTCTCATGGTCCGCAAGGACCCCCAGGCCCGCTTTAGATTTCCTCAATCTTGCTTATTTGTTTAACTGATCAGGGTTAACCCTAGGCTTGATTATGATTACGGTCAATGGGTAGCGCCCATTCGATAGCTTTATTCAACCAAACAAAGGAATTATCTATGTCGCTTATCAACACACGCGTGCAGCCCTTCAAGGCGCAGGCCTTTCACAACGGCAAGTTTGTTCAGGTTTCGGACGAGACATTCAAAGGTGAATGGTCGGTTCTGATCTTCATGCCAGCCGCTTTTACCTTCAACTGCCCCACTGAAGTGGAGGATGCCGCTGACAACTACGCGGAGTTCCAAAAGGCCGGTGCCGAGGTCTACATCGTCACCACCGACACCCACTTTGCGCACAAGGTCTGGCACGAGACTTCGCCCGCCGTCGGCAAAGCCAAGTTCCCCCTGGTCGGTGATCCGACGCACCAGCTTACCCGCGCCTTTGGCGTGCACATCGAAGAGGAAGGCCTGGCCCTGCGCGGCACCTTCATCATCAACCCCGAAGGTCTGATCAAGACTGCGGAAGTGCATGACAACGCGATTGCCCGCGATGTGAAGGAAACCGTTCGCAAGCTCAAGGCGGCCCAGTACGTTGCCAACAACCCCGGACAGGTCTGCCCTGCGAAGTGGAATGAGGGTGCAAAAACATTGACCCCCTCGCTGGATCTGGTTGGCAAGATCTAAGCAGGGAATTTGCCGACAAGGGGCGCGGCTTGCGTGCCCCTTTTCCCGCCGCAAACCGGTACTTCGCTAATCACAGGAAAACACATGCTCGACGCCGCCATGAAAACCCAGCTGCAAGCCTATTTGCAAAACTTGCGCACACCGATCCGCTTGATTGCGACTTTGGATGGCAGCGAAAAGAGCATGGAGTTGCGTGAACTGTTGCACGCTATCGCCGAGCTGTCCGACAAGGTAAGTGTGGAGGAGTCGGGTTCGGATGCGCGCTGCCCGTCATTTGTGGTCGCCAAAGCGGGCGAGTCACGCGGTGTGCGCTTCGCGGCCATTCCCCTGGGTCACGAATTCACGTCGCTGGTGCTGGCCTTGCTGTGGACAGGCGGCCATCCGCCCAAGGTGGAGCCAGAGGTGCTGGAGCAGATCAAAGGACTGGACGCCCACTTGAAACTGGAGGTCTACATGTCCCTGTCCTGCCACAACTGCCCGGATGTGGTGCAGGCGGCGGCCTTGATGGCGATTTACAACCCCAAAATTGAGACCACGGTGATTGACGGTGGCTTGAACCAAGCCGAGGTCGATGCGCGCCAGGTGATGGCCGTTCCCATGGTGTACCTGAATGACCAGGTTTTTGGTGCGGGAAGGATGAGCTTGGAAGAAATACTGGCGCGCTTGGATGTGAGCTCGGAAGGGCGTGAAGCCCAAAAATTGAGCGACAAGGATCCCTTTGACGTGCTGATAGTTGGTGGCGGCCCGGCTGGTGCTGCAGCTGCGGTGTATGCGGCACGCAAGGGCATTCGCGTGGGCCTGGCTGCGGAGCGTTTTGGCGGTCAAACCAACGACACCATGGGCATAGAGAACTACATTTCGGTTTTGGAAACCGACGGTCCGAAATTTGCCGCTGCGCTGGAAAGCCAGGTCCGGCACTATGAGGTGGACATCATGAACCTGCAGCGTGCGGAGAAAATTGTCCCGGCGCCGGTTCCGGGCGGCATGCTGCAGGTGCATATGGAAAATGGCGGTGTGCTGCGGGCGCGCAGCGTGATTCTGTCCACCGGTGCACGCTGGCGCAATGTGAATGTTCCTGGCGAAGAAGCCTACAAAAACAAGGGCGTGGCCTACTGCCCGCACTGTGATGGCCCTTTGTTCAAAGGCAAGCGTGTGGCCGTGATCGGTGGCGGCAATTCCGGCGTTGAGGCGGCTATCGATTTGGCCGGGCTGGTCCAGCACGTGACCTTGGTTGAATTTGCGGATGCGCTGAAGGCCGACGCGGTCTTGGTGAGCAAGCTCAAAAGCTTGTCCAACGTGAGCGTTCATGTCAACGCGCAAACGACGGAGATCACGGGTGATGGACAAAAGGTCAATGGCCTGCGTTACAGAGACAGGGTCACCGGGCTGGCGCACGAAATCGCATTGGAAGGCGTATTTGTGCAAATCGGATTGGTTCCCAACACCGAGTTTCTAAAGGGAACTGTTGATCTGAGCCAGTACGGTGAAATCGCGGTGGATGCCAAATGCCACACCAATGTGGCCGGGGTATTTGCCGCCGGCGACGTGACCACGGTTCCCTACAAGCAAATTGTGATTGCCGCGGGGGAGGGTGCCAAAGCAGCGCTCAGTGCTTTTGACTACTTGATCCGTACACCCGTGGCCAATCCCACGGAGCTTGAAGAGCAAGCACTCGCGTGACGGTGGAGATCGGGGCGGGTCTACACCAGGCGGTCAAGCTTGGGCGCGACGCTGTCACGCGCGACCAAATTGGCCCCCACCAAGATTTTTACCGCCGGTTGGCGTTCCTCGGCATTGATCAACTCATCTAAAAGCCGGATAGCCAGATAGCCAATCTTGGTCTTGGACACATCAATCGTCGTCAGCGGGGGCTCCATGGTGGCGCTAATGGGCATGCTGCAGCCCAAAGATCTGGAGAGCTGGGGTTGTGTGGAAAGTGAAATCGCGCCGCAACCGGAGAACCGAGCGGTCTACGATGCGATGTACCGTGAATATCTTGGCTTGTACCTGAACACCAAGGACATGGCACACCGACTCAGGGCCATCGCGGCGGGGAATTATTGAATTTCCTTGGGCTGGTAAAAATTCAATTGCATTATTGGAAAAAACCCACTTTTTGGCCGCTCGGAAAAGGTGTAATGAACACTTGGTTTCTCGTTAATCGCCACGAGCAGCTGGCTCGCCTGTAGCATGGCGATGGAAAATTGCCTTCTAGGCGATCAGTTTAGGTGCCCATATACTCCCGGCCAAGTTCGCATGGATCCGGTCCGCATCACCATCTCAATTTCTTATTCCCATTAGCCGTGACAGCCAAACTTACCCAGCGATTGGTCGATCTGTCTGCCGGCGATGTATCTGCGGTGATTCAGATGGCTTGGGAGGATAGAACGTCCTTTGAGACCATCAGAGAGCGGGTCGGCTTGGCGGAGTCTCAAGTCATCCGGCTGATGCGCCAAGAACTCACGGCGAATTCATTTCGGATGTGGCGTATGCGGATGAAGGGCCGTATCACCAAACACCGTGCGCTGAGAAGCCCAGAAATGAAATTCGAAGACCGATTGGTGGCGGACCATAGGCGTGCCAATTGTTGATGAAACGCATTCGGAGATAGATATGACGGAAGACCCAAGATGCTGTGGTACTGGCACTTGCATCATCAACGAAGACGGCTTGTGTTGGTGTGGACAAAGATGGAACGGTGAGGAAATGTGTTTTCCTAAGGCCGAGACGTCAAATAGTGAGTCAGTCCCTGTTGCTGTTGCTGTTGATGCAAAGGTCAACATGAATGGGCATTAGGCTGTAACCCCGCAATCAGCATTTACGCGCAACCATCAAACGGCCTGGGCGCTCTCATGCGCTCATGTAGTTGAAGGCTCTGATCTGGCGTATTTCCCAGGTGGCCAGTAGCAAATGCGCCGGCACAAACAGCCGCCTGATAAGTGCCGGTTTCAATCACCGTTTCTTCATCAAATCGCCTAACACCAGCTTTTCATAAATGGCTTTGGGTCGTGCGACGTTGAGTATTGCTGCAGAGAAATCGATCCCGTCAATGTGGCGGTAGCCAAAGGTTTTCAGCGCTTGACCCACCAGTCCCGTACCGCCGCCAATGTCGATGACTGCGGCCGCCTTGTCGGGCGCAAACTCGGCGAAAGCCTTGGCAGCAATCAGATGGCCGGTTCAGCCCTAATTCCTGTGATCAGCCAAGAAGGTGCCCCGTTTTGACCAGGATCAGACATCCCTCGACACTGAACGGTTGGTGCTGGCTTAAGTGCGGGCTGCGAATCCAACATCCTTGTGGGTAACTTCCATGTTCGTCGGAAAACACGCCGTCCACCACATAAATCTCCTCACCACCGTAATGCCGATGGGGATTGAAATATGTTTGTGGTGCCCACTTCACCAATGCAGTATGGCTGGTGCCGAATTCAGACAGCGGCATGACCTTGAGGCCCTCGACCATTCCTTGGAACCAAGGCGATTGGCGGGTGGGGACTACCACCCTCTGGCTGTCATCGAGTGACAGGTGCCGAAGTTTCACAAACAAGGTACACCCGCCCGCAGAAAAGGGTGCATGACCTGAACCAGCAGGATTCTTGATGTACGTGCCCGGCCCGTAGTCCCCGAATTCGTCACTCAAAGTTCCATCAAGCACCAGAATTTCTTCGCCAAGCGCATGCTCATGGAAACTGAACTGGGCACCTGCGTCGTATCGCACGATCGAAGTGGCGCGGGCTAGCTCACCACCGTCGCGTTCTAGCAGTCGGCGATGCACCAGCGGTGATGGGGATGGCTGCCATGCTAAAGCGTTGCCATCTACGACGCAGCGTTGCGACAGGTCAGCGTTCAGCGAGAGGGCATTCACAAAAACCGTTCCATTCAATGAAGATGTGTTCCGTTCACCGAACTTGGGAATTTGGTGGGGTAGTAAACAAAAATGGACCTAGATTTTTCTAGGTCCTTGGCATTTTGGGATATTAAGCTCTTCAACCTGGTGAACACGCCCGCCAAATGATCCCCTACACAGACTTCCCGCTGCCTGAGATCGCGCTCCAGGTGTGCTGGGATGGAGAGCGCTGGGTGATCGTGTTGCCTGGCGAGTACTGATCACATGAAGAAATATAAGTAGATGATCATCTGCATGCGACGCAAGCCATCTGCACGTCCGATCTGATGACCAGACCCGTCGTACATTCGCTCCCCATCAATACGACCCATTTGCGACCCGGAGGCGCTGTACAGACGCTCGCCGTCAATCCGACCGATTTGACTGCCCGACGAGTTGTAGATGCGTTCGCCGTCCACGCGGCCTAATTGACGCCCCGAGCCGTCATAGATGTTGGTGCCGTCCACGCGACCGATCTGATGTCCGGACCCGTCGTAATAGCGTTCGCCATCTACGCGGCCAATCTGACGACCGCTGCCGTCATACATGCGCTGCGCAAACACGGTGTTGGAAAACAAGAGCGTTAACGCTATGGAAAATAGCAGTCTTTTCATTGGCAATCTTTCTGAAGCACACCATCGGAAGTGCGGCCCCCATCGGCTTGGAGTTTGCACATGGCGTCCCGCTTCATGATTGCCATGATTCATGGCGAAATGAAATATGCATTCAAGAGCCAGCATGAGGAGATAGTGATGGTTGCGAACGTTCCAACCATGCCGCCCACTCTGAACTTGCCAGGTGCTTGTACCGAACTTATCCCGTAAGCGTGAGATAGCCTGGCCGTCAACAACAAAAATCCAAGCGCGTGAAGCAGCCAAATAGGCCCGCCTTGCATATCCACCATCGCGAGCAAAACCAAAGTGATCGGTGCGTATTCAGAGAAATTTGCATGCATGCGCATGGCGCGCAGCATCGCATCGTCACCGCCATCGCCTATGGAAATCTGGGCTTTGCGTCGAACGCCGATGGTCCGGGCACTCAGATACACGTAGAAAAGTGCCAGTAGTGATGCATACAGGGGAATGATTCTGAGCATGGTGTTTTTCTGTTTTTGGTTTTTTATTGTATGGAGTTAGCCAATTTAGGTGACGATGGCAGCGCACCACTATCTGCTATTCCAAAGTGAAAATAAGGAGAACGCTTGGAATAGTTGGCGGTGCTGTGAAAGCCGAACCGGGTTTGCAGCAGTCGGCGCACCGGCGGTGTTCATTCATCAACCC